>BNJU01004133.1_pt1 | contig 35978 bp, 33 predicted proteins | sample 8539281 | NCBI WGS metagenome assembly BNJU01 (sample SAMD00202456, study PRJDB9452) | human saliva metagenome | isolation source: human saliva | place: Japan
TTTGAAAAATTTGTGATTAGCCTGATAAGTGCTTCAATACATCAATATGTGTTCAACGTTTTTCTTGTGATGGACAATAACATGTTCATTCGATTAACTTGTTCTTTTCTTCATCAGATGCTTCAAGTTGTTGTATTTTATATGAGGTACCTCTCGAGTTGTGCTGGTTGGTGTCCTCTGTTCTGTTAAATCTTTGCTTTATCTGCTAAGAGAATTGTCAATTCAATTCCTTTTTTACTCTCATCTCAATCCCTCATTCTTGGGAATTTTATTCAAATAAACTTTTTTGTAATCTTTAAGCGCCATTAGAATGTGCCCTTAGTCAAATATTGATAATGTCTTTCACTCAAATCTACATTTTTCTAATTATCGTTTTCTGCAAATAACGAAAAATTTTTTCCTAGTTGTATTTGAATTTTATCGGATAATGATGTTTTCTTTTTAATTAATATTATACCCGCTAACATCTTTTGTTTAAATTTCTTTGTAGAAGTCATGGTAGCCTTCAAAACCCTAACAATTCATTCGCCAGGTGTGCAAAACTATATATACAGATAGAACTGTATATAGCGGAAGTTGTATAGCTATTAAAAGCAGGTATTATCTGCTCACGACTATATCATATTTATCTTGTATATGGTTGAAAAAAGTCTTCTTTTTTATAATACATGGGACCTTGATTTTGGTCTGTCATATCTTCCGTATTCGCTCCCCGCTGATATGAGATGTAAATTTTTGTCCAATAATAAGCTGGTTCAATGTCGCTTCTGTTATGTGAAGTGTTTTTGCTAAGATTGGTTATATAAGATTCATAAAATTGGTGTGGATCTGTATCAATTTACCAAAGTCTTAAATCCTTGCTTTGCAAAATAGTGTGTAAATTGAACACCGTTGTCAGTTTTTCACACCACGCTGCTGTTGACACACAGATGTAATAATCTTCATCTTATTTCCCCTTTCTATTTTGCGTCTTATCTAAATTTACAGAGTTTACTGTTAGTGTCTGGAAAAACTCAGGTTAGCGCCACGATATCAAGTATTATTTTGTATTTTTTGTGACCGGAACTTTTTAGTTCAGCCAGCCAGTGGTCAGCGTTTGGCAAATGAACAGCGACTGTGGCGGAATGCATGGGTGTGAAACTTTTAAATCTAAATGCAGGTTGAAAAGCTGTTTCATATATGGCAGGATGGTATGCATTTTCACTGGCTCGATCCTCTGCTGACTTTCTGTGATATAATCATTATTGCTCAATTTCAATCGTATCTGCTATTCCAGCAATAATGATGAAGGTTCAGCCAGAATCACTATTTCTTTGTAGATCTTTATACTACCCACTTTCAGTTATTCCTTTCACGGTCAAGTTCTTTCCCCTGTTAATTTTTGAATATCGCTTCATATCTCCAGTTCAACATGAAATGATTCTTGCCAGTTCATACAACCAAAGCGGAAATATTACTGCCTTCAACAGCAGGTTTTGCGTGATGATGACTTCTTACAACTGTATTCACTTAAATATTTTCTTTCTTCTTTTTCTTTTAGATCAGGATCAACTAGTTCATATTATCGTTTTCGTAAAATTACAATATATCATTTTCACCTCCATTGAGCCATGTTTTTAATTATTTCGTACTTTTCTAATAATATTATCCTCAAAGTTATAAAAAATCAAATTAAAATTTTAAAAATATAACAAAGAGTGTGAAACTAAGACTGTTTCACACCTTTTTGTGTCTCCCCATTTTATTATCGTCTGGGATTCAGTTGTTTTCTTAATAAAATACCGTCAATACATTTGTTGTAAAACCAGGTTCCTTTATATAAGATCATATCTGTTTCATAAGTGTGAATTAATTCTGCTCTAAAGTTTTTCTTGCTCTTACATTGGTATAGATATTTAACCACCAGCTACGTTTTGAATCAAAATTTGATTTGCAGCCATTGATGCTGTTCTTTTATTTCCGTCATAGAATGTTTGTGTTCATTAATACTGCTTATCATTGTGTTGTGCTTTTCAATTAGACTCATATCTTCATTGTCCATGATATAAATATCTTCCTTGATAAGCTTCTTTGTCAGGTATTTCAGGTTTTCCATTTGTACCACCAATGCCCGTGATTCTCTGTTTCTCCTGGACACCAAATTTGTGGCGTCACTATGGAAAGATTAATTCTTTCGATGTAACCTAAGTCTACTGGGTAATCTACGGTGTCCTATTACACACAAACTCCAAGCATTCAAATTCACAATAGCGTTAATATCTTTTAACCTTCATATTTTGCCTGTAAACCGTTAAAATTATTTTCGAGATCACGAGGATATGTCACAATATCCTTCTAAGTAGCTGTTTCAGATACAGTCTATATGTTCTTTTTGTAAACATATGTATCATCTACCGTCATAAAATTTATCTTTAAAATTCATATTTTATCACTCTATTCATTTATTTTATTTGCTCATATTTTTAGATATTGACTCCATAGCTTTTCACAATATTTGGGTTTCAGATAATTCACAGGATTCATCAAAATCTTAGATAAGCTTTTCCGTACTGGTTCTTTTTAAAACCGAATACATTTTTGACATCTCAGAACGGACATCAGATATACCATACTCAAATTCAAATTACAGTTTTCTAAGTCATTTTCAGAGGCAAATCAAGAGTTGGCTTGATGGGTTCTTAGCACCCTCCTTTCTTCGTCTGAAACTTAAAGTTAGCCATGATAAATTCCCGTTAGTTGTGAGCTCTAAGGCCTTTTGTTCTTATGCTCAACTTCATTGCTATCAACTTCTTATCATTTTATCTTTTCGAACAGATGGCTTTCAGGTTAAACTGCAGCTGCTGATCTACACACAGCCATCAATCGGTTCATTGCTGGTTTCACAAATCAAACTAACAATTTCATCAACTCGTATGTGCTAGCTTTGCTAACAGCACTATACAAAATGTTTACCAATTGGATCCATTAGATCAATTTCTCCCCGTGTTTCTAAAATTTTGCAAAGTTTTCCTGCCACTTTGATCCCGTGTTTAGCAACCACCGGAATGCTCATTTACGCTACTTTCAAAATGTGTCGAAAAGATTCTCAGAGTGCCAAAACCAAAGATCGTTTTCCCAACAGCTTATAATTTTCCTAATATCTTCAATATTGCTATTTTCCCTTGACCTAATGAAAGCGAGTTCCGTCAGTATTAAAGCTGCACTAAAGTTGATATATTCTGATAATCAACTCGGTTGAGTCAACCCGCTAATAATATTTGGCGAAGTATTTGTTGTGGAAAGATATACCTCAGGTTATAAAAAGCATTGTATTCCCTTTTCTCACGTTAAATTTTCCAGTTAATGAATTTAAAGCTGGTTTATATGACTGTCTGTTGGCTATGACGGCCTGTTATCTTTCTCTTCCAAAGCAATTCTTTTCAGCTTTTATCCTTTTACTGTAAGTCAATATTAATATATCTTGCAGTTTTTCCAAAGAAGGCTTAGGGTATTAACTTGTTACATCAAATTATACGCATTCAAGATAGAACTTGAGTTTCATCATTGTTTTGTCAATATGTATTCCGCCGTCTCCAAACTTATTTCTTTTCCAGCAATCGTAAAATTATTTATTTTGCAAAACACATCTTTTTCTTTGTATATATTTCGGTTGCAAGTGGCATTTTGACAGTTATCTTTATTTCGTCATTTTTCGTAGTTCATCTTTTTGTTTTGCAAAATATTCGGCTATAGCTTGAGTAAGACATATTAATTCGGAGCAGCTGTATATTTTCGGTCGTCTGCTGCGTCAAATACATAGTTTTTATTTGTTCTATACAAATCATGCAAAAATAGCTATTATAAACATTAGAGCAATATAAAATCATTGTCAAAAGCTCTGCTCATCAACTATGACAGCTGTTGTACATACATCATTAACACCAATATTTTATTACATATTTCAAATCTTTTACGTCTTACCATTCAAACTTTGGCCTTTCCTCCTTCTCTATTTCCATGCCGAATTCCATTCAATGTCCTTTAGGCTAAAATTGGTGATTTTCCGACTTTAATTTCCTTAATCAAGTCAACATGAAAATTAATCCATATTTCCTCCTGTTTAGTGTTGACAGTTATACTATCACTTAAAATTTTGCAAATTCTTTAAAAGAATTTATCTTTATTCCTACCATACTCAGCTCGGTGTTTTTGCAAATGCACCAACAATCCTATCATCGCCTTTAGTATTGTTGCCACCGATCGCAATGTTAGATTATCTAAATCAAAGCTTAAATAATTCATGTATTTTGAGCAAACTGTCTTCTCTTGAATCTATGTGCTGTATTTCTAAATCTTCTTTTCGCTTATTTATTTTTATCTGCATCAGCCGATACAGAAGTATAGCCAGATTAAAAATAGTTTGGATGTACAGCCTCTATATCGTGGGCAGTAACGTTCTAAATCCTAAGATTATTCAGCTGCGATCTCTGTATTTGATCGTCAAATCTCAACACCATCAAAATTCTGTGTTATTTGCTCGGTACGATGTAGCAGTCGACAAATTCGTCGCTTTTCAACAAAATCTTTGATTTCTCCGCAAAATCTGGTTTGTCAATACAATGCATCTTTTTATACTGGCAAAATTTCCTGTACCAATCCTTTTGTCTCTGATTTCCAATGATGATAGGGAAATTAATGTGTATGTAAAAGTAGCTAGCCTGTCTGCTGTAGTTATTAGCTTCCTCAGGAAGAATCTCAAAAATATTCACTGAGTCCATCTAGTTGCGAATCTTTCCCATGTGTCCATGCGTTGAAATAAGCAAAATCTAGTGTCTATACCCTGTTTATATTTTCAGTTTCTTTTCTTAATTTATGAGCGCGCCTCAAAGTCTTTGCATGTCTACAGTTTCAAGTGTTTTGATAAGTTTCTACATTTCTGTTCTTGTCGATAAACAGGTTAAAAGTTTTATTTGGCTTCATCCGAATAAAATTCAGATAACACTTGTAGATATTATACTTTTCATTAACCGTACCAGGAAAGGCGCATTCTATGTGTTTGGTTCATCTATCGACAACCAATCGGCGTTTTGCATCGATTTGAAATTATGCTATGGAAACATATCATTCTCACTTATGCAGAAAAATCAAGCTCTATGTATATGTGCGTGGATTCCCGATATTACCTGCGGTACAATGTTCAAAACATCTCAAATCGATTAAACCAGCTGTGTTATCATTTTCCATCTTTCATACTGCTCAGCGTTACTCTGTAGTCCCGTTTTCTAATCTCTCTTGTCTGTGAATCTATGTGTAAAATTAGCCAATTCTTAGGAGTGTCTGCGTGCTTTGATAGTATATACTAGAACTTATTTATCTCACCAAAAGAATACGATCATTTAAGCACTCTGTGACACCTCAGCTGACTCTTAAAGACGCAAATCTTGTTGAACTTTTCAAGCGTTGTCTTAGTCTGCAAAGTCATATTCGCTCTACGATTATCGTTGTTTATAAACAACATCCCTCACCAACGCCAAGGTTGCTTAGTTTCTTCTTATTTATACAGCCATACTAATTCAACACCTTTTGAATAGCAAATCATCAATATCATCAAAAACTTTTACTGATTTTTGTTTTGCTTCAGCAGTATCACTGTGTTCTAACGACTCAACTTTAAACTCGCTTTATAAAGATTTCGACAACATCGTTAGCTGAATGCAGTTCTCCCGCTTTATATTGTTTCAATTTGCTGAGGTTCGTCGATAGCAACAGTATATCTGGCACACTTTCAGCAGTTTCCCGGACTAAATCAATGTTTATGGTGACACCAAAAGGAATTTGTTGTATTTCTTAACATTTGTCATTACACAGCTTCAAATCGTATTTGATATTTCGCTGGTAATTTTTCAATAATTGTCTAATGTATGATTTCATGGTTTTATTACTAACATTGTTTGTTATTTCGTTACTTATATCTATTTTGCAAACTAATTTATACATATTTATCAAATCTTTTTCGTACACGAATGATCATAACGCTCAACTATTTCAAGTATTTTTGAGCTTCTGTATTGAGTATTTTTTCAAGCCGACTTTTGTGTACTCGATGACAACTGTCGATATAACTCTTTATACCGTCTAGCTCCGTGTCCAAAAATATGCTGTATTTGATATTGCACGGCTTGATATAGTGCGCATATAAGCCCAAGTGGTTGTTTGTTGATTACATTAGCCATAGAGCCATTGTTGTTATCCGAATACCTTTCTTCCTTATAGAGATCTTCTTTTTTGTCGTTCACATAAAAATATAAAGAACGTTCGAACAAACCTCCATCGTGCTTGATTCTAGGCTCATTTTCTGCGAAAGTCATGAATTTTGTTTGGACTTCTACATTTCTTTCACATCTTCAAATTTTCTGTTCACAGAAACAAATTCTCTTGCGATTGCTGACTTTTGCGTTACTGTTATCCGTGAAATCCTTAATCGAGGATTCCGATTTAAACGCATAGAGGCAAGTTAAAGCGGTATCGGCATTAAAAAAATCTTTTTCATAATCAAACGCAGAATGATCCGTGCTAATTGTTTTCGTTTTGTGTATCGTCTGTGTTAGCATATTAAGTAACTGCGATTTTCCAGTCCCCCTTGTTCCGACGAAATTTGTTGTAGCGTGAAAATCCTCGTCGAACTGATAATGGTTAGCGATACAACTTAAAAGAAAATCAAGCCGTTCTTGGTTTATCTTATCATTATCTCAATTTCTTTTACAAAATAAGCTTAAAAAGTTATAAATTTATTTTTCATCTTGATGTTTTTAACAAATATTCAAATTCATTCAAATTAAAGTCAAGATCAAACGATAACAAAACACAATTTTGACTTGTCAAAACTTTTTGAGAAAAATTATAAGTATTTTTCTAGTTTTATCAATTTCAAGCAAACCGTTGTTAAACAGCAATATACCACTTCTTTTCGTCTGTCTTTTATTCTAATAGAATGTGTTGTTGTCATTTGTGAAATATTGCTGTAGACTGTTTTCCGTTATAGAACCCAACGCCTGTGGTTTTTGAATCCTTTTTCGTTGTAAACTGAGATTTGTAATAACGCTTCTGGATTTGTTCTTAAATTTCAGAATAAATTCTTCTAAATTGAGGGCAATAGCATGTATTTTATTGTCTTAACCCCAAAGTTGGCTTGTTTTGATGTTCTGTATCTTTTGTATACAAGCTGTTGTGTGATCGCAACCATACAGCTAAGACAATAATGTGCCTCATGTTCTCAATACTAACTTGATTAAGTTGTTCGCTACTTCACTTTTGGAAAAATTGATATTAAAATCATTTAACATCTCTTTTACGTAAATGATGCACGAAACTGTAAACGATTGACTCGATATCTTGATAAACTCAGTCGTTTCAAAATTTCTCAGTGTCGTTATCATCTTGAAAATAACCATAAGTGTAATATCGTTTTTCATCATTTTCCTTGTTTTCAACAGGCATTAAATACTTATAGACATCACATTTTTAGTTGTTGATATTCAGCGTTAAATTTTGAATCGTCAATGAAATCGTATGTTTTAAACACTTATCATGAAATTTTTCCTCATTATGTATCTTCCTCAGATTAAATAAAAGCGCTAAAATAAAGTGCATATAATTATCTTTTTGTGTAAAAGTGCTCATTTTTAGCGTCTTTCATCAACAAATTCTTTATCTTTTTCTTCGATCAAAACTTTGTCAGAAACAATTTAATTCAAAAATCGTTAGGGGTACATATTTTTCATTCTTGACATTATTTATTTTTCTTAAAGACTAATTCTTCCTCTTTTGTTTTTATTGATTTCTTTTAACAAAACCATACTCTTTTATATAACTCTTTGAATCGGCATTTTTCGTGTCGAAATTATACACCAAATTCATTTTGAAAGATTAGTAACAATACATCAATTTGTTCTATTTTACCTGTTGTATTACGCATGCATTAAATTCGTTTAATTTTAATTCATCTTCCAACCTGTTTAATGTTACCAGTTTTACCTTTTTCTAGTTTTCAGTGGTCATCACGCACTTTACAAAGGTAACTTTAAAATTTTCATTACTTTTTGTGTTCATATCTTACTTTTTCTGATACCCATATTGCACATTTTCCTTTATCGTGCTGTAATAAATATATACAAATATACACAATGATAAAGGGAGTGATTAATACGCTGTGGGAGGCGTATTTTTCTTTTTTTACATTTATCAGAAAAAAATCTCCTTTCTTTTTTATTTTTTCAATTCGTTTAAATACCGTGTCAAAGTGACTTTTGAAACTCGCAATTCTTTTGCAAGTTCGTCTAAAGTTAGTTGCTTTTTATCAGCAGCAGCCCGTCTTAATATATCTTTCAACTTATCTAAATTACGTGTTTTTCTATCCTTAGCTGTTGTTTTTACCTTGATTACAGCTTCAATCAAATCACGAAATTCATTATTTTCATCTTTTTTCCCAATACTCACCAATCCTTTCACTAGCTTCAATTTTATTATAGCACGAAAAAGCTTTTTTAACAAATACAATATAAAATTAATAGAAAAACCACTATTTATCAAATAAAACAGGCATTAATTAAACAACAATTAGTAAAAATAATCAAAAATCAGAGGAATCATTAAACAAATAAAAAACTAAGCGTGACTTAGAAAACTTAGAACCATCAAGAAAAACCTAAAAATACCTAAAAGGAAAAATTTTAGGTAACTGTTATAAAACTTCATAACAAGAAGGTTTGTAACACTTTGTTAAAAATAGTGACAGCAAAATGAACAAAAAGTCGATGAATAAAGGGATACCTGCAATACCTATTTTTAGAAAAACGCACTCAAACTATGATAAATAGAGCGATACCTGTAATACCTAAAAAATTTTTGCCAAAAGTATATATAAAAATTTTACTGTTATTGGTTTAATCATTTATTAATTATTTATAAAATTTGATTTTTAATGCTTTTTATTCTTTTTATCTTCAAATAGTTTTTATTAAGGTATTAGGTATTGTGGTATTGAGCATTTTTAAGGGGTTTGAGAGTACCTTAAAGTTTAGGTAATATTTTTAGTTTTAAGGTATTAAGCATTTTTAAGGGGTTTGAGAGTACCTTAAAGTTTAGGTAGTATTTTTTGTATGTTTTTGCTCGTAGACTCGCAGAAGTCTGAATAAGGTCGTAAACTCCCAGAACATATTAGCAGGTGTATTTCCCTTCGAGGTTATTACTTGCCCTAGCCGCCTGCGGCGTACTAAGCAATAGCGCCACGATTAACCAGAACTAACACCGTGACATTTAAAAAAATAAAAAAATATCCTGTTACGCATAACAAGATATTGATTTTTTATTTCACAATAAATTTTCGTACACATACATTTGTTTTAATGATGTTTTTCTTAGTCTTTCGATAAAAGTATTGGGTAAATTAAAATTTGTTCTCAAAATGCTTTATTTTTGCGTCCTATCGTTTTCCTTTATTTCAAAGCTTGTTTTGTAAGTCTTCTAAATCATTTTTTTATTTCATTTTCCTCTGACTTCTTATATTCATTTTTCAATCCAAAAATTCACTATTTTTGCTGAAAGTTTTTCATTACCTTATTAAAAATATTTGAATTTTTGTCTTAATCCCTTTGGTGTATATTAACTCGTAATTTGTGTTTTGAACCTTAATTTTAACTCCTCTTCGACGAATTTTTGTAAAAATCATAAAAAAATAATTTGCGATTTCAGTATATTTTGGTATAAATTTATATTTTCATTCTTTATTTCTCCCAATACTTCGTTTTTAGCTTCTTCTTCCGCTTTTTCTAATTCTTCTTTTGATACATTATTCTGTATTTCATCTTTGCTTATGTATTGTCTAATGAGTTTTGTTCTTTCGCTTGAATTCATATCATTTTTTACATAATTTGTTGCTATTTTCCATCTTTTTCATTATTTTTCATTTCGTTCATTACTTGTTCTTTTGAAGTTTTTGTCTTTTTCAAAGCGTCTCGTGCTTGTCCTCAGCAAACCCTGAGTCTTTTCTTCAGTTCTTCCAAAATAGCTGAATCCTTTAACTTCGATGGGTTAAAAAAGCATTCATTTTTTATTTCTGTCACTATTTGTTCTATTTTTTTTGGATCTTTTTCTATTTCACTTTTCTTTTTTACCGTAGCTCTGTTTATGATTTTTTGTGCAAATTCTTTATTGCGCAAAGCCTTTGCTGTGGCTAGTTTTGAGTACTTTTCGTCCTTATCCATTAGTACTTCTTCGTATTTTTCTTTTTCTATTTTTTCTATCGTTTCAGGTGGCAGCACATATGTCTGTTTATAATCTTCGTATGCTTCGTCTTTTGCTTTTTCAATTATTTCTTTTGTCTGTTTTGTAGTTTTCTTTCAGTTCTTTCGTTGCTTCATTCTCGGCTGTCTTTTTTAATTTTTCATTATCTTTATAAGTGTCTTTGTATTTTTGATAAAGTTCTTTTATTGCCATCGCTAATGCTTCTTTTTGAATTTTTCCGTCTTTTTTCCATTCATTTTTTGCTACCTCTGTTTTTTCTTTTATTTCATTATTTAAATTTGATAGTTCGCTTTTTGCTTGAGTTTTTCTTTCTCTAAACTCTCTTTTTCTTCCTGTATTTTATTTTTCCTATCCCATGTTTCCCTTTTTCTTGATATTCTTTGTCTTCTAAGTTCCATTTTTGTCTTTTTGCCTTTTTGTTCCTGCTCTTCTTTTTCCCAAATATTTTTTTTGTTTTCGTGTTTAGCTTCTTCAAAAGTTCATATTACTTTTTATTTCTTTAAATTTTTCTCTTGTATCATTTAATTTTTCATTTTGTTCTAGTGAGACTTCCATACCGCTTTTCATCTTTATCCAAAATCTGTTTTAATTTCACAAAAATCATTGTTTGGCAGGATTTTTGACTTCGTTTATAATTAAATTTTTTTACTTTTTGTGTATGATAACATTATGTTTTTATGTGTTCTGCTGTATCTCTTCTTTTTATTAATTTTTGTATCTTTTTCAACTTTTGTCGTATTCTTCCGCACTTATATTTAACAGTTCTTCCTTGATTTCTTGAGGTAAAATTTTCCAAAAACTTCATCTTTTTCGAGATAATCCTTTGCAAATTCTTTTATTAAATTTTTGTTATCTTCTTCTATTTGTGTTTTCACGGAACTGGCTGATGTCTTTCTCGTCAGTTGTTTATCAAGGTTTGCAACTATTTCTATTCTGTCCTGGACTAGCATTTCCATGTTATTTTTGTATTTTTTCACAATTTCGTCGCCTCTCAACGATTCTGTAATATTTTGATTAATTTCACGGTAGTTGAGCCTTGTTGTCCTTGTGGGAAATTCATAGTCCCTTGTATCTGCGTTATTGTTAGTTTTCTTAACTTGCTTTTGGATTACGGCATCTCTGTGCTTGTCATAAAATTCTTGCTGATATTCTTCCCAGTTTTTATATTTTTTATCTTTTTTATCGAGATTAAAATTAAAGTTTTTTCTTGTGATGCCGTTTGTTTTGCAAAAACGGCTGAAACGCTTTTGCAGTGCTCCTTCCACTTTGTTTTTGTCTATATCTTCTTCGGTGTACACTGTTTTCTTTTCTCTTTTTCTTTGCAAGACAAACATTGATTGCATGTGTGGTTTAAACTCGTCGAAATGTATTGCTGCATATACACATTTAGCATTTTCACCTAATTCTTGCTGCACTACCTTTAAATTTTCTTTAAAATATTTTTCCCATTCATTTCTCGTTAGGACATAGTGCGACGAAATTTTTGCTTTGTTTACCAAGATTCCGTCCGCCAAACTTGAGTCAACTAAAATCACATCTTTTTGATTAGGTTTCAAAATACAGTTGTTAAATTGATTTTTCTAGTATTTTGTCATTTCCTAGATAATACAATATTATTTTTGTTAAATTTTTCGTTCACATTGTTGTGATACATCTTTTGCTTCCCTTAGTGCTTCATCTTTCTTTTTGAACTCCTTTTTATTACTTGCCGAAGACATTTTGTCTATGTCATTTCTAAAACTTAATTACTTCATTTTTCACTTCCTTTATTTATTTTTCCTAAATTTTTCGCTCATCACTCCTTTCGAAATAACTCACATCTTGTTTTTCAAAAATTAATCCATCTTTTATTTCAAAATCACGCATATCTGCTTTCAACTACGCCATCGTAGTCTGTTTTTCAAATCTATTTTTACCATGTAAAATATGTTTTGTAAAAACGAGACTACGATATCCATGATTCACGATACTGAACATTTTTCAAAATGTCCATCGTGTCAAAGAGTTTTGCAACCCCTTGACCCCGCTTTGCGCCGCAAAAATTTTTAAAATCAAAGCTGTGTTTGATTAAAAATTCTTTCGTGGTACAATTATTTTGTGAAAAATATTAGATTTCCTTTGCATAAAAATTAAAATTTTTGCTCAGTCAAACTATATTTTTTCACAAAATTTTGCGGCGCTTTTTGTCCGCTGGACTCATGTTTTTTTGATGAAATTGATGTCCGTTTTTATAAAATTTTTGATGTGTTTTTATTTGAAAATGGATGATGTTTTTATTTTGACAAATTTATGTTATGTTTTTATAATTTTTGATGTGCTATTTTTTTCAAAAAGTGATGTTTTTGTTTTTAAAAATTTGATGTATTTTATTTTGGAAAGGAGATGGTGTGAGATGCCTGAAACACTTAAAAATACTGACTTGATGACGCTAATTTCAATCGCACAAAAAGATGAAACTAAAGCTGAAGAAATTAAAAAAGAAATTGTTAAAGTCGTTCAAGATTTAAATGCTTCGATTAATGTAAAGCAGAAAAAATTAGATAATTTTGATAAAAAGTTATGAAACTAAAGTTTGAAATGAATTCAGAAAAAGCAAACAAAAGAAATGTATCAAAACGCTCTGAAAAATTTCTTTGAATAAAAAATTAGAAGTGGTTCTAAACTCGAATCACTTCCTTTTTTTTTCAATTTTACAAAAAGCAATCTGGGGGTTAATGTGTTTTTGAGCAGCCTGCTGCGATAATATTGCATTGAGTTATTTCTTTCATTTCAATCCTTCTTTTCTCATTATTTCTTCTGCTAAGTTGTTGTAATCTTTTTCATTTTCATTAAAATTAGTATCTTCTCTTATTGTTGTTTTTAGCTGATATTCATCGAGAAGCTTTTCAAAATCCCCAAATCTTGGTTTTGCTACTTTTTCTTTCATGAGTATAATTCCGCTAATTTTTTTATCCAAGTCTCTTGCCATATCTATAACGGATTTTATTCCCAAAACACCTCTCCAGTCATCTTTTGCAACAACATATACATCTGATGCAAACACTACGCTAGGTAAGTATTCATGGAAAGTTGGTGCTGTATCAATTATAATTACGTCATATTTTTTCAAGGTTAAAAGATAATTTTTCAAGGCTTTATATCTTCCGTAACCTCTTTTACCTGTGTCGATGGCTGTTACATCTAAATTATCATTGACAGCAACTGTTTCGATTTTTGTATTCTTGTCCAAAAGTTCATAATCTTTCACGCTTTGAATATCTTTTATTCCAAACATATTTGTTAGGTCAAATTTTGGATCTGCGTCGATGGCTAATGTTTTTAGTCCTTTCGCTGAGAATTTTAGCGAAATATTGAATGCCGTTGTAGTCTTTCCTGTTTTTGAATTGTTGTTGCAAAAACTAATTATTTTCATTTTGTTCCTCCTATTTTTTTATTATATATTTTCTATAATGTGCTTAAACACTGGCTTAATGATGTTGTCCACCGTGTTGGACAACATAGATTATTATTTCATTATATCATCGGTCGTGACCGACAATATAAATTGATTTTCTGTAACCCCCATAAATACTAGGTTAGTGATGTTGTATACCATGGTATACAACATAAATTTATAAGTTTTGTAGTCTTTCGTTAATTTCCTTTTAGTTCTGCTTTCAATTTTTTTCAATCATTTTAGTCTTTTTAACTTTTTAATTTTTAAATATGTTTTTTCTTCTTCTTTATTTTTTAGCTTTTCTGTTTGTTTTTTGTCTTTTATTTCATTCAACTTAGATGTAGGATTCTCAGCCGATACAATTTCAATTATTTCCAATTCCGTGTATTCATTTTGTGAAGATATCGTTTGTAAAGTTCTTCTTGGCATTTCAAGTATTTTAGTACTATTATTTATTCCTTTTTTGTTCAGCTCTTTATAGAATTTATACCTATTTATTGCTATATTTGCTGAAACAGGGTTGATTTGTACTCCATCTAACCATTTTCTCCAGCAACCTTTGTTTTTATCGTGGTTTGAAAAAATTTGATTAGCCTGATAAAGTGCTTCACAATACATCAATATATGTTCAACAGTTTTTTTCTTGTGATGGACAATATTATGTTCGCATTCGATTAACTTGTTCTTTTCTTCATCAGATACTTCAAATTCATTGTATTTTATATCAAAAAGTGTCTCGAGTTGTGCTAGTTTGGGTGTCCTCTGTTCTGTTAAATCTTCAGCATCTGCTAAGAATTCATCAAGATTCAATTCCTTTTTTTTACTCATCTCAATCCCTCATTCCTTAAAATTTCTTCAGCTAAACTTTTGTAATCTTTAGCGCCATTAGAATGTTGCTTGTAGTCAAATATTGATAAATGTCTTATCGCACTTTCACTCAAATCTACATTTTTTCTAATTATCGTTTTCTGCAAATAACTTGAAAAATTTTTTCCTAGTTGTATTTGAATTTTATCGGATAATGATGTTTTTTCTTTTTTAATTAATATTATACCGCTAACATCTTTGTTTAAATTTCTTGTGAAGTCTATGGTAGCCTTCAAACCTAACAATTCGTTTCCTCCGGGTGTTAAAACTATATATACAGATGAACTGTATATAGCGGAAGTTGTATAACTATTAAAAGCAGGAGCTGTGTCTATCACGACTATATCATATTTATCTTGTATAGTTGAAAAAAAGTCTTTTAACTTTTTATAATACATAGGACCTTGATTTTTTAATTCTGTCATATCTTCTTCCGTATTCGCTCCCGCTGATATGAGATGTAAATTTTTGTCAATAATAGCTGGTTCAAATGTCGCTGTTCTGTTTAGCAAGTAATCTCCAAGTGTTTTGCTAAAATTGGTTATACCAAGATTCACACTTAAATTTAGTTGTGGATCTGTATCAATTGCCAAAGTCTTAAATCCTTGCTTTGCAAAATAGTGTGCCAAATTGAACACCGTTGTGGTTTTCCCCACACCGCCTTTGTTGTTACAGATAGTAATAATCTTCATCTTATTCCCCTTTCTATTTTAAAATACTGTCTAAATTTACGAGTTTACTGTTAATGTCTGAAAAACTCAGGTTAGCATAAATCAAAGTATTGTTTATATTTTTGTGACCGAGAACTTTTTTTAGTTCAGCCAATGATAGTCCAGCGTTTAGCAAATGAACAGCACGACTGTGGCGGAATACATGGGTGTGAGCTTTTTTTAAATCTAAATGTAAAGATTTGAAAAGCTGTTTCATATAGCGATTGGTATGCGTTTCACTAGCTCTTGTTCCTCTGCTGTTTCTAGCGATATAATCATTATTGCTCAATTTCAATCGTATCTGCTGTTCCAGCAATAATGAGTAAAGTTCAGCCGAAATCACTATTTCTTTGTAGTCTTTATACTTCTGCTTTGAATTATTCACTTTCACGACAATTAAATTCTTTCCCCTGTAATTGATTTTTTGAATATCGCTATATCTCAAGTTCAACACTTCAGTAATTCTTGCACCCAGTTCATACAACAAAGCGAATATTACCTTGTAGCAAGGTTTTGCATTGTTGATGACTTCTTTTGTTTCATATTCACTTAAATATTTTACTTTTTCTTCTTTTTCTTTTGAATCAGGATCAACTAGTTCGTAATTATCGTTTTCGTAGAGTACAATGTCGCTCATTTTTTCACCTCCATTGAGTATGTTTTTTATTATTTCGTACTTTTTCTAATAATATTATACCTCAAAAGTTATAAAAAATCAAGTGGAAATTTTAAAAAATATAACAAAAAGGTGTGAAACTAGACTGTTTTCACACCTTTTTATTATTATACATTTTTATTATCGTCTGGGACCAGTTGTATTTTTTCTTAATAAAATACCGTCAATACATTTGTTGTAAACAAGTTCCTTTATATAAGTCATATCCCCTGTTTCATAAAAGTCAATTAATTCTGCTCTAAAGTTTTCTTGCTCTTCGACTGGTATAGATATTATACCAGCTCCGTTTTGAATCAAAATTTGATTTGCAACCATTGATGCTGTTCTTTTATTTCCGTCATAGAATGTTTGTGTTCGCATTAAATATAACATCATTGTTATTGCTTTTTCAGTTGAACTCATATCTTCATTGTCCATGATATAAGAAATATCTTCCTTGATAGCTTCTTTGTCGGGTATTTCAGGTTTCCATTTTGTACCACCAATACTTACATCTGATTCTCTTATTTCTCCTGGACGCAAATTTACATTAGCGTCACCTATGAGAAGATTAATTCTTTCGATGTAACCTAAGTCTACTGGGTAATCTACGGTGTCTAGTACAAACTCCCAAGCGTGTTTCAAATTCACAATGGCGTTAATATCTTTAACCTTCATATTTTGCACAGCCAAGCCGTTAAAAATTGTTTCAGTCTGAGGATATGTCACAGCTATCCCTTCTAAATTAGCTGTTTTCCAGATAGAATCTATTATGTTTCTTTTTGCCAAACATATATTATCATCTACCGTCATGTTAAATTTATCTTTAAAATTCATATTTTATCACTCCTATTCATTTTATTTTATTTTATCATATTTTAGATATTGACTCAAATTCATATTTTTCACAATATTTAAGGTTTTTCAGATAATTCACAAGTTCATCAAAATCTTCGAATAAGCTTTCCGTACTGGTTCTTTTAAAAATTGAATACATTTTTGACATCTCAAGAACGGACATCAAGATATATTTTTCCTTACTCAAATTCAAATTACAGTTTTCTAAGTCATTTTGAAACAAATCAAAGGTTAGCTTGATAGTTTCCTTGCTTTTACCTTTTCTTCGTCGCAGAAACTTAAATTTAGCCGCTGATAAATTCCCGTTAGTTGTGAGAAAAGCTCTAGTACCTTTTGTTCTTATGTCAACTTCGTTACTATCACTTCTTATCATTTTATCTTTTTCAGTTGCAGTGGCTTTCAAGTTAAACTGCAACTGCTGGTATTCCTTATTATCAATCAGTTCATTAACGGTTTCACAAATCAAGCTAACAATTTCATCAAACTCATTATTACTAGCTTTGCTAAAAGCATTATACAAAATGTTTGCAATTGGATCAGTAAATCCAATTTCTCCCCCGTGTGTTTTAAAATTTGCAAAAGTTTTTCCTGCCACTTTGATTTTTCCCGTGTTTGTAACCGCAAGATACTCATTTACGCTTCTTTCAAAAATTTTTTCAAAGAAAGATTCCTCAAGTGCAAAACCGAAATCGTTTTCCCAACAGCTTATAATTTTCCTAATATCTTCAATATTGCTATTTTCCTTGACTGTGAAAGCGATTCCGTCAGTATTAAGCTGCACTAAATTGATATATTCTGATAATCGCTCGGTTAAGTCAACTAATAATATTTGGCAAGTATTTGTTATGGAAAGATATACACTCGGGTTATAAAAAGCATTGTATTCCCTTTTCTCGTTAAATTTTCCAGTTAATGAATTTAAAGCTAGTTTATATGCTGTCTGTTTGGCTTGACTTATGTTATCTTTCTTTTTCTTCAAAGCAATTCTTTCAGCTTTTATCCTTTTATATTTTTTTAAGTCAATATTCGCTATATCTTGCAGTTTTTCAAGAAAACTAGGGTAATAACTTGTTACATCAAAATTATACACATTCAGATAGAACTTGAGTTCATCATTGTTTGTCGTATGTATTCCGCCGTCTCCGAAACTTATTTCTTTTCCAGCAATCGTAAAATTATTTATTTTGCAAAACACATCTTTTTTTCTTTTATTATATATTTCGGTTGCAAGTGGCATTTTTGGCTTGATTATCTTTATTTCGTCATTTACCACGAAAAATAGTTCATCTTTTTTTTGTTTTGCAAAATATTCGGCTGCCAAGCTTGGTAAAGACATATTAATTCGGAAGAACAGCTGCTTATATTTCCAGTCGTCTGCCGTCAAATACATAGTTTTTATTTGTTCTGTCATATACAAATCATACAAAAATAGCTTATTATAAACATTAGAAACATTATAGAAATCATTGTCAAAGCTCATCATCGCTATGACAGCTGTTGCCCATACATCGTGCTTACAATATTTTATTACATGTTCAAAATCTTTTACATCTTCGTTAAAACTTTGACTTTCCTCCTTCTCTATTTCCATGCCAAGATTCAGTTCAATGTCCTTTAGACTAAAATTATTAATTGATTTTTTCCCAAACACTTTAATTTCCTTAATCAAGTCAACACTTGAGAAATTAATCCATATTTTTTCCTCCTGTTTAGTGTTATTGATTATACTATCACTTAAAATTTTCAAATTCTTTAAAAATTTATCTTTATTCACTACCGCCTCAGCTCGGTGTTTGCAAATATACGCAACAATCCTATCATCATAGCTAGTATTGTTATACCCAATCCATAATGTTAGATTATCTAAATCAAACTTAAATAATTCATATATTTTTTGAGCAAAACTGTCTTCTCTTGAATCTATGTACTTTATTTCTAAATCTTCTTTTTCGCTTATTATTTTATCTACATCAGCCGATACAGAAGTATAGCAGATTAAAAAATAGTTTGGATATACCTCTATATCGTAGACATTAATATTTTTAAACTTAAGATTATTCAGCTGCGAAAAAATCTCTGTATTGATCATTTTCAAATTCAACACCATCAAAATTCCCCCTTTTTATGTTATTTACCCATTTTGATTTTTTTAAGCAGTCGAAAAATTCGTCGCTTTCAACAAAATCTTTTGATTTCTCCGCAAAATCTAGTTTGTCAATACAATATCTTTTATACTGGCAAAATTTCCTGTACAAATCCCTTTTGTCTTGAAAAATTCCAATGTGATATAGGAAATTAAGCGTATGTAAAAAAAGTATTTCTTCTGTTGTAGTTATTAGCTTCATAGAAATAATTCAAAATATTCGCACAAGTCCATCTAGTTGCAATTTTTCCTGTGTCAGCGTTGAAATAAGCAAATCTAGTGTCTATACCCTGTTTATTTTTTTTATTTTTCGTTTCTTTTCTTAATTTATTTTTTTTGACCTCAAAGTCTTTCATATCTACAGTTTCAAGTGTTTTGATAAGTTCTACATTTCTATTCTTATCGATAAACGAGTTAAAAGTTTTTTTATTTAGCTTCAAATCCGAATAAAAATTAGATAACACTTGTGATTTTTTATTATATTTTTCATTAACCGTACCAGGAAAACGCATTCTATGTGTTTGATTCATCTTATCGACAACAATCCCAGCGTTTTGCATCGAATTTGAAATTATGCTGTGAAACATATCAAATTCCTCACTTATAGCAGAAAAATCAAGCTCTATGTATATGTGCAAGCCAGTTCCCGATATTACATAAGTACAATATTCAAAAACATTCAAATCGATTAAAATCTGTGTTATTATTTTCATTTCATCTTTACTCAGCATTACTCTATGTCCGTTTTCATCTCTTGTCTGTGAATCTATATCTAAAAATAACCAATTCTTGAAATTATCTGCATTTGGCACAAAAAAATATACTGAACTTATTTATCTCACCAAAAGAATACAAGTCATTTAAAGACTTGTAACCTTTCAGCTGACTCTTAAAAACGCAAATCTTTGTTGAACTTTCAAGCGTTGTCTTAGTCTGCAAAGTCATATTCACTTCACGATTATCGTTGTTTATAAACAACAACCTCATAGCAAGTTGCTTAGTTTCTTCATTTATGCAATACATACTAATCAACACCTTTTGAATACAAATCATCAATATCATCAAAAACTTTTTTTACTGATTTTTGTTTTGCTTCAGCATTATCATTGTGTTCTAACGACTCAACTTTAAACTGCTTATAAAGATTTTCGACAACATCGTTAGCTGAATACAGTTCCTTTATATTGTTTTCAATTTGTTGAAGTTCGTCGATAGCAACAGTATTTTTTTTATTCAAGTAATACTTCTTCAGTTTTCGGACTAAATCAATGTTTATGGTGACACCCAAAAGGAATTTGTTGTATTTCTTAACACCCCATTTGTCATTACACAGCTTCAAATCGTATTTGATATTTCGCTGGTAATTTTCAGCCAATTGTCTAATGTATGATTTCATGGTTTTATTACTAACATTGTTTGTTATTTCGTTACTTATATTGCTATTTGCAACTAATTTATACATATTTATCAAATCTTTTTCGTACACGAATGAATCTGTAACGTCAACTATTTCAAGTATTTTTTGAGCTTCTGTATTAGTATTTTCAAGCGACTTTTGTGTACTTTCGATGAACAACTGTCGATATAACTCTTTATACCGTCTAGCTCCGTGTCCAAAAATATGCTGTATTTGATATTGCACGGCTTGATATAGTGCGCATATAAGCCCAAGTGGTTGTTTGTTGATTACATTAGCCATAGAGCCATTGTTGTTATCCGAATACCTTTCTTCCTTATAGAGATCTTCTTTTTTGTCGTTCACATAAAAATATAAAGAACGTTCGAACAAACCTCCATCGTGCTTGATTCTAGGCTCATTTTCTGCGAAAGTCATGAATTTTGTTTGGACTTCTACATTTCTTTCATCTTCAAATTTTCTGTTCACAGAAACAAATTCTCTTGCGATTGCTGACTTGCGTTACTGTTATCCGTGAAATCCTTAATCGAGGATTCCGATTTAAACGCATAGAGGCAAGTTAAAGCGGTATCGGCATTAAAAAAATCTTTTTCATAATCAAACGCAGAATGATCCGTGCTAATTGTTTTCGTTTTGTGTATCGTCTGTGTTAGCATATTAAGTAACTGCGATTTTCCAGTCCCCCTTGTTCCGACGAAATTTGTTGTAGCGTGAAAATCCTCGTCGAACTGATAATGGTTAGCGATACAACTTAAAAGAAAATCAAGCCGTTCTTGGTTTATCTTATCATTATCTCGAATTTCTTTTACAAAATAGCTTAAAAAAGTTATAAATTTATTTTCATCTTGATGTTTTAACAAATATTCAAATTCATTCAAATTAAAGTCAAAATCAAACGATAACAAACACAATTTTGACTTGTCAAAACTTTTTGAAAAATTATAAGTATTTTTTCTAGTTTTATCAATTTCAAGCAAACCGTTGTTAAACGCAATATACCACTTCTTTCGTCTGTCTTTTATTCTAATGAATGTGTTGTTGTCATTTGTGAAATATTGCTGTAGACTGTTTTCCGTTATGAAACGCAACGCTTTATTAGTTTTTGAATCCTTTTCGTTGTAAACTGAATTTGTAATAACGCTTCTGAATTTGTTCTTAAATTTCAGAATAAATTCTTCTAAATTGAGGGGGCAATAGCAATGTATTTTATTGTCATAACCCCAAATTTGGCTTGTTTTGATGTTCTGTATCTTTTGTACAAAAGCTGTTGTGTGATCGCAACCATAAGCTAAGACAATTAATTGCCTCATGTTCTCAATACTAACTTTGATTAAGTTGTTCGCTACTTCACTTTTGGAAAAATTGATATTAAAATCATTTAACATCTCTTTACGTAAATGATGCAAACTGTAAACGATTGACTCGATATCCTTGATAAACTCAAATCGTTTCAAATTCTCATTGTCGTTATCATCTTGAAAATAACCATAAGTGTAATATCGTTTTTCATCATTTTCCTTGTTTTCAACAGGCATTAAATACTTATAGATATCACATTTTAGTTGTTGATATTCAGCGTTAAATTTTGAATCGTCAATGAAATCGTATGTTTTAAAACACTTATCATACGAAATTTTTTCCTCATTATGTATCTTCCTCAGATTAAATAAAAGCGCTAAAATAAAGTGCATATAATTATCTTTTTTTGTGTAAAAGTGCTCATTTTTAGCGTCTTTCATCAACTTAAATTCTTTATCTTTTTCTTCATCAAACTTTGTCAAGAAACAATTTAATTCAAAAAAATCGTTAGGGTACATATTTTTTTCAAAAAAATTCTTGACATTATTTATTTTCTTAAAGACTAATTCTTCCTCTTTTGTTTTTTTATTGATTTCTTTAACAAAACCATACTCTTTTATATAACTCTTTGAATCGGCATTTTTCGTGTCGAAATTATACACCAAATTCATTTGAAAGATTAGTAACAATACATCAATTTGTTCTATTTTACCTGTTGTATTGCATACATTAAATTCGTTTAATTTTAATTCATCTTCCAACCTGTTTAATGTTACAGTTACCTTTTCTAGTTTTTTTAAGTGGTCATCACGCACTTTACCAAAGGTAACTTTAAAATTTTCATTACTTTTTGTGTTCATATCTTACTTTTTTCTGATACCCATATTGCACATTTTCCTTTATCGTGCTATAATAAATATATACAAATATACACAATGATAAAGGGAGTGATTAATACGCTGTGGGAGGCGTATTTTTCTTTTTTTACATTTATCAGAAAAAAATCTCCTTTCTTTTTTATTTTTTCAATTCGTTTAAATACCGTGTCAAAGTGACTTTTGAAACTCGCAATTCCTTTTGCAAGTTCGTCTAAAGTTAGTTGCTTTTTATCAGCAGCAGCCCGTCTTAATATATCTTTCAACTTATCTAAATTACGTGTTTTTCTATCCTTAGCTGTTGTTTTTACCTTGATTACAGCTTCAATCAAATCACGAAATTCATTATTTTCATCTTTTTTCACAATACTCACCAATCCTTTCACTAGCTTCAATTTTATTATAGCACGAAAAAGCTTTTTTAACAAATACAATATAAAATTAATAGAAAAAACCACTATTTATCAAATAAAACAGGCATTAATTAAACAACAATTAGTAAAAATAATCAAAAAAATTTTCAGAGAATCATTAAACAAATAAAACTAGCGTGACTTAGAAAACTTAGAACCATCAAGAAAAACCTAAAAATACCTAAAAAGGGAAAAATTTTTAGGTAACTGTTATAAAACTTCATAACAAGAAGGTTTTGTAACACTTTGTTAAAAATAGTGAAAAAAACAGCAAAATGAACAAAAAGTCGATGAATAAAGGGATACCTGCAATACCTAAAAAAATTTTTAGAAAAAACGCACTCAAACTATGATAAATAGAGCGATACCTGTAATACCTGAAAAATTTTTGCCAAAAATTATATATAAAAATTTTACTGTTATTAGTTTAATCATTTATTAATTATTTATAAAATTTGATTTTTAATTTTTGCTTTTTTATTCTTTTATCTTCAAATATAGTTTTTTATTAAGGTATTAAGGTATTGTGGTATTGAGCATTTTTAAGGGGTTTGAGAGTACCTTAAAGTTTAGGTAATATTTTTAGTTTTAAGGTATTAAGCATTTTTAAGGGGTTTGAGAGTACCTTAAAGTTTAGGTAGTATTTTTTGTATGTTTTTGCTCGTAGACTCGCAAGTCTGAATAAAGGTCGTAAACTCCCAGAACATATTAACCCCCAGGTGTATTCCCTTCGGGGGGTTATTACTTACTTTAGCCGCCTGCGGCGTACTAAGCGTAGCGCCACAATTAACCAAAAAAAAGAACTAACACCGTGACATTTAAAAAAATAAAAAAATATCCTGTTACGCATAACAAGATATTGATTTTTTATTTCACAATCAATTTTCGTACACATACATTTGTTTTAATGATGTTTTTCTTAGTCTTTCGATAAAAGTATTGAGTAAATTAAAATTTGTTCTCAAAATGCTTTATTTTGCGTCCTATCGTTTTCCTTTATTTCAAGCTTGTTTTGTAAGTCTTCTAAATCATTTTTTATTTCATTTTTTTCCTCTGACTTCTTATATTCATTTTTCAATCCAAAAATCTCACTATTTTATTGAAAGTTTTCATTACCTTATTAAAAATATTTGAATTTTTTTGTCTTAATCCCTTTGGTGTATATTAACTCGTAATTTGTGTTTTTTTGAACCTTAATTTTAACTCCTTCTTCGATGAATTTTTGTAAAATCATAAAAATAATTTTACGATTTCGAGTATATTTTTGGTATAAATTTATATTTTCATTCTTTTATTTCTCCCTAATACTTCTGTTTTAGCTTTCTTCTTCCGCTTTTTTTCTAATTCTTCTTTTTGATACATTATTCTGTATTTCATCTTTGCTTATGTATTGTCTAATGAGTTTTGTTCTTTCGCTTGAATTCATATCATTTTTTACATAATTTGTTGCTATTTCCATCTTTTCATTATTTTTCATTTCGTTCATTACTTGTTCTTTGAAGTTTTTGTCTTTTTTCAAAGCGTCTCGTGCTTGTCCTCGCAAACCCCAGTCTTTCTTCAGTTCTTCCAAAATAGCTGAATCCTTTAACTTCGATGGGTTAAAAAAGCATTCATTTTTTATTTCTGTCACTATTTGTTCTATTTTTTTTGGATCTTTTTCTATTTCACTTTTCTTTTTTACCGTAGCTCTGTTTATGATTTTTTGTGCAAATTCTTTATTGCGCAAAGCCTTTGCTGTGGCTAGTTTTGAGTACTTTTCGTCCTTATCCATTAGTACTTCTTCGTATTTTTCTTTTTCTATTTTTTCTATCGTTTCAGGTGGCAGCACATATGTCTGTTTATAATCTTCGTATGCTTCGTCTTTTGCTTTTTCAATTATTTCTTTGTCTGTTTTGTAGTTTTCTTTCAGTTCTTTCGTTGCTTCATTCTCGGCTGTCTTTTTTAATTTTTCATTATCTTTATAAGTGTCTTTGTATTTTTGATAAAGTTCTTTTTATTGCCATCGCTACTGCTTCTTTTGAATTTCTTTCCGTCTTTTTCCATTCATTTTGCTACCTCTGTTTTTCTTTTTATTTCATTATTTAAATTTGATAGTTCGCTTTTTGCTTGAGTTTTTTCTTTCTCTAAACTCTCTTTTTCTTCCTGTATTTTATTTTTTTCCCTATCCCATGTTTCCCTTTTTTCTTGATATTCTTTGTCTTCTAAGTTCCATTTTTGTCTTTTTGCCTTTTGTTCCTGCTCTTCTTTTTTCCCAAATATTTTGTTTTTCGTGTTTAGCTTCTTCAAAGTTCATATTACTTTTTATTTCTTTTAAATTCTTTTCTCTAGTATCATTTAATTTTTCATTTTGTTCTAGTAGACTTCCATACCGCTTTTCATCTTTATCCAAAATCTGTTTTAATTTCACAAAATCATTGTTTGGCAGGATTTTTACGGCTTCGTTTATAATTAAATTTTTTACTTTTGTGTATGATAACATTATGTTTTTTATGTGTTCTGCTGTATCTCTTCTTTTTATTAATTTTTGTATCTTTTCAACTTTTTTGTCGTATTCTTCCGCACTTATATTTAACAGTTCTTCCTTGATTTCTTGGAGGTAAAATTTTTCAAAAACTTCATCTTTTTTCGAATAATCCTTTGCAAATTCTTTTATTAAATTTTTGTTATCTTCTTCTATTTGTGTTTTCACGGAACTGGCTGATGTCTTTCTCGTCAGTTGTTTATCAAGGTTTGCAACTATTTCTATTCTGTCCTGGACTAGCATTTCCATGTTATTTTTGTATTTTTTCACAATTTCGTCGCCTCTCAACGATTCTGTAATATTTTGATTAATTTCACGGTAGTTGAGCCTTGTTGTCCTTGTGGGAAATTCATAGTCCCTTGTATCTGCGTTATTGTTAGTTTTCTTAACTTGCTTTTGGATTACGGCATCTCTGTGCTTGTCATAAAATTCTTGCTGATATTCTTCCCAGTTTTTATATTTTTTATCTTTTTTATCGAGATTAAAATTAAAGTTTTTTCTTGTGATGCCGTTTGTTTTGCAAAAACGGCTGAAACGCTTTTGCAGTGCTCCTTCCACTTTGTTTTTGTCTATATCTTCTTCGGTGTACACTGTTTTCTTTTCTCTTTTTCTTTGCAAGACAAACATTGATTGCATGTGTGGTTTAAACTCGTCGAAATGTATTGCTGCATATACACATTTAGCATTTTCACCTAATTCTTGCTGCACTACCTTTAAATTTTCTTTAAAATATTTTTCCCATTCATTTCTCGTTAGGACATAGTGCGACGAAATTTTTGCTTTGTTTACCAAGATTCCGTCCGCCAAACTTGAGTCAACTAAAATCACATCTTTTTGATTAGGTTTCAAAATACAGTTGTTAAATTGATTTTCTAGTATTTTGTCATTCCTGAGTAATACAATATTATTTTTTGTTAAATTTTCGTTCACATTGTTGTGATACATCTTTGCTTCCCTTAGTGCTTCATCTTTCACTTTTTGAACTCCGCTTTTATTACTTGCCGAAGACATTTTGTCTATGTCATTTCTAAAACTTAATTGCTTCATTTTTTTTCACTTCCTTTATTTATTTTTTTCTAAATTTTCGCCATCACTCCTTTCGAAATAACTCACATCTTGTTTTTCAAAATTAATCCATCTTTTATTTCAAAATCACGCATATCTGCTTTTCAACTACGCCATCGTAGTCTGTTTTTTCAAATCTATTTTACCATGTAAAATATGTTTTGTAAAAAACAGACTACGATGTCCGTAGTTCACGATACAGACATTTTTTTCAAAATGTCCATCGTGCAAGGGATTTGCAACCCCCTTGACCCCCGCTTTGCGCCGCAAAAATTTTTAAAATCAAAGCTGTGTTTGATTAAAAAATTCTTTCGTGGTACAATTATTTTTGTGAAAAATATTAGATTTCCTTTGCATAAAAATTAAAATTTTTGCTCAGTCAAACTATATTTTTTCACAAAATTTTGCGGCGCTTTTTGTCCGCTGGACTCATGTTTTTGATGAAATTGATGTCCGTTTTTATAAAATTTTTGATGTGTTTTTATTTGAAAATGGATGATGTTTTTATTTTTGACAAATTTATGTTATGTTTTTTATAATTTTTGATGCTATTTTTTCAAAAAGTGATGTTTTGTTTTTAAAAATTTGATGTATTTTTATTTTTTGAAAGGAGATGGTGTGAGATGCCTGAAAACACTTAAAAATACTGACTTGATGACGCTAATTTCAATCGCACAAAAAGATGAAACTAAAAGCTGAAGAAATTAAAAAGAAATTGTTAAAGTCGTTCAAGATTTAAATGCTTCGATTAATGTAAAGCAGAAAAATTAGATAATTTTGATAAAAAGTTATGAAACTAAAGTTTGAAATGAATTCAGAAAAAGCAAACAAAAAGAAATGTATCAAAAACGCTCTGAAAAATTTCTTTGAATAAAAAATTAGAAGTGGTTCTAAACTCGAATCACTTCCTTTTTTTTTCAATTTTACAAAAAGCAATCTGGGGGTTAATGTGTTTTTGAGCAGCCTGCTGCGATAATATTGCATTGAGTTATTTCTTTCATTTCAATCCTTCTTTTCTCATTATTTCTTCTGCTAAGTTGTTGTAATCTTTTTCATTTTCATTAAAATTAGTATCTTCTCTTATTGTTGTTTTTAGCTGATATTCATCGAGAAGCTTTTCAAAATCCCCAAATCTTGGTTTTGCTACTTTTTCTTTCATGAGTATAATTCCGCTAATTTTTTTATCCAAGTCTCTTGCCATATCTATAACGGATTTTATTCCCAAAACACCTCTCCAGTCATCTTTTGCAACAACATATACATCTGATGCAAACACTACGCTAGGTAAGTATTCATGGAAAGTTGGTGCTGTATCAATTATAATTACGTCATATTTTTTCAAGGTTAAAAGATAATTTTTCAAGGCTTTATATCTTCCGTAACCTCTTTTACCTGTGTCGATGGCTGTTACATCTAAATTATCATTGACAGCAACTGTTTCGATTTTTGTATTCTTGTCCAAAAGTTCATAATCTTTCACGCTTTGAATATCTTTTATTCCAAACATATTTGTTAGGTCAAATTTTGGATCTGCGTCGATGGCTAATGTTTTTAGTCCTTTCGCTGAGAATTTTAGCGAAATATTGAATGCCGTTGTAGTCTTTCCTGTTTTTGAATTGTTGTTGCAAAAACTAATTATTTTCATTTTGTTCCTCCTATTTTTTTATTATATATTTTCTATAATGTGCTTAAACACTGGCTTAATGATGTTGTCCACCGTGTTGGACAACATAGATTTATAAAATTTCATTATATCATCGGTCGTGACCGACAATATAAATTGATTTTCTGTAACCCCCATAAATACTAGGTTAGTGATGTTGTATACCATGGTATACAACATAAATTATAAAGTTTTGTAGTCTTTCGTTAATTTCCTTTAGTTCTGCTTTCAATTTTTTCAATCATTTTTAGTCTTTTAACTTTAATAAATATGTTTTTCTTCTTCTTTATTTTTAGCTTTTTCTGTTTGTTTTTGTCTTTTATTTTCATTCAACTTAGATGGTAGGATTCTCAGCCGATACAAATTTCTAATTATTTCCAATTCCGTGTATTCATTTTGTGAAGATATCGTTTGTAAAAGTTCTTCTTGACATTTCAAGTATTTTAGTACTATTATTTCATTCCTTTTTGTTCAGCTCTTTATAGAATTTATACCATTTGATTGCTATATTTGCTGAAACAGGGTTGATTTGTGCTCCATCTAACCATTTTTCTCCAGCAACCTTTTTGTTTTCTTTATCGTGGTTTGAAAAACATTTGAGTTCTGATAAAGTGCTTCACAGTACATCAATATATGTTCACAGTCTTGTGATGGACAATATTATGTTCGCATTCGATTAACTTGTTCTTTTCTTCATCAGATACTCTCAAATTCATTGTATTTTATATCAAAAAGTGTCTCGAGTTGTGCTGGTTTGGGTGTCCTCTGTTCTGTTAAATCTTCAGCATCTGCTAAGAATTCATCAAGATTCAACCCTTTTTACTCATCTCAATCCTCATTCTTTAAAATTTCTTCATGACTAAACTTTTGTAATCTTTAGCTCATTAGAATGTTGTTTGAGTCAAATATTGATAAAACGTTCTTATCGCACTTCTCACTCAAATCTACATTTTTCTAATTATCGTTTTTTCTGCAAATAACTTTGGAAAAATCCTAGTTGTATTTTGAATTTTATCGGATAATGATGTTTTTCTTTTTAATGAATATTATACCGCTAACATCTTTGTTTAAATTTCTTGTGAAGTCTATGGCAGCCTTCAAACCTAACAATTCGTTTCCTCCGGGAGTTAAAACTATATATACAGATGAACTGTATATAGCGGAAGTTGTATAACTATTAAAAAGCAGGAGCTGTGTCTATCATGACTATATCATATTTATCTTGTATAGTTGAAAAAAGTCTTTTAACTTTTTATACACATAGGACCTGATTTTTAATTCTGTCATATCTTCTTCCGTATTCGTCTCCGCTGATATGGGATGTAAATTTTTGTCAATAATAGCTGGTTCAAATGTCGCTGTTCTGTTTAGCAAGTAATCTCCAAGTGTTTTGCTAAAATTGGTTATACCAAGATTCACACTTAAATTTAGTTGTGGATCTGTATCAATTGCCAAAGTCTTAAATCCTTGCTTTTGCAAAAATAGTGTGCCAATTGAACACCGTTGTGGTTTTCCCACACCGCCTTTGCTTGTTACAGATAGTAATAATCTTCATCTTATTCCCTTTCTATTTTAAAATACTGTCTAAATTTACGAGTTTACTGTTAATGTCTGAAAAACTCAGGTTAGCATAAATCAAAGTATTGTTTATATTTTTGTGACCGAGAACTTTTTTTAGTTCAGCCAATGATAGTCCAGCGTTTAGCAAATGAACAGCACGACTGTGGCGGAATACATGGGTGTGAGCTTAAATCTAAATGCTAAAAAGATTTGGCTGTTCCATATAGCGATTGGTATGCGTTCTCACTCGCTCTTGTTCCTCTGCTGTTTCTAGCGATATAATCATTGTGCTCAATTTCGATGCATCTGCTGTTCCAGCAATAATGAGTAAAAGTTCTGGCTGCAAATCACTATTTCTTTGTAGTCTTTTACACTTTCTGCTTTGAATTATTCACTTTCACGACAATTAAATTCTTTCCCCTGTAATTGATTTTTTGAATATCGCTATATCTCAAGTTCAACACTTCAGTAATTCTTGCACCCAGTTCATACAACAAAGCGAATATTACCTTGTCAGCAAGGCTTTTGCATTGTTGATGACTTCTTGTTTTTCATATTCACTTAAATATTTTTACTTTTTCTTCTTTTTCTTTTGAATCAGGATCAACTAGTTCGTAATTATCGCTCGCTAGAGTACAATGTCGCTCATCCACCTCCATTAGGTATGTATTATTTCGTACTTTTTCTAATAATATTATACCTCCAAAGAGTTATAAAAATCAAGTGAAATGAAAAATATAACAAAAGAGTGTGAAACTAGACTGTTTTTCACGCTTTTTATTAATGCTACTATTTTTATTATCGTCTGGGACCAGTTGTATTTTTTCTTAATAAAATACCGTCAATACATTTGTTGTAAACAAGTTCCTTTATATAAGTCATATCCCCTGTTTCATAAAAGTCAATTAATTCTGCTCTAAAGTTTTCTTGCTCTTCGACTGGTATAGATATTATACCAGCTCCGTTTTGAATCAAAATTTGATTTGCAACCATTGATGCTGTTCTTTTATTTCCGTCATAGAATGTTTGTGTTCGCATTAAATATAACATCATTGTTATTGCTTTTTCAGTTGAACTCATATCTTCATTGTCCATGATATAAGAAATATCTTCCTTGATAGCTTCTTTGTCGGGTATTTCAGGTTTCCATTTTGTACCACCAATACTTACATCTGATTCTCTTATTTCTCCTGGACGCAAATTTACATTAGCGTCACCTATGAGAAGATTAATTCTTTCGATGTAACCTAAGTCTACTGGGTAATCTACGGTGTCTAGTACAAACTCCCAAGCGTGTTTCAAATTCACAATGGCGTTAATATCTTTAACCTTCATATTTTGCACAGCCAAGCCGTTAAAAATTGTTTCAGTCTGAGGATATGTCACAGCTATCCCTTCTAAATTAGCTGTTTTCCAGATAGAATCTATTATGTTTCTTTTTGCCAAACATATATTATCATCTACCGTCATGTTAATTTATCTTTAAAATTCATATTTTATCACTCCTATTCATTTTATTTTATTTTATCATATTTTTAGATATTGACTCAAATTCATATTTTTCCTACAATATTTATAGGTTTTTCAGATAATTCTACGTTCATCAAAATCTTCGAATAAGCTTTTCCGTACTGGTTCTTTATTGAATACATGACATCTCAAGAACGGACATCAAGATATATTTTTCCCTTACTCAATTCAAATTACAGTTTCTAAGTCATTTTTGAAACAAATCAGAAGTCACTTTGATAGTTTCCTTGTTTTTACCTTTCTTCGTCGCAGAAACTTAAATTTTACGCCGCTGATAAATTCCGTTAGTTGTGAGAAAAGCTCGAGTACCTTTTGTTCTTACGTGTCAACTTCTGTTTCACTATCACTTCTTATCATTTTATCTTTCAGTTGCAGTGGCTTTCAAGTTAAACTGCAACTGCTGGTATTCCTTATTATCAATCGTGTTCATTAATCGGTTTCTACAAATCAAGTGCTTTCAACACTCTCATCAAATCTCATTATTACTTAGCTTTACAAGCATTATACAGGTAAATGTTTGGAATTGATCTGTAAATCCACCTTCTCCCGTGTGTTTCTAAATTTGCAAAAAGTTTTTCCTGCAGTACTTTTGATTTTTCCCGTGTTTGTAACTCGCAAGATACACCATTTACGCTTTCTTTTCATCAAAGAAAGATTCCTGCGTAAAACCGAAATCAAGTTTTCCTCAACAGCTTATAATCTTTCCTACTATCTTCACATTTTGCGCATTTTGACTGGTGAAAGCTGATTCGTCAGTATTAAGCTGCGGTAACTAAATTGATATATTCTGATAATCGCTCGGCGTCAGTCGTTCAATAATATCTGGCAGTATTTACAGGAAAGATATGGTACTGGTTATAAAAAAAAGCATTGTACCCTTTTCCTTGCGCTATTAAATTTTCCATAATGAATTTTAAATAGTCATATGTTGTCTGCTCATTTCAATTTATATGTTATTCTTTTCTTTCTCTCTCTCTTCAAAGCAATTCTTCAGCTTTATCCTTTTATATTTTTTTAAACAATATCTTATATCTCTTGGTGAAGTTTTCAAGAAAAACTAGGTAATAACTATTACATCAAATGTTAATATCCAGATAGAACTTGAGTTCATCATTATTTCTGTCACATAGAGTTCCGTTGCCTGAAACTTTATTTTCTTTTCCAGCAATCGTAAAATTATTTATTGTAAACACATCTTTTTTCTTTATTATATACCTGGTTGTATGGCATTGGTTTGATTATTTTATTTCCTGGGTCATTTACCAATGAAAAATAGTCCATCTTTATGCCTGTACATCTGCCGTGTGTGTGTGTGTGTTGAGAAGATATATTAATTGGTATGAACAGCTGCTTATACCTAGTCGTTCGGTTGTCAAATACATAGTTTTATTTGTTCCTGGCTAAGTATACAAATCATACAAAATAGTTTTATTATAAACATTAGAAACATTATAGAAATCATTGTCAGTTTCTCACTATCGCTATACAGCTGTTGCCTGTACATCGAAGCATAATATTTTATTACATGTTCAAATCTTACATCTTGAAATCCTTGATCTTCTCTATTTCCAGTTAAGATCTGGTTCAGTTCTTAGACTAAATTATTAATTGATTTTTCCCGTAAACATTGAAAATTTTAATCAAGCCAATACCTTGAGAAATTAATCCATATTTTTCTCCTGTTTCAGTGTTACTGATTGTTTCATCACTCTGGGGTGTCTCTTCAAATTCCTTAAAAAATTTATCTTATCTACCACCGCCCCAGCCTGGTGTTTGTGAACATACGCAACAATCCTAATCATCATAGCTTAGCATTGCTATACCTAATCCATAATCAGCTAGATTATCTAAACCAACCCCAAATAATTCATATATTTTTGAGCAAAACTGTCTCTTGAATCTAAGGTACTTGCCTAAACTTTCTTTTCTTGCCGGAGTTTTATCTACATCAGCTGATACAGAAGTATAGTTAGATTAAAATAGCTTGATATAACTTCTATATCGTAGACATTACTATTTTTAAACTTAATTATTCAGCTGCGAAAAAATCTCCAGATTACCTTTCATTTTCAAATTAACACCATCAAAATTTTATGTTATTTACCCATTTTGATTTTTTTTTAAGCAGCTGAAATTCGTCGCTTTATCAGTAAAATCTTTGATTCTCCGGCAAAATCTAGTTTTGTTTACTTGTTAATATCTTTGAGACTTCGGCAAATTTCTGTACAAACTTTTGTCTTGAAAAATCTAATGTGATATAGGCACCAAGGTATGTGTAAAAAGCATTTCTTCTGTTGTAGTATATTTCATAGAAAATAATCTGAAAAATATTCTGCAATAAGTCCATCTTAGTTGCAATTTTTCCTGTGCTGAAGGCCAGGTCATAAATCTAGTGTTCATAATCTCTGTTATTTTATTTTTCGTTTCTTCTACTTATTTTTTTTGACCTCAAAGCCTTCTTACATCTACAGTTTGCGTTTTGATAAGTCTTACATTTTATTTTATCGATAAATTTGAGTTAAAGCTTTATTTTATTTCCAAATCCGAATAAAATTAGATAACACTTGTGATTTTTTATTATTTTTTCATTAATCAAACAGGAAAAAATGCGACCTCTATGTGGGTTTGATTCATCTTATTCGACAACAATCCCAGCGTTTTTGCATCGAATCGAAATTTTATGCCGTGAAAACATATCAATTCCTCACGAGCAGCAGAAAAATCGTTTCTATGTATATGTGCTGAAGTCTCGATATTACAAGCACAATATCTTAAAAACATTCAAACTGGATTAAAATCTGTAGCACATTTTCATTTCATCTTACTCAAAGCATTTCACTCTGGCGTCCGTTTTCATCTCTTGTCTGGTGAATCCATATCTAAAATAACCAATTTAAAATTATCCTTCGTATTTCATACCAAAAATAGCCAACCGGACAGATTCTACTAGTAAAGAATATGTTACTTTAAAGATTTGTAACCTTTCAGCTGACTTCCCTAAAACGCAATCTTGTTGAACTTTCATGTTGTCTTAGTCTCAAAAGTCATATTCATTTAATGATTATCGTTATTTATAAACAACAACTTACAGCAAGCGTTTTAGTTTCTTCATTTATAACACATACTTAATCAATAATTTTGAATACATAAATCACATCAATATCATCAAAAATCCTTCTTTTTACTGATTTTTTATTTTGCTTCAGCATTATTTTATTGTGTTCTAACGACTCAACTTTAAACTGCTTTATAAAGACTTTCTTCTTCACAACACTGTTAGCTGAATACAGCGTCTTTTTATATTGCTTTCAACGGTTAGTTCGTTGATGCAACAGTATTTTTTTTTTTATTCATGGTCATTTTCCAGTTTTCTTTGACTAAATCATTTATGGTGTACACCCAAAAGGAATTTGTTGTATTTCTTAACACTCCATTTGTCATTGCTTGTATTGTGCTTCAAATCATTTGATATTTCGCTGGTAATTTCTACCAATTGCTCAATGTATGATTTTCGTTGGGTTTTATTATTTAACATTGTTTCCATATTCGTTATTTATAATATGGCCTATGAATTAATTTATACGCATTAAATCTTGGTACACGAATGAATCTGTAATCAACTATTTCAAGTATTTTGAGCTTCTCTGTATTAGTATTTCTGGTTGACTCCTCAAAATTTCGATGAAACAACTGCTCGATATAACCTTTAAATGCCCAGCCCGTGTCCAAAAACAAGTGCCGTATTTGAGCATGTTCTATTTTGATATATAAGTGCATATAAGCCTCCAAGTGTTGTTTGTTGATTATACGTAGCTATAGAGCCTACTGTTGTTATCCAACACCTTTTCCTATAGAGATCTCTTTTTGTTGTCGTTCACAAAAATATAAAGAACGTTCAACAAACTCCGTCATCGTGCTTGATTCTAGGGGCTCATTTTCCGCGAAAGTCATGAATTTTGTTTTGACTTTACATTTCTTCTTTATTTCAAATTTTCTGTTCACAGCAGTTGTAACCTTTCGGCATTACATGACTTTGCGTTACTGTTATCCGTGAAACTTTAATCGAGGATCTGATTTAAACGCAGCAGAGGCAAAGCTACAGTATCGGGTATTAAAAATCTTTTTCATAATCAACGCGGTGAAGAACGATCCGTGCTGGTTCAGCTTTGCAGCCGGCAATGTCTGTGTTAGTAGCGGCTGGCGAACTGCGATTTTCTCCAGTCCTCCTCTTGTTCGGATGTGAAATTTGGTTGTAGCGTGTCCTCGGTCGAACTGATAGCGAAGAAGGACACAACCTAAAGAAAACTGTCGTTCTTGGTTTATCTGCATTTTCTATTATCTCGAATTTCTTTTTGCTAAAATAGTTAAAAAGAGAATTTATTTCTTTTATCTTTGATGTTTCAATAAATATCTTAAATTCATTCCAAATTAAAGTCAAAACTGGAAACATGAATAAACATAATTTGACTTTATCAAAACTTTGTACCCAGGCATTTTTTCTAGTTTATCAATTTCAAGCAAACCGTTGTTAAACGTAACATACTACTTTCTGGTCTGGTCTTTTATCTCGAATGAATGTGTTGGTTATTGTTTCAGAAATATTGCTGTGATTACCTTCTGTTGAGAAACGCAACGCTTTATTAGCTTTTGAATCCTTTTCTGTTGTAAACTGAATTTTGTAGAAT
>BNJU01003951.1_pt1 | contig 35903 bp, 54 predicted proteins | sample 8539281 | NCBI WGS metagenome assembly BNJU01 (sample SAMD00202456, study PRJDB9452) | human saliva metagenome | isolation source: human saliva | place: Japan
TAGAATCTGCTGTTCCTCCCCGCTAAATTTCTTATACCACAAAACCATTTCAGGGTTGATTCTGGTGTACTATGAGTATCCGGTAGCTGCAGAATTATACACCTAAAGCAACTGAGCGATTATGATTTGTATTACTGTCGTGCTTTCACCGAGGTAACACTATCCTCTGCATAGCTAACTGCACGATTACCGATGGCAATACTATTTTTCTGAACTGAGTCAGAGTTTGTACCAATAGCTAAAGAAGTCCTCACGGCATTATCTCCCAGCCCATTGCAATGAGAATTGAGTCCTACTGCACAGGAATTTACACCAATAGCACGAGACCCTTTGAGCCTTAGCTTGTGCATTATTACCGATTGCAACGGCCCATTTTACCTCTTGCCTGCGATCCGTTGCCCATTGCAACGGCACCACCCGCAGCGGCTTTAGCATCATTACCAAATGCCATGGAGGCTCCACCCCAAGCCTCCGGCATTGGTACCAAATGCCTGATCATTATCGGCGCCCACTAGTTACCGGCCTCATCATATCCAGGCCCAGATGTGTGACATAGCAAGCATAGCTATTTAAAGAAGCTACTTTTGTCGAATTACCGATAGCAACACCATTATTTACTTCAACGGTTGCATTTTTTCCGATTGCAACGCCTTGCACATTACCAACACCAGCCCTATTAGTTTGTGTAACAGTAGCACCTGTACCCAAAGCCACACTATTATCTCGCCATTGCTGTACCATTGTCACCCTATCGCTAGTACCATTTTTAGCCTATAGCATTATCGCCCCATGGCAATGTAGATGCCTGCGCTTCAGTTGGTATAATCCTCCTGCTAACATAACAGCTACAGATAGAAATTCCGATCATCTTGGCAAATACAGAAGTCATTGTCGATCGTTTCGACATATTCTTCGCTGTTTCAGCCACAACGACATAACATCCTTTTGTACGACTCCAGATTACTTTAAAAATTCGGTTCATCTCGTTTTACCTTGCATAAAACTATCAAAATTTAGTGAATATACTAAAATATTTTATATTTCTTTTAAAAATATAGCATTATATGGCTATTTACCGATGTATATTATATTAAACATACCATATTCTATAGTAAAAAGTAAAAATTTTTCACTCTGTCTCACTTCTCAAACGATAAATATTTATGAATATACAAAAACTCTTTTCTATAGCCTTATGAATATGCTAAATGTCCTATTTTTTCGCATAAAATTAACTTCATGAAATAAAATGGATTTTATCTTAATAAGTCATCTTGAGCTACTATTAGTCATCGGTCTTTAATTACATTACAAAGATTCCATGACATATATATGCTCATACAGATAATGAAATCTATTTTAGATCAGAAAAGGCGCCAAAGCATTTCGCTTTTGGCGCCTTTATAAGCTACTGCCGTACCAATATGTTATTTGCATTATTTCAAGCCCGCTTGTTGCATCAATAATGCACCCTAGTGCTCTCATTTCTTCATTGTCGCGTTGTACTTTTTCGTACTTAGCTTTCAAAGCAGTCATTTCATCTTGCATTACGTACATGGAGCTAATAGGGCCACCTTTGTAACGTTCAGGAACCGCTTTCTTCGCATCGGAAGTACCGAAATTTACGAGTTACACCGGCATTTACCATGTTATGGTGGCTACCAACAGATACGCCTACATGGAACATTGTATCTTCTGCTGTGTAATGGGCAACGCCAAGAGCCGCCGCAGTTTCACCTCTGTAATTACCGATACCAGCCATCACTTGAGTTGGTTCCAATGGATCGTATTGAATAGGTTTCAATGCAGACATAGCCGCTGCATGTGCGCCTACACGTTGTGTTTCGCCCGCTACGGAGTTAATAGCATTAGCTAACCCATCTGTAGCACCTTTCAATTGATTTACGTTAACTGCATCCGTGCCGTTTACACCAGGGCCTACATTGGTAATTGTATTACCGCCGTTGTTGAGGCCATCTTTAGTAAGACTTACAGCATTACCGCTAGCAGGTGTAATTGTTACACCGCCACCGTTCATAACTGTCGTATTGCCTGCAGCATCCTTAGTGGTTACTGTTTCAAGACCTTTCAAGTCTTTCGCCATACGAACCTTAAGGTTGCCAGTACCATCGGATACGACACCTAAATTGTCTTCTGTAGTCAACTTGCTAGCATCAGTAATGCCACCCACTACATTAACTTGTTCGTTAAGCTTTTTCTTGATTACGGAACCGCTATCGCCACCGTATTTCATACCATCATCTTTAGTTGCCACTTGGTGGGTCTTACCGTTTTCGTCTTGGTACTTAATACGAGTGATGTTGTTACCGTCTAAGTCTGGATCACCTTTATCAACGGTAATATCCGCATTACGACCGTCTTTACCAGTTAAACCGATATGACCAACACCGTCTTTACCGGACATAGATACAGCATCTTTACCGTCTTTGCCTGTGATACCTACCTTGCCGTCTGTACCGTCAGCACCATTAGGACCAGTAATGGATACGCCATCTTGACCGTTTTTGCCAACTTTTACCTTATCAGTAGTTAAGCTGTCAGTCTTAAGGTTTTTCGCCATCTTGATATTAACATTACCATCTTGGTCGGCTACTGTTTTAATATTTTCGCCGGAGTATTTATCGTCAGACTCTGTACCTTCACCTTTGATAGTAACCTTTTGGCCTAAATCACGGTGGAATTCACCTGTATTACCGGCGAAATTCATACTTTTTCGTAATTTCATCACCTAGGTTAGTAATCTTATTATCCAAAGCTTTGTGAGATTTTTGCAATTGGTCTTCTGTAGCAGCACGACCGCTTGTGATGTTGTTAGGATCCCAATCTTTATTTTCCAAACCTGTCACATAACCGTCTTTACCATCAACAGATACCTTACCTGCCGCAATCTTACCATCTTTACCATCGATAGTTACCTTGTCGCCAGCTTTAATGGTACCGTTTTCACCGTCAATTGTTACATTGCCAGCTTTAATCGTACCTTTATTGCCATCAATTGTAACTTTATCACCAGCCTTGATAGTACCTGTAGTACCATCCATTGCGATTTGTTTCGTAGCATCAGAGCCCAATGTCACTTGATCTTTAAGACTTACTCATAGTTCTTGGAACCATCTCGCATTGGTGCTAGGGTGTCACAGTAATATTATTACCTGCAGATACCGTTGTGGATGCAGCTGCTGTAGCTTTATCCAATTGAGATTTATTAACTGCATCGTTAGGGTCCGTGCCATCAGCAACATTCGTAATCTTGTTACCGCCGTTATTTAAGCCGTCTTTTGTAAGACTTACTGCATCGCCACCAGCACGATTGATGGTCATGCCATCACCATTGATAACAGTATTATTGCCGCCGTTTGTGAAAGTAGCAGACGTCAAGCCTTTTCAATTCTTTCTGCTAAGCGCAATTTCAATGTATCGGAAACCGTCGGAAACTACACCGATGTTATCTTCAGTCAGCTAATTTGCTTTCATCGGAGATACCGCCCCTTAACATTCACTTGGTTGTTAAGTTTCTTTTTAATCACATTTACCTGTATCGCCGCCGTACATCATACCATCGTCAAGAGTTGCGAGCGTATGTGTATTACCGTCTTTATCTTCGGTCACTAAACGATTAATGCTTGTACCATCTACACCGTTTTTAGCGTCGCCACCTTTAATTGTAACGCCGTCTTGACCATTTTTACCAGCAATAGCCACACTGTTAGCTTTGAGGTTTTTGTTCATCTTCACATCGATAGTTGTGTTACCATCTTGATCTTGTGTGATGAAAGTTTTAATGTTTTCACCGCTGTAGTTAGCATCAGCATCAGTACCTCCGCCCTTAACAGTAACCGTAGAGCCAAGTTTATTAGTTTTTACACCGCCACTGTTAGCATCGAATTTCAAACCTTTATTAGTTAATGCGTCTTCACTATCTTTGATTTTATCTTTCAAGTAATCCACATTAACCGCTTCGCTACCATCGTTACCTGTTGCATACGCCACGTTTGTTACGTGAGTACCACCCGGTTTTATTAGTATAGGCAGGACCTTCATAAGTTACCTTTTGTCTTATCAACACCAGCCGTATCCAAGTCATACTTAACAGCACGATCTGTCAATTTGTCGAGGCTAGATTTAGACGCAACGTCCTTAATCTTAACAGTTTCTTTTTGACCTGCATGGTTTTTATCCTCTACAGTCAAGTCAACATCACCGTTAGAATCAACTGTATAAGCCCTCATCTGCAGCAGCTGAATTTTTCACCAAACGGTAATCTGTAGCAGCAGCACCTTGGTTCTTAACTACATCACTGATCTTTTTCAATTGATCTTCTGTAGCAGCGCGACCGCTTACAGGATTAGATGTGTTCACATCCCAATCTTTATTATCAAGACCAGTTACATAGTTCTTAGTATCAGCGTGTTTACCCATTGTTACACCGCCGGCTTTCTCACAGTATCTGTAGCCGTCAATGTTTGAACATTAAGATTTTTGTTCAATTTAACGCCGATTGTAGTGTCATCGCCGGTTTGCGTAATTTCAGTAGTGATATTACCATCACCATTTACTGTTACTTTAGAACCAAGTTTGTTCGTTTTTCATCGTTATTATCAGCATTGAAAACGAAGGCCCTTGTTGATAAGTTCAGTTTTGGCATTACTGATATTAGTATTTAATTCGTCTTTAGCCTCGTGCAATTGACCACCGTTTACAGCGTCCTTACTGCCTGCGCCTACAGTACCATCAGCAACATTGGTAATCTTTTGATCGTTCGCATTGATACCTGTTGGAGATACATAGTTCTTACCACCCTACAGTCAAGCCACCGTTATTGATAGTAGTACCACCAGCTGTAACACTGTCCAAGCCAGTCAATGTTTTAGCTAGTTTTTACATTCAATGTGCCATGCCGTCAGATTCAACACCGATATTACCGTCGGATAATGTGCCTGTAGCACCGCCTTTAACGGATAGTTTTTCACCTAATTTTTTATTGATAACTGCACCGGAGTCACCATCAAAGTTCAAACCTTTTATCAATAGCAGTTTTTATTAGTGTTAACTTTATCATTAACCTTTTTCAACTGATCTTCAGTAGCACCGCGACCATGATACAGCTACAGGATTGTCTACATCCCAATCTGTATTTTGTAAGGCCTGTTACATGACCAGCATCACCGTCTACAGTTACAGGGATGTGCTGTACCCTACAGTAATTTTGATTGCCTAAAACCAACAGTATATTCCTTACCGCCTGCTTTAGCGTTTGTACTTTCTGTTACAGTTATATTTCGCATCCTTTTGCTTTTTACAGTGGATGCTTTGGCTGTACCACCGATAGCAAACTTGTAATTGGCTATAGTTAACTGCATCATTAGGGGCGCTACCATTAGCAACATTAGTAATCTTTTTGATTATTCGCATTGAGACCTGTTGGAGATACATACGTTTTTACCACCTACAGTCAATCCGTTGCTATCGATCTTAGTATTACCAGCTGTAACGCTGTCCAAGCCAGTCAATGTTTTAGCTAATTTCACATTTAATGTGCCATTGCCATCGGAGTCAACACCGATATTACCGTCGGATAATGCGCCTGTAGCACCGCCTTTAACAATACTGTGTCGCCTAATTGTCTGTTACTTACAGTACCAGTATCGCCAGCAAAAGTTCAAAGCCTTTATTAATCTTTTGTATTAATAGTAGAAATATCTTGCTTATTTTTTAGCGATATCAGTTTTGTTATTTGCAATGTCGCCAGCATTTTTTTGTGATATTTTGCTTGTTAGTATTGATATCTCCAGCATTTTTATCGATGGCAGCTTTATTGGTATTAACTTTATCGTTTACCTTTTTCAACTGATCTTCTGTCGCAGCACGGCCGGATACAGCTACAGGATTATCTACATTCCAGTCTTTATTTTGAAGGCCGGTTACATGACCAGTAGTACCATCAATAGTTACAGGGTTTGCTGCGCCTACTGTAATGGTATTACCTAATGTCATATTAATAGTTGTATCACCATTAGCTTGTGTAATTGCGAGCATTGATATTGCTGCCATCACCTTTGATAGTAACTTTAGAACCTAACAGGTTGTTTTTAGCACCACCTGTATTAGCATCAAAGTTAAGAGCCTTTATCTATAGTGTCTTTATTGAATTTAATGGCATCATGAATCGTGCCTTTACCTGTGTTACCGATATTACTCATCGACAAGTTACCCGTATCAGGGTCAAGCGCTGCATTGCCACCTAAAAGGCCTTTTGTAGTGCTTGCTAAATTACCTAAAGTATTAGCAACACCATATAATTGGCTACCGTTGATTGCATCTGTAGATTGTGCATTCACACGACCTGCGACTACATTTGTAATAGTACGTTTTAGCGTATCGCTACCTACACTGATTGTGGAATCAGCAGAACCGCCGGCATAGTTTTTATACCACAAACCATTTTACCAATTGATTTGGTGTGCTCACCATGTAGCATCAGTCTTTGAGTTAGCACCCTAGTGCAATCGATCGTTCATGTTCGCACAACTATGCAGATACCGATAGCAATGGAATTTTGTCTGCTACAGCATTGCTGCTTATACTCATAGCACAGCACCTATCTGCCAGTCGCTGTAGAAGATCTGCACCATATTGCGATAGAAGAAGTACCACTAGATGCAACAGAACCATCAGCCCAGTAGCAGATATCAGCGTAGCCATTTGTAGTACTACCCGCAACCGATTGCACGTAGCAGCTGAGAGCTAGTGCTTTTGTGCACTCATTACCGATGCTAGAGCATTGGAGCCATTACGATTGCTGCGCCATTACCTCTAGAGCAATATCACCGACCACCGCCGGCTCGCATCATTACCGAACGCCATGGAGGAGCCACCATAAGCACGTGCATTGGAACCGAACGTCTGGTCGTTAGATAGACCTATCAACAGCTATTGATCATCATCATAGCCCACGCGCATTATTACCCAAGAGCAAAACCATTTAAGAATGTAACGCGTGTTTCATTACCCCATTGCTACGCTGTTAGTGATAATCGAACTTTTAGAGTTATGACTATTGCAACAGCTTTGCACCGTCAGCACTAGTACCGGAGTACCAACGCAATTGCATTAATCAACCTTGTCGTTGAAGCGGTATGACCGATCGCGATACCACCACTCTTTGATCTTTGGAACATCTGGCCCTTTGGCAACATCTAGCAGTTTACACTGTTGCATTATGTCCGATAGCAATACCGCTCTGTGATTATACTCATCGGTATCACCTTTCCCTACAGATGCATTTGAGTACTATTGACATACTATAGTCTCCTTTAGATGCTGTTTTATCACCAACTGCTAATACCGCCATCATTTTTCAGCATAGTGCACCGTTATCTCTTGTATTGATGTGCGCATACGCATCCGTAGGCATCATAACGCCTGTCAACATAACGGCAACTGCTGTAGCACCTACCATTTTAGAGAATACAACCGACAAAGAGGAACGTTTCGTCATGTTCTTTGCTGTTTCTGCCACAACGACATAGCACTTTAGTGCGATTCCAAATCACTTTAAATACTCGATTCATTAATCTTTCTCCTATAAAACTTATAAAACTTACTAACTAACTATCTACATATTTAATGAAATAACAATGATGTATCGATGATGTATTGAGAATTCATCGACATTCTTGAATGTGTATATCTAAAATACCACAAATTACGGGAAAAAGTAAACTTTTTTTCATTTTTATTTTCATAAAACTTTTTGTAGTTTAAGATATTAATAATTTCGATAAAATTAAATATACTGAATATTCTGCATAAATGCTGTATACTATTATTCACCAACTTTCATAAATAATACTAATATGCTCCATAATTATGTACCAATATCACATCATATATAACCAATTTATTTTTCTCTCATCATTCTGATTTATGATAGACCATATAATAGAATGATATCTTTTCATAAACAGATATCGTACAGTGTTTCTGCCATTTTTGACTCAATGTACGTACACAATTACTACATACCTACTTTAAGCCAATTAACTATTGCACAATCAATAAAGGTAGCATTTTATTATATAGTAAAAGGAATGACAGGTGAAATTCAAATCGCCGTCATTCCTTTTTATTCTAAGGCACTCTAAAGGTGTATTGGCGGGCTTTTATAGGCTTTTATAGAAATAGAGCATATGTGTATAAAAACAATTTATACGATTACTCCATGTGTTTTTAATTTTTATTGTTATACTGAAAGCAGAAAGGAGGAAGAAATCTATGTCAGAACTCAATATCTTACAACAAAATATAGATAAACCAAATACGGTTACAGAAGAAGATATCGTAGTTACACGAGATAATCAAACTTTCACAATCAAAGGTCGCTTTAATGGGGAAGAAGGCGTATTCACATATGATGCGGACGTTCAACCTAACGATCAGTTACAATTTCTGCATCACAACTTTTACGGCCATCGTAAAAATTACATATAAGGTGATTCAAGGTCAGCGAATCACATTGATTGCAAAATTATATGCATAAAATATCGGGGTATTGTTAACGAAACAACACCCGATATTTTTATCGATCACACAATTATAAGAAATACAATACAACACAACAACACTTAATTCTTATAATTGAATCATCTAAAATTATTAAATTGTTGGGCGCATTAATCGCTTTGACGAAGATCCACTGTGTAAGTTCGTCCATCGCAGGAGCCGCTTTTTCATCCACAGGTTTCACGCGATTATTGCCGTCTTTCATAGCTTCGTTCAAGCTGAAGATTACCATTTCATTCATGTAGAAACGCAATTCATCATCATGTACATTGGCCGTATTGCGATCCAAGATGTCGATGATTTGTTGCGCGTAGTCCAATCTAGCGTCTTCAGATACAGTCGCATGTTCTGTGAAAGAACTGTTTGTAATCGTTGTACAAACGGTCCAACGCTAAACGACCATAGCTATCATTTTTATAACGATGGCTCACGATGTACCAGCTGCGGCGAACGTTCATATAGTACAACACATTGTTACGGTAACGTTCTTGACCGGTCATAACACGAGAATCGTCCATGATACGTTGCCCTTTTTGGTCCAATTGGAATTGTGTAAAAGCATCCACTACGTCGCGAACTTCTTCGCTAGGTACAGGAACTGCAACTTCCGCTTCAATCACGTTTAATGGTTCAGCCGGTTGTTCTGGCATCATCAATCGATCTTGAGCCGCATCCGCTTGACCTACCGTGCACACACAAGCAAGTGCCAATACAGGCATAAATGTTTTGAATTTCATAAATCCTCCTAATGATGAGCCGTCCCCCGAAGGGCCGCTTTCATATTCCTTACATGATTCTTACATGACTAGAGTATACTAAATAACCCATTTAATCAAGTCAAATTTACTTTGTAAGCTCTGCTTGTTGCATCAACAATGCAATTTGAGCCTTCATTTGTTCATTATCTTCCTTCACAGAGGATAATTCATCAATACGTTGTTGCATACGTGCATTATCAGCCTTCACGAAGACAATTCATTGAGGCTTTTCTTGCATGCGTGCATTTTCAGCTTTTAATGCTGTTACCTCATCTTGCAACACATAAATGGAGCTGATAGGGCCACCTTTGTAACGTTCAGGAACTGCTTTCTTCGCATCGGAAGTACCGAATTTACGAGTTACACCGGCATTTACCATGTTATGGTGGCTACCAACAGATACGCCTACATGGAACATTGTATCTTCTGCTGTGTAATGTGCAACGCCAAGAGCCGCCGCAGTTTCACCTCTGTAATTACCGATACCAGCCATCACTTGAGTTGGTTCCAATGGATCATATTGAATAGGTTTCAATGCAGACATAGCCGCCGGATGTGCGCCTACACGTTGTGTTTCGCCCGCTACGGAGTTAATAGCATTAGCTAACCCATCTGTAGCACCTTTCAATTGATTTACGTTAACCGCATCCGTGCCGTTTACACCAGGGCCTACATTGGTAATTGTATTACCGCCGTTGTTGAGGCCATCTTTAGTAAGACTCACTGCATTACCACTAGCAGGTGTAATTGTTACACCGCCACCGTTCATAACTGTAGTATTACCGGCAGCATCCTTAGTTGTTACTGTTTCAAGGCCTTTCAAGTCTTTTGCCATACGAACCTTAAGGTTGCCAGTACCATCAGATACAACACCTAAATTATCTTCTGTAGTCAACTTGCTAGCATCAGTAATGCCACCCGACTACATTAACTTGTTCGTTAAGCTTTTTCTTGATCACGGAACTGCTATCGCCACCGTATTTCATACCATCGTCTTTAGTTGCCACTTGGTGGGTCTTTACCGTTTTCGTCTTGGTACTTTAATACGAGTGATTTCGTTGCCATCAAGTCTGGATCACCTTTTTATCAACGGTAATATCCGCATTGCGGCCGTCCTTACCAGTTAAACCGATGTGACCAACACCGTCTTTACCGGACATGGATACAGCATCTTTACCGTCTTTGCCTGTGATACCTACCTTGCCGTCTGTACCGTCAGCACCGTTAGGACCAGTAATGGATACGCCGTCCTGACCGTTTTTACCAACTTTTACCTTTATCAGTAGTTAAGCTGTCAGCTTTGAGGTCTTTATCCATCATGATACCCTCATATTACCGTCTCGCGTCGATTTATGTTTTAATATTTTCGACCGAATATTAGTCATCAGCTTTTGTCGCCTGTCACCTACAACAGATAACAGTTTTCACCTAAGTTTTTACGAACTGGATTACCACTATTAGCACCAAAAGTTCAAACCTTTTTTCGTGATTTCATCACCTAGGTTGTTAATCTTATTATCTAAAGATTTGTGAGATTTTTGCAATTGGTCTTCAGTAGCGACGACCACTTGTGATGTTGTTAGGATCCCAATCTTTGTTTTTCCAAACCTGTCACGTAGCCGTCTTTGCCATCAACAGATACCTTGCCCGTCTGCAATCTTACCATCTTTACCATCGATTGTTACGTTGTCGCCAGCCTTTAATCATGCCGTTTTCACCATCAATCGTTACATTGCCAGCTTTAATATTGCCTTTATTGCCGTCGATTGTCAACCTTGTCACCGGCTTTGATTGTACCTGCAGTGCCATCGATAGCGATTTGTTTTCGTAAGCATTAGGAGCCAATGTCACTTGATTCTTTAGACTTACTTCATAGTTTTTGGAACCATTAGCATTGTCGCTTGGTGTAACCTTAATGTTGTTATCGCCGCTGTTACCGTCGTGGTCTGCGTCTGCTGTAGCTTGATCTAATTGAGTTTTATTAACTGCATCAGTCGGAGCTGTACCAGCGGCTACATTCGTAATCTTATTACCACCATTATCCAAACCATCTTTAGTTGGGCTCTTGGGGTTTACCGCTAGCAGGTGTAATCTTCATACCCCCACCATTTGACAACAGTAGTGTTACCCACTTGACATCTTTTTGAGTTGTTACTGTTTCAAGGCCTTTTCAAGTCTTTTGCCATACGAACCTTGAGGTTATTGCTACCATCGGATACTACACGCCCAAATTATCTTCAGTAGTCAACTTGCCAGCATCAGTAATACCGCCGATTACGTTTGTTTGGCTTGTTCGTTAAGCTTTTTATTGATTACAGCACCGCTATCGCCACCGTATTTCATACCGTCATCTTTGGTTGCCACTTGTGGGTCTTACCATTTTTCGTCTTGGTACTTAATACGGGTGATTGCGTTACCTTCAATATCAGGGTCGCCTTTTTCAGCAGTGATATCAGCACTACGACCATCCTTACCATTAAGGCTAATGTGACCAATGCCGTCTTTACCAGACATGGATACAGCATCTTTACCGTCTTTACCTGTGATACCCTACTTGCCCGTCTGTACCGTTCGCACCATCTGGACCTGTGATAGATACACCATCTATTATCACCTTTGCCAACTTTTACAGTTCAGCTTTTAAGATTTTTGCTCATCTTCACGTCAATGGTTGTGTTACCTGTTGCATCTTGTTTTGATGAAAGTTTGATATTTTTCACCGCTATAATCGGCATCAGCGACTTTACCTTCGCCTTGTACGATTACGGTAGAACCTAATTTACTAGTTTGTACCGCCTACATTAGCATCAAATAAGGCCTGTTGCAGTTTTGATTTGCCAAAAGCTTGTTTCAATTGGTCTTCTGTGCGGCACGACCAGATACAACGATGACTAGATCCCATCTTATTATCAAGGCCTGTAATAGTTGCCTGTATTACCAGGGTTCGCACCATCAGCTTGTTTACCCATTGTTACGTCGCTACTACTCACAGTGTCTGTAGCAATAACAGATGTAACAGTAAGATCTTTCTTTAATTTATGCAATCTTAGTGTCATCACCAGTTTGAGTAATTTCTGTTGATGTTATCATCTCGTTTACAGTTACCTTGGACCTATTTTATTCTGTTTTTCGTCGTCACATCAGCATTAAAACGAAGGCCTTTATTGATTAAATCAGTCTTAGTATTATCAATTTTTAGTATTCAATTCGTTTTTAGCGGCGTGTAATTGACCACCGTTAACTGCATCTTTTGGAGTTCGCGGATCCACGTCGCCATTAGCAACATTCGTTACCTTTTGGTCATTTGCATTGATACCGTTTGGAGATACATAATTCTTCACCTACGGTCAAAACCACGCCGTTATTGATGGTAGTATCACCAGCTGTAACACTGTCCAAACCTGTCAATGTTTTTAGCCAATTTCACATTCAAGGTGCCCGTACCATCGGATACAACACCGATATTGTTATCAGACAATGTGCTCTAGCTGCCTTTAGCAGCAACAGTATCACCCCAATTTCTTATTGATTGTTGCACCGAGTCACCGTCAAAGTTCAAACCTTTTTCAATAGTTTTATTGATAGTAACAATATCGCCAGCGTTCTTTTGCAATATTTTGCGTATTATTAGCAATATTACCGGCATTTTGTTGTGATATTTTTGTTTGTTATCAGCGATAGCTTGTTTTATTTTTGTCGATTTGATCATGATTAGCATTAACTGTATCGTTAACCTCAACTGATCTTCTGTAGTACGTGACCAGGAACAACCACAGGATTGTCTACACTCAATCTGTATTTTGAAGGCCTGTTACATAATGCATTACCATCTACGGTTACAGGATGTCGCAGTACCAACATTGATTGTATTGCCTAATCCAACAATATATTCCTTACCACCTCTTTGCATTTGTGCCTTCGTTACAGTTACATTTGCATCTTTGCTTTTCACAGTAGGCGCTTGTATCGATAGAGTTAATCACATTTGTGCAGTGACCATAGTTAACCGCATCATTAGAGTTAGTACCATCAGCTACATTGGTAATCTTTTTGGTTGTTCGCATTGATACCGTTTGGAGATACATAGTTTTTACCATCTACGGTCAAACCGCCGTTATTGATAGTAGTCTTGCCAGCTGTAACGCTGTCCAAACACCAGTCAATGTTTTAGCCAATTTAATATTTAGCGTATCAATGCCATTGGAAACGACACCGATATGTTATCTGTCATTTAGTTACATCGGTCACATGCCACCAACATTGGTTGTTCGCCTAATTTACGCGTGAATTTATTATCTGCGGTTCGGCTGTTTACATCGCCGGCATAGGATACGCCTTTTTCTACTTCCGTTTTAACTGCAAACAATTGGCTACCATTGATAGCATCGGTGGATGTAAGAAATACGACCATTACTACATTAGTAACAGTCCGTTCCATACCGCGCGCTACGCTTACTGTGGAAGCAGGGGTTTGTGCCTGAGTTATGCGTTACCCCATTGATTATGGCAGAAGGGTAGCCACATGCGCTGCTGTTTCAGAGCCATTACCGATAGCTACGGCATTGTCATTGCTACTTTATTGTGCAAGAGCTAAACCGTTGGCCCCTGTTACAGTAGCACTGTTACCTAAAACCATGCCATTATCTGCGGATAATTGGAGTTACACCTACTACATAGGAATTATCTGTTGTATTGGTATTCTTATAACCGGAACGCACCAGCTGTATTACCTTTAACTGTACCAGCAGTAACCTTTTTAATTTTATCGCCATTAGACTCTGTGGTTTCAGTAGCGTAGCTGTCCCTACTGTATTTTCACTACCGATAGCGTATGCGTATTGCCATACACCTTATTGCCTCTACCTAGAGCACCTGCGGCTGAACCAGATAGAGTGGCATTCGTCATATCAAAGCCACTGTATTCGCATCGCCGAGAGATGTGGATTTCTCACCATATGCACCGGCTTGGCTACCGATAGCCAGAGGTTATTCCCCCAGCTACGAGCCATAGCACCAATAGCGGAGCTAGCACACCTTTTGACAAGGTTAGCACCGATAGCATTAGAGCCTGTGCCCTAAAAGACTGTGTCATCATACCAATAACAAGGCTTGCATTTTCCGATGAAGCAGTATTTACATAGTTCTTACTATCATTAAGACCCTGCTGTACCCAATCCACTTGGATATAATGCAGCCACTTCACGGTTAAAGTTTTTCTGCGTACCTGGCACCGATAAATCAGGAATAGCCTTATATAAATCGGGCTTTGCCTGATCGATATCATCACCGCCGATAGCGATCAGAAGACTGACCAATAGATCTTTACATCACCGCCGATAGCCACAGATTGTGTGCCATATACCTTCGCTACGCTACCGATAGCTGCAGATTGTGAAAACAGCTGTCCGTCACCATCAACAGTAGCATTCTTTTCTGGTATATTAGCTTCGGCTACGGCACCATGACTACGTCACCACGAGAACCGTAGAAGCGGCTTCTGCACCCGTACAACTCGCACCGGATCCAGGTTGTTGATGATACTTTGGAAATCGTGCTCTTCGCTTTGACGACCTATTACAATATCGCCATTTTCGCTTTGCCACTGATCCTTGACCGATAGCAATAGTACCCGCAGGATATGGAACCTTCACTCGTTGTTGCCCTTCAGCCTTTGCACCATTACCGATGGCAATACCATTTTCACTTGTCGCTAATGTAGTCGCATCATTACCTACAGCCACAGACTTAGCACCTGCAGACTTCGCATTATCGCCAACTGCCACGCTATTGCTACCAGTAGCAGCTGACGCCAGCGGCCTTGTACTACATTTGCTTCTGCAATTCCCGATACTAAACAACCCGTAATAGCAAACGCGCATAAAGCTGTACGGAAAGTAATACTCGTTCTTTTCAGAATTCACACTAGCTTTACCGCCACCGCTCTTAACTAACTCAGATACTACAACGTAGCAATTTTTAGCTTTACTCCAAATTACATTATAAATTCGATTCATGTTATTCCTTTCTCACCGAACTACCGGACTTGCCGGTTACATTATGTTTATATCCTCATATAAAAAGTAAATAAAAGAAGAAGTAATAGATATAAATCATCTACACTTCTAACATAAAACAATAGTACTCAATACCAGTTTGAGTACTATTAAGTATATATCATCTATACTATACTCACTCGTAGCGCCTACTATATCAAATATAATTTCAATGTTGTAAACATAACTTTTTCATGTTTCATTCATTTTTATGGTTTATTTAATAGATTTAAAAATAAGATAAAAACTCTTCATCTTTCTATATATTTATGGAATTAAATTTACATATTCAACATGAAAGATTTAGTCTATGATGGAGCACGAGGCAGTTTGTGCCTCGGCTTTCGTCATATGACATAGTCTAAATTTTATTGAATTAGAAGGTATTAATCGCTTTGCGAGGTCTACTGTAGGAAGTTCATCCACCGTAGGACCCATTTTTCTTCCACAGGTTTCACGCGATTGATTGCCGTCTTTCATAGCTTCGTTCAAGCTGAAGATCACCATTTCGTTCATGTAGAAACGCAATTCATCATCATGTACATTGGCCGTATTGCGATCCAAGATATCGATGATTTGTTGCGCGTAGTCCACTGGCGTCTTCAGACACCGTCGCATGGTCCGTAAAGAACTGCTTGTAATCGTTGTACAAACGATCTAATGCCAAACGCCCATAGCTGTCGTTTTCTTATAACGATGACTCACGATGTACCAACTACGACGAACGTTCGATAGTACAACACATTGTTGCGGTACCGTTCTTGACCAGTCATAACGCGGGAATCGTCCATGATGCGCTTTACCTTTTGGTCCAATTGGAATTGTGTGAGCTATTCACTACGTCGCGAACTTCTTCGCTAGGTACAGGAAGAGCCACTTCTGTTTCAAGCACATTCAATGGTTCAGTCGGTTGTTCCGGCATCATCAATCGATCTTGAGTCGCATCCGCTTGACCTACCGCGCATACACAAGCAAGCGCCAATACAGGCATAAATGTTTTGAATTTCATACTTCCTCCTATGATGAGTCACTGAAAGCGGCTATTTACAATCCTTACATGAGTGGTTAAGAACTCGAATATTCAGATTCGATTATTTTTGTAAGACCTGCTTGTTGCATCAACAATGCGATTTGAGCTTTCATTTCTTCATTATCGCGTTGTACTTGATCGTATTTAGCAGTTAACTCTAAGTCATGTTGTTTCATGCGTTCATTTTCAGCTTTTAACGCAGTCACTTCATCTTGCAATACATATGCAGAGCTGATAGGGCCTGCTTTATAGCGAGCTGGAATAGCTTTCTTAGCATCGGACGTACCAAATTTATAGGATACACCCGCATTAATCATGTTGTCATGACCGCCGAGAGATACGCCCATATGGAACATTGTAGATCTCATTAGTATAGTGTGCTACGCCTCAGCGGCTGCTGTCGCTGTGTGTGAGTATCTCAGCGCCAATACTTGAGTTGGTTCCAATGGATCATATTAGTAAAGGTTTGAGGCCGGAAATAGGCACACTAGTAGCACCTACATCAGCGATCTTACCATCCACACTACGCATAGCACTGCTCAACTGATTTACGTTAACCGCATCAGTGCCATCTACACCAGGGCCTACATTAGTAATTCTATTACCACCGTTATTGAGGCCGTCTTTAGTAGAGCTTACAGCATTACCTTGAGCAGGCGTAATTGTCACATCGCCACCGTTCATAACAGTTGTATTACCAGAAAGCATCTGTAGGTTACGGACTCAAGACCTTTCAAGTCTTTCGCCAACTTGATGTTATATCCATCACCAGCGAGCGTTTTTCACAACACCAATATTGTTGTCTCGCCAAAGCGGTTCACATCCGCACCACCAGTAAGGTCTCATAGTATCTCCCAATCCACGAACCACTTTACCGCTATCACCAGGTTGGTCGCCTTGGAACACACGTGCCTGTTCTTGCTTTTATTATTGAAGTCGTCATTAACAGCTTTCAATTGGTCTTCTGTTGCTGGCACGACCAGGAACTGCTCACAGGGTTTTCAGGATTCCAAGTTTTGTTATCCAAACCCTGTTACGAAGTTGCCTTTCTTTACCGTCAGAAGTTTGCTTGCCTACAACTACATCGCCAGCTTTCACGGTATTTGCCGTTACGGAACCGTCATTGCCGTCAATCTCAACTTGATTACCGCCATTGCCAGCTGTAATTGTACCTGCAGAACCGTCGATGTTAACTTGTTTTGCTGGATCTTGACCAAAGAGTGATCTTGTCATTTAATGCCATTTTGATAGCGCCGTTGTCCACGGAAGTTTTGATATTGCCGTCACCTTTCAAGTCGATTGTTTCGCCAAGAGGGCTTCTTCACGGATTGACTGTCTTCCGCTTTAAGGCCAAAGCCTGTGGATTTGATACTTCGATAGCTGTATGCACTGACCGCCGTTTACAGCGTCCTTGCTACCAGCGCCAATAGTGCCATCAGCCACATTAGCGATCTTCTCTATCAGCCGCATCGATACCGTCTTTTGTTGCCCTAGGACCGTTTTCGATAGTCAAACCGTCTTTGTTGATAGTAACAGCTTTGTTGCCACCATCATTGATTTGCAAGCCATCTTTAGTCAACTTGGTCGCTTCATTAGCGCCGTCCTGATAGTAACGCCGTTTGTATCCATCTTAGTGTCGCCTGCAGTCACGGTGTTAGTTGTTACAGTATCTACAGTGATGTCTTTTTTCAATTCTACCTTAACAGCACCGCCGTCTACGGATGTTTTGATATTAGTGTCATCACCTTTAACCTTAACAGTTTCACCAAGAGGTTTCTTCACGGATTGACCGTCTTCCGCTTCAAGACCAAAAGCCTTTAGTTTTAAGGCTTTTCAACAGCGTCATGCAATTGACCACCGTTTACAGCGTCTTTGCTATCTTTGGCAACCGTGCCGTCTTGAACGTTTGTAACCTTCTGCCGGTCGTGCATCGATGCCGTCCTTCGTCATGGATGGACCATCAGCAATCTTCACGCCATCTTTTGTAACAGCTGTCAACTGGATTACCTGCTGCATCTTTAATAGTCATGCCTTCGCCGTTTACAACGGTTTTACCGTTTACACCGTTTTCACCATTGTTGAAAGTAACGGAATTTAAACCTTTAAGGTCTTTCGCCAAACGAAGCATCAATGTATCTGTGCCGTCGGATACAACGCCGATATTATCATCGTTGGAAAGTTTAGTTTTATCGGTTATGCCACCTTAACATTTTACTTGAGTGTTAAGTTTTCTCTTGATAACGTCGCCGGGTCACCACCGTATGCCATACTGTCATCTTTGGTTGCCACTTGCGTGTCTTACCATTTTCATCAGTGTATTTGATACGGGTGATTTCGTTACCGTTGAGGTCTGGATCACCTTTTTCAACGAAATGTCAGCGCTACGGCCGTCTTTACCGTTAAGACCGATGTGACCTACGCCGTCTTTACCAGAAATAGATACAGCTTCTTTTGCCATCCTTACCAGTCACAGCTACCTTGCCGTCTGTACCGTTCGCAGTGTCAGGACCTGTAATGGACACGCCGTCCTTACCGTCTTTGCCAACTTTTCACGGATTCAGCTTTAGGTTTTTATTCATCTTCACGTTGATAGTTGTATCACCAGATGTTTGGTCTTGTGTGATGAAAGTTTTAAGATTTTCGCCTGCTGTAATCTTCGTCAGCACGCAGTGCCTTCACCGCTTTAGTAGTCACTTTTGGAGCCAAGCTTGTTGGTTTGTTCGCCGCCTACGTTAGCATCGAATTTCAAACCTTATTAGTTAATGCGTCCGCACTATCTTTGATTTTGTCATTCATAGTCTACATTAACCGCTTCGCTACCATCGTTGCCTGTAGCATATGCGCACATTCGTTACGTGAGTACCGCCTTGTTTATTGTTATATGCAGGACCTTCGTAAGTTACCTTGGATTTATCAGGATTACCAGTAGGGTCCAAATCGCCACTTAACAACACGGTCATTCAATTTATCAAGTTTGGATTTAGAAGCAACGTCTTTGATAGTAACGGTTTCTGTTTGATTTGGATGATTCTTATCTTGTACAGTCAACGCTACATCGCCGTTCGCATCCACGAGTGTAGTCTCCATTGGAGCCCGACGCTGATTTCTAATCAAACGATAATCAGTGGAGTTAGCACTTTGAGCATCCAACGCTTTTTCAATTGATCTTCTGTTGCGAAAGCACGACCGGATACGATCTTGTCTGCATCCCAATCTTTATTATCAAGGCCTGTTACATAATTGCCTGTTTCGCTGTCGCCAGTCGCGTTGTTACAGTTTGACCCCCATAATAGCATCGCCTGCTTTCACAGTCTTAGCCGCCGTTACGGAATCAAGGTTTTTAAGGTCTTTTCGCCACCGAGTTCTAATTTGTCAGCGCCATCAGCTTTTACGTTGATGTTGCCGGATGCGCTCTTGAATGTAGTAGAGCTCAGCTTCAGTTACGCCTTCACCTTGTACTTTCACCAGGAGTTCAATTTTTGTTTATTCACGGTACCAGTGTTGTTACCAGTGAATTGTAAACCGTCTTCCATAGTCGCAACTTGGTGCTCACCGTTGCCGTCATGTGCTATACGATACGAGTAAGACCGTTTGTACCATCTACACCCTTTTTCGCCTTTAACACCGGTAGCAGGATCATTGTAACCGGGTTTTTACGGATGTCGATACCATTAGTACCGTTCACGCCGTTCGTTTCCAGCAGGGCCTGTCAAGCCACCGTGGCTACGCCGTCCTTACCGGAAATAGAAAACTGCTTCTTTACCGTTTTTATCAGTAACAGCTACCTTGCCGTCTGTGCCATTCGCTGTGTCAGGACCAGTAATGGATACGCCGTCCCTACCATTTTTGCCAACCTTCACAGATTCAGCTTTAAGATTTTTATTCATCTTCACGTCGATAGTCGTATTGCTGTCGCGCATCTTGTTTTGATGAAAGTTTTGAGGTTTCACCACTGTAATCAGCATCAGGCGCAGTACCTTCACCTTGAATTGTAACAGTGGAGCCTAATTTGTTAGTTTTTTACGCCACCCACATTGGCATCGAATTTAAGACCTGTGTTGATAAGATCTGTTTTCGCATTAGTAATATTATTATTTAATTCGTTTTTAGCATCGTACAATTGACTGCCGTTTACAGCATCTTTGGAACCGGCCACATGTTACCATCTTTTCAGTTAGTAATTTTTGTGCCGTTAGGACCTTCCAATGTTACTGTGTCATGGCCTGTGTTACCGTCATATTTTACGGAACGATCTTTTACATTATCTAGTTCAGTTTTTGAGACGCAATATCGCATCGTTACAGTTTTAACGTCACTAGTTTTTCGTCTTTTCACCTTCAAGTCTACTTGATTGTTTTCAACCTTATAAGAACCAGTCTGCCGTGTTGTTCGGATTAGCAATTAAACGGTAATCTGCTAGCACTTGCATTAGCTTTATTAATAGCATCGCTAACCGTTTTCAACTGTTCTTCAGTAATACTGCACGGTTTGGTGCTATACAGGATCTGCAATATTCCAAGATGTATTATCTAAACCTGTTACAGTTACCAGTTTGGTTAGCACCTTTGTTATCTGCTACCGTATGATTACCTAGCAGTGGCAGCCTGCCTGCTCACAGTGTGTCGGATGCCGTTACGGACTGCAAGCCAGTCAAGTTTTTCGCCATTGCAATTGTAATTTTGCATTGCCATCAGCGCCAACAGCCGCATGAAGTAACACCAATATTATTGCCTGTGGCAAGATCGGAGCGCTTGTTACACCACCGTTGATGTCCACTTGTTTGTTAAGCAACATTGGATGTAGCACCCATGTCACCTTGAATTTAAGGCCGTCGTTCAAAGTTGCCACTTCTTCGTTGGAGCCATCAGGTTTTTGGTATGTAATACGAGTTGTAGTCGCGCATATAATTCATCTACACCGTGTTGACCGTCACGAGTAACGGAAATGTTAGTTGTTACACCGTCTTTACCGTTGATGCCGATTTTACCGTCCTTGCCGTTTGCACCGGTTGCAGTAATCGTTTCTACATTAAGGTTTTTACCGAGTTTTACATCAATTGTGCTGTCGCCGTTAGCGTCTTGAGAGATTTCCGTAATGATATTAGAGTTATCCTTTAACTGCCACTTTTGGAGCCCAATTTATTTGTTTTTCTACCAGCCTGTATTCGCGTCGAATTTAAGACCTTTATTGATAAGCTCAGTTTTTGTATCATCAAGTTCTGTTTTGGATGCAATATCCTTGATAGTTACAGTTTTCTTATTCGCAGGATTTTTAGCATCTTGTACAGTTAAGTCAACTTTATTTCCAGATACAGTGTAAGCTTTATCAGCGGCACTGCTGTTTTTTCAACTAATTGATAATCAGGGCATCTACGTCAACTTTATATGTTTTATATGTACCATCAGTGCCTTCTGTAATCGTTGTGTTTTATAGCAACAACTTTTACTGCTTTTTGAGCTTTCATCACGAATAACGGATTTACCACCGTCCGTATGTTGGACAAGTCCTTTATTTGCGCGATTGTCAATCTTGTTCTTAGTTGCATCAGTCAACGTCACATCAATTGTTTTGTTGTTAACAGATGTCGTAACATAAGAACCATCGCCTTTTACAGTCAATGTTTGGTCGTCCAATAAAACGTCATTGTTGCCGCTGCTGCTGCTGCCAGTTGCAATACGCTGCACCAGCGTTAACAGCATCAGTATCAGCTGTACCCGCAGACCACATTTGTGATTTGACGAGTTTTTGTACCGCCGTCACCTACGGACACCGCACTCCATAGTGGAAGTCAACGCGGCCTGTCGATCCGCTATAGCCGTTTGTCACGGCTGTCTGCAGTTTTCACATTATAGCCTGCTGTACCTCGCTCGCAACGGAAGCAACAGAGTTTGCACCCAATACCGCGCCATCATCTACACTGGATTTTAGCTTTATAACCGATAGCCGTACTGTTCGTATTAGTGCCGCAGTCGCATCAGCACCGACGGCTGTCGCATTACCTCTTTCGCGGAAGTACGTACACCAGCCGTGTCGCACTATTGCCTGTAGCACCTGTGTTATCGTAGTTCGCATCGGCAGATGTGCCTTTAGCACTGAAGAAATTCGTTTGCGCCGCTTCAACAGCTTCTTTTTACCGTATGATACGTGCTGTTCTTTGATATTGAAATCAGGCGCTTTATATGTAGAACCATTCAGCTACTAGCCCGTATATGTAGGGACCTGCGATGGATTTTGCCAAGTTACTGTTTACAAATTTTAATTGTTTTTGCATTTGTTGCGTCAGTATCGTTTTCACCACCTCGCTACGTTGATACGGCATTCAGAACTCTACGTTACCTACCAACCACCACCGTTTGCAACATTGTTGTTTTGTTGATTAGTGAAAGCAGAGTAACCATTAACCAGCGCACCTCTTGCTTCCGTACCAGTACCCAATGCCAAGGAATTGTGGATTCTGCAACGGCATTTGTACCGATAGCATGGAGTTAGTACCTGTAACAGTAGCACCAAGACCGATAGCCGTCGTATTAGTATTGTTTGCTTTCGTTCTTTACCGATTGCAATGGCACCATCTTTAGATGCTATTAGCACCGCACGCCAGAGTGCAAGCGCATCAGCACCGCAAGCGATTTTTGCATTCACCTAATGCGATAGAGTTCGATACCTGGCTTGGGAAGAACTACCCATAGCAATAGCATCGGCACCAGCAGATCAGAGCTACACCATGCAAAGCTACTTACACCACTTGCATTGGCACTTTTACCCATCGCTACCGCATTTTGTGCGGGAAGATTGCGCCGTATTACCGATAGCAAGGCTATCTCTGCACCTAGCATTAGCACTATAACCCATAGCTACCGCATTGGCGCCACCAGTACTGGATGAAGAGACCGAATGCCATAGAATCCAGCTTGCAGAGTAGATGTTCTCGCCTTTGTACCAAATGCAAGAGAACGAACACCTTCTGTTGCGTAGTATTACCATTGGCATTATATTGTGCACTAGGGAGTACCATGTTGTTGACCAGGTAATTTTATAGTTTCTGCTGCACCGATTGCGTAATGATTGATCCGCTTTTGCTGTAGCAGAGCAACCCATGGCGAAACTACCATTACCCTTTGCCCAAGATGCAGTATGCCCTAATGTCATGGAGAACTCACCTTCTGCGGCTGGGATTGACGCATCGCAGCTAAGAGTTAAATCCGCTCGCCTTTGTAGACTGTGCAAGAGCTGCAGCAGATGGTGATAAAGCCTGAGCATAATGACCTAAAGCAAAAGAAATACCACCTGTGGCTGAGCATAGTTGCCGATAGCTAAAACCGGAACAATGGTTGGATTGCCAGCTTCCTGAATATTTTTATTTTTACCGATAGCAATGCCAGCAAAACTATTTTTCTGTATAGTTACCTCTATCTGTACCATTGTACAAATGACTGTTATCAAATGGTGTCAGGTTCCAGGGTTTTGATAATTGTATAAATAACTACCTTCACTATAAACCACATTACCAGTAGCATAACCAGCGCCACGTACATCATTAATCGTCATAGCAGTATATGGCAGCTTAACTGTAGTAATATTACCACCCATTAATAATGCAGACCACCGCCATAATCGCACTCATGCGTGCCCAGGTTGTACCGTTTTGTACGGAGTTTCACCTTACCGCCACCTGTTTTACAATTTCAGATATCTACTAACGTAGCATTTTTGTCTTACTCAAACTAACATTATAAATTCGATTCATGATTATCCTTTCTTACCGAAAAACTCAGTAAAACACACCACTTGTGTTGCATAATAATCGCAAAGATATTAAAAGAAGAAGTATAAAGATTAGTATATCATCTACACTTCTTACACCAAATATTAGTATTCCACTACGATCTGAATACTATAATTATTCATGATTCTTCATCATATACTCATCCACGGCAATACAATATCAAAAATTTCTATCTTGTAAACAACTTTTTCATCTTTTTCTTCATTTTTGTCATTTATTTGTTCTATTTTAATACTTTTAATTTTAAGAAATAAAAATCTTCATCTTTCCTATCAAAATTTATCGATAAATCCACATATCGGAATATAACGATTATTGTAATTGCATAATCAATTTTCATATTTTTAGACTTTTCAGTTTAGTACTTTCATAGATAAGATAATTTTATATACAGAAAATTATCACCTAGTTGACAGAAAAGCCGAGGCCCTAGAGCCTCGGCTTTCACATATCAAATCATATATATATTCTATATATATTGACTCTTACACGTTCAATAGTTGGTTGTCCTTCGCGATTCTTGGCGATTGTATCCACACGGAATAACGCCATTTCAGGACAAATTCAGATACGAGTCGATCATCGACAGCAACGCCGTTTTGAATAGCTCGGTACACAATTTGAGCAAATTCATAACGGGTCAACATACGGTCTCCTCCGAATGTACCATCAGGATATCCTTCTACAAGACCACGTCGAGATGAGATCGCTAACCGCCTCATATGCCCAGTGATTATTCAGCACATCAGGGAATAATGCTCAGCGGTCTCGCTTTTCATATTCGTTCCGGCCAATCCATTCAAAAGAGCCGTCCAACTTTTTGAATCTGCATTTTGTACCGCTGCAGTTTTCTTAAGTTCCAAAACTTCCTTACCGATGGCTACACGAGAACGAGATACACTACTGTGAGCACCAACTTTCACAGACATACCCGCATTCACAACGGTTTCACCATTACCGACAGTGAGATCCTACACTAAATTGCAAGTCCTCATTCGGTCTGTAGAAAGCTCAATCGTACGTTGCCATCATGGTAGTGGCCATAACCAGCGAGCAAAGTCCCATTTTGCATCAGGATCGAAACTCAATGGATGCAGCGCAAGTGCGCTACGCTCCAGCCACAGATTTGTGGACCTTTTTATCGAGACGAGCACATTCCTCCCCATATTGGTTACATCCTGCTTTGGATATTAGTAATGTCACCTTGAATATTGGTTACATTCTTTTTAATATTGGTCACATCACCTTGTATATTGTTAATATTTGTTGTGTTATTTGTAATCTGATTCGTTATGTCGTCAGATAGGCTTACCTTATAATCCTTAGTAGTTCCGTTCGTCGTAGGCTGTCACATTAATATGCTTACCTGCACTGACGGTAGTGGAAACCGTTCGCATTCACTTGATTTTGCAACTTTTTGAGCTGTGCCACATTCACCGCATCCGTATCCTTTGTGCCGGTCACTACGGATGTAATCTGACGCGTAATATTGTTATCCGCATCACCGACAGATATGGCCGATTTAGTCGCCTTCCACGTAGAATCTGTATTTCGTAGACTGTGCCTTTGTACTCGGATCATAGCCAACGGCGCCAGCCACTACAGTAGACTTCGATTCACTGCCCAATGCAACGCCACCCTCTACGGTTACATTCGTATTATGTCCGACAGCGACCGCATTATTAACAGATGTCGTAGTCTTGCTGTCTGTGGAACCAATGAGAACTGCATGATTCGCATCTTTCACCTCACGATTATCCCCCATTACAAGACTATTCTTTAGAATTAGTCGCCGTATTTTCAGACCCTATTACGGTCGTATTAAACACCTTATCCGCCGTATTGTGAAAGCCCGTCAACATGGTATTCATCGTACTTTCATTGCCTTTTGGAGCCAGTCAATGTATGTATTGACACCCATAGTCGGAGCGAAGTGTATAATCCGCCTTATTACCTTGCTACCAAATGCCATAGTAGAACCGCCACCATTAGAATTTCTTTGACGGTAGAACGTAATTTCTCAGCTAGTTCTTTAGCGGAATTACTCCCGAACAGCGCTGAAATATCGGCTACAGAATTCGTTATTTTCATTCCCAGCACCAAAAACGAGAGATCCATTGGAGTTAAAGGTTCGATTGGCGAGTGCCTACGATACTATTTGCAACCCCAGAGTATTGAGAGCTAGCACTTGCTGATTCAATACTATTTAAAGACCCTGTAATAGTAGCACCAAAATTCTGTAGTAGCATCAGCGGTAGTGGTAGGATAACCTGAAGAGGCAATCGAATAAGCCCCTACAATAGAAGAGAAAACAAACCATTAGAATAACTATTCGCTCTATAGTTGTGGGAAAAATAAATGTCCATTATTATTTTTGGTATTAGAACTATCTACATCCACATCACCTAATTTTCCTTTATAATTATGGGTCCCCTAACATAATACTGCCAGAACGAGCAGTATGTTTTGACCAATAGCCATTCCGGTTACCATCTTTTCAGGATTTTGGGAGCCGAAAGGTACTACTAAAAGATTTTGTATCCAGCCTGAGTTAAAATCAAACGCTCTTTTCCATTCCGCCTACCATATTTTTCGACGAATGAATTTGCACCTATGGCAATGCCGCCACCTTGATCAATATAATTATTAATATGTGCCTTTCACCAATTACAATATCACTGTGACGGCTGTCCGACACATCACCCGAATACTCTATAGTAGCTTTACTCAATGGCTGCGTTTTTCCGCCTTTCATGCGCATTGCCTGCCGTACCGATGGCTACCGTTACTTCTGCCACCCGGTACCACATCCACCGCTCCGGCCACATAGAGCTCGATAACAACACACTCATTAATCAACACCGATAATATATAAGTTTACGCTTGCTCATTTTATCCTCTCCAATCCTAATGAATTTCCACGTGTAACTTATTCTTCGTATATTTTCATGAATATTGTGCCACTCTTTCATCTTGTAAAAACAAAATAAAATTCTTTATGAATTAATGTAGAGCAAAAGGAACTGTCTTTTCATATCCAGATGGACAATCATCATTGATGATGATAAACAGCTCCCTATGCGTTGCTATCTATAAATATGGATTCTTATGCTACTTTTATCAAAATAATAAATATATATATATCATTTCATCTATCGAATCAACGTGCACCGCATGTTGGCGGCGCACGTTTTCTAGCATTATTCGCACGAACCGATGCTTTTGCATCCGATCGATGGTTACCACCAAACCATGCCGTATCAACGGCCAGGACGGAACATGATTTTTCCGCACGGACCGCCATGCCCATGCTCGGGCTTATTGTAGCCCATGTCCACGGAAATCCTCGGCGTGTCGCAACTCCGTACCGATACGCAGCCATGCTCGCTTAATCCTCACTACGTGCAGACTCAAGCCAACGATAGGCTTCCATGTAACACGCGCGCGCAGTCATTCTTAAGCTAGTCCCATATTTCCGTCAGTAGCATCCGTTAGACACGCTCTCGGGCGTGTCGCACCAAGCAAGGGAACGCTCGCTGGGCACACCGCGATACCAGTTCATGCGAAATGCACCGATACCCGATACTTCTGCTCCAGCCCGACACTCATGCGACTGTGATTACCTCTGAACCGATGGTATCATGAAACAGATTACCGCGTAATGGTCATCGTCTTCGGCGCGATTCGGCGATAGCCGATACTCGATTCGCCGTCGTTCCTGTATCAGCGTCGATTCGCCAACCTCTGCTGTGTCGACCATCATGATCGAGATGTCTCATCACAGTAACCTGGTGGTTGCAATGTTTCCCACACCGTACAAAGGCTTCCAGTTTTCTGAAAGCGCACGACACGACGTCCTGCATCCACGGTTTTGCCTTCGATCCGTGCAGGCATTGCGGAATGAGACACTCAGTCCTGCTCACCGCCTGCAACGCAGAGCGCTGACTGCATCCGTATCGGAACAACGAGTCGTCTTTTGTCTGTGTGGGTCCGGCATCTCCAATCCGCCCTAGACCGATGACACGATCTGGAGGTATGAGACGAATTAACATGGATATGTATCTGAGTCGTCGATAAGGCGACCGTGCTTCACTATGAACTTGTTTTACCCTAGTCCCCTGTATAGTCACGCTTCTGTCTTTTACTTACCTGCTCCCGACATTAAGGCACTGACAAACATATAAAGGGCACTCACAACGATTATATATTTCACACACACCCACGTACATCATAACACACTTTTTCATTACGCACATAATTATTTATTTAATTATGGCGCCCAACCACCCGTCATTACACACGCCGACGACTCACGATTTTATCATGAACAAAACGTGAAAATTATTTCTATTTTATATATATAAATATATAGAGGCTTGCGCGCATATAGAATGCAATGTATACATATAAAATGCTAGAATACAATTTATAGAATAAATAAATATTTAAATCATAAATGTGTGTCAAGTGTTTCTTATTAACTATAAATACCTTATAGAATATATTGTATATTTATTGGAATTTATGTGAGATATTCATTTATCACATACCTTTTTGGGCTATAGTAGCTAATGTAAGTCTTTTTAGCGAAAGTTTTGTGAAAGTTTGTTTGTGGCACACAAAGGGTGTATACGATAGTAAGAGAACGTTTTACGTGCAGAGTGTTTGTAATGGTAGCTTTGTCCGTCTCAGTTTATCGTTATCGCCGTCAAATATCGTTGATAACAGCGGTAACATCGGCAAGGAAGGTCGACTTTCTCCTGCGGAACAGGTATAACATCACCCTCGCGAGAATGCCGGTGCTTGACGAACGCAAGTGGCAAAGAATGTAATGCGCAAGGTAAGATAGCACTATTGTAGGTGCGGTGCAATGGGGCCCGGCTCATCAGGCGGCGGCAATATCAACCTGCGAAGTCGGCTCCGAGGCAGTACTGGCGATTTTAACGCAACCGTCGGTTTCGCCGCGTAATGCAAGCCAGTTGATTTGCGAACTCCATTGTCATGGGGACTCAGTCAGGGAAAAGCTCCGCAGGTGATAAAAACGTGTAAGTCGGTAATTTTCAATGCTAACAGCAGGCCAGCGGCATTCTGCCGCCAATCGGCTCGAATTCAACAGTAAACGGTCCAGTTCGAGCTTTGCCGTAGGGCATTATGTGAATGTAAAAGCAGCAAAGCTTTGGCTGGGCAGGCTCATATAATACACTCATCCAGAGAAAGCGACCGCATCCGGTGTATTCGGCCGCGAATACGGTAAAACAGGTGCTGTTGATGCGACAATGACTTACGGTATAGGTACTGCTAACCACATTTCTGGAGAGAACACCTTTGTTCGGCTTTGATACATGTGACTCACCTCTTCTAAAAATGGCGTCGTCCTTGGCAATGATTCCGCTGACGGCGATGTAGTCGGTACAGCAAGTCGCCACCGCTGAAACATGGTACTACCGTCAACTATGCCGGCACCGCCCCTGCATCAACAGTATCCTGCGTAGGGGCTAAGGGCGAGAACGGACGCGATCACGCAATCTCGCAGAGCAGGCTCGCATGAGTGCTACCTCTACAGATGCGGTCAACGGATCCCAACCTGGCCGGGCGTTCATCAATGATTGATACCCTTGGTAAAGTACATGTCAACAGCTTAATAATTCTATTAGCACCATTGAAAAATCTGTACAACATGTATCCTCAAGTTAGGTACAACGTGTTGAGTCAGAATCCAATAAGGTGATGCTCAGTCTCATCGCATTAGGCTGCGTACATATCCATTACCATATGATCCGGATAATCGCGTTCAATCACATGGCGGGCTGGTCATTATAAAAATGCCACAAATGCCAGTAGCTTCAGGTGGCAAATATTATCACAAAGATAATCTTTTACTCACCACAGGAGTTTACGATGAACAATCACGTTATGGCACAATGTAGGTATCACCTATATAGACCAAAGGAGAAGTCTTTGTCTACTGCTATGTCCGGCCTCTTATAACGCACTCAGAACAACGCGTACAAGCATTAGAAACTCAAAGACAAAGAGATCTCACAAGAAACAGTGCACGTGCTTGGTAGACAAACTTGATAATAAGATCGCTATGGTGAGTCCTATAACATACTCTGGCTGCTACTACTAAAAACTAAAACACAAAAGCTGTACACACAGTCGATTTTGAACTACCTTTGATGTTACATTGGTTTTGACATCAAAGCCGTTCAATCAAATCTATGTATGTGCAGCTTTTATGATATTATATGTAGTTATTATAATACTGTATTTCATCTCAATTTTGACGATATATATTATCCCTATATATGGGTAGATAGCTAAAGCAGTAGTCACGTCAGGCTCATCTCGAAACTTAATAGAAATTAGGAAAATGGCCTTTTCGTTTTATCTAGCTACAAGCGGTAACGAAAGGGCTATTTGCTCTTTTTAAACAAATAAGTGCTACTAGTGCTCAAAGCGATGACAACAGCCATTACTTGAAGCAGGAGCATGATTAAATTCATAATCACTCATAGACACCCTCGCTTCATTAACGAAGAGGGCCCAGCTCGCTCGACTGTCCTAATCCAGTGTACTATAGAACATATAAGCGGGTCCATGAGCAGCATAAATAGAAATATACAAAATATATAATAGCAAAAGAAAAGAGCGTATATGAGGCACTGGTCCCTCCATTACTAGATGTCTGCTAGTCACGAGGACGTCGCAACAATCCTGCCTGTGTTATCTACTGCACTGCGGCATGGCCGCCATCATGCCCGGCGACTTCCAAAACAGATCAGCACATTATCTGATACGAGTTTGATTATTACGTCAAAACACGTCTGCATTGTAATAGTTGTCATCACTAGATGTTACTTTATAGCTAAGACCTGCTGTAGTGTGCACTGTAAAGTTGAGATATCCCCACTCGCTTTTACAGAGTCTGATCCACATACCAGCTATTACCAAGATACGTCGTAGCATACACATCTTGACGAGCTTCTACATCGTTTGTGCTAATGCCAATTAATACAAGCAACACGCTAACATATCATAAGAATTTAGCATTATACTCACCTCCCGTTTTATGGTAAGAATATCATATATTATGCACCAAAAAACCGATAATCGCATTATAATGGCAGTACTTTTCTCAACCCTCAACTTGAATTCGCTCGAGGTTCGGCGTGATTGTTCCATGCGGTTTTCATGGAAAAGCTAACCGCACATAGTCTACAGTCATACCAATGACGAAAAATAAGCGCACTACAAGATAGCATACAGAGGTAATACTAGTGAATCATAGTACTGATACGTTGCCAATACATTGTCCTCACTATGTAATGAAGGAATAACATTATCATGCAATAGGTATATGCCAAAGGTGGTAGATGCTACCGCATTAATCCAAGGACGATAAATGATCTTTTGCTTTCAAAAATAATAAATAAGCCAATGCCTAATATCAATTGAAAGAAGCCATAATCATTTTGCGTAAAGTAGAAAATTTGTTTCATATATGCTGGATCTCGTCATGGCTAGTACATCGACGAGGATGTCTCAAAAGGCCCTACAAAGCCTATGGCGGTAAAAATAATACCTATTTTCTTTGTTATATAGTGGGCCATGCAGTCTTGATGTCACGCCCCCATCGTAAATAGAGAAATACAATAATGTTTAAATAGTCAAAAGGTAGTATGCGGTACATTAGGCCACCAGATTCAGTACCGTCGGTATTAGAACCAAATTACTGTGAAACTACTAGGAGCATAACGTAGTATGTATGTCTGAGACCAATGAGTACTCGATTAATAATAGGCGTTAATAAAATAGTACAAAGGTCTGGGCGAACCAACTCATGGCACCAATAGGCAATAGCGCAGCATCATATTCCTTGACGTCACCGTATCGAGTCCTAAACCCATAGCTACGCCCAGCATAGCAATGCTGTAAATCCAGATTCTGCCCTACTAACTGAGCAAACTTGAAAAGCAAAACTACTAGAAACCATAAAATAGCCTGTTATCATAACAAAGGCGACTACAACTAGCCTTACTCCAAGTCCAAATACTTGGAGAAACACCTTTATTAAACGTTAAATCTGGCGTAAAGGGAAACAACCGTGCACGCTGAAAATGGTGCATAATAATTGAGTATCATCGAATGATACGCAACAATTCAATATTGCTCGCTCTCATTCTCTATACCTCATATTCTTCCTCTTAAACTATATGAATACTACGCCAACTAGTAACTACCTGATGACTTGTATACATCATAAAATACATGAAATATATGAGAATGTTGTGACAATTTTAGACATAAAAAGACAGCTGATATAATCAACTGTCACTGCTAAATTATATATTACCAAGTTACTCTCATATACTTGTAACATATACGATTCGGTACGACTATTTTACCACGAGATGTTCTTCTCATATTTTATATAATCAATTAAATTTCTATATCCCGTTACCACATGTTAATCTGGGTTTCAAATTCCTAACGACTGGATCACTATTTAGAATAAATTTTACATCATGTGCATATCCATATTGATTGGCATTATCTGGTATATCAAATACCACGTCTATTTTACTCTAGCGACTTCTTTTTGCTACAACTTGCACATCTCGATGCTTGCTTGTTTCATTACTATTACCCTTATATTGTATGCTTCTCCACATTCTCCTTTTAATCAGTGGTTATAGTACCAGCGGAAAGTACATCAGTTATATATAGACAGTTTGATACAGATTGTCCTTTGGTATGTAAATAATATTTTCATTATGATAACGCTAGCAAACTGCATAGATGCACGATTATCTCAAAGTGAAGAAGACGCAGACACATTGTTGCACCTCGAGCAATACAAACGGCACATTATATTCAAGGAAAATACGCACTATCACACACATTCATGCAAATGCGTTTACCCTCAGAATACGAAACTTCTAACATCTAAATGATCACTATAACTACGTCTTCTTCAGTCATATTTTGATAATCTATTTGCTGAATACCATATTATTGCTCCATAGAAGATAAATATGCGTTGTCTTTTAACTCTCTCTTTGTTGCATATTGCAAGACGTCTACCATCGTTGCATGATACCACCATTTAACGTTTCAACTGGTTGCGTAACACTTGGAATGTAGTAGGTGCTGGTGTAGAAATATATAATCAACCAGAATCGTTACAGTACAACAAAGAGGCCATTAGTAATAGAGCCAACTGTTCTGATTCTTAAGGCTAGAGAACAAAGCTCTGCCTTTTCTATATTTCTCACGGAACAGAACATATTAATATCTGTTCCATACTTTCATATTACTAACTAAAAATAATCGCGAGCATGAGATCCTATGAATCCAGTTGCCCCCGTTATCAAAAATAGTTTTCCCTCGAAAAGTTTAGATAAGAAAATATGAATATCTTTAGCAGTGCGTTCCAACTCATAAGATAAAACATCATTCATAAATACTAGTCCTCTACTGTTTTAAAATACTCATATGTTTTTATTAACCCATCGTGTAAATTATATTTTTGCTGCAATAAAAAGCTCTTTTCTGATTTATCAGTTGCCAAACAGACCCTCTAATGTCGCCTTTCCATCTAGGCTTACCGTCAAACCACCTCATATCTTTACGCATAATGTTTCTACCTGTCCACTAACGAAATTGACGGAACTTGAGATGCCAGCACTTACATTATAAATGACTGTAACACTGTGTTGCATACCTATATTAGCTTCCAACTTCATCATCCACATATATAAAGTCCCTTGTTTGTTTCCATCACCGTAAATAATAATAATAGGAGAGCCACAATCGCTTTAGCAAAATGCTAATAACGCTTCCACCATTACCTTTGTCGTGGGACCAAACACATTAGAGCCGCGATAACACATAGATATGGTAATCCAAAAGCTGCATGATACAGAAGATAGATACGTTCTGTAAGTTAACTTTTGTTAATCCATAAAATGAAAGAGGAGTTTCAATCATTTCCTCATTTAATGGTAATGTATCCAAAGTACCATAAACCGCTGCAGAAGATGGCATCAAAACCTTTTAACATCTAGTTTTACTCTGTGCAGTACAGTAAATTGATTAACCCCATCAAATTAATATCACAATCTAACATTGGATCACTCATAGATGTGGAAACTCAGTTTGATGCGACCATCGCCAGAGTATAGTCTGGACAGAAATTCTTCTAGGACTGAGAGTATAACTTTGAGATCTCTAATATCCAATTCTATAAATTGTGCGCTGAATGAACAAATTCTTTATTTCCTGTATATAAGTTATCAGCAACCTGTACCAGTAGTGACCATCCTCTAGTTAAACGATCAACTAAATGTAGAGCACAAACCCAGCCCCACCAGTTACAGTTATTCTCATTATTATCCCTTCTTATAGCCTACTTTTTATCAATCAAGATAAAACCTTAATTCTTTACTTCTAAAATAATATTCCCCATGCTACTATTATAAAGATGCTATTACATACAACCCCCAGTAAAAGCCCAAACCAGCCACTATCTCAAAGTAATAAACTGTGATAAGAATTTACTGAAATAAAGCTAAGCTAAAATGTAATTAGAGTATAACGGAAATAAAAGTCTAAAATAACTAACCACTCAGCACCAACGTAATCCATATTTAAACAAAACATATGGTCATAACTATATAAAGATGCATACTGCAAGCATCGTAGCTACTAACACGCATCCATTAACACTTTAAACATCAAAATATTGAACCAAAATAATAGGAAGATCCTAAAATTTATTAAAGGCCTCTATTAAGGACATCTCCATCGATTTTGCCAAAAGAGCATAGCATCTTTAAATACTAAGACGCCTTTTACGCATAAACATTAGATAGAAGTTGATGACCATCCAAAGCACTATACTTTCATCAAAACGATAGCTATTTCCTAGCCAGATGGTGCAAACGGATTTAATAAAAGGTACGAAGTACTACAGATAAAACAAGCCAAATAGGCTGTCATAAATTCTCAATCTCTTGAAAATGACTAGTTATGAGTCTATCATCATGAGACTCATTCAGATCTCCTACAGATGCCTTTTAGTGCATTAAATACTTGATCAGACAACTTATCGATACCATTAATAATCAAATAATACCCGTATATAACGCAACATAGCACTTAAACCTACAAATTTTGATAAAATAATATTTGATGTTCCAAAAACAGTAACACCACCAATTTTATGAAGTATTAAAGCCTTTTATATTTCTAATAATGCTTTGGTATATCTTTTATTTAAAGGCTGAATGTTCTTTTCATTTAAGAACGAATATATAAGTGATCGGTTTTTCTAGCTATTAAAATTCTCAGAAAAAGTCACATATACGTAAACACCATATACCCAAAACTATGAGTTAAAATGACTAAGGCAATTTGGAATAAACTCTATCAGTTGAGTAATCCTCTGTAATAGTTAGCTATATATTGTTTTTGGTCAGCCTATAATAAGCATTTTTATAAGAGTAAAATAACTAATCACCCGTATCAACAACAACAAAGTAAAAAGAAAATATTTAAATATGCAATATTAGGAGGCACCTTTATAAGATGTTGAACAAAAGGCGACATACATAAAACCCTAAAAACTAGAATATGTGCCAATATAAATATGTGTCTCAAATATTCTCATGATTGGTTTTGCTGTTTCC
>BNJU01003652.1_pt1 | contig 35893 bp, 58 predicted proteins | sample 8539281 | NCBI WGS metagenome assembly BNJU01 (sample SAMD00202456, study PRJDB9452) | human saliva metagenome | isolation source: human saliva | place: Japan
ATAGTTACGTATTGCTGTATTTTAATTGTGCTTCCCATACCTTGCCCTGCCCGTCCATTTCAACGGTAATATATTCATCATGTAAGGCTTTGGCAAAGTGAAAGCTCTCTACCTTAGCCGCATCACCAAGAGCGACTACGAATACAGATGGTTCTACAGTTGGCTCAGGCAATAAGTTTTGTTTTTCAAGAGCTAATAGTAAACGCTCCATGCCCATAGCAAAAACCGATAGCTGGAGTATGAGGTCCATCGAGCTCTTCTACGAGACCATCGTAACGGCCACCACCAGCTACAGCACTTTGAGCACCTAAAGGAGTATATTGTACCTCAAAGGCTGTCTTTGTATAGTAATCAAGGCCACGTACGAGACGAGGATTTAAAGTATATTGCACATTAGCTGCAGTTAAATAGGTTTTCAATTCTTCAAAATGATCATGACACTCTTCACATAAATGTTCGTGAATTTCAGGAGCACCTACGGACAAGGATTTACATGTTTCATTTTTACAATCCAGTATACGCAAAGGATTTTTGTACAACCGTTCTTGGCAATCGCTACATAATTGTTCCTTTTTTGGTTCAAAGAAGGCGATTAATTTTTCGCGGCATACAGGGCGACATGTTGGGACAACCTACGGAGTTCTACCTCTACATTGAGATCTTTTAAGACCAAAAGTCTTTTAATAACTGTACAACCATGCAGATAACTTCACTATCTACCACTGGAGATTGCGAACCTAGTACCTCTGCACCAAATTGGTGGAATTGACGATAACGACCCGCTTGCGGTTTATCATGACGGAACATAGGGCCCATGTAATACCATTTTGTGAGACCTTCTTTACCATATACTTTATTTTCTAAGTATGCGCGCACAGCAGACGCCGTATTTTCAGGGCGTAAGGTAAAGCTAGAACCACCGTCATCACCAGTGGTAAAGGTGTACATCTCTTTTTGTACTACATCTGTAGTCTCACCGATACCGCGTAAGAATAATTTAGTTTCTTCAAAGGCAGGTGTGCGAATTTCATTGAACCCATATACTTTACAAATTTCGCGCATACGTTGTTCAATATAATGCCAATGTATCATCTGTTCTGGCAAAAAGTCTTGTGTACCTCTTGGTTTTCTTATAGCCATTACACAACCTCCCAAAATCTTTCACAAATTCTATGTCGTTTCTCTAAAAGTGCATCTATCGTTTCGTGATAAACATCTACGTCTTTTGGCATATGCTGTTTAAGTTGACGGTATTCAGGGGCTCGCATCCACTTAGACGAGCTGCCAGGCCCCATAGATAGAATACTCTGCCGTTCTTCCATGATCTGATATTATATTCACACGCTTTCTGCCGGCAAGGTATAGCCACTATTCTCTAACTGCCCTCTCTCATATATTGTTGGCGATATAAATAATATGGCATATAACCAGTCAGCTTCAGAGACGCTCTTTACCATATTGTACCATTTCCGCCACAAGATGTTCTTCAGGAATATCATCTTCCATATGTAAATCGTACAACGGGCTACCACGTTTTAATGCTAACGTATGAATTGTAACATTTTCCGGCAGATTTTGACATACATAATCCATATTCTCTATCATGTTTAACATCGTTTGATTAGAAGCTCAGCAATAAATCCATATTTACGGCTAATGATGTATTGTTTTTACATATTGTAAAAGTTCATCAACATCCTGTACACTATGGCCGTGTCCACGACGCAAAAATATCATCTTGCATTGTTTGCGGGTTAATGCTAATACGATTCACACCTAGCGCAAGCATGGAACGTAGCTTTGTAGGATTAACAGAATCAGGTCGTCCTGCCTCTACAGTAAATTCATGACCTTCTGGTACGAGTAGAGACAACTGTTTTAGAACCTGGTGAAAGTCTTCATCCTTTAGCACTGTCGGAGTACCACCGCCCATATAGAGGGTATCTACGGTTAGATTATAAGATTGGACAATAGCTTTCATATCTTCTATATCACGGGTTAAAGCCTTTAGAAATTGACTTTTACCAGCATAATCCTGATAGAGACCATATGGAAACGAGCAATATACACAACGCGTGTCACAGAAAGGAATACCACAATAGAGGCTTACCTTTTTATCATCTGTATCAGATAGAAATGGACGTTGATACTCGCCAATGGCCCCCAAAGTAGCAAGCTTTTCCATAGACACAGAAAACTCGTCCCGAATGTGACGAGTTGCTGCGTGGACAGAGCCATATGTATCTATATATTTATGTGGTAGCTTTGTAGGGCGCACACCCACCATAGTTCCCCACGGAGCTCAGCAGGTAAGCCTTGATATCTCACGCAAATAGCGCAACAAGGCTTTGTCCAATTTGGCGACGCCTTCAGAGGAAACAGGGCCTTCAAAAATCTGAACCGAATCACCAATGGTAACAGTTAATGTGTAGAGCCCTTCCACTTCATGTGCTTCAAGGATAACCTCTGGATTTATCTTATCAGAAAAGAGTCCCGCCGCGCCACAGTTATGAGCTACTACGGAGCCAAGTGGTAATGGACCCGATATAGATATCCATTAACCATGATGGGACATACGCTCAAGCTTTTTCTAATTCTGCTTCGATCATATGATTTTGGCAATCACTACAGTAACCATATACTTTCAATTGATGATCACTGGTATGGAAGTTTAATTTCTAGCGATAATAGACTCCAATGTTTCAAGCATGTCGTCTTCAAACTCGGATACTTTTACCACATTTTACGCAAATCAAATGATGATGGAAATGAGCGAACTCTTTCGTCATTTAATTCATAGCGATTACGGCCATCACCAAAAATCAAGACGTTTTTAACAAATCAAGTTCTGTGAAGAGATCAAGAGTTCTGTAAATTGTTGCTAACCCGATATCAGGTGCCACCTCTTTTACAAGAACATATACATCTTCAGCACTCACGATTTTCATCAGCATCGATGAATGCTTGCAAAGATTGTTTGACGTTGAGTTGTCAATTTTACTTTTTGTCTTTAATGCGTTCTTTAATTTTTTTCTAATGTTGTGTTCATGATAAATTTCCCTCGACTGTAAAAATAATTCGTTTTAAACCTACTGACCAACGAATGGGTTGTATTGTTTTTCATACCCTATATTTGTTTCCGGTCCATGACCAGGATAAACCATTGTATTATCAGGCAACGTATATAGCTGAGTCTGTAATGATGATATCAGGATCTCATAAGAACCATTTGGAAAATCTGTACGGCCTACGGAATCTCTGAAATAGAGTATCTCCCTACAAACACAAGACCTTCCATGTAATAACACACACCTCCTGGCGTATGACCTGGTGTTTCAAGCACCTCAAGATCGATATCACCACATGTAATGTGATCACCTTTTGTTTAACCTCGATGATTTTCGCTTACCTTAATTGGCGTTGGATTGCTATAAGCACCAAGATTAAGTTCAGGATCAGATAAATACGGTACATCGCCTTATGAATATATACAGGCACATGATAGGTGTTTACAATCTCTTGAATGCCACCAATATGATCTCCATGACCATGTGTCAGTACAACCGCCTCGGCTTTAAAGTCATGCCTTTTTAGCGCATCTAGTACTCAGCTGTTGCAGGATCGATAATGAAAGCTTTCCACCTATCGCTTTATCACCGATAACATAGCAATTTGTTCCTAGTGGACCTCAAAGGCATGCGCATAAGCACTCAATTGTTGTTCGCTCATTAAGCCCCTCCTTTACTACGCTTGAACAGCATACACTTCACGAACACGACGCAATTTAGTCATACAGAAATCTTAGTTTGGAAATATCGCGGATATCAACCACCAAATTGATGCTTACATTTTTTGTATCTTCTTGAACCTTAGCATTGATGTTAGTAATGGTGATTTTCAATTCTGAAAGCACCGCCATAACTTCCATGAGAATACCAGCTCGATCATAAGTTTGAATATCAATGCTCTACGTGGAAAGATCTCGCCAGAAGAACCGTCCCAAGAGACTTCATCATCCGCTCTAAGTCTTCAGGAGAATGGCCCTATGCTAGGCAATCACAGCGGTGAATAGAAACGCCACGACCACGGGTTATGTAACCTATATTATCATCACCAGGTACAGGATTACAGCATTTTTGCCATACGCACCATCACACCAGCTTCACTTTTACGAGAACACCAGTGCTATTTTTAGTTTTCTTTTTGTCCTCGAGATTTTTAATTTCTCGATAATTTGCTCTGTGCTGCGCTTAGATTCCTCTACCTCTTTAGACTTTTTATAAAGTTCACTAAACGCAAGAGAACAGTGCTTTACAGGAATGCCGCCATAGCCACAGGCTGCAGCATTTCCTCTTCTGTACCGGCTTTAAGTTGTTTCGTTACATGTTGTAAACGGTTGTCTGCACATAATTCTTTTCCAATTATGATTCAATCGTTTTCGCTTCTTTTTCAAGAGAGTCTAAACCTTTTTCAATATTTTCAGCTTTTATTTTCGCGCTTGAACCAATTGCGAATTTTAGTTTTACTCAGAAGAACCTGACGATATTCAACCAATCGAGGCTAGGACGACCTGTTTTTGGATGTGATGATATCAACAATATCACCATTTTGCAAGGTATAATCCAACGGCACAATTTTGCTGTTTACCTTAGCACCACACAATGATGACCTACATCGGTATGAACTCGATAGGCAAAGTCGAGCGGTACAGAGCCTATTGGCAACTTAACAACGTCGCCCTTTGGCGTAAATACAAATACCTCGCCAGAGAAAACGTCTAATTTCAGAGCATTAACGAGTTCCGTTGGATTACTAGTATTCTTGCCATTCAAGAACCTGGCGCAACATGCAACCTTTTGATCAAATTCCTTTATCGCCGTTTTTATTTCTCTTATATCGTCAGTGAGCAGTACCACACCATATTCAGATACACGGTGCATTTCCCGCACGTAGATTTGAATCTCTACAGGTCTAGCTCCCATCGTGCCGATAACGGTAGTATGCAAAGGATTGATACATATTAGACTTCGGCATGGAAATAATCTTGAAAGCGATATGGTAATGGCTTCCACAAGCTATGAGCAATGCCAAGGACTGCATAACAATCAGGAATGCTATCAACAATTACACGAACGGCAAGCAAATCATAAATTTGGGATAAATCACGATTGTCCTTTTTCATCTTCTTATAAATACTGTAGAAGTGTTTTGGACGACCTTTGATATCCGCCTTGATATGAGCTTCGCTTAAGGCCTTTGTAAGTTGCCTCATCGTATCATTAACGATGTCTTCACGGACTTGGCGTTTTTGTTTCATTTGATCAACTAGATCATAGTATTTTTCCGGCTCTAAATAACGGAAGGATAAATCTTCCAACTCCCATTTCACATTGAAGATACCGAGACGATGTGCCAAAGGTGCAAAAGATTTCTAGGGTTTCCTTAGCAATACGCTTTTTGCTTTGTCACTACGCATATGCTTTAAGGTGCGCATATTATGTAAGTTGATCACCCAATTTAATAACTACGACACGTACGTCCTTCGCCATAGCTAAAATCATCTTTCGATAGTTTTCCATTTGGCGATCTTCTTTTGTTTCATACTGGAATTGGTTTAATTTTGTTACCCCATCAACGAGGAATGCTACTTCAGAGCCAAACATCTCCTCTAGGTCTTCCTTCGAGTAAGATGTATCTTCGACCACATGCGCATAAGAGCCGCCATGAGTGTAATATGGTCGATTTTGTAAAAATGTGCCAAAATATCAGCTACAGCTAGAGGATGCATAATATACGGTTCACTGAAGCTCTAAACTGACCTTCATGAGCCTTATCAGCAAGCTCAAAAGCTTTCAATACTTGGTCACACTCATCATCTGTTAAATACGTATGGATATACTCCATAAACTCAGCTAAGGCTTTACTTTTTATCAAATGTACTTTGTTCCACCAAAGCTTGCTTTCTTCATTTACAGTTGTCATGATGTCACCTCCTATACACTATAAGTAAGGAAATGTTACGGATGTGACAAGATCTATCTTTTCCTTCAATGGCGTTCCATCTAAGCATTAATTGACCATCATCACTTGTATATTCTTCAACAATGCCCACCCTTAAATCATCGATAGATGTTAGAGCACTGCGATTATTCTGATCTCGCCGATTTACGACGCAATATATCTTGTTCAACATTATAAACGATCGACTGCGACCCGCATGGACTGTTTTATTATGACATACATTTGTCTCAAGCCCTTCTGTAGAAAGCGTAATCGGCTCTTCAGTCAATGGTTCAATAGCTTGAATCATGAGTCTGAGGAGAAACCATGCCCTTGCCATTCATTCTTTGCAAGGAGAATGCCACTTTTACCACAGTTCCCACGAAAGATAGATTTAAATAAGTCTGGACGATTCCAAGCTATAGCATCTAATGTACCATTCGAAGTTTCAAAAATTACCTTACAGTGATTTTTAATTGGCCCTATGAGCACAACATCTTGCACGGTAGCTTCCATAATAGCAAAGACTGGCGTGCTATTGGCCATCCCATAAGGTTCAAGGGTCTGATACGCGGTCAATGATATCTACATCGATATCATCAACAGGTAGTTCCGCATCAATAGCCACAACGGGAATATATTCCTCAGCAGTAATAACTGCTTTACAATACTTGGTTAACTGTTCTCGTAACTCATCAATGATTTGCATCGATGCTAAAGCCTGCCGCCGCAGAGTGTCCGCACAAACTGTAGCAAGATATCCTCGCAAGATTTTAATGCATCATATATGTTAAAATGCCATCTATACTACGGCACGAGCTCTTTACCAACGCCATCATGAATACTGATGACTCAAGGTTGGTTTGTAAAACCTCTCTACTCAGACGAGAGGCAACAATACCAATGACTCCTGGATGCCACCTTCGCCGCCACAATGGTTACATAATCAGCTTTATGTCCTGATTAGCTACATCGATACGAGCTAACTCGTGAATATTTCGTTCTAACTCTTGTCGTTCACGATTCGTTTCGTTTAGTTCCTCTGCAATTGCTCTCTGCTATATCTGCATCATCGGTCACGAGAAGTTCAACAGCACGCGTTGCATGCGTTACGCGACCAGTCGTACATAGACGAGGTGCTAAAGTATAGCCAATATGTCCAGAGTGATAGTTCGTTCATGGAGCCCTGCTACATCAATTAGCTTATTAATCCCCAAATTAGATAGCTATTCATCTTCTCAAGGGCCCTGATTTTACGATGATGCGGTTCTCACCGACCAAAGGTACTACATCAGCTACCGTGCCAAGTGCGACGATATCTAAATCATCTAAGTACCATTCTCCGTGCTTTAGAGTCCAAGCGCTTGGCATAACTTGAAAGCAACGCCCTACGCCAGATAAGTTTTTATCCTTATATGGACAGTCCTTTTTGCTTATGATTTATGACGGCCTTGGCTCGTGGAATCATATCTGGAGCCGTATGGTGATCCGTAATAATCATATCGATGCGGTCCTCGTGCAGCCTCACAATATCGTAAGAGCTAATGCCGCAGTCTGCAGTAATTACCAGCCGTTCCCCGTTCAATAAGGTGCTCTAAAGCTCTAAATTGAGGCCATACCTTTCACTTTGACGTTCTGGTATGTAATAGGTAACATCAGCACCCTAATTTCTTTTAAAAATCGATAGAGTACTGATGTTGCAGTATACCATCCACATCATAATCACCATAAATGACGATTGGTTTGTGACTTTCAATTGTCTCCAGAACCAGTGAAACAGCCACATCCATATCTTTCAAATGTGAAATGGATCTAATAAATCTGACAAAGTACCTTGGTAAAAATCTGACGACCTTCGTCTACATCAATGTGACGATTCACCATTAATTTAGCCACATAGGCTTCATACCAAGTTCACGGATTAAGATAGTCTCTTTCTCCTGCTCACCTTTCACAAAGGCGCCAACGTTTTTTCTTAATCATCATATCCTCAGTAGTTTATAATCAATATTATTCTTAGAATTCAAACGTATTATCATTATCATTTTTATTTATTATACCTAAAATGCAAAAAATAAACCATTTATATATTTTATTCTCATTTAAACTTTTGCTATTTTCTCAATCAGAAAGAGCCTCCCATTATCAATAGGAGGCTCCATATCAGTGAATTCCTTAGAACCGGAAGTCCCGTTTGCCGTCTTTCATCTCATGCAATATAAGCTTTTAGCTTTTCTTTTAACTAAAATCATTTTTAATATTTTCTAACTGTTGTTCGATGACCTTAGAACCATGAGCCTTAGTCTTTTCATCACCGTAATCCATGATATATTCGTTTAATGTCATCAACGCATTAGGTTGGCAACAGTTGTGAATTTGACCGATTTCAGCAGGGCCATGAATCGGTCCCTGTTCTGCCTGCACGATAACATGCAGTACAGAAACTTGGTACATAACCAAGGTCTAATAGCCAGTCTACGATTTCATCTAATGTACGTGTATCGCTCACGATCAAATTGTGCAGCATTATCTTCTGCTTTTTCTCTTCTTTTGTAAACCACCTACGCTAGTCACGAGATCCACCACTAATTTGGGAGATACCTAATGCCAAGCCACGTTCACGCATGGACTGACTTTCACGAGTGGACATAATCATACCTGTATACGGTGTGGAGACGCGGATAAGAGCAACAATTTTTTCAAATACATCATCAGGCACAGCATTACTGAAATCATCTACATCGATATCATCAGGCTGGACAAATACGAGGTACAGAAATAGTATGTGGACCTACCCCATACACAGCCTCTAAATGTTCAGCGTGCATCAACAATCCAACGAAATCATATTTATAATGTTCCAAACCATAAAGAACACCGATGCCTACATCATCAATACCACCTTGCATAGCGCGGTCCATCGCCTCTGTATGGTAGGCGTAGTCGCTCTTAGGGCCTGTAGGATGTAAAGCTTCATAGTTTTCTTTGTTATATGTTTCTTGGAATAATGTATATGTGCCAATACCAGCTTCATGTAATTTTTTGTAGTCCTCAACGGAACAAGCTGCAATATTTACGTTTACACGGCGGATTTCACCATTTTTATTTTTGATACCATAAATCGTCTTGATGGATTCCAAAATATATTCCAGAGGATTATTTAATGGATCTCACCAGACTCAATTACAATACGCTTATGGTCCCATCGCTTCTAACGCAATAACCTCTTCTGATTTGGTCTTGCGTTAATTTTTACGTTTAATATCGCGGTTTTTGGAGTGGTACGGACTACACACATCCATTGATACAATAGTTAGACAAGTATAACGGTGCAAATAGAACAATACGATCGCCGTAGATAGCCTTTTCTTGATTTCTGCTAAAGCAAAAGCTTTTTCCTTATATTCAGGTAACGGACATTCTAAGAGAACTGCTCGCTTCTCGGTGGTTTAATCCCTTAAATGTAGCAGCTTTCTACAAATAGCATCTAACAACTCCCTGATTTTTCCTTGTTTTTCCTCTGCATAGGCAAGTGTGTCAAGGATTTTCCTGATGGGAAATAAATTCCTCCGCCTTTGGAGATTTTACATCATACATAGTACTTACCTCAAATCTTTCTAGTGGCAATGCCACCCCTCTTTAGGTTTATGAAAGTATATGACAACCAGTCTTCTGGTATTTCACTGATACTGTACATAGTATACCACTATTCTACTAAAAAGCACAGGAATTTTGATATGCAAAAAGGTTGCCACCTCATAAGAGGAAGCAACCTTTATATCATGGGAGTTTCTAATCTATATCGATTATCTATATCGAACATGACTAAAATGTATGTATGTATTTTTACACGAGATAAACCCTCATACCTAATAGTACTAACTATATATTACAAATGTAGTTTAGTCCTATTCTCCCCATGTATCATACAGCTCTTTCATAGCACGTTCTTTCGCAATAATACCATGGGCCATCCACAAAGTACTATCCACTTGCAATACATGATCGGCTTTTACAGCAGGCAAATTTTTCCATAACTCATCTTTTTAAGATTTGCCAATCGTTGATCTGCTACACCTTGATTATTAGCACTAGAAGCACCGTAACCAGCAGAAACGATTAAATAGCCTGCATCAAGATCGGGTAATCGCTCTAAAGAAATCGCATTGTTCGTAGGGTTAAGTTCTGTTTCTAATACCATATCAGGCGGTTTAATATTAAGTAATTCAGCCATAAAGACATTCAAATCGCTTTTCATATACGGATACAATCGTATTTCTTTATTTAAAATTCTAGAAAAGCTACAGTTTCACCCTTGCATATGTTCAGCTAAAACCCATCCGTGTTTTCTTAGCCTGTGAATAATATTCTTCAAACGAGCTTCCCTTTTCAGGGACCCCAAGTGCTTTAGCAATAGTTAGTAGTGCAACTTCTTCCTTATTTACGTTGACAGAAATGGTTGGAGCAATTTTAGAAAGTACTTATATGCCGCTTTTACCATAAGAGTCATCGCATAATAATCAAATCCGGTTTTAAAGCCTGAATCTGCTCATAGTTGATAGTCTTTGTTTCTCATCATTAATGCTAAAATTTTGAACATTACGATTACTTAATTCATTATAAAGATAGCTTTTTCATTTAAAAATTTGCTCCCTATAAAAGATCTCATCTAATGCAATCATAGGATCTTCTGTCCGAACAACTCACGATACGTTTATGTTCTTTAGGCATAACTGTTGTCCCGAGCTTATGAGTGACAATAATCTTATCTCCTTCAACAGTAACAATTTTTATCTGTCGCCTTTTTGATAGCCGTTAATCGCTTCTTAAACTCTTTATCAATGTCTTTCGGATCATTTGACCGTTCAAGGGCTGCTTTTTACCTTATCATCAAGATTAGCATAGATGGCTTCATGAGTCATACCATTTTCTGTGGATCCACATCCTGCAATCCCCATGAGCATACAAGCCCCCAAAAGACCAGAAATTAACAAACGCTTCATACTACACTCTCACGTGCCGTATGGCCATAATTTTTCATAGAATAAGGAATACAGAACGGACGATCTGTCTTAGGGTCATTCATGATTGTAGAATCTACACCAAATACATCCTTCAACATTTCATTATGGAAGATAGTATGAGGCGTACCTTCGTATAGAATTTTTTTCCATCCTTCATGGCAACTAAATTATCGGCAAAACGAGCTGCTTCATTAAGTTCGTGAATAACCATGACAATCGTTTTGTTATAAGTTTGTCAAATGCTCTACCAGATGCAATACATCCATTTGGTGAGATACATCAAGGAAGCTCGTAGGCTCATCAAGGAATAGAATGTCTGTATTTTTGAGCAACAGCCATGGCAATCCATGCCCGTTGCCGTTGCCCCCAGACATATTTGTAATGCCACGATCTGCAAACTGAAGTAATTCAGTCTCCTTCAAAGCCCACTCTACAATTTCTTTATCCTCTTTTGTAGTACGGGCAAATAAGCTGCCTTGATGCGGTGCACGACCGTACATAACAAGTTCACGCACTGTAATTTCACCCAGGTGCTGTTGGATTTTGAGGCAAAATAGCAACCTTTTGCTAGTTCTCTACCATAAGAACCGATAGATTTACCATCTAGTAAGACATCGCCATCCATTGGTCGAATAATACGACAAATAGTTTTTAGTAAAGTAGATTTACCACAAACCATTAGCGCCAATTAATGCTGTTACTTTTGCCTTCTGGAATCGTAAGATTTAAGTTCTCTATAATTTTTGTATCACCGTAACCAGTAGTTAGGTTTTTAACTTCTAATTTCATTTATATTTCCCTTTTACGCTTTTGTTTTTGCTAGAATATACAGAAGTATGGTGCCCCTGATTAAAGCTACAATAATCCCTAATAGGATTTTCATCAGGCGCAATAATGGATCGGCCAATCCAGTCGGCAGTGACCACTAAAATAGCTCCAATTAGACCTGTTAATGGCAAGAAATAGGCATGATCGGCACCGACTAAGCGACGCACATGCGGGGAAATAAGCCCCTACAAAACCAATGCCACGCTGATAGCTACACAGAACCCAGATAAAAGAACTGCAATAATAAGGTATACAAATCTAGAGCGATTTATATGTACACCAGCCCAATCGCCGTTTCATCAGCTAGGCTCAATAAATTTAACTCCATATAACGGGCATAAAGAATGAGTGATAATACAATGACACTGGTGCAAGCACCCATACATGCTCCCAGGTACTACCGAAATAGTGCCGATGGTCCAAGTATTAACTAAATAAAATTTATTAGGGTCCAAACGTTACGAGTAAGACTTGCAATGCATGGAATCCTGCACTCATAGAGATACCTGTTAAGATTAAACGATATGGCGAAATAATATCTCTACCGCGACAAGATAGAAGATAAATTAAAATCGCTGCCACAACAGCCCCAGCTACGGCAACAGTAGGTAATGTCCAAATTCCCCACGCCGTTGTAGAGCCTGCAAAATATACTAAAAGAACTACACCTAAACCAGCACCAGCATTTACACCCTAACAAGCTTGGACTAGCCAATTCATTTCGAGATATAGTTTGAAAAATTGCACCAGACATAGCAAGGCCCATACCAATAAATACAGCCAAGATGGTGCGAACTAAACGGAAATCAAAAACTGTGAGTTTTTCTACATCATTACCACCGCCAAAGAGAATACGAATAAGATCAGATGTAGACATATCACTAAAGCCTGTATGAAGATGTCCATACATGGCACCTAACAACATGAGCGTCATAACGAAAGAGTAGGCAAAAAAGCGTTTTTTCATCTTATTTTCCTCCCTTACGATTTGCTAAATCAATAAAGAATGGAACACCTACAAGAGCAGTAATGGCACCTAATGGTGTTTCGAATGGAGGATTTACGATACGAGCTACAACGTCAGCAATCATAACAAGTACTGCACCAAAAGAGTGCAGAGAATGGAATTACAAGACGATAATCGATGCCTACCAGTTTACGTGTTATATGTGGAATAACGAGACCTACAAAGCCGATCGGACCGGCTAGAGCAACAGCAGAACCGCTAAGAATAAGTACAGTCAAACCAGATAATACACGGACGCGATTTAAAATTACTGCTAAGACCAATAGCTATCTCTTCGCCAAAGCTTAAAGAGCGTAACAGATTTTAGATACGTACATGGCAATAAGAATACCAATGAGTGTCCAAGGTAATACAAGTAATACTTGTTCCATACGAATACCACTAATACCGCCTGCAGTCCAAAAACTTAACTCTTGTGCCACTTGGAAGTACACAACAAGCATATGTGTAACAGCCACAAATACTGCACTAATAGCCGTACCTGCAAGTGCAAGATATACAGGAGTAGCTTTACCACCTACGCGTTTAGCAAGAGCTAAAATGAATAGTGTTGCCAATGCAGCCCCACCGAAGGAAAACAAAATACTTCCATTTAAGGTTAAATAAGGAAATAAAATCATCCCAACAGCTAAACCAAAACTGGCACCTGCGTTAATCCCCAAAATAGAAGGACTTGCCATAGGATTGTTGGTAACACCTTGCATCAGTGCACCTGATACGGCAAAGCTGATACCTACAACGATACCTGCTATCATACGTGGCAAGCGCAATGTTTGAACGATCATCTGACCTATACTATTAGGATCATAGTTAGTAAAGGATAAAAGTAATATCATCTAGGCTGATATAGCGTATCCCAATGAAGAGTGAACCAAGAGATGTGGCAATTAAAATAGCTAAAGCCAGTATACCTAGTAGCGTAGTTTTAGCTCAGCCCTCCCCCTTTGTTTCTACGTCATAATTGCTCATAAAAACTCCTTACAATACAAAAATACTATAGAATTTACTGATACATTATATCAACAACACTTCTATCTTTTTCAATAATAAATCTCATTATCATTTATAGCAAATAATGCAATATTAAAAACAAAATAAGTAAAAGCTTTATAACTATACAAAATTATATCCAATCATTTTTATTCCTATAATCATATATAAACATTATCTTACTATAAAAAGAGTAGTAACCTTTAAGGTTACTACTCTAAGTTATGAGTAAATATTCTGATTTGATGTACTATAAAAATATATTTAAAGCACTAAATTTACCTATTTAATTGATTTCTATTATTAAAAATGCTCTATACGCTAATTGACAAGTAATAAAAGCAAGCAATCGATATAGTAGATAAACTCATAAATGTCACAATCATTTTGATATTTTACAGCTTCAAGTGGAGGCATCCCCGCTAAGATAAGACCTGTCATCATTCCTGGTAAAGCCACGATTCCTAAAGTCTTAGCGCTATCCACAGTAGGTTGTAATCCAGTCTTTATAACATCTCGCACGATGGCTTTTTGACGCTTGCTTTAGGTGTACTTCCTAACGCTAGTTTTAATTTCTACCTCTTGTTGGCGTAACTCAAAATTTGATAGCATTTGTCGATAACAAAGCCAATTGCCACCATAGCTCCACTAATAACCATCCCTCCAACAGGAATCACCTGATAAGCAGTGAAAGTTAAGCACACCTGTTAGAAGCAAAATCGATAATGTAATGCTTTGCACCTACTGTTATGGCAAACCAAGAAATCCACAATGCATATGGTATTCCCGCTCGTTTAGAAGAATTATAGGTCGATTAATAGCCATAAAACCCTAATAAATCCGATTATGAATATAGGACTTTCAGTACTAAAAATATAAGCTAAAAATAAAAGCCTATGGCAAATAACTGTATGGTAGCTCGTAAAGCACTTATAAAAATATCTTTCTAACTTCAACTCCTGCCGATAGGACATAAACATACTTATAATAACTAATGTAGATGCAAGGCATAATGACATGGCTGAAATAGCATGAAATTGACTCACCGTAATACCTCCTCTTTAGCTAATGATCCATCTACAATTGTAATGCGACGATTAGCCTTACGTAAGCTTTGTTCCTCACTATGTGTTATTGCTATGATGGTCATCCCATTATTATGAAGTTCATCGATTACCTGTTCCACGATAGCCGTGTTAACAGCATCTAATGCAGAGGTAACCTCATCTAAAAGCAATACTTTTAGGTTCAAAGATAAGGCTTCGAATGAGACAAATCCGTTGCATTTCTCCACCAGATAGTTCATCATTATGGCGCTCAAGATATTCAATAGGCATATGAAGTAAATCGAAAAGATATTTGATACGAATCATATCAGGTTCCATACCTCGAATATCATAAGGGAACAAAATATTACGACGCACCGTTTTTGCAAACAAGTAAGGTCTTTGAAAGCAATAACCTACCTCTTTTCGATAACTTTCTGGATCTATAGTGGCTAAATCACGCCCATTATAAGTAATAATCCCTGAGGTAGGGCTAATTAAATCACTGCATAATTTTAAAAGTGTACTTTTACCACTACCAGAAGGGCCTACAATCAGTGAGATACTCTCCTTCATGTACAGATAGAGATACATCACGGATAATAGACTTTTCGTTTTACAACATAGGATATATTAGATAACTCTAATAGTGCCATAATGCCTCCGATCATATTTCAAGACTCTATGATATATTTAATAATCACTTTAAAATTATATTATACCAATACAACTTACACCATAATAAACAAAATGAAAATCCCTAGTGGAAACCACTAGGGATTAATAGTCTTATAAAATTAAGCTTCTACAGGGTATACGCTAACTTTACGGTTATAACGACCAGCACGTTCAAATGCTACTTTACCAGGCACAAGTGCAAATAAAGTGTCATCTTTACCGATACCTACGTTAGTACCAGGGTGGAAGTGAGTACCACGTTGACGAACGATGATGTTACCGCTCTTTACGATGGAACCATCATGGCATTTAACACCAAGACGTTTAGATTCACTATCACGACCGTTACGAGTACTGGACACACCTTTTTTATGTGCGAACAATTGCAAATCAAAAGTAAACATTAAGTTCACCTCCTATATTTCGTGAATTTGGACAAACTCTGGATATTGACGGCTAATTTCCTCCAAACCGAGAAGCATAGTCCCCAGAATATCCTGTCCACTCTGATTAATCGTACCAGAGAGAACTATATCACATTGACCTTCGCTATTCGTATACTCCCCTTCTTGTCGAGCAATTTGGGTGAGGCCTAACATTGCCGTTGCCGACAAGGCGGACACTGCGGCACATACGATATCGAAGCCATGTTCATCATATCCTGCATGACCGGACATATGACAACCAACTACTTGACCATCACTATTCCGCTGGATTCCAATGGAAACCATAATTAAGCTTGGATAGATTCAATACGAACTTTTGTGAACGGTTGACGATGGCCTTGACGACGACGGTAGTTGGATTTAGCTTTGTATTTGAATACTAAGATTTTTTTACCTTTACCATGCTCAAGAACTGTACCTGTAACTTTTGCACCGTTTACAAGAGGAGCGCCAACTTTAACGTCGCCGTCATTCACTACAGTCAAAACTTCTTCGAATGTAACGGACTCGTTAGCAGCTGCTTCCAATTTTTCGATAGTAATTACATCGCCTTCAGCAACGCGATATTGTTTACCACCAGTTTTAATAATTGCGTACATGAGAACACCTCCTTGTTATCGAACTCGCTGAATTCGGTATCCCGACCCGAACTTCGGTCGGGCGTTTAAACCTGCTTCACGCGGATTGCAAAAGTTCAGTAAACCGAACTAATACTGATATAGTATATCCTATTTACACAGTCATGTCAAACAAAAATGAACAGAATCCGCTCAGTTTTCTGACACTTTCATATATATAGCCTTTAAAATTCTCCAATAATCCCAAGATGTTGTAAAAGTATCTTTGTACCGATGAGGATTAATACACTGCCACCTACTATATCTGCATATTTTCCAACAAATCGGCCCATAAATTTACCTAAGTAAACACCCACTAAAAGATATACCAAAGGTAATAACACCAATCATCGTAGATGCTTCCCATACATTGATAGGTAAGAATGCAAAGGTCAGTCCTACAGCCATTGCATCAAGACTAGTCGCTACGGAGAGCATCATCATTTCCCAGACACCCAAGAATTGCTTATCATCATCGTCATCTTCATCATCATCATCGCTAAGTCCCTCTCTGATCATAGCGATACCCTAAATAACCAAGAAGTCCAAAGATAATCCAGTGATCCCAATCAGCAATCACATCGATAAATTGACGACCGATGAGCCAACCAATAAGAGGCATAAGAAACTGGAACAAACCAAAAAGAAATGCCAAGGTTACCTTGCGACCATTCTCACCTACAGGCATTGTCAGCCCCTTACCGATAGATACACCAAAGGCATCCATCGCTAGGCCTATACTAATTAATATAATTTCAAATATAGACACTATACTCACCTATAAACAAACTACTTATTATTCAGCTGATAGCCATCAAGGAATACCCTTCACGACTAATTTGTGGATTTACCACAATAGAAATCTTGCGACCTATGGACTCACCCAAATCCTCGAGAACAGCCTTTGTTAAATACTGAGCTACCTCCGGATGAACTTCGATTTCTAGATTCGTTTTAATACGTCCCGACTTAAATAACTCGCGGATACGACGCACAATCTGCATATATACAGTACGCCCTGACAACATATAGCCCGTACCACCGCATTGAGGGCATGTATCAAACATCAAGGTTTGCAAGCCTTGGTGAGCTCGCTTTCGGGTCATCTCTACGAGGCCAAGCGAACTAATGCCGCATACAACAGTTTTCATTTTATCTAACTTAGCTTGTACCCCCAACAATTTTAACAATTCTTGTTGATGCTCTTTATCTTTCATATCGATAAAATCGACCACAATAATACCGCCAATATCGCGCAAACGCAATTGACGACAGATTTCTTTTGCCGCCTCTTTATTGACTGTGAAAGCTAAATCTTCCAGCTTATTAGATTTACCAGTGTAATGAGCAGAGTTTACATCAAATACGGTGAGAGCTTCAGTATGATCAATACGGATTGAACCACCAGAAGGAAGATTAATATCGCGAGAGATAAGATCTTCCAATTGAGGTTCAATGTGATTTGCTTTAAAAATCGGTGTGCTATCACGATGACGTGTTACTTTAATTTGTTGTGACGTAGGTCCATGCCCTAAGAGGTCCAGCAATCGGATTCTCCCATATCGGAATCGACGATGATTTCCTCTACATTGCGATGCGCATAGTCCCGTACAAGGCGGAACCAGAAATCCGCGTCACTATATAAATCTGTACCGCTCTTAGCCACCTTAAAGCGCTTCAACACATGTTGCCATGTACGCCACAGATAATCCATGTCACGACCTATTTCATCAGCACTAGCCTTAGCTGCTGCAGTGCGAATGATAAAACCGCAACCTTCTTGTACATAAGGGGCTGCCAATTCTTGCAACTTTGCACGCAAGGCTTCGTCAGTAATTTTTTTAGAAATATGCATGCCTTCAGAATACGGTAAATAGCACCATAAAAGCGATCCCGCCAAACTGACGTCTGCAGTCACGCGAGCACCTTTACCAAGCATTTCTTCTTTTCACTACTTGAACGAGAATTTGTTGCCCCACAGATAGGCGTGGCAAAAATTTTCTGTTCCTTCCTTGTTGTAAGTTCAAGTACGCATTTTTGAGAGCCCCCAATATCAACAAAGGCCGCTTGCATACCATTCAATACATTCTTTACTGTGCCTTTGTACATATGATTTGCCATATGAGACTCATCGGTACGCTCCAAGACAAAGTCCACTAGCTGGCCTTCTTCATCGATAACAGCCATACGAATTTCTTCGCGCATAACATTGACCAAAAATTTTATGCATCCTATCCTCCCTTCTTTGTCATCTAAATTATAATTAGTAATTAATCTCTAATGGCGTATAGCGACCTTCTTCGTTTTCTACCATAATGGCTTTACGGTGAATTTCGTAATCTGAAGTAATAGGCCAATTATACTGTTCTTTACCAAGATTCCATACTTCGCTAGGTTTAATAGTCCCTTGCGGATAAATACCGATGCCCATTGTAAGAGTCACCATGTCATCCTTAATAGAGGCTACGACCGGTTCTTTTACAAACTCTTTTACATCAATGGTACGAGTTTTCTTAGGTGTCACCTTTTCATAAGAAATTTCCGTTGCTTCATTAAAAGGTTTGAGTAACGCATCCCAATCAGCATTTTTCATCTGTCACAGGACCTGTTACCTCATAGATAGCAAAGTTACAGATGGTCATCATCTTTTTCACCTTTTCAGGCATTTCTTTACCATCTAGGACCTCAAGACCAGGAGGCGCTACGCGGTTTAAGTGGTCCATAATGGACTCTAAACTATCCTCTTCAAGCACATCCATATCGATATATTCAGCCGCTGCGGTTACGCCTAAAGCAAGTGCAGAGGAGAAAGCTAATTTTCATATGAGGGTTAAACCCTTCAGAGTACGCCATTTTAATTTCTGCTCGACGTATCATCCGCTCTACAGCTTGAGCATAATCAAGGTGTGACAGGAATCGTAATTCTTCGCCCTTATTTAAGGCCAAACGTAACTTTTTCAACTCTGCCACCCTCCTTATAGTCAATAATAGCTGTATTGAGCTCTGGACATACATTACAGCCCTTACATGGAGCTCGACGACAATCGCCTGTAAGATTAGCTGCTACCGCTTGCTCCCACTCGCGTTTTAAGAAAGCTTTACTTACAGTGCAATCTAAATGATCCCAAGGCAATGGCTCATCGAAATCTCGTGTACGACGTGCAAAATACGCAGGATCCAATCCGCAGTCAGCGAATGCTTTCAACCAAGCTTTCATAGTTAAAGAACTCAGTCCAACCATCGAAATTTACAACCAGCCTTCCAAGCCTCTACGAGAACTTTAGATAGTCTACGATCTCCGCGAGCAAAAGCGGCTTCCATGTAGCCAGTATAACCATCATGGTAGTGGTAAGAAATGTTACGATTATTGATGAGAGACTTCAAGTAACGTTGTTTACGATGAATCTCCTCCACATCTTCTTGACCATACCATTGATATGGAGAATGTGTTTTTGGTACGAAGAAGGATACGCTCACCGTTACAGACCCATTCCGTTTGCCTGTAATATCACGGTGCAAGTCGAGCACCTTGTACGCAAGATCTGCAATACCAGCCAAATCTTCGTCTGTTTCTGTAGGAAGCCCCATCATAAAATACAATTTAACCGTGTTCCATCCTGATTTGAAGGCATTAGTACATGCGGCCAACAAATCTTCTTCACTAACGCCCTTATTGATAACGTCACGCATCCGTTGCGTACCTGCTTCAGGCGCAAAGGTAAGACCACTCTTGCGCACTTGCTGTACCTTTTTCGCAATATCGATAGAGAAGCTATCAATACGCAATGACGGTAAGCTAACGCTAACTTGTTTATCTTTAAACTCTTCCATGAGCATATCTACGAGTTCAGGTAATTTAGAATAGTCCGCAGAGCTCAAACTCATCAAGGATATTTCATTGTACCCCGTATTGGCAATTGTATCTTTAGCAATCTGTAACAAACGTTCTGGCGTCTTTTCACGAACCGGACGATAGAGCATACCTGCCTGACAGAAACGACAACCACGCGTACAGCCACGGAATAACTCCAATACAGCGCGGTCATGCACTATATCAAGGAACGGTACAACAGGCTTTGTTGGATAGAATACATTCTCTACATCCTCTATAATACGTTTCTCAACGGTTGCAGGTACGTCTTCGAAACGCGGCGTAATCGATTTAAAATCGCCTTGTTCGGTGTATTCTACATCGTATAGAGCTGGACAATATGTGCCAGGAATTTGAGCTACTTTACGCAAAAAGCCTTCTTTGCCACCTGGGAAGCCTTTGGCTTTTTCTGCTTTAAATAAGTCGATGAATTCATCGCCCCACTCTTCGGATTCACCGAGGGATACGATATCAAAGAAATCAGCAATAGGCTCTACATTATACGCACAAGGGCCACCGCATACAAGCAGTGGAAAATCTAAATCACGCTCCTTAGCATACATAGGAATGCCTGCTAAATCGAGCATATTTAAAATGTTAGTAAAGCTCATTTCATATTGAAGCGTAAATGCTAACACATCAAAGTCTTTAATAGGCGTACGTGTTTCTAAGGAAAATAATGGAATATTACGCTTGCAATTTCCTCTTCCATATCATGCCACGGTGCAAATACGCGCTCTGCTACCGCATCTTCACGACGGTTTACGAGACCATACAAAATCTTGATGCCCAAATGACTCATGGCCACTTCGTACACATCGGGAAAACCTAAAGCCATAGTTACATCAACAGTACTGTGATCTTTCACGATACTATTGTATTCGCCGCCCGTGTAACGAGCAGGCTTTTGGACATGTTGTAACCATGACGTATCTAATTGAATCATACATCCTCCGTCTTTAATGAAAGACTTCTTTCACAATCAATCCTATGAAAGGCTATTAAAATATATATTTTGTCCGCTGTCTAGCGATATTTAATAAAATACCAATGCTCAGCATATTAGTTGTTAGCGCACTAACGCCATAGCTAAGGAATGGCAACGGAATTCCCGTTACAGGCATGATACCAATCGTCATGCCTACGTTTACGAGCACTTCAAAGGCAAACATCGTACCAATACCCGTTGCTAATAACATACCGAAATTATCATTGCAGGTATATGCTACTTGAATGACTGCGATAAATAAGCATAAACAATAATAGCAATACTACAATGCATCCTACAAAGCCAAATTCTTCGCCGATTACAGAAAAGATAAAGTCCGTATGATTTTCTGGTAAAAAGTTCAACTGACTTTGAGTACCATTAAAGATACCTTTACCAAAAATCATACCCGACCCGATGGCAATCTTAGATTGAATAATATGATAGCCAGAACCGAAAGGGATCAATATCTGGATTTAAAAAAATACTAGAATACGTTGCTTTTGGTATTCTTTCAGTACAAACCAGCCCAAAGGCATCAAGAGTAAAGCCACACTCGCAATAATTTTTATAAGCTTTGTTTTGATACCAGATATAAAGAGCATCCCTACAAATATAGCAATATATACGAGGGATGTCCCCAAGTCAGGTTGTAAGAATACGAGAAGGATAGGAATCCCTACATATAACACTGGCATCAATAGGGATTTAAAAGTATCTAACTTGCCAATGCGCGGTTCTAGCATTTTAGCCATACAGATAATCATCAATAGTTTAGAAAACTCTGAAGGCTGAATAGTAATTGGCCCCAGTTGAATCCAACGCTGTGCACCTAGTGCGGAGGTACCAACTACCATAACTGCAATTAACATAAGCATGGTAATCACATAAATCATATTCCCCCACCCTTTAAGGCGATGGTAATCTAGAAATTGCATGCCTATAACGACAGCTATATTTGCTAAAAAGAATACGAGTTGTTTTACCACTAAACTACCAAAACCGATAGCCTCATGATTCACATGGGTAGCACTACCAATAGCTGTAAGACCAATTCCGACAAGTAATATAGTACATATGATGATAGTCCAATCACTATCTGTCCATATTTTACGCCACATCATATCACCTATTTCAACTTGCTACGGCGCCACAAGCTTTGTTTCCCTTGCACCAATAAGCGTTGCGTGGTCCAACCACCACGATTAATGTAATGAACATTGTTAGAATCCTCAAAAATAGACTCACCTACTGTTGCAAGACTTGGTGTGCTATCTTGCTCCTTCGATGCTTTTTTCTTAGTTACATAAGCATCGAAGTGCTTTTGTACATCGTAGTCTTCCCAACAGTCACCGGTAGTTACATAATCAACAAGAGGTGCTAACATAGCTTTTAGTTCACTAGAAACAAATTCTAACAAACGACCATCTTGTGTATAGGTCAAAACATCCTCATCATAAGGGATTATAGCCCCTACATATTCAGCGCGAAGGACTTCTAACATATCATATAAATGGATATCCTCTCCATCGATAGGTACCGCATTAAAAGCAATAGCATAATCACGAATATTATGTTCTTGACATACTTGAATCATGCGCGCCCCATTACGTCAAGGACACCCATAAAGGATGCGTCACCACGATGCAGCGATTTACTAATTCTAAAATAGACTCTATGCCCTTACCGATACCAGCAGGAGCATCGATTAAAATATAATCATATGTCCTCAGAGAGACGACGGACCAATTTTTTATATTTTTTACGACCTATATCTTCCCAACGAGCACTTTGGCTAGCTGGTAGAAAATCTAAGTTTTCAGCAATTGATACGACGGCATCATCCATATAGTCTTTATCTTCGCTCGCATCTAATGCGTCGTAAATAATTTCATTTGCCACTCCTAACACAAGATCTAAGTCGCGCAATCCAAAATCTCCATCACAAAGCAATACGCGATGCCCTGCATAGCTTAAGGCTGAACCCAAGCAAGCAGTAATCGTAGTCTTACCTACGCCACCCTTACCAGATACAATGCCGATTATCTCGCCCATACTAATCCTTTCTTGGTTGCCCACTAGTTACCGCATTCTGAGGTTTTTGCCCATTATTAGAACTTGTTCCCCGCAGCGGTTTCTTTATTACCTTTACTATTTGTATCATTAGATTTCTTATTCACTGGTACATTGAAGTACGCAGCCAATATATCTCGTACGATAGGCCCTGCCGACCCAGCACCAAAGCTACCTTGCTCAACAAGTGCAACCACTACAATTTGTGGCTTATCATATGGTGCATAGGCGACAAACCAGCCGTGATCTCTGCCATGTGCATTCTCTGAAGTACCCTGTTTTACCAGCTACATCAATAGGGAATCCTTTAAACAACTCCCCTGCTGTACCACCTTCATTAGTAACGTCACGCAAGCCTTCGCGAACAAGATCCATAATATTTTTTGGTACAGGTAAAATACCGAGCTTGTCTGGGCCAAAGATTTCTTTTGGCGTGCCATCCTTATTATCAATACGGCTCACCACATATGGGCGGTATTTAATGCCACCATTTGCTACTTCACTGAGCATAACAGCCATTTGTAATGGTGTCACCAAGGTAAAAGACTGACCTATGGCCGCATCAAAGGTTTCACCTAAATACCAATCTTCATCATACACTTTGCGTTTATAAGCAGGACTTCACATATTACCAGAGGCCTCACCAACAAGATTGATGCCTGTCTTTTCACCAATACCAAAGTAGCCAGCATATTTTACAAGTCCTTCTATGCCAACGCGATTGCCCATTTCATAGAAGTAAACATTATCTGATTTTGCAAGAGCTTTATTAAAGTTGAGCCACCCCAATGCTTCGCCTTCTGCATTTCGTTTATCGATAAGCCAATGTTTACCACTATCAAAAATCATTTCTTCAGGGGTAACCTTTTTAAGGTCTAAAGCCGCCGTACCTGTGATAATCTTGAACGGAGAACCTGGTGGATATTCACCAGAAATAACCTTATTATCAAATGGATGATTCTTATCGTTATTCAATTGATTCCACTGTGCCGTTGTAATCCCTTTCGCAAACCAGTTAGGATTAAATTCAGGAGCACTGACCATAGCCAAAATGGCACCCGTATTTGGATCCATTGCTACTACAGCAGCTCCTTGAGCTGGAATACCTTGGGCACGCAACTGTTCTAATTGGTTCTTAACAGCTTCTTCAGCAGCCTTTTGTAGATTTGCATCTATTGTCAAATGGATATTAGCTCCAGGCACTGTATGCTTTCTATCTACCTCCGCAACCGGTCGGCCTGTAGCATCAACCTCTACCTGTTTACCACCATCAGTACCACGCAAGATGGAATCATATAGATTTTTCAAGACCAGAACGGCCTAAAATAGTACCACCACTAATAAGGGTATTTGGATCTTGCTGTTTTAGCTCTTCTAATTCTTCTTCGCTCACTTCACCCACATAACCAAAGAGCTGAGAAGCCATCGTTTCATATGGATAATAGCGAAGTGGTTCTACATCTATGGTAACACCTGGTAATTCATGACGATGCTCTTCTATGGTTGTAACTACATCCATAGAAATATCATTAGCAATACGAATTGGCTCATAACCATATTTATGATCATTTACCTTTTTTGTAATATCTTCTGGTTTAATTTTCAGCAAAGTTGCCAACTTAGCAACTTCACCTTCGTCTAGAGCCTTCCCCGTAGGCAAAATGGAGATAGTGTATGCCGGTCTAGAACCTACTAAGATTTGACCATTTCGATCGTACATAATACCACGAGCAGCTGTCATGGATACCATGCGCAAACGGTTACCTTCTGCCTTAGCTTGGTAATAACCACCAGACAAGATTTGCAACGTCATCAGACGTAATGCCAAGACTATAAATATGCCGGCTACAATGTAAAAGAGTACATCAAAGCGATTCGTTTTTCTTCGTTTATAGAGGCCTTCAAGCACTCTTTCACCCCCTTAATCCTTACCAAATATAACCTTGTTGTTCATCATCTTTACGCCATAACAAACCATGTACAATAGCGCCTAACAAGCCATTCCAGAACATCACGGGTAATACCATATGCCACAAGTATAGTCCAAAGTGCAAATCGCCACCACTAGCTAATATCATAAAGCTACGAATAACGCCATCTAGCAGCGTACAAATAGCTACTATACCGCTAGACCAATACCAGCGTTCTTCATAGATACGATGCTTTACGGCAGATAGTAGGTATACCACAATTACGTAAGGGAATAGATGGAGCCCGAAAAAGTTAGATATCAATACATCGTGTACGATACCTCCAATAACAGCAGATATCAGCCCCATACGACGACCTTTAAATAAAGTAATCATAACAATTATCGTCAAAATTAAGTTTGGTAACCAATTTGTATGGAAAAATAGTAGGCAATAATTGCGCTTGTATAAAATATATTAAAAATCCAGAGAGAGCTAAAGCTAGACGCATCATTGTTTAACAGCCCCCTTTGCACCCTCTACTTGATCTCGTTGTGTTTGAGGCACAAGTTTAGGTTCAAGTTCTGGTTTTTGTGGTGCGCTTAGAGAAGACGAGGTAAGCACAAAAACTTCTTCTAAACGATGAAAATCTACACTCGGTGTGACTACCGCATTTTTAACAAATCCTTCCGAATCATTTTCGATAGATTGCACGTTGCCAACAGGTAGACCTTTTCGGATAAATGCCTCCATATCCAGAGGTAATCAACTTATCACCCTACCAATACGTCCCCATCGCGAGCAATATTTACCATAGAAGGTGTACGAGGTGTATTTCCATTACCTTTTACAACGCCAGACAAACGAGATTCAGGTCGTTGTACAAGGATACCTATTGCGCTACGCGGATCAAGAATGGTTTGAACGCGAGCAGAATGCGGATATACATCTGTAATAAAACCAACGACACCACTAGGTACAACAACAGCCATATTAACTGCCATACCTTCTTCACTCCCTTTATCAATGGTGAAAGTATTTGTCCAAGTACCGTAATCCTTTGTAATGATACCTGCTAAGGTCATGGAGAATTCTGGATGGTTACTCTTATAGTTTAAAAGCTGACGAAGGCGAATATTCTCTGCCACTACTTCATCGTAGTTAACTACCTTTTGTTCCAATGTAGCTTTACGAGATGCTTCCTCTTCACGTTCGATAGTAGAGAAAATAGCATTATTAAGTACTGTAAAGCTAGTTTGGACGCCCTCTAATAAACGAGCTGACCCATAAGAGAAAGGCGTTGTAATTCCTTCAAGGGTAACCGTAACAAAGGGAATACTAGTCCGTTGCTTCCACGCAAAGCCGAGCAATGCCATTAGGATACAACCAATGACAACGATGATAATTAACTTTTTATCTGACTGTATCATGCTAGTCTCGGCCCTTTCTATTCTTAGAATTTACAATAAAACGCGATAAGCTCACCAAATCAGATGAGGCCCCATTAAGGCCTACCACAACTTTTGTTTCAGGTGCTTCAGGAACGTGAACAGGTACACCTACTTCAGTACCAATCCGATCCGCTAAAGCCAGATAGTCTTGCTGTACCGCCAGTAAGCCATATGCCATGTTGCATAATATCAGCCACGATTTCTGGTGCCGTAGCACGAATCATTTGCTTAACCTCATCCAAGAGTCCTATCAAACATTCATTTACAACTTGGTACACTTCAGATTGATGAATCACACAACGTCTACCTAAGCCGTTCATCATATCGCGCCCTTGAAAGGCATACTCTGCATCCTCTAAAGGAGCGATAGCTGTACCTAATGTATGCTTAATATCTAATATGGTCTCATCAGATACGATAACGCCAAAACACTCACGCACATAGCGCAATAAGGCATTATTAATATCAGAACCACCAAAACGAATTGTTTTGCTATCTACGATACCACCTAAAGAAACAATCCCCATATCAATAGTGCCACCACCGATGTCAATAACCATAGATCCTTGCGCTTCAAAGATAGGCACACCACAACCAATAGCAGCTGCCACAGGTCGTTCAATGAGGAATACCTCTCGAGCACCAGCTTGAATAACAGCATCCATCATAGCTCGTTGCTCAACATCGGTCATGCCACAAGGAACCCCTACGACAACGCGGGCTCGACGCAACGCATTAGACACCTTATTAAGAAAGTAGCTAAGCATAGTATGCATAACACGATAGTCAACGATAAATCCATCCTTTAAAGGCGTTAACGGACGCCACATATCGGGCATGCGCAATACGAGGCGCGCCGCTTCATCACCAACGGCTACTACTTTTTCTTGTTTTGTATCAGTTGCTATAATCGATGGTTCGCTTATAACAGTCCCTCGCGTCCCCCCCATGAGGCGCGTTTGTATGGAACCAATATCTATACTTACATCTTTTTCCTAGAGTAGGTAAAATGGAACTCATAGTAATTTCTCCTTCATTACATCATCATTCCATTTTACCATATATAACGCGACTTTTTCCATTGATATCAGTACCTTTCCTTTTGTTAAAAGCACAGATAACGCATAATCCCTGTACTCATAAGTCATACATAAAAATTACATAACTTCATACATATAATCTCATACACAATAAGGAAAAGCACTCATTTATAGGAACTTACCCATGCGTCAAAATTAGGGTATAGTTCAAAATGAGTGCTTTTAATAATCTTACTTGGCTTTGTTCAGTTTATTTAGGCTCAGCTCAATTTACCAATTTCGCTGAGGCTCGTAAATTCATTATCCCCTATAACAATATGATCAAGTACAGGAATCCCCATAAATTGACCAGCACTAACAAACATTTTCGTTAGCCGTATATCTTCATCACTTGGTCTACTATCACCTGACGGGTGGTTATGGATTAGAATAATAGCCGCCGCATTGCATGCTATAGCTTTTTTAAATACTGCTCTTTGCTCTACAAGGCTTGATACCAATCCACCATTAGAGATATGCTCCAACTGAATAAGCTTATTTCGAGATGTTAGCATGGCAGCCCACACATGTTCCACATCTTCGTGCCGCAGTCGTTCCATCACATATTGAGCTATTACAAAAGGTTGCGAAAAATCTTCATAAGTCTCTTTAATCTTAAGCTCCCCTAGACGCCTACCCATTTCAAGTGCTGCACATAGCGTCACTGCTTTATCTCTACCAATACCCTTGATTTTGGTTAGATTATCTACGGTCATTCGGTTAAGACCATATACGCCATCATCAAAGGATTGTACGATATCACTTGCCAAAGAAATCGCAGATTGCCCCTTTACCCCTGTACGCAATAAAATAGCCAACAACTCCTCCATCGCCATATGTGAAGGGCCTAAGGCGAGAAATTTTTCTCGCGGGCGCTGGAATGGTAGCATATCTTTTACACTTACTGTTGGTACTTCCATAGAATCTCTCCATTCAAATAGATAACACCATTTGTAAATCAAACAATAAACACATCTACTCTCTTAAAAATTATTCAGCACAGCACAGCACAGCACAGCACAGCACAGCACAGCACAGCACAGCACAGCACAGCACAGCACAGCACAGCACAGCCAATTATATCACTATCTGTCTAATACGCTAGTACTATTTTGCCCCTAACGCCTTGCACAGTTCCTCGTATACATGTTCAACTGGTAACCCTACCACATTAGTATAAGAGCCCTCTATTTTATCTACCCATAATGCACCTTTTCCTTGGATGCCATAAGCTCCAGCCTTATCCATCGGTTCCCCACTAGCAATATAAGACTCAATTTCAAAGGGTGCTAATTGTTTAAAATATACTTTTGTTTCATTGTGAAAAACTATCTCCTCCCCTTTGATGAGTAACGCGACTCCAGTGATTACAGAATGTGCTCTACCCGATAAATGCTCCAACATATGGCGTGCATCGGATTCATCATGTGGCTTTCCTAATACTTTATTATCAAGGACAACAATAGTATCTGCGCCTAACACAATACTTCCGTCTGGAACACCTACAGCACAACGAGCCTTACCTAATGCTTGGGCTTTCACCATTTCAATAGGGTTGTCGTAACCCTCATTAGATTCCTCATAAGTACTGGATACAACAGTATGATCAATCCCAACCTGTGTTAATAATTCAGTTCTACGTGGTGATTGACTCGCCAAATATAATCCAGCCATATACGCTCCTTCGTATTAAAAAACTTGTACATAAAATTCTTGGTATAACTAAACTATCCTGCCTATCCCCCAGAACTTACCATCCCTTACATAGTTGTTCCTTTATCTTCTTTTGAAGAAATTAATCTTTCATAATATTCTTGTACATCTTCCCCATGTTTTACCGCATCAGCTCGCACCGCTGCATAAAATACAATATCCGCTTGAGGCACACGAATACGGCCAGGCACATGCTCTTCTAATATTTCAAAGAATCTATCGTCGGCTTTCAACAGCAAACGACCATTTTTAACTTTATTTCCATCTACAATAGAATACACAAGAGACCAAATCGGGCGCGGGTCAGAGGTAGAACATTTTCTATATTTATAGCGGTATTTAATATTTGTCAACAACTCACGTTCAAACTTGAACACCCCATCAATCATGTTATAATCTACTTCAAAATGACGATTTCTAAAGATAGAGTGCTCTTCAATCACAAGCTTTGTATCTGTCAAAATATATGTATATCTACTAACAGCCTGTTTAACCATAACAATGATGGCCATGATTTCAATAAAATACTCAGCTAATAAAACCGTATGTAATTGAATACTGCGATACGTTGTATAAGCTGCTGCACACAACAATAAAATCACAAAAAATACTACCAATAACTCTGCACTTCTGGTGCGCTGAGATTTTTCTTCATATAATACTGTCATGCTTTACCCCTTTTAAAGAAATCACTAATTAATAACTATACATCCTATTATAAGATATTCTATGCATAAAAACTACAAAAACCCCGTCCATATCCAAGATATAGACGGGGTTTTATGACTCTATTAGTCACTCAGTTCAGATGCGAACTATATTATTTTTTCAACGCTGCTGTAATACGTTGAGTATCACGAGCAATCATGATTTCTTCGTTTGTAGGAATTACAAAGATTTTAACCTTAGAGCCTTCAGCACTGATTTCTTGTTCTTTACCACGAACATTATTGCGTTCAGAATCAATACGAGTACCTAAATATTCCAAACCGTTACAGATTGCATCACGGTTACCAATACCGTTTTCACCAATACCAGCAGTAAAGATGATAGCATCTACACCGCCCATAACAGCAGCAAAGGCACCGATTACACGGCGAACTTTGTAATGGAACATATTCAATGCCAATTGTGCGCGTTTATTGCCGTTAGCAGCAGCTTCTTCAATCACACGGAAGTCATTGGATACACCAGAAATCCCTAATACACCGGATTCTTTATTCATAACTCTATCGATTTCTTCATAGGTCATACCTGTTTTTTCCATCAAGAATGGAACGATAGCAGGGTCAATATCACCTGTACGCGTACCCATGATCAAACCGGACAATGGAGTAAAGCCCATTGTAGTATCGATGGAGCGACCACCTTTAATAGCAGCCACAGAGGAACCATTACCCAAGTGGCATGTGATGATACGAAGATCAGTCATATGTTTACCCATTAATTCTGCACAACGTTGTGCTACATATTTATGGGACGTACCATGGAAGCCGTAACGACGAATACCATAATCTTCATAATAAGAGTAAGGAAGCGCATACATATATGCTTCTTTTGGCATAGTTTGATGGAATGCAGTATCAAATACAGCAACTTGAGGTACACTCGGCATAATAGCTTCACAAGCTTCAATACCTTGAATGTTTGGTGGGTTATGTAATGGTGCAAGAGAAGCACATTCTTCCAACGCTTCCATAACTGCTGGTGTAATCAATACGGAATCAGCAAATTTTTCACCGCCGTGTACTACACGGTGACCTACAGCATCAATTTCATCCATCGAAGAGATAACACCAAATTCAGCATCAACTAAAATATCTAGCAAAATGCGAAGCGCTTCTTTATGGTTCAAAATTGGTTCAACGCGTTCTAATTTATCTGCATTAGGACGTTTGTGAGTGAAGATAGCATCTTGATCACCAATCTTTTCAAAAAGGCCTTTTGCCAATTCTGTTTCAGTTGTCATATCAAGTAATTGATATTTCAAAGAAGAACTACCGCAGTTAACTACTAATACGTTCATCGATTAACCCTCTTTCTGTTGTGTAACTTGAATCTTGTTTTGAATTTCTTTGCTGATATCAGCACCTACCTGATCCTTTTCAGGATATTGGTAGATTATATTCCACAATACGCCATGATCTAAGAATACGTATTGAGAAAAGCTAAATGTTTGCCCTTGTGTTGTATACGTCACATCAAGCTTCTTTGCAGATGTACCTTGTAAAGCTACAGATTCTTCCTTGATGGTTGCGCCCATCTTCGTGAATTCAGACTTGCTGCGATTTAAAAACTCATCAACCGTAGGCAATGGTTTATTGTCACCAGCACGCAATGCTTCAACTTCAATCACCATATGTTCTGTAACGGAACCATAAATATCAATTGGATACCCATCATCAGTCATATTTTTTGTACTTTTACCCATTTCATAAGGCAAAGCAATGGTAATTTCAGATTGACCAACACGGATAACTTGATGGCCAAAACTATATGTATCCATTACATTTGTAGAGCCACATCCCGCCATTGCTAGCAGCACAGCACCGAGCAGAGTCCCTTGTAATGTACGTTTCCAATTTTGTTTCATCATATACCTCACATCAATTCAGCATTTACAGTTAATTATAGCCTATAGTGTCAAGAAAATCTATACTAAACTTAATATTTACACATAACATCATTTCTATAAAACAAGCCTTTTTTATAGATATCATGAAATGTAGTTTACAGCATTTCTTCGCTTTGTTACACTAACAATAATGAAAGGAGTCACTATGAAAACAATCGGTATTATCTGTGAATATAATCCATTTCACAATGGACATGCGCATCAATTACATACCTTAGCACAAGAGCATCCTGAAGCGCTGCGCATTTGTATCATGAGTGGTTCCTTTGTACAACGAGGAGAACCTGCTATTTTTTCTAAATTTGACCGTGCTCGTTGGGCTATTCTCGGTGGTGCAGACATCGTTATCGAGCTACCTACACTCTATTCTTTGGGTAGTGCACAACTGTTTGGAACAGGTGCTATTCGCATGGTAAAAGCTTTACATATCGATGCACTCTCCTTTGGTTCTGAAACGGCTGATCTAGATACACTCGTAGATATAGCTAAACGTATGGATTGTGAAAGTACTCAAATAGTATTACGGACCTATATTAACGAAGGCATGTCCTATGGCTCTGCCTTCCGTAAAGCCCTTAATACAGAGATGCTCAACACCCCTAATGCACTGTTAGGACTTGAATATATTCGGGCAGGACTTACCTATTATCCTTCCTTAAAATATATACCAATCTTACGCACATCAGATCATCACGACGCGAATATTACAAAAAGATTTTTCCTTCTGGTACAGCATTGCGTAAACTCATAACAGAAATGGCTACAGGTAGTAACAATTGTAATAAAAATAGTATCTACACTTTCTACAGATATAGATACAACGACAAGTACAAATTCAAATTCAACTGCAACTGCAACTCACATTAACAAAATTAAATGCACTAAATAGTAAAATAAAATTACAACTTCAGTCAATCGTTCCTAAAACTATTGCAGACGATATGACTAATATAATTTCTAATGGTGCTTATGTAAACTATAACCGCTACTATGATATGGTCCATACCTTAAGTCGTCGTACTTCAACTAAGGAGCTAGAAAGCTTTGGAGAGTTCAACGAAGGCATTGAACACTTATGGTCCAAAGCGGCCCAACAACCTACGTGGAACTTGGCTATGAAGCAAATAAAATCAAAGCGCTATACCTATGCCCGTTTACAACGAATGGGAGCCTATCTCACCTTAGGAATACAAAAAGATTTACTACAAAAGTGCTATACAGGAAGCGCCACAATATGCTCGTTTACTAGCCTTCAACGATAGAGGTCGTCAATGGCTTCGAAATGATTTTGAAATACCACTTATTCAAAAATGGGCCAAAGCACCTAATGAATTAAATACGTTGGGACAAACGATGCATCAAATCGATACATTAGCTACAGATATACAGGCCTTATGCTTACATAATGAAGTTAAACGAATAGGTCATATGGACTACACCTATACGCCACAATACATAAAATAAGCAGAACTACAATCTGGTAGAAACATTCTGCACATAAATATAAGAGTCAAATAATTTAATTTTATTAAGATAATCATCTTATTATATGATAATACTCGAAAATAAGGGGTTACAATACAGATTATTCCTGTATTGTAACCCCTTCTTCACCATCCAGATCAGCGACGGCAACGCGTACACTTTCAAGATGTGATGTAGGAATATTTTTTTACCTACATAGTCCGCTCGTATAGGCAATTCACGATGACCACGATCGACGAGGACGGCCAATTGAATAGATCTTGGTCTGCCAGCCGTCATTAATGCATTTAAAGCAGCACGAATAGTACGGCCCGTATACAAAACATCATCTACAAGGATAATTGTCTTTTCCGTTGTATCAATCGTACACGGTTCCCCCTCTTTAGGACGAGCATCACGATCATCACGATACACTGCAACATTCAAAGACTCACAATCAATATGAATACCTTCTATACGCTCAATTTCCGCTTGTAAACGTTTTGCCAAAATGACACCACGCCGTTCAATACCTACAATTAACGCATTAGATAAACCTTTATTGCGTTCTAAAATTTCATGACTAATACGACGAATCGCACGCATTATAGCGTCTTGATCCATTAGTAAGCGTTTCTTTTCCATATATACGCCCTTACAGCATAGGATTGTTCTATGCCCCTATATCCAATAAGTAGTAAAAATAAGTACTTAAACAATCAATGTAAACATTTAGACTATTTTCGTTTATCTTCACGGTAGGTCTTAGCAAATTCTAAGCACGCCTCAAAGTCAGCTGGTACCGGTGCTTCAAAGTGCATTTCTTCACCTGTAATAGGGTGTTTAACATCTAACGATTTAGAATGTAATGCTTGCCCTTCTATAGGAAAATCCATACGTCTATATCCATAAAATGGGTCATTAACAACAGGATGTCCAATATGAGCAAAGTGAACACGAATTTGATGGGTTCTGCCAGTCTCCAAATTACATTCAACCAATGTTTGATGACCATAACGCTCCAATACTTTAAAATGTGTTACTGCATCTTTACTGTTTTCAAAGACAACAGCCATTTTCATACGGTCCTTAGGATGGCGTCCAATAGGCGCCTTTATAGTCCCCTTTTCTTCTACAATATTGCCTTGTACTAGCGCCCAGTACGTACGTCTTGCAGAATGTGCTTTTACTTGCTCTGCTAGGCCAATGTGCGCTGCATCATTTTTTGCCACCATCATAACACCAGACGTATCTTTATCTAAGCGATGCACAATACCTGGCCTAATTTCACCATTAATACCTGATAGGTCCTTACAATGGAATAATAGAGCATTTACAAGGGTTCCAGAATAATTTCCCTACTGCAGGATGCACCACCATGCCACGAGGTTTATTAACAATAACAATATCGTGATCTTCGTATAAATAATCTATAGGGATATCCTCAGGTTTAACCTCAATCGATTCAGGGCTCTGGGATTTCTACATGAATGACAGTATCAGGTGTAAGCCGAAGATTAGCCTTTCCTACTTTATCACCTACTGTAACATGACCACCTTTAATTAAACTTTGAATATAGCTACGAGATCCTTCCATCTGTTCAGTTAAAAATACATCTAGTCTCATGCCTTCTTGCTCAGCACTTACAATATATTCATTCATCCTCTATTCCTCTTTGAGTCAAGTATAAGATATATATTTATTGACGAATCAAGTCAATGATCTATAAAGGACCCTAATAATGAAAGCTATTCATGGTCCTCTTTCAATGAAAACAAATAAAATACAACAAAAGCTACACCTATGCAAATACCAATATCTGCCACATTAAAAAAATAGGCCATACACGAAAAATCAAAAAGTCCACTACCCCATGAATCATGTATCGGTCAATGCCATTACCAATTGCACCTGCGACTAATAAGGCGGATCCGATTTGCAAAGTCCAATGGCCCTTAGCTAATCGCTTCCAATAAAAAGCACAAACAGCTAATAGAACAAAAAGCCACTAGTAAGAAAAAAACCATCGTTGATTCGCTAACATGCCAAAGG
>BNJU01002128.1_pt1 | contig 35870 bp, 55 predicted proteins | sample 8539281 | NCBI WGS metagenome assembly BNJU01 (sample SAMD00202456, study PRJDB9452) | human saliva metagenome | isolation source: human saliva | place: Japan
TAATATTCGAGCGATTATTTAGGATTGAGAAAATTATTCTAGATATCAAATTAATATAAATATAACACTAGTTAATAGTAGTGTTATATTTATATAAAACTATAAGGATAGTGTTAAAACTGACTAGTAAATTAATAAGAGAAATTAGTATAACTAGTGCACAAAATACTTCCAAGTTTTATACAATGGAGATTCGTATGATATTTTTTTGATAAAGAAACTTATTAGATATTTAATTCAACAAGTTGGTTACTATTTAAAAAAATATGAGCGATATATAAAAAGATTGATTTTTACTAGTATCAATACTTATTTTTTTATTAATACTATTATTATAAATACTACTGATATTATTAGTAAAATGATGCTATTTAGTTTATTAGTTCTTATTAACGGATTTTTGTTTCAATATACCTAAGTATATATTGCTATATACTTCTTTAGTCATCTCTTTTTGTGTAACACAAATTATATTACCCAGTATAGATGTATATATCTTTACGTATGATATATTGATGAGCCGTTATAGCAGTTTGATTTATGCTAACGCTACTGTTGCTATAATTATTTTTTTGTAGCTCAATTAAAAAAAGTAAACACGACTATTATAATATAGATGATAATAATCTATTTGATGCTAGGAAGATTGATTTAGATAATATTAGGGGCTTATAAAAAAAATAATACCTCTAATATATTGGGGATAGATGCATCATGGGGGAATGGGGAAAACATATTTAGTTAAGCAATTTATTCGTTATGAAAAAGATAACTATCGTTTTATAGTCATTGATTTATTATCTATGAATTTAGATAATATAGTAGATATATTAATTAATAAAATTAATTCTTACTTATATGATGATGGAATTTATAATTTTTAATGCTAGTCGTCTACTATCTATTATTCAAAAAAAAGTATAAAACCGTTTTTATTATATTTTTCCTAAATAGTGATGATTCTTATTATGATATTTTTACATCTATACAATCAGATATTAGGCGTTTGGATAAACCGATAATTGTAGTTTTTAGATGATGTTGATCGTGTAGATAGAATTTCAGATATAAAAAGACTATTTTATATTATTGAAAAAAATTAAGTAATTGTAGTAATGGTAAGATAAAATTTATCGTACAATATAATTCTCTAGAATTTGAAAAAAAGGGTTAGATTCACTATATTTACAAAAGTATATACCTAATAAGTTTAGACTGACTAATGTTACTTTTTATAGATACTGTTAATACTATTCTTTCTTCTGAAGGTAATAAGTATAAATTTGTAAATGAAAATAGATTTTTTTACTTGATAAAATTATAGAAAGAATTGAAGATAAGAACTCTATTTTTGATAAAAAGGAATTAAATCAGTATTTAACTATTCACCATAACATTAGAGCAATTAAGTATTTTTTTAGAAGAACTTGAAGGGTTAGCTAAGTCACAAGCTATTAATCTAAAAAAATAGACATGAATTGAGGGAATCTTTAATATTAGCATGTTATATAAAAGTATTTTTATTCCCGATATATATAATAATTTTATACCTGGTATCTCTTTATGGGATAACTTAAAAATTGATAATGATAATTCTTGGGATAGTATATCAAGTATAAAGGTAAATTTAGAATTAGGTATTATTGATAAAAAAATATAGTTTCATTAAAAATATAATAAAAAAATAACTTTCTTAAGATGCTTTGTTTATTTACTATTAGGCATCGATAGGGAGTTAACAGAAGATGATTCTAATTTAAAAAAATGGTATCATGATAAACGGGTTGAATATGGTTTATATCATTTTATTTTTTTAGGATTAGACTATTATATTGACTATGAAAAACTGCTATTTTTACTTACTAATATACTTAAATCTCAAAAAAATGGGATAAAGATATAAGAAATATATTTGAAAAGCATATGATTGATATGAGATTATCGAATTTTAATAGTATGGTAGGGTTAGATTTATGGGACCTATATTTAAAAATCTTTTTCAAGTTATAGCTTATAATTGGTCGGATAATGAAACACAGTTACAGTATATTAAACTTGTACGGACATATTTCAACTCTTTAAGTAGGGCTCCTATTTTAAAGACATCCGTTGTGAATTTTTTTGTTAAATTATGTGATTCAATTAGTCTATATAAATTAAATAGTGTATTATATTGTTATTTAATTTTAGCATATAAGCATTTATATAAATCTACATTACATTTAGAAGAAATAGACTTATTTACATTAAAAAGCTTCTTATTTAAAAACTTTATCTTCATTAGGGTTTATACGATTTTTATGATGTTGGTCAAAAAAATAGTAATGATAGTCAACTTAATTTAATAATTGATGAGGCTATCAATGATATTAATCAGTCTATAATGTATTTTTAATACGCATATTGTAAAAATTTAATAATTTACAATATTATATTTATCAATTTAAATTAATAAGAGTTAGCTTTAAAATTATTAAAAACGAGTACAGGTAAATCGCGTTTTTGGATAATATTAATACAGAGAAAAATAATAGGATGCTAGAATATACAGATAGACAATTTAATTCGGATATTCGTATAAACCTATATAAGCCTGATGATTTAATTAAGAATTTAGAAAATCATGTATTATATAATGAATGTGTGAGGAGCAGGATAAATGATAACAGGTGAAATTAAGAATAAAGTTGATAAGATATGGGAGAATGTCTGGGCTGCAGGCTTAACAAATCCTTTATCTGTAATCGAGCAAATTACATATTTGATGTTTATACGTGCATTGGATGATCAAGAAATTAATAATATTCGCAGTAAGACTTTACTTGGTGCGGATGTGGAATTAATTTTCCCAGAGTCGGATATTGGACAAGCTATGCGTTGGAGTAATTTTAAATTTAGAAATGCTGATGAAATTTATAATATTGTTTCTAATTTTGTATTCCCAGCGATTAAGGCCATGAAGCATGGAAAGTTGCCAGATTTTGATGAACATGGCAAGCTAATACCAATTCCTGATACTGATGAAACAAAGGATGGTTTTGATTTCTTTGCTAAGCATATGTCTACTGCTACATTTATAGTTCCAACTGCACAAGTCCTTGAAAAAATTATTACTGGACTAGATGATTTATATACTCATGACATTGCAAATTTAGATATGCAAGGTGACTTATATGAATATATGCTTTCAAAATTATCTACAGCTGGAACGAATGGTCAATTTAGAACACCAAAGCATATTCGCGAAATGATGGTTAAGTTATTGAAACCTTCGCCTCAGGATATAATTTGTGATCCAGCATGTGGTACCGCAGGATTTCTAGTGTCTGCTGCTGAATATGTTCGAGCTAATCATAGTGAAAAAATGGATAAAAATGATTGGAAACACTATGAAAGTAATATGTTTAGTGGATTTGATACTGATACAACAATGCTTCGTATTTCTGCAATGAACTTAATGTTACATTCTATTAAATATCCTCAGGTTGATTATAAAGATAGTTTATCGAAACAAAATACTATACATGATGCATATACTATTTGTTTAGCTAATCCGCCATTTAAAGGTAGTTTAGATAAAGAAACAATTAATGATGAATTGCGTAGTATTACAAACAACACAAAAACAGAGCTATTATTTTTTTGGCACTATTTTTAAAAATTTTGAAAAAAAGGTGGTACTTGTGCCTGTATTGTACCTGATGGGGTTCTATTTGGTTCATCTAAAGCACATGTAGCTCTACGAAAAGAAATTATTGAGAATCATTATTTGCGTGCTATTATATCTATGCCTTCGGGTGTTTTTAAACCTTATGCAGGAGTGTCTACAGCGATTATGATTTTTACGAAAACTCAAGCTGGTGGAACCGATAATGTTTGGTTTTATGATATGAAAGCAGATGGGTTTAGTTTAGATGATAAACGACAACCGATTGAAGACAATGACATTACTGATATTATTGATCGTTTTGAACATATTGACAGTGAAAGTGAACGGAAGCGTACTGAACAAAGCTTCTTAGTCACTAAACAAGAAATCGTGGATAATGGATATGATTTATCTATTAATAAATATAAAGAGATTGAATATATCCCGGTCGAATATCCTCCAACTAGCGAAATATTAGCTAATATTAAAGCATTAAATGAACAAATCATGGCTGATACAGCTGAGCTAGAACGATTGTTAAATGAATAAATTCATATTTGGTGAGCAAAATGAGTTCTATGATGTTGGCTGAACTATGTTATAAAGGATCATCAAGTTTAGCTCAAAAAGATTTAGTATTTAATAGTGGTATTTATCCAGTGTATGGTGCAGCTGGTGAAATAACGAAAGTTGATTTTTTCATCAAAGTAAGCCTTATTTAGGACTTATTAAAGATGGAGCAGGTGTAGGTAGAGTAATGCAATTACCTGCCAACTCATCTGTTATTGGTACTATTCAATATATCTTTCCAAGAGAAAACGTTGATTTGAAATATTTGTATTATCTTATTAAATATTTAGAGTTGGGTAAATCTAATACGGGCGCTACAATTCCCCATATATTTTTAAAGATTATAAAAAAAGAAAAGTTAAGATTAGAAACTATAGTGAACAAAAACACATCGGACAAATATTGGAATTAATTGATAATCAGTTGACTACATATAAAGATATTTTTAGAACAATATGATTTACTTATTAAATCCCTGATTTGTTGAAATGTTTGGAAATCCTATTATAAATGATAAAAAAATATCCTGTTTTTTTAAGTTAAAAGATATTTCAAAAAAATCGGTTCAGGATTTACACCACGTGGTGGAGGATCTAATTATATTAAAGATGGCATAGCCTTTATCAGAAGTATGAATATTTATAATAATACTTTTTAAAAAAAGAGAATTTAACTTATATTGATGAATTTGTTGCTGATCAGCTCTCATCGGTGGAAATATTTTCAAGAGATTTGTTGCTAAATATTACTGGAGCATCCGTGGCTCGTTGCTGCACTGTTCCTAATGATATTTTTGCCAGCAAGAGTAAATCAACATGTTTGTATCATTAGGCAGTGTAATGTTCCGAGTATTTTTTTAGAATATTGCTTAACAAATGAATCTTATCAAGAATATTTATTGTTACTATCTAAAAAATGGTGCTACACGTGAGGCATTAACTAAAAACGCAAGTAGAAAATTTAGAAGTGATACTTCCTCCTTTAATAGAGATTAATAGATTTGTAAAGACAGAACATCAAATCAACAAATTGAAATCTGATGTACAAAAAGTCTATAGATGAGACTCAACTTTTAATGGATTCATTAATGCAAGAATATTTTGGTTAATATTCATTTGGTATACTAATATAAAAAGAAAAGAGGTATACCTATGCAACAATTAATCAATGATATATTACATGATATGAGTGAAGTTTTATCTGCTAAAGAGTTATATGCTTTACAAATTGTTTTACAAAAAGAAACTAAATACACAAAATAATCAAACATATCCATATACTAATATTGAGTATATGGATATGTTTATTTCTACTAAAAAGAATTGAAGGTTGTTCAGAACGAACTTTAGCTTATTATAAAACTACTATTGAACATATGCTTAGTATAATAGTTACGCCATTGCGCCAGATTCAAACTGATGATTTAAGAGCTTATTTGGCAGAATATCAATTAAGAAATAATTGTAGTAAAACTACTGTGGATAATATTAGAAGAAATCTATCTAGCTTTTTCTCATGGCTTGAAGCGGAGGATTATATAATTAAAAAGTCCAATTAGACGAATTCATAAGATTAGAACCGGGAGTAAAGTCAAAGAAACATTATCTGAAGAGTGTATTGAAAAAGCTTCGGGATTCCTGTCTACAGATTCGTGATTTAGCAATGATAGATCTTTTGTACTCAACAGGCATCCGGGTAGGCGAATTAGTAAACCTTAATATAAATGATATTAATTTTTGAAGAAAGAGAATGTATTGTCTATGGTAAAGGCAATAAACAACGTAAGGTTTATTTTGATGCTAAAACTAAGGTTCATCTTAAACGATATTTGGAACAAAGAAGTGATTATAGTGAAGCGCTATTTGTTACATTAGATAGCCCTTTTGAAAGATTAAAAATTAGTGGTGTAGAAATTAGACTTAGAAAGTTAGGCCGATTAGCTTCATTAGATCAGAGCGTACATCCTCATAAGTTTAGACGGTCTATGGCAACAAGGGCTATTGATAAAGGAATGCCTATTGAACAAGTTCAGAAGTTATTAGGGCATCAACAAATTGACACTACAATGCATTATGCAATGGTTAACCAATCCAATGTAAAAAAATATCTCATAGAAAATTTATCGGATAATCAAATTCATATTTGGTGAGATGAATGGAATTTATAAGAGTGGAAGATTGTTGTGAGATTTTAGATTCGCAACGTAAACCCGTTACAGAGTCTGAAAGGATTCCCGGAATGTATCCGTACTATGGAGCCAATGGGATACAAGGCACAATTAATCAATATATTTTTGATGATAAGTTAGTTCTTGTTGCAGAGGATGGCGGTCATTTTGGATCGAAAATAAAACCAATTGCTTATTTAGTAAATGGTAAATGTTGGGTTAATAATCATGCTCACGTATTACGTGCTAAAAAAAGGCTTTTTAGCTGAATATATTTGCTATAGTTTAATGTTTTTATAAAATTGAAGGTTATATTAATGGTGCGACAAGGCAAAAGCTAACTCAAGCGGCATTAAGAAAACTAATTATTCCTAAAAAGAACTGTAGAATATCAAAAAGCAATAGTAGATAGATTAGAGTTAGTAAAAGTGTATCATAGAGAAGAAACAAAACATAATAAATGAACTAGATTTATTAATTAAATCCCTGATTTGTTGAAATGTTTGGTGATATAAGAGAAAGAGGACGATTTAAAGCAAAAGAAGTGGAAAGATGTATTAGATATTTTTTTAATGGTAAGGATTATAAAGCTGTACAAGTTGATAAAGGAGGATATCCTGTATATGGAAGTGGAGGCATTATTGCACGTGCTAATGATTATATTTGTCCAGCTGGAACAATAATTATTGGGCGTAAGGGCTCTATAAATAATCCTATATTGGTTAATGAAAAAGTTTTGGAATGTCGATACAGCATTTGGAATTGTACCAAAAGAAATAATTAATATAAGTTATTTGTATTATTTTTGTAAACATTATAATTTTAATTATCTAAATAAAAGCTACAACTTTACCTAGTTTAACTAAACGGGATCTATTAGAAATTGAGATAAATATTCCTGATTTAGAAGAACAAGTTAAGTTCTCCGGATTTGTAAATCAAATCAACAAATTGAAATTTGCTTAAATAGTGTATAATTAAACTAAGTATTATATAAAAAGATGAAGTTACATGTATAGGGGATTATATATGGCTAATTTTGATTTTCTTCAAGGCATAGTTGAGTATAAAGTTTTTGCAGATGCAGCTATTGAGGCGGAGCGTGTATTTCACTCATCACCATCTATGTGTGCAATTGGTTGTCGTAAGGCATTAGAGTTGGCTGTCAAATGGGTATATATATAGTGGATACTAGCATGATTATGCCTTATAAAGATAATCTTCAATCACTGTTACATGCTAAATCCTTTAAAGAGGAGTTGCCTGAATCTTTGTGGCGTGAATTACAGCCAATTGTAAAAATGGGTAATTTGGCTGTTCATTCTGACACTAAGATTTTGCCAAGAACCGCTATTATTTCGTTACAGGCATTATTCAATTTTATTGAATGGATTGATTATTGTTATGGATATAACTATGTGGAGCGTACATTTGATGAGAATGCAATTCCTAAGACTATAGTTCCAGTAGATGTTAAGAAAATCAAAGAGCAAGAAAGTTTGATTGCTCAAAATGCTCAACAAATTGAAACTCTGTACTTAGAAATTGAAAAGCTTTCAAAGCTATTATCTGCATCTAAATTTGAGCATATTGTAACTCGTAGTTTACCTAAGGTTCCTGAAACAGAGGCCGAAACACGTAGATATATAATAGATGTTGATCTTAAATTAATGGGGTGGGAGTTTGAAGGCCCTAATAAAAATGTGTTTGAAGAGTTTAAGGTCGCAAATCCATACATTCCAGGTGGTTCTAATCTTAGTGTAGATTATGTGTTAATGGGGCGTGATGGTAAGCCACTCGCATTAATTGAGGCCAAGAAAACTAGCCGCAATATAAATGATGGTAAGACACAGGCATTAGCTTATGCAAATGCATTAGAACGTGAATATGGACAACGGCCGATTATTTTCCTATCAAATGGGTATGAAACTCATATGTGGGATGATCTTGAATGGAATATGCGTCACGTAAGTAGTGTATATGGTGTAAGTGACCTAGAACGACTTATTGTACGTAGAAAATTAGACAAGCCTATTTTGAGTACTATTCCAATTAATGATGATATTTCAGCACGCTCGTATCAAAAGGAAGCAATAAGGGCCGTTTGTCAAAATCTTGAAAATAAAATTAGAAGAAGCTTACTTGTTATGGCGACTGGTACAGGGAAAACCAGAACTTCAGTAAGCTTAGTTGATGTGCTCTCTCGAAGTAACCAAGTGACAAATGTATTATTTTTAGCAGATAGAATTGCATTAGTAAGTCAAGCGAAGGATGCTTTTAGAGAACATTTACCGTCTGCATCATTATGCAATCTTTGTGAAAGTAAAGATGATAAAAATGCCCGTATAGTTTTTTCAACTTATCCTACAATATTAAATGCTATCGAAAAGTCTTTAGATGGAGAAGGTAAACGCTTATTTACTCCTGGCCATTTCGATTTAATTATAGTGGATGAAAGCCATCGTAGTATTTTCAAAAAATATAGAGCTATATTTGAATACTTTGATGCTATTCTTGTTGGTTTAACTGCTACGCCTAAATCTGAGGTGGATAGAAATACCTTTGACTTCTTTGAGGTTGAAAATGGAGTCCCTACATATGCGTATAGCTATGACGAGGCTATAAGAGATAATTATTTAGTTCCATATCTTAAATTGCAATATGAAATTGAACACTCTGTAAATCCATAACTTTATTAACTTCTTCAATGAAGACTTCTTGAGGCGTTTTTGTAATTCAACAGCTTACGGGGTAAATTGTTGCACCAATGTAACGCCCGCTGAATCGTTTCTTCTGACACAGCCTTTATGGGCGTTCCTTTTGGGATAAAGCGGCGTAATAGTCCGTTATGTCGTTCATTTGAACCGCGTTCTCCAGGCGAGTACGGGTGAGCAAAGAAAATAGATAAATCCTCTGTTTCTAATGTACTTATGTCTCGCAAATTCACGGCCATTATCAGCCGTAATAGTTTTACATAACATGGATACATCGGAAACGGCCTTAAGAGACTCAACCAATTTTTCTAATGTCATTTTTTTACATCCACAGCTTTTAGCGGATAGACAACGTAAGGCTACATATAGGCGAGACTTGCGTTCTAACAATGAAACAATTACTTCATCGCTTTTTATTCTTTATTCCTCGGACCGTATCTAGCTCCCAATGACCAAATTCTTCGCGGGTAGCAACAGATTCATCACGCGATCAATGGATTTACCTAACTTGCGTTTGTGTTGCCTGTTATGTCGCTTCTTATGAGAATGGCGAATAACACAAGGCAAATCCATTGGTTTAAGACCCTAAAATGCCTTGGTAAAGGTAGTTATATAAAGTTTTAGTACACACCATTTCATTGCGTACAAACAAACCCCTTACGTAAGGCGTAGCCAACAGCAGTATCTAAGGACCATTTATCGACTCTCACCTTGTTTTTCAACCCAAGATAAAAAGGGCTCAATAGAACCTGCTTTCAAAGTGTTGAAAAGAACCTTGGCGGGTTCTTTTCATAGGCAAGCTGACCGCAATCTGCTATATACATAAGAACAGCCTTGTTTTGTTTAATTTGAACCACTGTTCCACGCTTTTTTCTCAGCATAAATCGTAGTTCTAGAGCGTCCCTAATGCCTTGGCAATAGTATTGATAGGATCACCAGCAAGAAGGCGTTTTTTTCAAGATAAAAGCGCTCCTCTAAATTTAAGTGTTTGTTTGTGCGCAATGATGTGATAAGATTAGAGCAGTCCATATTAGTACCTCGTGATTGATTGCGAATTTGATACTCTAATCTTATCACTTGTACTAATATGGATTTTTTATGTGTTCAATTTCAATTTACAACTAAGCATTTAGTTCCATATTATAACTTTGAGATAGAATCAAAGTTTTTATCCGATGGTATTGTTTATGATGAACTTTCAAAAGAAGACCAGGAACGACTAGAAGATGAAGCTATGGAGCAAGCGGGAGAATTTCAAGGCGATTATTCTGCTACAGAGGTAAACTCTATTATTTATAGTACAGATACAATAGATCATGTTCTCAGAGAACTGGATCAGAATGGTATAAAGACTCATATGGAGATTCTTTAGGTAAAACAATTATCTTTGCTCAAAATAAAAAGCATGCTTATCTAATTGAAGAGAGATTTAATTTGTTATATCGTTCTTTAAAAGGAAAGAAAGCTCGTGTTATTGTTAGTAGTGATCAACATGCTTTTACATCTAATCGACCAGTTTAAATTTACAGATGGTGAACCAGATATAGCCATTTCAGTAGATATGTTAGATACGGGGATTGATGTACCAGCATGTGTTAATTTGGTATTTTTTAAACGTATAAAATCAAAGACAAAATTCTGGCAAATGATAGGTCGTGGCACAGGCTCTGTCCAGAAGTAGAGTTTTTTGACAAAAATAATGGTGATTATGTAGGTAAGAAGTACTTCTATATCTTTGATTACTGTAAAAATTTTGAGTATTTTAGAAATCAAAAAAATACGGTAGAAGTAAAAGGTAATAGTGCTACATTAGGTGAAAGAATCTTTACTAAGCGTGTTCAAATTATTGCACGACTACAAACTGAAAAGTATGGTAGTGAAGAATATCAAAGCTGGCGTTCTGAACTTGTAGATGAGTGCTATAAAGAAATTACTGATTTAGAAGTAACAAAACCGGTTGTCCGTTTACAGTTAAAATATGTAGATAAATATAATGTAAAAACGTCATTTGATTATTTATCAAATATTGATGAGCATGACTTAATTACTTATGTTGCACCTTTAATTTGTGCTGATGTTAAAGAGAATTTGGCACGAGGATTTGACAATTTTGTATATGAAGGAATTTTTGAATCTCATTAATGGTCAATCTCTTGACTATTTTTAAGAAACGTGTAATAAGTCTTTCTAATACATTATTACAAAAAAATTAGTATCGAACAAATTAGAAAAAAACAAGATTTCTTGAAGTTAATAAAAAGAAGATACGTATTGGCAAATTGTTGATGAATTGCAGCTAAATCATCTAAGAAAAGAACTTAGAGATTTAATTCAGTTTCTTGATGTTGCAGAGCGTAGGGTTATTATAACAACAATTACGGACTCAGTATTATTAACTAGAGAAGGCGATACTCTTATGCCAGAAGTTTTTGAGAGCTATCAAGAAAAAGTTGAGTCTTATTTCTTAACACATCAAGATCATCCAGCAATTCAAAAACTTATTAATAATGAGCCGATTGATGAATCAGATTATAAAGCCTTGGAACACATTCTTACTCATGAATTAGGAAGTAAAGATGACTATGAAAAACGCTTTAAATGCAAAGAGTTTGGATTAGTTGTTCGAGATATTGTAAAAATGAGTCCAGAAGCTGCCGAAAAAGCCTTTTCAGATCTGATTAACACTAAGTCTATGAATAGTGACCAGATTAACTTTATTAAACAAGTAATTAACTATATTACCGTTAATGGATATATGGAATCTCCAAAAGTATTGTTAGAACCACCGTTTGATAGACCTTTTGATATGTGGAAGCTCTTTCGATCAAGCTGAAGTGGTAGAAATCGCAAATATAGTAAAAGCAGATAAAAAAATAATGCCTGCATAAAATAAGAATTTTATTAGCCATATATAAGGGGGACTATATGGATATACAAAAAGCATGCGAGTGATTTTTTTCTGCAGAAAAATTTACGTAAAAAGTTATATCAATAATATTCTTAATAGAAATACTCATATTCATAATTTTATCTCAATGTTATTAAATATTGAGAAGGGTGGCGTTATAGCCATAGATGGTGAATGGGGAGTGGGAAAACGTATTTTTGTTCATCAAGTAAAATGGCTTTTTTTGATTCTGTTAATGAAAAATATTGATAGTGATATTAAAACTGTATTAAATAGCACATCTCCAAAATTAGATAATATTATAGGGCATAAATATAAAGTGTTTTATTATGATGCTTTGGAAACATGATAAGTCAAATAATCCTTTTTTTCACTTTTACTAAGATCCATGATACTTACTTTTTGGTGGGATTGATTATTTTAAAGAAGAGATGGGTTTTATAAAATCTATATTAAAAAGTGCCTCACATATCGCAAAGGGAGTTACACCGATTGACGTGGAGTCGCTTTTTAAAGGCACTAAAAACCTTATGCGGAATTAATGATACGGATCGGGTTTTTCGGAATTAGAATTTATCGAGCAAATGGATCTCCAAGTAAATTCTTTTTAGACTATATATGTGAAGGTCAATATGAGAAATTAGTTATATTTATTGATGAACTTGACCGTTGTAAACCTAGTTTTGCGGTTGAACTACTTGAGATAATAAAAACATTATTTTAATAATGATAAAGTGATTTTTGTTTTATCTACAAATCTCAAAGAATTTCAGTACTGTATAAAAGCATCATTATGGTGAGGGGTTTGATGGTTGGAAATATTTAGATCGTTTTATTGATATTCGTATTACAATACCTAAGATTACGGTGGAAGAGTATTGTAAATACTTATGGAATAATTTATATAATGATAGAATTGATGATTTAGCTATATGTTGTGCTAAACATTTTGATTTAACACTTAGAGAAATTGAACGTTATAATATTTTTAGTGAAATTATCAATACAAAAATGCTCTAAAAAAACAGTATAAAGACAATGGATTTAAGGATGGTTATCAATATTTATATGCTTTTTTTGGATACCCATAATTTTAGCTGTTAAATTTTATTCAGGTGAAGAATATTATGAGTTTATCTCTGGTAAGAATTATTCTTTAATTAAAACATTAATGCAGATAGATAAATTTGAACATAGTGCAATTGCATTATTATTTAATGATAATGATAAGAATAATGGTAATTATGTAATTGTACAAGAAAAAAAGTTGAATATTATTATGAAATGATTTTTTTAGTGGAGTTTATTCTAAAAGGTATTACATCTGAATTAAGAGAATCTATAAACTTTGACGATTTGAGAATTGATGAGACTATTAAGCAAAATTTAATAAATATAGTTAACTTATTTTCTACATGGGCAGTTTATGATGTTGAGTAGGGGTATTTTTATATGAATATAGGGAAACTGGAAGCTGTTCCTATTCGTGATTTATGGGAGCATGAGCAATATGATTTTTTTCGGTATGGCTCTCAAAAGAAGATAATTTATCCATTCTAGGCGAGGAGTTAGGGATATCTTTTACAGATATTGAAACAGAACGGTTTGTAGGATCATATCGTTGTGATATTGTAGCCAAAAAAATGATAATAATAAAGATGAAACTATTATTATAGAGAACCAATTGGAGCGATCTAATCATGATCGTTTAGGTAAAATTATTACATATGCATCAGGTCTAAATGCTACTACCATAATTTGGATAGTTAAAGAAGCTCGTTCAGAGCATAAGAGTGCTATTGAGTGGCTTAATAATAATACGATTAGTATAATCAATTTCTTCTTAATTGAATTAAAAAGCTTATCGGATTGGTAATTCTTTACCAGCGCCTAAGTTTGAATTAATAGAAGGTCCAAATAATTTTACAAAAATACAACAGCTATGACTGAGAATAAAAAAATCAAATCGTTCAAAAGCTGCTAGATATGATTTTTGGACACGTCTTATAGAATATAGTAATAATTGTGAAAACTCAATTTTGAAGAACAGAAATGCCAATACAGAGGATTGGATGTCTATTCCTATTGGTATAAGTAAAGCTCATATAGAGATAAAACTTAATGATAGAGGACATTGTATTCGGATTGTTTTATATATTCCTGATGATAAAGCGCTATATCATTCACTTGAAAACTTGAATAAAGATATAGAAAATGATGCAGGGCATACTTTAGAGTGGAGAAACTTTGATAGGTTAAAAAAATCTGAGATTATTTATAAGATTCCTGGATTAGATTTTTGATGATGATAGTAACTACGATAGTTTAATGCGAGATACATTGGATAATGTAGTTCGACTAAAGGGATATTTATATTAAGTATTTAAAGAGAACAGGAAATATGTAAGTTTATAGAGGTATATAAATATCTTTAATTAAGTTTGTTAACTATTTTTAGGTGAATAATACATATGGAAAGAAATCATACGATTTCTTTTTCCTGTTTAGATATGATATAATTTATACCAAAGTGAGGCATAAATGGTTTCGACGCCAGACTTCGCTTCTAGAGTTTAAAATTGAAGAAACGGTCTGACTTCTATGTCGGGCCTTTTTTCATGCCTCGATTAGAAAGCTAGCTTTTTGCTAGAGGTCAATCACTTTGCAGCCATGATAATGGTCGCTACAAGTATGCCAAAGGAAATCATCAACGATAACACTTTGTATGTACTCATATTGATCACCGCCAATCCTCGAGTTGATTAGCAAAGGCTGGACCCATTTAGAGGCCTCAAATTCAATATAATATTTCAGGTTATAAAAGTAAATAGATTAGCGGTTCCTAATAGTCACATAGGTGACCAATAGGAACCTTTTTCGTTTTGTAATCGTATTTATAATTGTGTTCTTATTATGTTACAATACAGTTAAAATTACTATTTTGTGGAGAGCTGTATATGTTAAAACGATTATTATTAAGTGCTATTGTATTGAGTGCTGTTAGTGTATCTAGTTATGCTGCTGATGTGAATATTCCCGGTGCAGATTCAAGTATTACTAAGGATGCTTATGAGCAGGGACTTTATAGGACTGAGAAAAATTAAGAGTACTTATGATGTAGAAACTCGAAAGATAATAGACTCGATTATTTTAAAAGAGGAATACCTAAAGAGTTTGGTACTGATATTAATGATTCTGAAGTTGAATCCTTTAAAAATGAGTTATATTCTATTAAGCGTCGTCAATTTGACGGTAATACAATTGTGAATTTACATAATAATGATGGTGGACTATCAGTTACACTTCCATTTAGTGCGATACAGAAAGAGGCTATAACTGATTTTCCTAATTCTAATACTCATTATTTAGTAGAATCACCTATGATTGCTGCAGGTATTATTGAAAATAAAACACCAAACACTACTGATAAAACTGATATTGTTTTTAATTATGATGGCCTAAGTCAAAGTTCTTTGAGAAAGACAACACTTAGAGGGGCTGTTGAGATGGAGATTATTGGTTTAAAATTTAAGCTGAGTAAACATCCAAATCAAGAGTACAATGTAATCCTGTATCCGCGTGCAACGAAGCTAGTCACATCAAATGATATTAATAAAATAATGGCTAACTATGTATTACCCTCAATTCATTCTCTTCAAGATTTAGATGCTCTATAGCAAGGTTGAGACATATAAAACGTATTCCTTTAGAGTACCTAAAACAGCTGTAAACGATAAAAAAACTAAATGAAAAAAATAGACGGTGTAACCTTTACAATTGATAAAGATACAAATCAACAGATTCGTATTGAACCTAATAATGAAACTAAAAAGGGTTATTTAGTACAGTTGATGAGATTCGTATATTAAATAAGCTTTGATAATAAGTCAGCAGAGCCTTTTTGGTATCTATGGAGCAAAAAATGATAACAAAGGGACTTCATACTTATGTTTGGAATGATGGTGTGCCTGGTTTATTACTAGATTTTTGAATTAGATGATCAAAAGGGGATATTGATGTTTATTACTTATGATGAAGGCCATAAGTATGTAAATACAATCCAATACCGGCTAGATAATGGTGTATATAGTAAAAGCACAATTACGTAGATTAATTACTGATGTAAAATTATCGTCTACTGGTAATCTGTATGATGGTGATGTTTGGATTATTTAGTTAAAACTGTCTATAAATGAAATAAGGAAAGAAATCCTTTGATTTCTTTCCTTATTTAGATATGATATAATTTATATCAAAGTGAGGCATAAATGGTTTCGACGCCAGACTTCGCTTCTAGAATTTAAATGTTGAAGAAACGGTCTGACTTCTATGTCGGGCCTTTTTTTCATGCCCACGATTAGAAAGCTAGCTTTCAGCTAGAGGTCAATCACTTTGCTGCCATGATAATGGTCGCTACAAGTATGCCAAAGGAAATCATCAACGATAACACTTTGAATGTACTCATATTGATCACCGCCAATCTCTAGAAGATTAGCAAAGGCTGGACCCATTTAGAGGCCTCAAGTTCAATATAATGTTGTGAATAATAAAAAGTAAATAGATTAGAGGTTCCTAATAGTCACCCTAGGTGATCAATAGGAACCTCTTTCGATTTTGTAATTAGTTCAGGGGATTTAACAGTATCTTTTATGCAGACCTCGTTTGCCGTATATTTTTTTAAGATTATAGCAATAATTGTATTTAATACGAATAGAAGAGCAAAAGCATACTAAGGCTGTAGTATATCCATATCCTGCTTCGTGAAAGTATGACACGAGCATAGGGCCAACTATACCAGCTAATCCCCAAGCGGTTAGAATGCGGCCATGAATAGTGGAGAGTTGGCGTATGCCATAGAGGTCTGCAAGATATGCTGGCATACAGGCGAATCCGCCGCCATAGCAGGTGATAATGAGAAGAATTAAAACTTTGAATGTTAGAGCATTATTGGTTTCGGCAAGTACGTAGAATGCGATGATTTGTATAATAAAGAATAGTATGTAAGTTTGTGCACGGCCAAAGTAGTCGGAGATAGTAGACCACACAATGCGACCTCCACCATTGAAGATACCGATGATACCAACTAGTGATGCAGCTGCTGCAGGTGTCATACCAATGGTTTCTTGTGCCATAGGGGACGCTAAGGATAGAAGACCTATACCACAGGTAATATTAATAAAGAAAATCCACCAAAGGGCACCAAATTGCCAAGTTTTCATAGCATCATTGGCTAGCATGCCGTGGTTATGAACATACATAGTGGATTTATCTTTCGCAGTTCGAGGTGGTTGTTTTTGTTGAGGTGCTTTCAAATAAAGAGAAGACGCGCCCATAACCACTAGATAGATTACGCCGAGGATAATGAAGTTATTTACTAATCCAACTTGAGCTACGAGGAATTGCATAAGCGGGCCTGCAATGAGTGAAGCAAATCCAAAACCCATAATGGCTAATCCTGTGGCAAATCCTGGGCGATTTGGAAAGTATTTTACCAGTGTAGAAACTGGTGTTATATAACCAATACCTAGTCCGATACCACCGATGATTCCATAGAAGAGATAGAGTAAGGTAAGATTATGTATGCTAAGTGCATAAGCAGTACCTAATAGGCCTGCCACCCAGAATAACATGGCAATAAGGCCGCTTTTCTTAGGGCCTATTTTTTCTGCAAAGGATCCTAAAAAGCCTGCAGATAATCCAAGCATCAGAATAGCTAAGGAGAAGGTCCATGTTGTTTGAGACATAGTATAGCCCATATCTGCCATGATAGGTCGTGTAAGCACGCTCCATGCATACACACTACCGATGGATATATGCAGACCAATGGCTGCTAGAGCAATAAGCCAGCGATTTCTCATAAGAAAACTCCTTTCATATAGGTGAGATGATTAAAACTTTGTACAGTATTATTTGCTATAAGAACATAAAAAAGACCGCCTGAACAAAAGCTTGCCCAGACGGTCGGCTATCACACGATGTGTGCTACTGTGCATGTAGTCAATTCTACAAATCCGTCAGCCCAGTAGGAATATATTAAACAATATAGCAATTAAGAGGAAATTTTGTCGATGATATAAGTCACTATCGTATGCGCCATAAACATTTATAATTGAAAATAAGGAAAGGAATTCTTCGATTCCTTTCCTTATTTAGATATGATATAATTTATATCAAAGTGAGGCATAAATGGTTTGGTCGCCAGCTCTCGCTTCTAGTAATTTAAAATTGAAGAAACGGTCTGACTTCTATGTCGGGCCTTTTTTTCATGCCACGATTAGAAAGCTAGCTTTTCAGCTAGAGGTCAATCACTTTGCTGCCATGATAATGGTCGCTACAAGTATCCCAAAGGAGATCATCAACGATAACACTTTAAATGTACTCATATCGATCACCGCCAATCTCTAGAAGATTAGCAAAGGCTGGACCCATTTAGAGGCCTCAAGTTTCAATATAGTGCCGTTAATTATAAAAGTAAATAGATGAGAGGTTCCTAATAGTCACCTAGGTGACCAATAGGAACCTCTTTCGTTTTTTGTAATTATTTTCATGAAAATCTTTTTATTATGTTACAATACAGTTAATATTAGTGTTCAATGGGGAGATGTGATATGAAACGTTTGTATTACACTATTTAGTTTAGGATTGTGTTTAGCCATACCAATGCTTTCACAAGCTAGCGATATAAAGCCTTTTATGCATGTTACGAATGTACATAATGGTCAATATGATGCGGCATTAGCTGCTATTACAGATACAAAGTTTTATGGACCGTATCAATTCCTAGTGTTAAAGGATGCTATTGAAAACGCAGGGTGAAACAAAGGACATTGATGGTAGGGCGTTTAGAACCTCTGATGGGGTATTTATGCATGTAAAGGCTAGATCTATCGATAGTACGAGTTCCACGTTAGATGCTGAGGTTAATGAGATTGTTAAAGATAGGACGGTTCCTGAACCTACAGTTAAGATGGTATTGCCTGTTAAGCATGATGTAATAGAGGTCAATAATGATGGTGTGCGTAGTTTGCTAGCCGAATTTATGTATGGCTGGCCATTACATAATAGGACGGATATGGTATTAGTTACTGATTATGAAGATACTCGTTACTATTATAATTTGCAGTTTTATAGAGACAAGCTGCCTGAAGGTATTCGCATTGAGCAGTTGCGCCAAATGATTATGGATGCGCAGTTCAGTTATAAATAAGTGATATCTAATTAGCACAATATAGTTATAAATAAAAGAGGTTCCTAATGGTCACAGTAGTGACTTATAGGAACCTCTTTTGTTGTGCAAGTAATTTATATGAATTGGTTATAACGTTATATTATTTATAAGTGTTTTTTTGATTCGTGGTGGTTTTATATGTTTTACAATTACGATAGATATAGCAATTGTAAAAGCTATCAAAAAGGATTCTTTTGCGAAGCTAATGGCAATAGTTTCTTGTCCCATTAGCATATAATAAATGGATCGATAAAAGCTGAGCCCTGGTAGTAAAGGGAATAAGCTAGTCATTAGGAAAACTATAGCAGGGCATTTCCGTTTAACAGCCAATATTCTTGATGCTATGGCGATGATAAAACCACTGATGAATATGGAGAGCATAACATTAGACTGTAGTGAAGATAATGTTAAGAACAAGAACCATGAGATGAATCCTAATATTGTACAATCGATAAAATGTTGTTTAGCTACACGGAATAAGATTGCAAATGCTGTAGTACCAATACCAGCCATTATACTACGCATAAACATAGAGGTTAAGGAATTAGTATCTAAATTAGAGGTATAAAGAGGAATCATTTGTGTGTTGAAGAGTAGTGATTGTACTACTGCGACCCCTACAGCCATTGAAATACAGGTAAGTAACGCGCCCATCATAAGGGTTATTCCTGTATTATAGTTATTCTGGCTATACTCTAATAGCATTGACGAAAGGAACTCCGGGAACAATGTCAATCATGGCTCCTAGTAATATAACTGATAGGTTGGAGCCTAATTCAAAGTGGATAAAGAGATTACCCAATAAGGCTATTAGAATACTACCTAAAATGGTAATCAATACATCAGAGCTAAGTATGCGTTTGATGGTACACATATAGACGCCTAATATTAAGCCTATAATACCTGCAATTATAGAGTCTGTTATAGAACTACCAATTGCATAGCTAAAGCCCGAAGCTCCTAACGTATAAGCTACTAATCTCCAAAAAAAAGAATAGTCTGACATGGTATCAATTTGATTAAGTTCACTTTCAATCTCCTCAATAGTAATATTTTTTTGTGTGATACGTCGGGAGAGCATTAACAGATTCAATTTTACTGAGGTTAATATCGACTTCAGGAACGTTATAAATACGAGTAATTTCAGTTCCATCAGCTTTCTTAGCAGTTGCAAAAAAATGCCTCTATTTGATACGTAGGCTTCTAAATCTTTAAAATTCATAGCTCGTGCTATGTAATTCATAGTATCCTCTGTACGACTGATTTTCGGCGCCACTGCTAAGTAGTATTTTTTTCCAGCTTTTTAGTATAATTTCTAATTCCACACCTGTCATTATTTCCTCGTTATTCATTTTACTTCATTGTTATTTATATTGGACTTTTTGATAGGTCTATCTTTAGAAGATTCAGTTGATTTTGATTCTTCCTGTTGTTCTTGTAGGATATTGATATTTTGATGTATAACTTCTTCGTCTATTGAGAGATGCTCTTCTACATAGTCTTTTTAGCTCTTGAACTGTTTCCGTATTTGAAAGTATTTCTTTTGCTTCATTATGAATATCTTCTTTAAGAGATTTTTGTATCTGCTTGACTAATATCACCTAATGTATGGAATAGTTCGCGTTCTTTTTCTGAAAGATTTTTTTGTGAGGACTATGTTTTTTTAATGATAAATGGAGCATCTTTCTTCGGAAGAGTTTTTTTCCATAATGATATCTTTACGATCACGGAGCCAGCCATAAATAAGAATAATTAGGAGTAATAGTCCCATATAACCGAGAATTGGGTAGAGGATACTAATCAAATCTTTAAAACCAAAGAAACTACATATATATCCTATGATTACTACAGAAATAATAACAATTCTCATTCTTTTTGTACTGCCGTTGGCAAAAACGTCTAGCAATAGAATAAAAAAAGAGAATGCTGTATTAAAAATAAGTGAAAAGACTGTGATTGCATATATATATGCTAGCCAAGGATGAATTTGATTGGCAATAGCAAGAATCGGCAAATCTGCATCTTTTACTGTATCTAGATTGGCAAAAAAATAGAGATAGCAGCTATAAAAAAACAACTAATCCGACTAATAGGCCGCCACGAGTGCCACCTTTTTTTCTGCAATACCAATACGAACAACAGAACCACCTAAAATAAAGGCCATAGAAACAGCTGTCATAGCACATAGAGAATAATAATTAATGACAGAAAACCATACATTGCTTGTGGCTGGTTTGATTGTGTGGGCTATAGCCTCTAATGTAGTCCAATCATGACTTTTACCAATAAAAGAGTAACCTGTAATGATGAATATCATTACAATCATAATAGGTGTAAAAACACCTAGAACACTGGTAATTTTATCAAAGTCCATAAATGATACGGTTATGATTAAAAGTGAGCAAATTAATCCGCCAACCCAAAAAGGAAGTCCAAATTGTTGTTCTAAGTTTGATCCTGCACCGGCTATCATAACGAAGCCCATAATAAAACTACCAGCGATTAGAACAAAATCAAGGATTTTTGTAATGATCGGATGGGAAATCTGTGTAAAAACTTCTTCATGATTGTCTGCACGATAGTAGCTCCCCAAAGAAAGCATGATTTTACCAAATGCGGCATTTAATAGACCTAGTAATAGAACACCAATAAGACCTATTTGGCCAAAACTTATAAAATATTGTAGAAGATCTTGTCCACTCGAGAGTCCAGCACCTACAATAACACCTATGTAGGCAAATGCAATTTTCCATGATTGTTGCATTATATTTTCTTCCTTTCAAATACATAACTTAATAATTTAATATTATATCATACTAATGATTCAATTGATGGAAATCTTACTGCCAATCTCTATAAGATTAGCTAAGAATGGAGCTATTTATAGGCCTTAAGTTCAATACACTAACTATTGAATTGACGGCGTGTACATGTGAAAGTACTGCCTCATAAATGTAACATATATCACATTTTTAAGGCAATAGATTGGGGATAGTATCTATGCGTAAAAAAAATATAATGTGAAAGTTGAAATAAATTAGAGAAAATAAAGAAAAACCGCGAAAAATGAGAGATTTAATATTTTAATTCCCATTTTTTTAAGCGGTTTTTAAGATGTAAATTGTTTATTTTATATGAATTTGTTATAGATTAATAATTATAATTTAGGATGTTATTTATTTAAGTTTTTCCACAATGCTTAGAATATCTTCTGCTTTACGAGCAATGTGTGTTACGCCTAATTCTTGGTGGAGAGATTCTTCTCTAAAGCCCCATGTAACACCGATACATAGTAGGCCGGAGTTTTCTGCAGTAGCTACGTCAACTTCAGAATCACCTACATAAATGGATTCTTCTGGTGTAGAGCCTAGTTCTTTTAAGGCTTGAGTACCATGTCTGGTGCTGGTTTACGTTGTAAGCTCAGGTCTTTCACCAATAGCAACAGGTAGCTGATCGCCGAAAAGTATTCTTTTGTTGAGAGGTGTTACACCTTCTTGGATTTTGTTAGATACGATAGCCAATTTATAGCCTTTTTCACGCAATGCATCTAGCATATCTAAGATGCCAGGATACGGTGCTGTAGTATCTTTTAGATGTTCTCCATAGTAGGTTTTGAACTCCTCAATATATGGTTCTAATTCATGATCTGCTACTGTACTAGGCAAGCATTGACGCATCAAGTACGTTACTGCATTACCAAGTGCTGCCTTTACCTCTGCTAGAGACTTTTCAGGGAAGTTATGTGTACGTAGTACATGATTTACAGCATTCGCTAAATCTGTAGCCGTATCGAGCAATGTGCCGTCGCAATCAAAAACGATGGTTGTATATTTCATGGGGACCTCCAATACGAAATCGATATATACTATATAAGTATATGATAAATATGGAGAAAATCAAGAGAATCAAGAAAATCAAGAGAATAGCCATATTTGTTACTATAATTGTGTTACAATAATAGCAGTATTAATTACAGTGTATAGGAGGCGTAGTATGACTGAAATACAAGCTCTTTTATTGATAAAATCTATTCTTGAATCCGCAGATATTCATGGTATTGAAAACATTTTGGCTGAGGATTGTGAATATATGTCCACAGGTCGTGGTATTATTGGCCGCAATCGTAATGAAAGTATTGAGTTTTTATCCTCTATGACTGAGTCTATTAAGTCAGATAATGTGCCTGTTACGTGCAAGGTGATGCATATTACCGATGTGTATGAGGAGGATGAGCTATTCCATGAGGGCCGTCATGGTTTGACTGTTTCTTATGAAAGCGGCGATAACTATGTGTACATGATTTTTGTTGATGTAAATGATGAGGGGCTCGTAGACCGCATTGTATCTAGTCAGGAAAATTATAGTATTGAGTATGATGACCTTCGCTTTGGCGATGATGAAAGCGAGTATGCTTTTATTTCTGCACCAACTACTGTGAAAGATTGGATTACAGCCCTCAGCATGTGGCTTTGAAACCGTAAATATTGATGTAGACGATTTCTACCAATATATAGATGAAGACACACGTGTTGTATTCCAAAAGGGGATGCTGAATCGATTACTCTTGAAAGTGGCCTTGATGTAGAGGATTACTTTGATCAGCTCATGAACCAACACTTTGATGCGGTGCCTCATATTATTCGCGATGAAGAAGATGGCCTTATTTTAACCTATGGTCCTATGAGTGCCATTGCAACCCTCAATGAAGAAGGCGCACTAGCGCTTATTAGTATCTATATCGATACACGCGACGAAGACGAAGCTACTGATGAAGTTGGCTATATCGAAGAAGAACTAACCAAGACAACAACTACTGAAGAAGATTTATTTTTAATTAATTCTATCAGTAAAATGTACTATACTTAGTCTAAATATATATGGTTAGCGAGATACTACCAGTTAAAAGAATTATGTTTAGTCTAACTATATATGATTAATGAGATACTACCAGTTAAAAGTATTATATTTAGTCTAGAAATGTAAAAAACTACCAGTTAATTTCACGTTGTAGTAGATCGACCTCCTGTTATTGAAGATCGGTTTACAAAACAACATGACTAACTGGTAGTTTTTAAATTTAATTAGAAATAATTATTTTTTTAACTGGTAGTATCTCAAAAAAAGAGTATATATGGGATGCCTGAAATTATTTTTTTAACTGGTAGTATCTCTAAAAATAGATATATGTAAGCGAACTAAAAGCTTTTCTACATTTCGTCATGGTCTTTAATGAGACCCGCTTTTTTCTTTTTCCAATAGGAGTAGTAGAATGGCAAGATTACAATACAGCCGCCTAGACCCCATAGTAATTGGTTAGTTTGTGCTTGGGCGAGCATCCATAGGGATGTGCCAATCGCAATAACTGGGATTAAATAGCCACCAGGGATTGTATAAGATCGAGTTTTGTCTGCCCATTTACGACGGAAGATAATAACTGCTAAACATGTTGGTAGGTATTGTGTAAAACGAGATACTGCACTGATGGCTGCTAGTGTAGTAAAGGAACCAGACCATGCAAGTAATACACTGGCAATGGCTGTAACGATAGCTGCAACATATGGTGCATTGTAACGATTACGTTTAGCTAGAGCACTTGGTAACATACCGTCTTCAGCCATAGAGGTAGCCACACGAGGTGCATAGTAAGCCTCCGCAAAGTTGATACCACCCATAGAAATCAGTGTTCCTACTAATACAACGTACATACCGATAGGACCTACAATTACGTTAAAAGCATCTTGGACTGGTGCTTTTGTATTAGCCAAGTCAGAGCCGAGTACACCGATAGATACGGCGAGTATTGCCATATATAGAACGGACACGAGAAGCATACACATGATAATAGCACGTGGTAAATTCTTTTTAGGATTTTTCATATCTTCTGCAGCAATGGCAATAACTTCAAATCCTGTATAGGCAAAGAATAGAAGAACTGCGGCTTGTGCAAATGAACCATCTACATAAGTATCTTGCGGGAAGACTGGCGTAAAGTTAGCTCCATTTATAAAGAAAATGCCAATTGCAATGAATAGGGCAAGAGGAACTAACTTAGAAATAGTGATTAAGTTGTTAACGAATTTTGATACGTTAACACCAAAGATATTTACAATGGTAAGACCTACAATCAAGATAAATGAAATAACATCTTTTGCAAAATCACCACTTAACGCCGGCACTGCAGCACCTAATGCGGTAGCAAAGCCAACGGCCATGGCCGCCCAAGCAATAACGGTTACAATCCATTTTAAAACGCCTACTTCAAAGGCCCAAAAGTCACCTAATGCATGTTTTTGCATATAGGTAAGGTCCGCCATTACGTGTAAATAAGCTTGCCGCTTCAGCAAAGCAAAGGGCGATACATCCTGCAATTACGGCATCAAATAATAGGACGCCTAAACTAGCGGAACCAATGATAGAATATGCTTTGTTTGGTAGTAGGAAAATACCTGTCCCTACAATACCATTGATGCCTAGGAGTACAATACTCCAGAAGCCAAATTTTTCCTGTTTCTTTCATACTAAAACCTTCCTACTATTTAGTTATATTTTTCTCGAGCTGCTGTTACAAAGGCAGCAAATAAAGCGTTTTTGCATTCTCATCTGTTTCAGACATCATTTCTGGATGGAATTGACAAGCTACTAACCAAGGATAGGAAGAGTCTTCTAAACCTTCTACAGTACCATCCTTAGCTCTTGCTACTACTTGTAAACCTTTACCAACATGTTTTTACTGTTTGATGATGGTGAGAATTTGTAATCCATGTGGAGCGACCAATTGCACTGGCTAGTTTTTGATTCAAATTCAATATCTACTGTATGAGTGCCAAGAGAAGGTGTTTGGTTTTTGTGAATGTTTTATCGTACAGTTTTCGTCATACTTTAAATCTTGGTATAGAGAACCACCACGATATACATTTAAAATTTGAATGCCTCGACAAATACAAAAGATAGGAATTTGTTTTTCTTCCGCTGCTTTTAATAATGCAAAATCGAATTGATCTCGTTCAGGGAATACATCGCCTAGACCTTGCAATGGTTCCTCACCGTAATTAAGTGGAGATACATCATGGCCGCCAGATAATAATAAGGCGTCAAGTTTTGCCACTGTTTCACGGGCTACGTCGAGATTTTTTGTAAATGGAATGATAATTGGAATGCCACCAGCCTCTTCGATAGAGCGTGGATAATCATGGTTTACATAAGAACGTAATAAATCTACGTAGGCACCGCCGTTATCTCGTAAGATATTGCCAGATACACCAATGAATGGTTTTGTCATAATATCACCTCATATGTGTAAAAATTTGTACAACTAGTATAATTTTAGTATATCAAATATTCGTGAATAAATAATACTACTATTGTAATTAATTATAAAACTTATACATCTTAAAATATGTTAACCTTGATACATCTTCTAAAATTCTTATTGGCTCTGAAGGAAAATTATATTCATATATGTTTTATTAAAAAAACATGATATGATAGATAACAAATAAACTGTACGGGAGGTTTACTATGGTTTTTTTCTTACATCCTTACAGAGCATCATACCCTATTGTATTGCTCGATCTCGCTAGGATATATATTAAAAGGGCGAGGGATGTTTCATCCCATATTTAGTGGTAATCTATCTAGATTTATCATGTCTGTTGCGTTACCAGCCGGTGTATTTGTATCTGTATTGCATCATCTACATACATCGGATTTATGGGACCTTCGATATGGGATGCTAGCCGTTACATTAACCTATGTAATTGCGTATATCGTTGCTTTTATCATGATGAAAGCACTGAAAGTACCTCGAGGTAGGCGTGGTATTTTCATAAATATGGTAGTTAATGATAACTGCTTATTTATTGGATTGCCAGTGCAAATCGCCCTCTTTGGTCAAGATGCGCTACCATATTTCTTGTTATATTATATCGGTAACACTATTTCAGTATGGATGGTAGGGGTATTCCTTATAGAATTAGATCCACTGCCTAATGCCGAATTAGGTTTTGATAATAGTAAAACTGATGGTATAAGTAATAGCACAGTAGATACAGAAACAAAGCGTAAGAAGTTTAAATTTGATTTGAAGAAGTTATTACCTCCACCATTGTTAGGGTTCTTTGTAGCATTAATATTCTTATTCTTTGAAATTCCTTTAGCACCAATTTTACATACTACATTGAATTACTTAGGTGATATGGTAACCCCATTATCCTTGATTTATATTGGTATCGTACTTCATGATGCGGGGCTAAAAAGTATGAGTATTAATAAAGATTCCATTGGTGGTATTATCGGTCGTTTTGTAATTTCACCGATTATCATGTTCTGTGTCATTCTGGGCTTGCAATATGGAGCAGGTATCGTCCTAGAACCAATAGCAATCATTACCTTTGTTGTACAATCGGCGGGTCCCGTTATTGCAGTATTACCAATCGTAGCCAATGAATCCAAAGCTGATCTGCCATTTGCTACAGGACTTGTCATGATTAGTACTATATTATTTGTGGTAGCTATACCAATTATTATGGAAATCCTAACTATGATAGGTATAACAGCATAAACTAAAAGGTCTGACAATATAGTCAGACTTTTTCCTATATTTTTCTATACGAGTGAAATTGATAAAATATAAAACTAAGTGTTAAAATTATAAACAAATGTATGTGTTTAAGGAGAGAGATATGATGCTAAGACGTTTGTTATTGCTGAGTTGTATTGGGTTTATAGGGACTATAGGCGTATCTCAGGCCATTGATGTTAATATTCCTGGGGCTCGCCCAGATATTGGGAAAAGAAGCGTATCAAGAATATCGTATTCAAGGAGAATTCGCTAAGAAGGTTGATGACTACCAAGAGTCTGAGGTTAGAAAAATGGGCACAACATGAGCCAAATTATGATAATGAAAAAAATTAGATGATGATATTTATGTAGTACAAGAATTGACTAGAGCAATACATCATTCTAGGAGTGTATATATTATTACAGAGAATGGGGCTGATATTAAATTTACAGGCTCGAAAGAAAGTATAGTAGGTTGGTCTATTGATCCTAAACATATGTCTAAGTCTTCTATTAAGAGTGTGGGAGGAACTATTAACGCCGTATCTGATTTTAGATATGAAACAAGACAACAGCCTAAAGGTTCTAAATGGGAAGATACAAATATAGAGTATACTGATTTAAATAAATCTCTTTTACAGAATACTTTGAATGAGAGATTAGAAAAGCGAAAAGACTCAGTTCGATTTGTAGATGGCGATGTATTTACGTATCCTGGACTTGAAAAAGCAACATGGGATGTAATAGGCTTTGATGGTCATTTGGTTGTGGGGACAATCAACTTTACATTACCTAAAACACCTACTATTTCTTATCATATTGGTCAATCTCTTAATAAAGATATTATAAAAAATTATATTAAAGATGATACTAAACGTTCTATCTCAGATACAATGGGACCTTTGGCTAACTTTGTCTTACCTTCTATTAAGCCAGCTAGTGATGTGTTAGCATATACTGATCCTGTTCATTTGGGAACTTATACATTTAGGGTATTAAAAAATAGTAAATTCAAGAAACATGAGGTTATAGGCCCAGCTGAATATGATGTTTATATGTCTGGACGTATTAAAGCTGTATTTGGTAAGCAACCATTTATAGAAGGTGCTAGTGTTGAAAAAAACAAAATATTTTATATAGTTACTTAAGAACTGTTGTTAAAAAATATGCCTTGAAAGGTCATAAGCGATTACAATATGCCACAGTTTGGAACAATGGTGTTCCAGCTTTATACTTTGAAGCTAACAAGGAAAATGCAACACTATTTGGCATGGTTTTGTATGATAATCAGTATGTTTATACGTATTATTTATACAAACCTGATGATGTTCACGTAAGTAACTATAAATTGAGAGACGTAATTCAATATGTAGATGCTAAACGTAGTAAAGTTTGGAATGATAAGGCTTTTTGTAGGGAATCGGCATTTTCACCTGAAATGTTAGACGTATTACAAACAAGTCCTACTATTAGGGATAATGTGAAAGATAAAAAAAGTACATAATGATAAGTAGTAATACTATAAAAAGATAGCGTAAAGTAGTGGCATAAAAAGAGGTTTAACACGTAAGTGTTAAACCTCTTTAAGTTATTATCTAAAGAATCTACCAATGAGTGGCATGCTTGCGCCATCGTTTTTTTATTAAGTCCTTTTAGAAGAACCATGATAATAACGTAGAGCAATAAGCCTTCGATACCTGTGAGTATGAAGTTAACCCACATTGGTAAGATATCTGTTAAGTAGTGGTAACTCATAAAGATGAGTATACCCATGACACCGGCACTGACCACGTTTTTCCATAGTAAGGAAATATCGAGGAAGTAGCCTGTGTATTTTTTGATGTAAATCAAGTTGAGTAACGCTGCAAAGCCAATATCAGCAACGGTTGCCCAAGCGGCACCGCCGATACCAAGCCATGGGATGGCCGTTAATGTCCAGTTCAGGATGACTTTGATTACTAACGCAATACCCATATTAATTACAGGAATACGCGGTTTGTTAAGACCTTGTAAGATACCTGTTGTTACTTGGTGTACACCGAGGAAGAAGATAGAGAAACGCAGTGATTTGCGTTGCTAATTCTGCCTTAGGTGCATTATAAATCAAGGTAACTGTTGGGAGCAGCAAGTACATACAATAGCACTGTAAATGGTACAGTAGCCATAAATGTCAATCTCATGGAGCCAGAGGTACGTTCATAAATACCTTGATGATCGCGTTTTGCAAAGGCATGAGAGATAGCTGGTACAATACTTGTTGCTAGGGCCGCTGTAATAATGGTAGCCAAGTTGATGAGCGGTACCGCCATACCTGTAAGATAACCCGAACAGTTCTGTTACTTCATTCATCGGGAAACCAGCATCTAAGAGTCGACGTGGTACGATGAGCAAATCGAGGTTAGCCGTCAGTGGCAACATGATACTTGCTAAGGAAATTGGAATAGACAATGTTAAGAGTCGTGACAAAATTTCTTTAGCTGATTCACGAGGACCATCGTAGCTTTCACCAGTACTACTTGCCTTAGGCAATTTATAGTAGTAGTACAAGAGCACTAGGAAAGGCACCAAAGGCACCGACACCAGCACCTAAGCTAGCACCACCTGCAGCAGCTGGTAAACCGTAAGGCAATAAGATCGCTGCAGCACCGAGCATGACGATAACACGTAACAGTTGTTCTATGATTTGGCTGACCGCCGTTGGCGTCATCATTTCATAGCCTTGGATATATCCCGCGGAAGCAGGAAATCCACGTTACAAAAGAATACTGCCGGAGCGAGCGCGATGATAGAGTAGTAGGCACGGCTTTCAGCAATGAGGCCACTAGAGATTAGCCAATCTGCACCAAAGTACATGGCAAGACTGGCGATAAAGCCTGTAATGGTTAACATTGTAAAAGATATATTGAATACTCTCTTAGCACCACCAAAGTCGTGTAAGGCTAATCGTTCTGCCGTCAAAATAGAGATGGCAATCGGCACACCTGCGCTCGAAATTTGTAATAGTAACAAATAGATAGGAAAGGCCATCTGGTAGATACCGATACCTTCACCACCCAAGATGCGGGATAGAAGAATCCAGTTAATACTACCGATGGCTTTCACTACGAAACCGGCAATGGTTAAAATTAAGGTTCCTTTTAAATCCACTAGCCATTGATTATAGTTTGTTGGAAGAACCTAAAACATTTTTAATTTTGTGAGCTACCATGCCTTTAATAGCATCACGAGCAGGTCCTAAGTATTTACGAGGGTCAAATTCGGATGGATTTTGAGCCAAGTATTCACGTACGGATGCAGTCATAGCAAGACGAAGGTCTGTATCGATGTTGATTTTGCAAACTGCCATTTGAGCTGCTTTGCGAAGCATTTCTTCAGGTACGCCTTGTGCACCAGGAATGTTGCCACCGAATTCGTTACATTTAGCTACGAACTCAGGCAATACGGAGGATGCACCATGCAATACGATTGGGAAGTTAGGCAATAATTCGCCAACTTTTTTCAAACGATCAAAGTCAAGGTAAGGGTCGCCTTTGAATTTGTAAGCACCGTGGCTAGTACCAATAGCAATTGCTAAGGAGTCTACACCTGTAAGATGTACGAATTCAGCAGCTTGTTCTGGGTCAGTGAAGCGAGCATCTGCATCGGATACGTTTACATCATCTTCAACGCCAGCCAAACGGCCTAGTTCTGCTTCTACTACAACGCCATGAGCGTGAGCATATTCAACAACTTGTTTAGTGATTTTTACGTTTTCATCGAAATCATGGTGAGATGCGTCAATCATAACGGATGTAAAACCACCATCGACACAGTCTTTACAGATTTCAAAGGAATCGCCGTGATCAAGGTGAAGAGCGATAGGTAGGTTGCTGTCTTCAAGAGCTGCTTCTACGAGTTTTACAAGGTAAATATGTTTAGCATATTTACGCGCACCTGCAGATACTTGCAAGATAAGAGGGGATTGTTCCTCTTTGGCAGCATCTACGATACCTTGTACGATTTCCATGTTGTTTACATTGAAAGCGCCAACAGCATAGCCGCTTTCATAGGCTTTTTTGAACATTTCTGTAGTAGTAACTAATGGCATGTTGTCCTCCTTGGCCATAGGCCTGTCATATCATGTTATTAATACTGTGACTGCTAGTATTTCTAGCGCATATGAGCTAGATAAAAAACTAGTGTTATTGCAATCATATATCAATTCAAGTTAAGTATATCAAGAAACACTATAAAGGGCCAATATTTTTTGTATAACTTATGCATAAAATTCGTCAAATTTTATAGCCCATGTGGGTTAATTTTTATGTATTAGTGTTTATTTAGTAAATATTGATTACCTTAGTAGGTCAGTAATGCCTTCATATCCGATGGTATTGGTGCCTGTAGTTCTAACCATTCATCTGTCATGGGATGGTAAAAGCTAACGCGTGATGCATGGAGTGCTTGGCGTCCAATATAATTTAAATGCCCACCATAAAGGTCGTCTCCAGCAAGTGGATATCCCAGTTGAGATAGATGGACACGAATTTGATGGGTTCGCCCTGTATGTAACAAACATTGAACATGAGTGAAGTAATGGTCTCCCATATTTTTGACTAATGGCATTACTACCAAGAACCGTTATATCTGTGTGCGCTGGTTTACCTTCGCTCGTACAACAACGCTCGATAATACTGCCTGGTTTGCGTCCAATAGGCCACTGAATGCTTATAGAATTAGCAGGTAATTGACCTTCTACAATAGCATCGTAGTTTTTATGAAAATGAGTTCGCTTTTTATCAAACGCATGTTGTACTACAGATGTTTTTTTGCGATGATAACAATGCCAGAGGTATCCTTATCCAATCGATGAACCGGATGAAAATCATAATGCTGATTTGTCTCTTGATAGTAATGTAGAACACCATTTGCTAAGGTACGATCTCGTACCGTAGAGGTGGGATGCATGAGTACACCAGCCTCCTTGTTGATAACTAGAATATACTCATCTTCGTAGATAATATCCAGATTCATAGGGCTTACACTAAATTCTTGCTCTGGTGTCAATTTCATAACGAGATGATCACCACCATGTACTAGGGTGTTCCACGTAGCAGCATTGCCATTTACTGTTATGATACCGTCATTTCGCAATCGCCGTCTCATACGTTGTGAAATATGCTGTTGTTTTATAATATGATTCATAGACCGCGTATGTACGTCAGAATCTACAATCAAGTCGATTATGGTTGCTGTTTTTCATAGATAATATTATATCAAATAAATAATGGATGAAGAATTTTTTTCATAATTCGTTGTTTTTTTCTGAAGGTCTATATAGTATAATTTATGTTAATAAATTTTATATATTTTTAATATATAGATTTGGTATAGATATGATTGTTTTGTACCTAAATTTAATTTGTAAAAGGAGAGGTTTATGAATCTTAATAAGAAATCCTTATTAGTCGCTTGTGTGTTGGCGGCTATGTCTACAAGTGCTTTTCGCAGCATCTACTACAACATCTACTACTAGTACAACAGTGATGAATCAAGATACACCAACATCTACTGGTACACGTGTGATTCGTGAGCAACATGCAACAGTAACATCCTCTACTTCAGTTTCAACTATGGAAAAATCTACAGCTAAATCAAGTGGTATATCCGTATCTGTTGGTGTTGGTCGTGTAGGGGACTATGTTGCTGTACCTATTATTTCTAATCAACATCAGCCTCCAGCAGCTCTTAAAACGATTCAAGCTGTAATTGACAATGATAACTTTATTAAGTTAGGACAATTAGCAACCGTAAAACAAAAAGGAAAATGGGGTGTAGTCGGTACAGACGGTAAAGTTTTGCTTGAACCACAGTATTTAGATATTGATCCATCATTATCTGCTGACGGTACATATTATGCATATACTAAAAAGACATTAGAACATATTAACATTGATGGTTCCGTGATTTCTAGTGGGGTTGATACCTATGGTGAGCATGATAAAGATATTTTAGCACGTCGTGAAATGGCAAAAAATTTATCTAATGGCGATGTTAAAATAAACTCTGTTTCTTATCCAAGTGATTCTTATACAGCAGTTTCTGTAAAAAATAAATGGGGATTTGTAGATGCTTCTAATAAAACTGTGATTGAGCCACAATTTAAGGAAGTGTATACAAAGTTTAGCGAAGATCGTGCCTTTTGTTAAAAAGTGCTAAAGGTAAAACTATAGCTATTGATGGGAGTGGCAATCCAATTTTTGAATCTCCTACAGATGATATTGATGAATTTAAGAATGGATTAGCTGAATATCGTCGTCATATTAGTAAGTTCAATTTAGGCGGATTCTTAAGCATGGCTGTTGGAATAGGTTTAAGCAGTCAAGGTGGAATTTATTATGGTGATGCTTGGAATCCGGTTTATGATGGTGTAAAACGAGGTTATTTGGACCGTAGTGGTAATATCATTATCGACAGTAAGAATGATGCTGTATGGCCTATGACGTCTTATGGTACACTTGTTAAAAATCAAGGTAAATTAGGATTTATGAATCGTAAAGGTGAGTATATTATTCAACCCGGTAATTATGATGCTGGTGAAATGGATACTATTAATGCCTTGTTAGTACTCATCAATAAAGATAATGGAAAAGCTGGTATTTTTAATTTAGAAACAGGAAAACAAGTTAATCCATTTGTTTATGATTCAATTAATTTTGTAAGTGCTACTCGGATGGTAGCTACAAAAGGTGAAAGTAAATACTTAATTGATATGCAATCCGGTAATATTGTATTTACAACAACTAAGGATATGACAATAGATGCATTTTGTGGGGCCTATGCTTGGATTCATAAAGGATCTAACGATTATCAACTAATTGATGATAGTGGTAAAGTTTTATTCCATGATAAGAATAAGTTGATTAGTAAAACTGTACCTTTTAGACATGGTTATGGCGCAGTGAAGTCGAATGGAAAATGGGGGGTAATGAACTCCAATGGTGAATGGGTTGTTCAACCAATGTATGATGCAGTTAATGTGTTATAAATCGTATTTGGTCAACGTTTTCTGTGTATAATCTATTGTGCTATTTGATACAAATTCATAACAAATATTATAACTAAAATAATTAGTTCATTAAAAATTCATGATATGATATACTGAGCCTATAATGTATAGTTATATGTTTTTATTTGTTTTTGGGGGTATATATGAAATCTTCTAAAGCTCTTTTGAAACTTCTTGCTGTAGGCTGTATTAGTTTAGGCTGCTTAATGCCGACTGTTGTTCATGGAGAAAGTGTAGTAGAACAGCCTAAGACTGATAGTGCTCTTGTAAAAAAACAGAAATGCCATCTGGTGTTAATCGAATTCAACTTTTTAAAAAAAGTGATGAAATGTCTACAAGTGTACGTACAAGCTCAATTGCTAATGGTCATGCTTATATTCCTAAGGATACTAAGATTGAATTAGAATTAATTACTCCAATTAGCTCTAGAAGAAGTAAAGAAGGCAATACATTTAGATTAAACACTCGAAAATCTTCTTATCAATGATGTTGTGGTAATACCAGTTAATCAAGAAGTATTAGGTACGATTACTAAATCTAGAAAAAATGGTATGTTTGGCCGTAAGGGACGATTAGAATTTAGCATTAATGAAATTAAGACTATTAATGGTGTATCTGTTCCTCTAGATGCTCAAATAAAAGGTAAAGGTCATTCTGACAATGGGGCAGTTGCGGTTGCTGCAGCTGTTAGCTTAGTAGGTGGTCTCTTCATGAAAGGGACTAATATTTACTATGAACCAGGTCAAAAATTTGTTGCTGTTGTAGCTGCTGATACAGATCTAAATACAACTGTTGAAGATTTGCCAAATGCAATGAATCCAAGTAAACCATCTGGTCAAAATATTGTGTTACCTACACGATAATCTGTAATTTTTATAATTACTATATTTATTAATAAATACCCAGTAGTGATATATGATATATGATATATATTGCTGCTGGGTATATTGTTTTATATTAGCTTATTAAGACTCTAAAGTATTATTTATTTTATCGTATTTTTATTGTACTAATAGTTATAATTAA
>BNJU01002191.1_pt1 | contig 35859 bp, 42 predicted proteins | sample 8539281 | NCBI WGS metagenome assembly BNJU01 (sample SAMD00202456, study PRJDB9452) | human saliva metagenome | isolation source: human saliva | place: Japan
TCATTTCTGTCACTGACAGATTTATTGTTTTTTCATTGTTCAGTACTACAACTAAAGTTGTAGTGCCCTGCACATTGGTTCGTCTTGTTCAGTTTTCAAAGGTCTTTGTCACTCTTTCTCTCTCAAGCGACAACTATATTAGTATATCACAGCTGCTGATCTTTGTCAACACTTTTTTTGAAACTTTTTTTACTTTTTTTCAACCCTGCGATACACCATAGTCCGTACGGGATTCGAACCCGTGTTACCGCCGTGAAAAGGCGGTGTCTTAACCCCTTGACCAACGGACCTGAGCTTTTCAACTCTTTCTATTATACCTACTTTTTTGCCTTTGTCAAGAACTTTTTTCCATCCCTATACAAATTCTTTGAAGATAATAGAAAAGAGCCAGTTTAACTGACTCTCTATTTTGGCTTTGCCAATTAGTCGCACGTTCTTCTCCCCACCAGTAAGGGATCAACTCGGCAACCTTGATTGTTTTTTTCTTGTTTCGTAATCCATCATAAACTCTGCTTCTTTATTTTTCAGCATTCAGTTCTAAGAGGAAATTCTCTGCATGCGCCACAGGGCATACCCTGATCCTTCGCCATAGGGTGGCTTTATCTCGAAAGGCGAGGATTTTTCTTAACTTTAGTTTGTCCTGAAAATTGATACATATTGAAGAGAGCTGCTCGTTCTGCACAGAGATGAAAAACGCCACAAGTGCCCTCCATACAAAATCCTGTGAATATTTGACCATCTTCTGCTTCTACCGCAGCAACGACATGATTAGCATAAACAAAGTCAGAAACTTCGTGGGGATTGTATAAGTTTCGTGCTTCTTCATACATCTTTTTCCAGATATCCATTGGCAGTCCTTCTTATTTAGAAATCTCTTTGAGCATGTTTTCGATATGCTGAATTGACTTTTCACGTCCGAGCAAGAAAATGGTGTCTGGCAATTCTGGTCCATGCATTTCACCTGATACAGCAATTCGAATAGGCATGAAGAGATTTTTCCCTTTAATACCTGTTTCTTTTTGGACTGCTTTGATTTGTGGGAAGATGTTTTCTGTCACAAACTCCTCATCTGTCATTGCTTCTAGTTTCGCTTTGAAGGCTTCTAGAACAACCGGAACGGTTTCTTCTGCCATGACCTCGCGCTCAGCATCTGTCAGTTCTGGGAAATCTGAGAAGAAAAGGTCTGTCAATGGAACGATTTCGTCCACTGACTTCATTTGTGGTTTGTAGAGTTCTACGAGCTTTCTTGCTTTCTTAGTAGTCTTAGTCATATCAGTAAGAATTGAATCTGAATCAGGCAGTTCATAATTAAACAATTGATTGACCGACATAAAACCAAGAATTCCGGATCCAGAATTGTTATTAGCTTGACGCAGTCCGCTATTTTTAGTTTGTGGCAAAGTTTCTGGCTCTTCATAAAGACGTCCTGCTTTTTCAAGGAAAGGCTTAGCCAGTTCAAAGATCCTTTCAAAATCTGCATTCTTGATGTATTCGTTGTTCATCCAGTCTAGTTTCTTCTGGTCGAAGGCTGCTGGAGACTTGCTGAGGCGGTTTTCATCAAAGAGTTTAATGAGTTCTTCACGAGAGAAGATTTCGTCTTCCCCACCAGGGTTCCAACCTAGAAGAGCGATAAAGTTAAAGACTGCTTCTGGAAGGTACCCTTTCTTACGGTAATCTTCGATAAATTGAAGGGTATTGGTGTCACGTTTAGACAATTTCTTACCCGTTTCAGAGTTGATGATCAAGGTCATGTGACCAAACTCAGGTGCTTCCCATCCAAGGGCTTCATAGACCATGAGCTGTTTTTGGTGTATTGGCAATGTGGTCATCTCCACGGATGACGTGAGAGATTTGCATATCGTGGTCATCGATGACAACGGCAAAGTTGTAAGTTGGGTAGCCATCTTTCTTTTGGATAACCCAGTCTCCACCGATATTGCCACCTTCAAACTCGATATCGCCTTTGACCATATCATGCCACTTATAGATACCAGACTCATTAACGGCCAAACGAACAGTTGGGATGATACCTGCTGCTTCACGTTCTGCAATGTAAGCTGCTTTTCTCCTCTTCGCTCATACCAAGGTATTCGTTGATGTAACGAGGTGTTTCACCGGCAGCTTCTTGGCGTTCACGTTCCGCCGCCAACTCTTCTTCTGTTACGTAAGATTTGTAGGCTTTTTCCTTCAGCTAAGAGTTGGTCAATGTATTTTTTTGATAGAGTTCCAAACGCTCAGACTGGCGGTAGTTTTCATGAGTTTCTGGGCTTTCATCCCAGTCCATTCCCAACCATCGAAGGTTTTTCAAGCTGTGAACGTTCTCCATCCTCGACATGGCGCTTTACGGTCAGTATCTTCGATACGGATGATAAAAAGTTCCACCATGATGGCGTGCATAGAGGTAGTTGAAACAATGCTGTACGGGCATTTCCGATGTGTAGTAGTCCTGTTGGACTTGGTGCGTAGCGTACGCGGATATCTTTTGACATAGTTTCTCCTATAAAGTCTCTAGGCGTCTGCCTTTTTGCTTTCTATATTATATCACAAGTCTCGCCTGAGTCCAATGTCTACGAATAAAGAGAGTAAAAAGAGTGGTCAGGCCACTCTTTTCTTCCATTATAGACGAGCGTTTAGTTCTTTGCTCAATTCTTCAAATCCTGGTTTTACCAAGAAGGGCAAACATGTTACGTTTGTAAGCTTCAACACCTGGTTGGTCAAATGGGTTGATGGCATTCAAGTAACCTGAAAGGGCGATGGCCAATTCGAAGAAGTAGATCGTGTAGCCAAGAGTGAAGGCGTCTTGCTCAGGAAGAGTTACGTACATGTTTGGTACATCACCGTCTGTGTGAGCAAGAAGAACACCGTCAGTTGCTTTTTTGTTTACAAAGTCAACGTCTTTTCCTTGAAGGTAACCAAGTCCATCAAGGTCTTCTTCCAAAGTAGGAATGATCACGTTCTTACGTGGTTTGTCAACACGGACAACTGTTTCAAACATGATACGAGTTCCCTCTTGGATAAATTGACCCAATGAGTGCAAGTCAGTTGAGAAGTTAGCTGAAGTTGGGTAGATCCCTTTTTGGTCTTTCCCTTCTGACTCACCAGCCAATTGTTTCCACCATTCTGAGAAGTACTGAAGTGATGGCTCGTAGTTTACCAAGATTTCAGTCGCATAGCCTTTACGGTAAAGGATGTTACGAACGGCTGCGTATTGGTAAGCTTCATTTTCAGCAATCTTGTCTGAAGTGTAGTCTTTACGAGCTGCATTCGCACCTTCCATGAGGGCTTTGATGTCTGCACCTGATGCTGCGATTGGAAGCAAACCAACTGCTGTCAATACTGAGAAGCGTCCACCGATGTCATCTGGAACCACGAATGTTTCCCAACCGTTGGCATCTGCTTCAACCTTAACAGCACCTTTTTGGCGGTCAGTTGTGGCATAGATACGTTTGTTGGCTTCTTCTTGACCGTATTTCTTAACCAAGAGTTCCTTGAAGACACGGAAAGCAATGGCTGGTTCAGTTGTTGTACCAGATTTAGAAATCACGTTTACTGAGAAGTCTTTGTCAGCTACGTACTCTACTAAGTCAGCAAGGTAAGTAGATGAGATTGAGTTTCCAGCGTAAAGGATTTGTGGAGCTTTGCGTTCTTCTTTTGTTTGCAAGTTAGCAAAGTGGTGGTTCAAGAAGTCGATGGCTGCTTTGGCACCAAGGTAAGATCCACCGATACCAATCACAACCAAAACATCGCTGTCTGATTTGATTTGCTCAGCAGCTTTCAAGATGCGGTCGAATTCTTCGCGGTCGTAGTTTTCAGGAAGGTCCAACCAACCCAAAAAGTCGCTACCAGCACCAGTTCCTTTACGAATCAATTCGTCTGCAGCTGTTACTTGTGCTTGCATGTATTCCACTTCATGTGGGGCAACAAATTTGTCTAAAACTTTTGAATAATCAAATTTAATATGTGACATGATAATCCTCCATAATTTCTTCTTTACTATCATAACGCTTACCTAGCAATTTTTTTCAAGCTTTTTTTATACTGAATTTCCTCAAATTTTTCATCACAATTCAAACGTTTGCGTAAAAATGCTAAAAATATAAAAAAATCTGAAAGGACGAATAAAAAAACGGCTAGATATTCTAACCGTTACAATTCATTTAATAAATACTCAAAGAGTTCTAAATTGCCATCTTCTTCATTGACCAGGAACTCTGGATGCCACTGCAAACCAATGATACGATGCTCGTCGATAGACTCAATCGCTTCGATGGTCTGGTCTCTTGGATCAATAGCTGTCACACGGAAATTAGGTGCTAGGTCTTTGATACTTTGACGATGGACTGAGTTGACCTGACTTTCTTTGCCAAACAACTTAGCCACCACGCTTCCTTCCACTGTCTCAATAGAATGAGAAGTTCCAAAAGGCAAGCCTTGCCAGTGACCTTCAATTTCTTGGTGGAGGGTGCCACCAAAAGCAACATTGACAAGCTGAACCCCACGACAGATTGCCATAATTGGTTTATTCTGACGGAGCGCTTCTTTCAAGAGGGCTAGTTCAAACTCATCGCGTACAAGGTTGTAATCATCGCTCTCAATGGTCTTTTTCTCTCCATAAAACTGGGGATGGACATTTTGCCCACCTGTCAAGATGAGTTTGTCAATCATTTCCACATAATCACGAACAATGGACTCATCCCCTACAGGAATTACTAAAGGAAGACCACCGACTTGACGAATGCTCTCTGCAAATTTACAGGATACAGATGAATGAATGTTTTTCCCTTCTGCATCTACAGGACATAGATTTGCAGCAACTCCTACAACCGTTCTAGCCATGATGGGGCTCCTTTCGATTTCTAACGATAGCCCTATCTTATCATTCAAGCTCTCTGCTGTCTAATATGTTTTTTAAAAGACAGTGATAAGTATTTTTTATGGGCAAGAAAAAGTTGCCCAAGAGGACAACTTTTTTCTTATTCAAATACAAATTGATTGTGATACAGTTCCGAGTAGAAACCGCCGAGTTTAAGCAACTCGTGATGATTTCCGCGTTCAATGACCTCTCCATCTTTGAGGACAATAATCTGATCGGCATTGAGGATGGTCTTGAGACGATGGGCAATGACAAAACTGGTTCGACCTGCTACAACTGCCTCCATGGCATGTTGAATCTTGCTTTCTGTTACGGTATCGACATTAGAAGTCGCTTCATCTAAGATTAGGACTTGAGGATCTGTCATCAAGGTTCGAGCGATGGAAATCAATTGTTTCTGCCCAGTCGAGAAGATATTTTGCTCATCATCAATAAGGGTATCATACTTGTCAGGCAAGCTTTCGATATAGTCATGAATATGAGTTGCCTTGGCAGCTGCTTCGACCATTTCCTGACTGGCATCTGGCACACCAAAGCGGATATTGTCTCGGATTGTTCCACTAAACAAGACCGAATCCTGCAGGACAATCCCGACCTTGCTCCGCAGACTGTCCAAGTCGTAGTCACGGATGTCTTTGCCATCAAAGCAAATGCTGCCTGCATCCACATCGTAGAAACGATTGATGAGGTTCATGATGGTCGTTTTCCCTGAGCCAGTCGGACCGACAACTGCTATCATCTGCCCCTTAGGAGCTGAAATGCTAACATCTTTTAAAATCGGCTTGTCTGGCACATAAGAGAAATCAATGTGACTGATTTCAACGCCTTCTCGCAATTCCGTAAAGGCAGGCGCATTTTGCGGACGAATCTCTTCTTCTGCATCAAACATTTCTTGGATACGATCCGCTCCAGTAAAGGCCAACTGGAGGCTCCCCCAACTCGCAGCCACCTGGATAATCGGCTGGTAGTACTGCTGAGAAAATTGAGTAAACATGACAATCAAACCTAGGGCTGTCGTTGTTTCGATACTTGGATCGTTCAGCAAGACAGCCGAACCTGCAAAAATGACGATGGCCGTATTGACCAGGCTCATCCCATTCATAACTGGAAAGAGGATACCTGAGAACATTCTCCCTTTAAAGGTTGCCTTGCGTACGCGCTCATTTTGCTCCACAAATCCTGCTACGATGTCGTCCTGAATCCCTTGAACGATAACAGCTTTCTGTCCAGAAATACTTTCATCCATGTAGGCATTGAGTTTTCCAACCTCTTTTTGCTGGAGATTGGTGTACTTGCGGGCCATTTTCACGATGAAGACCAGCATGAGAAAGGCCACTGGGGTGCTGGCTACTGTTATCAGGGCTAGCGTCACATTTTTTGAAAACATGACAAAAATCAAACCGATGTAAAGAGCAATATTGCTCATAACCTGAACTAGGCTTTCATTGAAGGCTTGAAGGATGTTATCCAAGTCACTAGTGAAGCGAGAGAGAATATCCCCATCCTGATGGCGGTCAAAGAAAGAAACCGTCAAACGGGAAAGTTTGCCAAAGAGGCCCTTACGCATCTCATTTGTCGACTCGGCAATCACACGGGTCATCAAGGTCATGTAAATCAAGCTAGACACTACTAAGGCAAGGACAACTAGAGCTAGATTCAGCATCAGAGCTGATAAACTCTGCCAGGCTAGTTCGGAAGTCCCATTTTGATAAGCCAGAACCAGATTAGCGAGCTCTGTGACTGCTTGGCCTGAAAAAACTGGAAAGAGGGCTTGGGCAATTGTCGCAATCGCAACCATCAGAATCACAATGACAAAGGAGAGCTTGTAAACTTTAAAATAATTCCAGAAAAATCGAACTGTTTTCATTTTATTCCTCCTTTCCCTTTTGTGTTTCGTAGATTTCACGGTAGACGGCATTGCTAGCTACTAGGTCTGCATGACTTCCTTCTCCAATCAATCGCCCTTGGTCCAAGACCAAAATCTTGTCTGCATGGACGACTGAACTGATCTTTTGAGCGATGATAATGGTTGTCGTCCCTTTCAGGTCTTTATTCAAAGCTTCCTGTACGAGTCTCTCTGACTTAGCATCCAAGGCTGAAGTCGAATCGTCAAAAATCAGGATACGGGGATTGCTGACAATCCCACGGGCAATGGACATCCGTTGTTTTTGTCCACCAGAAAAATTGGTGCCTCGCTCTTCGACCTGACTCTCAAATTTGTTTTCCATGCGTCCGATAAATTCGCTGGCTTGGGCAATTCGTGCTGCACGTTCCATTTCTGACACGCTGGCATTGCCTTTCCCTTGACGAAGATTATCTGCAATGGTCCCACTAAAGAGAATAGCACGTTGCAAGACAATGGAAACTGTTTTACGTAAGGTTCCCTCGCTGACGTCTCGAATATCCTTGCCACCAATCTTAATAGATCCCTCCTGTGGATCAAACAGTCGTGGAATTAACTGAGCTAGAGTGGACTTCCCTGCTCCAGTCGCTCCAACCACACCGACCATCTGACCAGGCGCAACATCAAAGGTTACATTCTTCAGCATAGGTTCGTCATCATTGGGATAGGTGAAGGTCACATTTTCAAAAGAGAGACTTCCTTCTAACTCTTCATCTGGGAGATCTTTAAAGGTCATCGCTGGCTCGGTATCTAGAATCTCACGGATACGACGCAAAGAAATCATGGCACGGCTGACAGAATTTCCTAAAAATCCAACCATGATAATAGTAAAGATAATCTGGCTGAGATAGTTGATAAAGGAAGCAATCGAGCCCACTACAGACGGATCTGACTGAGCCATGCCTGCTACCAACCAGATAGAGAGAAAGACCGCTCCATAGCCGACTAGCATCATAACGGGTTCTATAACTGAGAAGGCATAACCGATATAAAGATTTTGGCCGAGAAGTTCATCAGAAACCTCGGTAAATTTGTCAAATTGTGCTTTTTCTTGTACAAAGGATTTGACTACGCGCACACCACGTAGATTTTCCTTAGCGATAGCATTGATCCGTTCAAGAAGGGTTTGAAATTTGGCAAATCGTGGCCCCATCATCCCCATCATGATGGCAGTTAGTGCAAAGATTAGGAGCACCATGAGGACAATCACCCACCAAAGCGACGGAAGAGTGTGAACCGCCAAGATAAAGGAACCGATAAAGAGAAGAGGGAGACGGAAAAGGATTTGAAAAGCCATCATCACCACGTTCTGAATTTGGTTGATATCATTGGTCATACGGACGACAAGGTTACCCGCATTGAATTGCTCGATATTGGCATAAGAAAAAGTCTGGATCTTGCGAAAAGCGTCTTCACGAAGGTCCGAAGACACTCCTTGAGCAATGTAGGCTGCAAGCGTTACATTGACCCCACCTGCAACCAGACCGACTAGGGCTACTCCTATCAACCAAGCGCCAATACTATAAATAGCCTCATTTTGTCCGGCCAACAAAGCCTCTAACACCTCTTGCAAATAGCGCGGTTGCAAGAGCGAACTCGCAACCATCAAGCCTGTCATCATTAAGGATGCCAAGGCTTGCCATTTATAGGTTTTTATTTTTTTAATGAGCATATTTCCTCCTAATAAAATAGATAAAGGGAGCGACATCCTGCGTCAGCTCCTTCTCATTCGTTCATATTGATGTTATTCTAGCAAAAAAGAGGAATCTTGTCAAAAAAGTCTCCTTATTATAAATTAGTACGCTTTCATCCACAGGTGATGCATGAAAAGGCTTTTTATGGTAAAATGAAAGGAAGAACTCTTACAAGGAGGAAAAAATGAAGAAACAAACCATCGCTGTCTTGGGTCCTGGTTCTTGGGGAACTGCCCTTTCGCAGGTCCTAAACGACAATGGACACGAGGTTCGCATTTGGGAAATGTCCTGACCAAATTGATGAAATCAATAGCCAACATACAAACAAACGCTACTTTAAAGATATCCTACTCGACGAAAACATCAAAGCCTACCATGACTTAGAAGAAACACTAAAGGATGTGGATGCTGTTCTATTTGTAGTCCCAACAAAAGTAACGAGACTGGTTGCCCAACAAGTAGCAAAGGTACTCGATCACAAGGTTGTCATCATGCATGCCTCCAAAGGCTTGGAACCAGATAGTCACAAACGCCTCTCAACCATTCTTGAAGAGGAAATTCCAGCTGACCTCCGTAGTGACATTGTTGTTGTTTCAGGACCTAGCCACGCTGAGGAAACTATTGTACGCGATATCACCTTGATTACGGCAGCATCTAAAGATCTTAAAACTGCCCAGTACGTCCAAAACCTCTTTAGCAATCACTACTTCCGCCTCTATACCAATACCGATGTTATTGGGGTTGAAACCGCTGGTGCTCTTAAAAACATCATCGCAGTTGGTGCAGGGGCACTACATGGCCTAGGCTTTGGCGACAATGCCAAAGCGGCCATCATCACTCGTGGCTTGGCAGAAATCACCCGCCTAGGGGTCGCTCTTGGGGCAAATCCTCTAACTTATAGCGGTCTTTCTGGAGTTGGGGATTTGATTGTAACGGGAACATCTGTCCACTCTCGTAACTGGAGGGCCGGTAATGCTCTCGGTCGTGGAGAATCCCTCGCAGACATCGAATCCAACATGGGCATGGTCATTGAAGGAATTTCAACAACTCGAGCAGCTTACGAACTGGCTCAGGAATTAGGTGTCTACATGCCAATCACACAAGCCATTTATCGAGTTATCTATGAAGGTGTCAATATCAAAGAAGCAATCAATGACATCATGAACAATGAATTTAAAGCAGAAAAACGAATGGTCTTAGACCCTTATAGAAAAGGAATATTATGAAACAAAAAAAGTCAGAAAAAGCAGTCATCCCTGCCGCTGGATTAGGAACTCGTTTCCTACCTGCAACCAAAGCCTTGGCCAAGGAAATGTTGCCAATCGTAGACAAACCTACTATCCAATTTATCGTTGAAGAAGCCCTCAAGTCTGGAATTGAAGATATCTTGGTTGTTACTGGTAAGTCAAAACGTTCCATCGAGGACCACTTCGACTCAAACTTCGAATTGGAATACAACCTCAAAGAAAAAGGGAAAACAGATCTTTTGAAACTAGTTGATGAGACAACTGGCATGCGTCTGCATTTCATCCGCCAAACTCATCCGCGTGGTCTCGGAGATGCTGTTTTGCAAGCCAAGGCTTTCGTCGGAAACGAACCTTTTGTCGTTATGCTTGGTGATGACTTGATGGATATCACTAACGACAAGGCTGTTCCACTTACCAAACAACTCATGGATGACTACGAGCATACCCACGCGTCCACTATCGCTGTCATGCCTGTCCCTCACGACGAAGTCTCTGCCTATGGGGTGATTGCTCCGCAAGGCGAAGGAAAAGATGGACTTTACAGTGTTGAAACCTTCGTTGAAAAACCTGCGCCAGAGGAGGCCCCTAGCGACCTTGCTATCATCGGACGTTACCTCCTCACACCTGAAATTTTTCAAATCCTCGAAAACCAAACTCCAGGTGCAGGAAATGAAATACAGCTGACAGATGCGATCGACACCCTCAATAAACACAACGTGTTTTTGCTCGTGAGTTCAAGGGAGCTCGCTACGATGTCGGAGATAAGTTTGGCTTTATGAAAACGTCCATTGACTACGCCCTCAAGCACCCTCAAGTCAAGGATGATTTGAAAGACTACCTCATCCAACTCGGAAAAGAGTTAGCTGAGGGAAAATAAGACAATGATCAAGTTATCATAAACAAGGAAACACCCAATATTCGCCCCCAAAACTTGGAAAAATCTAAGTTTGGGGGCTTTTTTCACCCTCTACTGAACTCTCCTGTCATATAGACTCATGAAGTTTTTCCTAAAAGACGTGAAAAGGAGAAAAAAAGACTTAGTCCTGCCAATTTCAAGACTAAATCCTTTACAAACACATAAGCTCAACTTTTGAGAAACAAATCTGTTTTGGAACGATTTATAATTTCTGTTTGAACGCGACCAAGACATTCATAGCCTGCATAGGTGTCATATTGTACACATCCAGCTGAGCTAATTCTGTTAGGATAGGGTGTTCTTCAGGCGTATCAAAGAGTGAAATCTGTTCAGTGACAGCACTTGTTTGTCTTATTGGAGCGGGGCTTTCTTGTCCCTGACTCTCCAGTTGCGTTAAAATCTTATCCGCTCTTGCTAAAAGTTCGGCTGGTAAGCCAGCAATCTTAGCAACATGGATACCGTAGGATTTGTCAGCAGGTCCAGGTTCAATCTTGTGAAGGAAGGTGACCTGCCCATCCTGTTCCAAGGTTGCCACGTGGACATTGACCAAGTGTTCCAGGCTGGACTCCAGACTGGTCAACTCATGGTAGTGGGTCGCAAAGAGGGTCTTGGCTCCGATATGCTCATGGATGTATTCGATGATGGACTGAGCAAGAGCCATCCCGTCATAAGTTGCAGTTCCCCGTCCCAATTCATCAAAGAGAATGAGAGAGTTCTTGGTCGCATGCGAAATGGCATTATTGGCCTCCATCATCTCTACCATAAAGGTTGATTGACCTGAAACCAAATCATCTGCCGCTCCGATACGGGTAAAAATCGCATCAAAAATTGGCAAATGAGCACTTTCTGCTGGCACATAAGAGCCTAGCTGGGCCATAACCGCCGTCATGGCTAGCTGACGCATGTAGGTAGACTTCCCACTCATGTTTGGCCCTGTAATCAGCTGAATGCTGGTATCTTCTGACATCTGGATACTGTTCGGAATGTAAGTCTGCGCTCCCATGACCTTTCGACGACAGCATGACGACCTTTCTGAATATCGATTTGTGAATCGTCACCGAACTCAGGTCGAATCAAATGCTGGGTTTCAGCCACAACTGCTAAACTTTGCAGGACATCAATTGTCGCAATTCCTTGAGCCAAAGCCTGCAAACGCTGGATGTACTTGCCGACTTCCTCACGGATACGCATAAAGATTTCGTACTCTAGATTGGCTGACTTCTCACGCGCCTCCAACATATCTCCCTCGATACGGGCTAATTCCTCAGTCCCAAAGCGTTCCGAGTTTTTCAGCGTCGCCTTGCGGAAAAAGTGGGCTGGCACATTCCCCAGTTGCGAATTGGTCACATGGAAATAGTAGCCATCTTTTTTATTGTAGTCAATCTTGAGCGTGCTGATGCCTGAGTTTTCCCTCTCTTTAGCCTCAATCTCAGCAATCCAGCTAGTCCCTTCTCTGAGTACTCGGCGGTATTTATCCAAAGTCTCATCAAATCCCGTCCGAATAATGCTACCTTCTGTAATCACGTGAGGGGCCTCAGGAGCAATCGCTGCGCTAATCAAGCTCTCTAACTCTGGAATGGCATCCAACTGTTCGATGAGATAGGCCAGAGCAGGCTGCTCCATTCCCTCTAAAATCGCACGAATCCGTGGCACACTAGATAAGGTGGTCGCCAATTGCAAGAGATCCTTGGGATTGGTCTTGCCAAACGAAACCCGACTAGCCAAGCGTTCGATATCATAAACTCCCTTGAGACTGTCTGTTAAATCACTGCGCTCAAAGAAGTGGTCAAGAAAGACCTGCACCACCTCTTGACGTTGGATGATTCGTTCCTTATCAATTAAAGGACGATGAATCCAAGAACGCAAGAGCCGCATACCCATAGCTGTTTTGGTTTCATCCAAAAGCCAGAAAAGACTCCCCTGCTTCTTACCTGAACGGGCATTCTCAATCAAATCTAGACTGGCCTTGGTCGCATAATCCATCTGCAAGAAATCTTTGATTTCATAACGGATTACCGGTTTAAGATGGTTCAATTCCCGCATCTGGGTACGGTGAACATACTGGAGCAACTTACTAGCTGCCGCTTGCTCCACAGCTGCTAAACGTGAATCCAATAAATGGATGTCCTCAAAGCCTTCTTTCTCGTAGGAAAGTACCAGATTCATCTGACGACTGAGGATTTGTTCTTCCTCCTCAGACAAGTCATAACCCAGCACGACTTCTCGAGCCTTGAGATTACGGATTTCCCCACAAACAAGGGTAAAGTCCAATAGTCCCGTTACATAAAAATCACCTGTCACCAGATCCATGTAAGCCAGCCCAAACTGATTACCATCACGATCTAAGGCGACCAAGAAGTTGTTTTGGCTGTCTGGCTTACTGCTATCGACCACTGTCCCTGGTGTAATAACCTGAACCACCTCTCGCTTGACAACCCCAACCGCCTGTTTAGATCTTCCATCTGCTCGGCAATGGCCACCTTATAGCCCTGCTCAATCAAAACATCAATATACTGCTGGGCAGAATGATAGGGGACTCCTGCCATGGGTATCGGATTTTCTGCATTTTTATTACGACTGGTCAGTGAAATCTCTAAAATCTGCGCTGCATTGACCGCATCTTCATAAAACAACTCATAAAAATCACCCATCCGAAAGAGCAAAAAAGCATCTGGATATTGCTTTTTAATATCCACATACTGCTGCATACCAGGTGATAGTTTTTCTGTCGTCATATTGGCTCTCTCCTTGTCAAAAATAAGGCTTGGGAACAAGTCCCAAAACCCTATCTATCCCTCATCAAATCCAGCAAACGCTCTTCCATGACCTTGGCAACATGCTGGTCTCGACAAATAACCAGTAAGGTATTGGCACCAGCAACCGTCCCTAAAATCGACTCGTCCTTATTTTCATCAACAATATTTGCTAGAACCGCCGCTTCTCCAAGCTTGGTGTGTAACACCAAGGTAAACTCTGCTCTCGCAACTCCCTCTAGATGATGAGACAAAAACTCTACCAAATCAATCTTGTCTGTCTCATTAGCTAAAACATAGAAAACCTTGTCATTTTTCTTGACCTTGGTCAAGCCAATTTCACGCAGGTCGCGAGACAAGGTCGTCTGTGTCACAAAAACATTACAAAGTTCCAAACGATCTTGAATTTCCTTCTGGGTTCCTAGTTTTTCCTCTGCAATCATCTTTTTAATCAACTGATGCCGTTCTTTTTTTCTCATTTTAACCTCTTACATGAATATTTATAACTGATTTTAGAGTTGTTTTTAGATATAATTATACCAAAAAAACTGAATAATTCAAAAAAATTTTCTTCTTTATCTAAAATTATGATAAAATAGAAGAAAAGCCCAAAAGGAGCCTACTTATGAATACAAAAGAACTGATTGCTAGTGAATTGGCTAGCGTCATTGATAGCCTGGATCAAGAGGCTATTTTAAATTTACTGGAAACACCTAAAAACTCTGAAATGGGGGACATCGCTTTCCCTGCTTTCTCGCTAGCAAAGGTCGAACGCAAGGCACCGCAAATGATTGCTGCCGATATTGCTGCAAAGATCAACAGCCAAGCCTTTGAAAAAGTGGTGGCAACGGGTCCTTACGTAAACTTTTTCCTTGATAAATCTGCTATTTCTGGTGCAGTTATCAAAGAAGTCATCGAAAAAGGTGCTGACTACGCCCAACAAACGGAAGGCCAAGAACAAAATATTACGATTGACCTTTCTAGTCCCAATATCGCAAAACCCTTCTCAGTCGGCCACTTGCGTTCAACAGTTATCGGAGATGCTCTTTCTAATATCTTTAAGAAAATGGGCTACAACACTATTAAAATCAATCACCTTGGAGACTGGGGTAAACAGTTTGGTCTTCTCATGGTTGCTTATAAAAAGTGGGGCTCTAAAGAAGCCATCGAAGCCAACCCAATCGATGAATTGTTGAAACTTTACGTTCGCATCAATGCCGAAATCGAAACAGACAAGGCTCTCGATGATGAAGGTCGCCTCTGGTTCAAAAACTAGAAGATGGTGATCCCGAAGCAACTCAACTTTGGCAATGGTTCCGTGATGAAAGTTTGGTCGAATTCAACCGCATCTACAAACTACTCGGTGTTGAATTTGATAGCTTGAACGGTGAAGCCTTCTATAATGACAAGATGGATGAAGTCGTACAAATCTTGGAAGAAAAAGGCTTGCTAGAAGAGTCTCAAGGGGCTTGCATTGTCAACTTGGATGATTTTGATTTGCCACCTGCTATGATTAAAAAATCAGATGGCGCTACTCTCTACATCACTCGTGATATCGCAACAGCCATCTACCGTGCTCGTACTTACAACTTTGTTAAAAATGTCTATGCTGTCGGCCAAGAACAATCTAACCACTTTAAACAGTTGAAAGCTGTCTTGAAGAAAATGGGGTTTGCTTGGAGTGACGATATGGTTCACGTTGACTTTGGTCTTGTAACCAAGAATCGCCAAAAACTCTCTACTCGTAAAGGAAACATCATCCTGCTCGAGCCAACTCTCCAAGAAGCCATCACTCGTGCTAAAGCTCAAATCGAAGCAAAAAATCCTGACCTTGAAAACAAGGATCAAATTGCTCAAGCTGTTGGAGTGGGAGCTGTTAAATTCTACGACCTTAAGACTGACCGTCGAAATGGCTACGACTTTGACCTCGAAGCTATGGTTTCCTTTGAAGGTGAGACTGGTCCATACATCCAATACGCTTACGCTCGTATTCAGTCTCTACTTAGAAAAGCCGATTTCCAACCAAATGCTCAAACAAGTTACTGTCTAAATGATACCGAAAGCTGGGAAATCATCAAACTTCTCCAAGACTTTGCCCGTGTCATCAAACGTGCTTCTGATAACTATGACCCATCGCTCATTGCCAAGTACGCAATCAGCCTAGCTCAAGCTTTCAACAAATACTATGCTCACACTCGTATTCTAGATGAAAGTCCAGAGCGCGACAGCCGTCTAGCCCTCAGCTACGCAACCGCAGTCGTTCTCAAAGAGGCTCTTCGCTTGCTCGGAGTAGAAGCGCCAGAGAAGATGTAAATCGTTACAAGAGACTGGAACTAAAGTTCCTAGTCTCTTGACGGCAATCGCTATATGGCGAATTGCCTAAACGCTTCACTAATTCACCAAACCAAATAATATCGATTTGGTTTGGCTCATGTCGTAATACTTCAATTACTTGATTGCAAAGCAATCTAGGTAACTAACGCCAAATCCTATATGGACTTTGGCTTGGCGCTTTACTAGTCTTTATATCAACTGGGCGGACTTTTCAGTTAAAGGTCCAAATTGTCTGTTTTTAGCTATTGGATATCTGTTCTGCTCACCTAGTGACTTAGTTGAAAAGCGAGAATTTCTTTCGCTTTTCTTATACCTTCAATTTTTTATCAAATCAGGGGAGATTTTATGAGCCAGTATGCTTATATCTTAGTTCTTATCAGTCTTGTCGTTCTTTTTCTCATCAATAAATACGAAAAAGAAAAGCTTCAGAAACTCCTTCAGGAACAGCTTTTGAAAGACGAAACTTTCAAAGCAGATATCCACGAAAGAATCCAAACTACAGAGAATATCAATGATGTCATCGCCGACATTAACAAGAGCTATCGTTTGGGACTCATACTTTCCAAGGAAATTACTGATCAACTCAAATAATCAAAATCCGAGAAATCTTCTTCTCGGATTTTTCTCTTCTTCATGAAACTTATAATGAGCTATCAGGACTGATAATCAAGCCTTCTTTCTGAAATTTTCTAAATTTTTTCAAAATTTTCTTGCATTTTTCCTGACTTTCTTGTAGAATAGAGCTTATCTATTCAGATTATTCTGAAAATTCAAAAACGGGAGGTTTTTATGTCACAAGTTACTTCATCACACCAGTCTACCTGGACAAGCAAGCTAAAAAGCGATGGGACCAGGGATTCTAATGGCTTCCGCTGCAGTCGGAGGTTCTCACATCGTATCCTCCACTCAAGCTGGCGGTTCTTATGGATGGTCTCTGCTTCTCTTGGTTATCTTGGCCAATGTTTTTTTAAATATCCATTTTTTTCCGTTTTGGTGCTGAATACACAGCAGATACTGGAAAGACCTTGGTCGAAGGCTATGCTGAAAAAAAGGCAAGCTCTATCTCTGGATTTTCTTTATCCTCAATGTCTTCTCTGCTATGGTCAATACAGCTGGGGTCGCTATCCTTTGCTCCGCCATCATCGCTAGCGCTTTTCCAATGATTGGTCTTAGCATCACTCAATGGTCCCTCATTCTTGTTGCAGTCATTTGGGCCATGCTGCTCTTTGGTGGCTACAAATTATTGGATGGTATGGCAAAATGGATCATGTCTGCTTTAACCATTGCAACTGTTCTTGCAGTTATCATTGCGGCAATTAAGCATCCAGAATACAGCTCTGATTTTGTCGAAAAGTCACCTTGGCAAATGGCGGCACTCCCTTTTATCGTTTCCCTCCTAGGATGGATGCCTGCTCCTATTGAAATTTCAGCCATCAATTCACTCTGGTCTGCTGAAAAGAAAAAGACCGTCAACTTTAATACAGCGGACGCTCTTTTCGACTTTAACGTTGGTTACATTGGAACTGCTATCCTAGCTGTATTCTTCGTGGCACTAGGAGCACTTATTCAGTATCCTACAGGTCAAGCAGTTGAAGCCGCTTCAGCCAAGTACATTTCTCAATTCGTGGGCATGTACGCCTCTGTCCTTGGCGAATGGTCTCGATATTTGATTACCTTCATCGCTTTCCTCTGTATCTTTGGGACAGTCATCACCGTTATAGATGGCTACTCTCGTGTCAATCAGGAATCTCTTCGACTCTTGCTAAGTCAAAAAGAGGATAATCGTAAATCTTTGAACATCTGGATGACCATTACAGCTATCATTGGTATCGTCATCATCAAGTTCTTTGCTGGACAAGTTTCAATCATGCTCCGCTTTGCCATGATTGGATCTTTCCTGACAACACCATTCTTCGCTCTTTTGAACTATGTATTGGTGACACGTGAAAATAAAAATCTTCCTTCCTGGCTAAAACTCCTCGCTATTGCAGGATTGATTTTCCTCTTTGGATTTGCCATCTTCTTTATCTATGCACTTGCCATCGGCAAGGCAGGTTAGTTCACAAAGCAGCACCCTCGTCTGGGTGCTTTTTGCATACACAAAAAGCAGTTGAAAATCTCAACTGCCCTTCAGCACTGCTTTATTTTTCTGTTTCTAACTCATACAAATCCGCGATAATCGCTGCGACCTTTTTAATATCTCCCAACATTCCTCTCATTTCAAAGTCTGCTAGAACAGGGAAACCAAAGCGCTGGCTATACTGCTTGGCGGTCAGGCAGTATTGGTTATTAAAATTGCGGTTACCAGAACCCACTACACCAAAACACTTACTGGCATTGTCTCCATAGGCGATAAAATCACCCACTGGAGTTGTTAAAATCTCAACATCACCGTTATCGACACCATTCCCACCTTCCAGATAGGTCGGCAAGAAAGCGACATAGGGATGCTCCATTTCAAAGAATTCTTGACCTTCCTTGACCAAGTCCTTGATATGGATTTTTGGACCTCAATCCCTTCATACTGGGACAAGAGATAATCCTTGAGCCGGGTTACAAAACTCTCTGTATTCCCGCTCAAACTGATATAGACTAAGGATATTTTTTTCATGATAACCTCGATTTTTATGTTTAAAATATTAAAAGAACTACCAAGATTGTAACTTGATAGTTCTCTTTTGTCAATACTTAGGCAACTTCCTCTGCTTCGGCTTCTTCAGCCAAATCTTTTTGTTGGCGCCACATCTTGTAAAAGACTAAGGCTAAAAAGAGGACATTGATGATGATGAACAAAATATTTGTTCCTTGTGCTAATGCTCCCATTCCTAAGCCGAAGGTAGTATCTTTGATTAATTGAACTGCATCTTGAACGTTCATATAGCTATAAACCAAACCAACAATAGCTAGTAGAACATAGCCAATATAAGCATAGTTTGCGAATTGCACATTTTTACGTACGAGAAATACAAAAGCTACTACAACTAGAATTGCAGATAAGACAATCAACAACGTATTAAAAATAGAGTGCGATGACGCTGTTACTTGGTAAGTATAATTGACTGTGTCTTCTAATTGCTGGGCAGTGAGCGTCCCGCTATTTGCCAGGCTAGCACGAAGAGCATCTTTACTCGGCAATGGACTCAAGATTCCAAATAATGACATAGATGAAATAAGGGCTGATAGGACTAACAAGACCCAAAGATAAATAGGATTCTTTTTCATGTTTTCCTCCATAAGATATTTTGAACATTATAGCATTTTTTGTACAGGAATACAACCTTTACAAGCTGGTTTCGACTTGTTTGCGATAAGCTTTCGGTGATTTTCCGCACAATTTACGGAAAACCTTGTAGAAATATCCAACATTACTGTAACCTACTGCATAGCAAATATCTTCAATACTATCACTGGTCGAAAGTAAGAGTTGCTGCGCTGCCTTAATCCGCTGTTTATTGAGCAATTCCGCAAAAGTCGAGTTGGTTTCCCTCTTAATCAGCTGACCCAGGTAGACTGGGTTAATAAAGAGATCCTTGCTAATATCCTTAAGCGAGAGCTCTTTCTGATAATCACGCCCAATCACCTCCAGAACGCTCACCACATTTTCATTCATGCGGTACTGGCCAAAGAACTTGATCAAGGTCTCTTTGATGTAGGCAACCAACTCTTCAAAGGAGTTAATGGCATGGATGGCTTTGACAATCTCGGTCATATCATCCGCTTTTAGATGCTCAAACAAGTGGAATACATCCATGACAAACTGAGTGAAGAGCTGTTTGGTGATAGCAACGCGCGGTGTATTCTCTAAGACAACCTTCTCCAGCAGGGTCAATTCTTCTATGATTTGATTGATATTTCCTTGAATAATCACCCGATAAATCGGTTCGTAATAAGCAAATAGACTCTCGGATTTTTCTAGATTGACAGAACCGTAAAAGAGGGCTTTTTCAGCGTTGATCTTCCATTTTTCAAAGAACGGCTGGTAGGGTTCTTCAAATGGTGTCACAACGATTCCATCTAGTGGCTGATCAGAGATAAAAATCTGCCAGTCTTGACCTAAAACATAGTAAGGAATAGTGAAAGAACCTTGTTTTTCCTTGGAAAGGCCTATCCACCAGTTGTCTTTACCTGCTAAGAAGTTGACAAAGCCTTCTTCATCCAATTCTTGGCTGAGAGTCTGGCTTTGCTCCACCTTTTCCTGAAGTTGGCTCGCAATTTTTTCTAATAAATGACTCAACTCCACCTTATCCACTGGTTTCACCAGATAATCCACGACACTGAGGTTCATTGCTTTCTTGACATAGTCAAACTCCTGATAGCCAGACAGCAAGATATAATAGGCATCTGGGAGAATCTCCTTCATCTCCTTGATCATCTCAAGCCCTGTCTTATCTGGCATGTTGACATCCGAAATGACCACATCAACTGGATTTTCCTTGACGTAGTCCAATGCATCATCTGCGTGATTAGCTGTTGCGACGACTTGCATATCCCATTTTTCAAAGGGGATTAATCGCTTGAGACCCTCTGTCACCATGTACTCATCGTCTACTAATAAAACTTTATACATTTCCCTTCCTTTCTATTCATTTTGAATAGTAATACGGTAACGAACACCTTCTTGTTCAGCAGACTCTACACTGATTTGGTAGCGATCTCCAAAATAGAGGACAAAGCGTTCGTGTACATTGATTATTCCGATTGATTGTCGCTCTCCGCTATAGCTTGCCTCGTGCTCAAAACTTCTCTGAGTTAGTTTTTCTTGCAAGGTAGCTAATTTTTCGGCAGGCATTCCACGACCATTATCGACTACCAGGAACTCAACAAATCCTTCACCCTTCAAAACCTTGATACTGATTACATTATCTGTCCGCCTGTAATCAATACCGTGAGCAAAGTAGTTTTCTACCAATGGTTGGAGCGTAAACTTGGGAATCTTCATATTTTCTAATTCTGGCTCGATCTTAAAACCATAGGCAACTGACTTTGGATAACGCACCATACAGAGATAGCTGTATTTGCGACAAAATTCTAATTCTTGCTTCAGCGTCGTTTCCCGCTCGTCGGAGATATTATTGCGTAGTAAACTGCTAAATTCATAGATAATATCTGCTAGCTCATCTTGGCTTTCCATCACCGCATACATCCGCAAGAACTCCAAGGTATTATACATAAAATGCGGGTTAATCTGAGCTTGCAAGGCCCGCATATTGGCATCTTTTTGGCTCAGTTCCAACTGATAAATATCGTGGATATTTTTTTCCAGTCGGTCCAACATATCATTGGTTGTTTCTGAGATGAGGAGCAATTCCTGGTCTTTTCCAGAAGTGTCAATGCGAAGTCCCTCTTCTCCTTGGGCAATAACCTGAATAGACTCGACCAGATCCACCACCTGCTTTTGGTAATTGGAAAAGGTCTGTCTCAGAGTGATATACAAGATAATGATAAAGAGAACGCTTAGTCCAATAATGATAGCCGAACTGGTCAACGTTCCCTTAAGAACAAAATCCTTAGGAACGGCTACACGAACTTGATAACCATGGGAGGTAACTCCTACAAGCCAGTCCTCCCGCTCGGCAGATACTGCCTCCCCAATCTGAAACATCTCCGTATCAAAAGGCGAAGTTACTGTTACAGCCATCGGGATATGGCCCCTTGTATTGTCAATAGCACCATGGAGAACATCTGGGGAAAGGGAGATATAGATGACTCCTAAATCCTTGTCAGACACAGGATCGGAAACGGGAATGGCAAAACTATTGGGAGCTGGTTTGAAGTTTTCTGCTGGAATTTTCTCTCCACTTCGTTTCCCTCGGGTAGAAACATACACTTCCTTGTAGTCTTGAAGAACAATAGCTACTCCAGTTACAAAATCATTCCGAACATAGAGATCGTCTATATTTTCATACAAAGATACCGAGATATAGGGTGAAGCCTTGCGCTCTAATTGCCAATAAAAATAGTCTGGTGTACTGAGACTAAAGTACTTATAAATCCCTTCAATCCGAGCCTGATTTTCAACCAAAGTCTGGGCAATCTGAGTCGACTCTCTATGGTAATATTCAATCTCACTCACTGTCCGAGTCGTCACACGTTGAGCTACTCGTTGGGCTTCTTTTTCACGGGAACTCCAGTCAGCATAGGAGAGCATGACCGCAAAACTTGCAATGATGGCAATCATCACCAAGGTATAGATGCGCAAGAGCGAGTGGAGCCAGAACGGCTTCATTTTATTTTGTCGCCAATTTTTCATGGATACTTTCATAAATAGGTTCCAACATATCACTAATAAAGAAATGCCACACACCAATTCCTACAAAAAAGAGGAGGGCAGGCATATAGTAACCAACTCCTACAAGCATGACCGTACCAAATAAAACCTTGGCAATTGCCGGCAAATTCATAAAAATCCCGATAAGAGCGAGTTTTACGGTATTTCGATAAGAGAGCTCATAGTGAACTTGTAGTTTCAATGAAACGGTATAAGCCAAAAAAACAAAGGCAACAACAAGGATATTGAGAAAGGTTGCCAAGAGATGGAAGATAGTTTGATGGGGCAATTGAACCAAAAGGTACAAACCATAAACTAAGACTAGATCTACAAGTACAAAACTATAGAAAGCGAGATTGCTCTTGACAAAATTACTCTTATACAATTCCAAGCTTCTTTAAAACTATAAGCTCGGTAAGTATAACCGTGCTCCGCATATAAACTCATAAGAGTTGCACTAGCTGGTGCCAAACCAAAGACTACACCTCCTGCTAGTGTGAATAACCAGAAAAAAGCCGTCGCAATCATTCCTAAAAAGAAACGATTAAAGACGAATTCTAGAAACTTTCCCATAATATCCTCCTTAAAACAACTATGTAACTATTATATCATATTTCAAACGTTTTCAAAAACATAGAGCATCCATTTACAATCCTCTAAAAGCGTGATACAATTGATTTTGACAGTTTTATATAAGGAGATTCTCATGAAGAAAAATATCTTAACTACCCTCTTAGCCGTCGTTCTCTACTTTCTCTGTCTAGGAATTGGAGTATTGCTTGGACACCTGGTCGATTCAACGGGCAATATGTTCTATGCGCCTGCCTTTTCTGCCCTTGTTGGAGGGAGCGTCTACATGCTTCTTTTAGCAAAGGTTCCTCGTTTTGGTGCGATTACCACTCTCGGACTCTTTATGGCTCTCTTTTTCCTAGCTAGTAAACACGGCGCTGGTGCCTTTCTACCAGCTATCACTTGCGGTCTTGCAGCAGATGCCACCGCTCGCCTCGGCCACTATCAGGATAAGATTAAAAATCTTCTCTCCTTCCTCGTCTTTGCTTTCAGCACAAGTGGTCCCATCCTCCTCATGTGGATCAGTCCAGAATCCTACGAAGCAGCTCTCCTCGCTCGTGGAAAATCCCAAGAATACATTGACCGTATCATGGTCGCTCCAGAGTTAGACAAAATTTTTCTCTTTGTCGCAAGCATTCTCCTTGGTGCCTTGATTGGTGCTTTACTTGGGCAGTTTCTAAGTCAAAAAATAGCCGATAAAATGTAAGGTAAAAACCCTGAAGACTAGCAATGCCTAGCTACAGGGCCTTTTTGTATACAATCTTAGAATTCACTATAGATAAATTCTTGGATATTCGAAAAATCGGTCACAAAACAGTAAATCACGATGCTTAAGATAACCGTATAGAAAAATAGTGTCCACAAAATTAATCGATGTGTGTTAGTTAGCTTGGTTTGCAAATTTGTAAAGTTCTTTTTCAACTTCCATCCATCCTTTCACTCCAACGTGCATCACGTCAAATAAAAAGTAATCATCATACTCTCTATTTCCATAGTTTAGCACCGTTGCACCATGACTTTTTGCAACATCTTCTATTTTTTTATAAGTTTTCTCCCGCATCTCTCTTGAGACACCCGTGTAGTCATTCCATTTCCCGTTTACTGGGAAAATAATGACCTCAACTTCAATGCCCAATTCTTTGGCAACTGTCAAGAAGAGTTCCATATCTGAATACTCTGGCGACTCCAGATAACTCAAATCTTTATTAGAATCTTTCAGTGATGCATAGCGATCTTTTAGGTAGGTATTGTAGTAGTTATTATCAACAGCATAATCATTATTGTCTGTTTTATTTTTGACCTCTTCTACAAACTGATCCGTCATCTTCTGCCAATCATAGTCTGGGGTTTTATCTCCTAGTGAAGGATAATCTGATTTGGCATGTTTTTGATAAAAAGTCTGTTTGAGCTTAAAGGAATACATCGCCTTATCAAACTCTAATAGTTTTTTATCAACAATCGTTCCTTTTCCATCTATGAAATAACTTTTATATTTTTTGTAGATGTCATTTTGTTGCTTGTTCCCCTTGGTAATCTCAATAATGCGATTGATTATTTTTTCTTTCGTTTCTTTGCTAATCTTGTCATTATCTAGCATGTGAAAAATATGTTCCTGAGAAACCTTATTCAAAAAGGCATCTTGATGGGTCCCATCTTTTTCAAACCACTGAACCGACTCTACTATAGCCACTTTTCGCTTACTCATAGATCCTTCAATAGAGCCCAAGGTCGTAGCCTGAATGATGTTTTGAGAATAACTGGTCCCAATCTGCATGATATTAAAATCGTTGTAGTTAAAAATTTTATTGGGATGATAGTCTTCATTTATCGTCGCAACCAACTCTGAGGAACCCATTAAAACCAGGGTATTGGGAGTGATATTGCTTGTTAAAATATCTCTACTTTTATACTTTTCATACGAGGTACTATAACGAATACTGTTATCCTTGACTTTATAATAATCATCAATCTTCTTGACATAGGTCACATTTAAAAGGGCAAGCGTCGCAATTACGAGCACAAGCGATAGTAAAAATGCTTTTAATTTAATCATCTCGTTTTATCCCATCCCTTCGATCCGTCCGATCTCTTTTCAATCTCTTATCTCTTTAAAATCGTAAGTAAGATTTTATAGGGTTCACCTGAAAAGATAAAGAAACCAATCATAACCAAATTCATGGTCACAAACCAACTTAGTAGCTTATACCAGTTTTTGTTTTTATTTTTCTTATAAAAATTGCTTTTCTTTTGATACACTTCAAATCCAGCCATCAAGACACCATGATAAAAACCATAGACAATGTAACTAACACTAAGACCATGCCAAAAACCCATGACCAACATATTGACCATATAGGCATAGGTTGCATTGTGTAGTCTATTTTTAAACCATTTTTTCCTGATAACCTGCATCAATACTCTTGAAAACACAAAATCTCTCAACCAGGTCGACAAGGTGATATGCCATCTGGTCCAGAAATCCTTGATATCAACACTCAAGAAAGGTTTATTAAAGTTCATCGGTGTCTGAATACCTAGAATGTTGCTACTTCCAACGGCCATTAGACTATAGCCTGCAAAGTCGAAGAACAGATACAAGGTATAGAGGTACATATACTTAATTGAGTAGACGACTGTACCAGTATTATTTAGAGTGAGTAACATCTGGTAAACATAGGTTGATAAAACAACCTTGTAAAGAAGGCCTAGAACGATACGATACACACCGTCCCCTGCTAACTCTAGATACTCTTTCGAGGCATGACCTCATTTATCTCTTTTAAAAATCTCCTACTCCGATCAATTGGACCAGCACTAACAGTTGGGAAAAAGAGCAAAAACTGTAGATAATCTTTTACACTGATTTTTTCTTTGATCAAGCCATCCGATATCTCTAACATGATCTGAATGGTCTTAAAGGACATGTAGGAAATTCCAATAAAGGCCAACAAATGCAGAGAAGTCAGGGCAAAGACTTTATTGATTACCAAAGGAAGAATAGAAAGGAAAACCAGTGGTTTCAGCCGCTTTGCCTCTATCCTCTGTGCTAGAAAAACCAGAAAATACTGGTAAACGATAAAGACGAGTAAATAGACAATCATCGCTCGACTCTTGCCATAGATAGCTCCTGTGAATAAGAGGGAGAGCGCTAAAATATAGCAGTCCTTACGTTTTTCAAAAAAGTTTACCACAAAACCAATCAGTAACACTACAAACAAGAGAAGGAAAAACTCATTCCCCTCGAAATAATTCATATCAACCGAACTCCTTTTTCATTTTCTCATCTTGCTTCAGAACTTATCTTTCTAGTTTTTTCCTATCCTATCACTAGAGAGAGTTAGCTTTATTTATTATACCATAATTTAAAAACTTTAAATGCCTCTGTTGGCAACTACCTAGAACAAAAAAGAGCCCTTCGGCTCTTTTTATTTATGACTTAATTTCTTGGTCAAGAAATCTCCCAAGAACTGGATTGTAAAGATAATCAAAATGATAATGATGGTTGCCAAGATGGTCACATCGTGATTGTAGCGGTTAAATCCATAGGCGATGGCTACGTTACCGATACCACCAGCTCCAACTGCTCCCGCCATAGCTGTTTCCCCAACAAGGGAAATTAAGGTCACAGTCGTCACACGAATCAAATCTGGAAGACCTTCTGATAGGTAAACGCCCACGATGTCCCAGAATGTCGCTCCACTGGCCTGCGCAGCCTCAATGACACCACCATCCAACTCAGCCAAGACAACCTGCACCTGACGGGCAAAGAAGGCGAAGACTGCAAAAGAAAGTGGCACAAGGGCTGCATTTGGCCCGATACTAGTCTTAACAATCAAGTGAGAAAGTGGTGACAAAATGGCCAAGAGGATGATAAAGGGAACCGCACGGAAAATAGAGGTAATCTTGTCTAAAATCCAGAAGATAACCTTATTTTCCAAGACACCACCTGGCGCTGTCAAGACGAGGAAGAGACCTGCCACCAACCCCAAGAACCCTCCGATGATGAAGGAAAGAACTGTCATATAAAGAGTTAGGTAGATAGCCGTTCCCCAGCCGGCTTGTCCAGCCCAGCCCATTTTATAGACATTTGGTAAATAGGTTTGAATAAACTCTGTCATTCTACTGTCCTCCCTTCAATACTTTTAACTGGACACCAGCCTGACGGATGGCTTCTTGAGCACCTGCTAGTGTTGCTTTTTCACCTGACAAGACCACAACCAATTCTCCAACAGGAGTGCCATCAAGAATTTCGATATTTCCATAGAGAATATTAGCTGTTACTTGGTAATGTTTGTACAATTCATTCAAAAGTGGTTCGTCTGTCGAAGCACCTGCATACTTGAGTTGCACTAAGATACTGTTCTCAGATAAATGCTCTACGATTTCTTGCTTCTCAATCTTGACCATGGCTTCGTCAATACCTGTGGCAGTTGAGATGAAGTCTTGAGTCAAAGGTTGTTTAGGGTCTGAGAAAATTTCAAGGACACTGCCTTCTTCAATCAAATGGCCATCCTGCATGACTGCCACACGATTGGCAATATCTTTGACAATCTGCATTTCGTGTGTAATCAAGACAACGGTCAAACCTAATTTCTGGTTCAAATCTTGCAACAAGGCTAGAATTTGCTTGGTTGTCTTAGGGTCAAGAGCAGACGTAGACTCATCTGAAATCAAGATTTTTGGATCATTGGCAAGGCACGCGCAATGGCCACACGCTGTTTTTGCCCTCCAGATAGTTGTGAAGGGTAGTTTTCAGCACGATCTGCAAGTCCAACCAAGTCTAACAACTTAGCTACTTTTGCTTTCTTTTCTTCCTTGCTGAGTCCAGAGTGTTTGAGGGCAAAGGCCACATTCTCCTCTGCTGTTTTTTGACTCATCAGATTGAAATGCTGGAAAATCATCCCGATATCTTGACGTTTACGACGCAACTGCTCTGCCGTCAAGGTAACCTTACCATCAAAAATCACATCGTCGCCAATGGTAATTTTGCCTGCAGATGGTTTTTGCAGGAGGTTAATCACCCGAACAAGGGTTGATTTCCCTGCTCCAGAATATCCAACGATTCCGTAGATATCTCCTTCTTGGATATGAATGGTCACATCCTTGACCGCTGTGATGGTTCTCTTCTTTTGGTGAAAAGTCACATCGATCTGATCTAACTTGATAATATCTCTACTCATAGCTTCTAATCAGCTCCTCTACTAATTCAATATGGGTGTAGTAATCGGCGATTCGCACATTTTCATCTCCACCGTGGTCTCGGCTATTGGCATTTCCTAAACCGAAGGCCACCATGGGTACCTCTAGGGCATCAAAGACCGTATGCATAGGTCCTGTCCCCGCCGTTGTCGGTAAGACTGATACCCCCTGTGGATAGAATTTCTTGGCCAACTCGATCACATTGAGAATGGCTGGCGCACTCATATCGCTTCGATAGCTCATCTCTCCCAAGGTATAGTATAATTCTACCTTATCAAAGCCATTTTTGTCTAGCTGTTTCCGAATTTTTTCCAGGACATTGTGAGGTTCTAGACCAGGAACCAAACGAACTTCTAACTTGGCATTAGCTTCTGCTGGCAAAATCGTTTTAACCCCTTGCCCTTGATAACCTGACTGAATCCCTTCGATATTAAGGGCTGGCTCAAAAAAGAAACGTTTTAGGAAGGCTACACGATCCTCTTGTAAGAGAGGCAATTCCAAGCCATAAATGCGACTGATTTCCTCTGGATTGCGTTGGGCGTAGGTATCCACCAAGGCTAGTTCTCGTTCATTCGGCTCTTGAACATCCTCGTACAAGCCCTCTACCAAGATACGACTATCTGCAGTACGCAAGCTACTCAAGGCCTGGAGGAGATACCATGGAGCTGATTCCACGACACCACCATAGCTCGAGTGAATGTCCACATCCGCACTTTTCACCTTGGCATCAAAGGTCACGATTCCCTTGTTTCCACCAGAAATTTCTAACTGCTCCAAGGCATTTTTAGTTCCTTGCTCCCATACTAGCAAATCTGCTCCACGAAGTTTGTCTGCGTGTTTCTCTAAATACTTATCTAAATCCATAGAAGCAGACTCCTCTGCCCCTTCCATGATAAAGCTGATATTGACTGGCAGGTCGTCGTGGTGCTGCATATACTTTCTCAGAGCACTCAAACGAGCCGTGATATGTCCCTTGTCGTCGTCAACCCCACGCCCATACATAAATCCATTACGCACAGAAAGTGTAAAGGGATCCTCTGCCCAAATCTGATCTCCGTCCGCTGGCACAGTGTCATAGTGGTTATAGAAAATCAAGGTCTTAGCATCTGGACGCGAACTCTTGAAATGCGCCATGACAAAGGCGCCGTGTAGCTCTCATCAATCTCGACTTCAGCTCCCACACGCTTGAAAATCTCACCCAGATAGTTTGCGACTTCCTTGAGCCCAACCTGCTGGGCAAAGACTGATTTCTTGGAAATCAAGGTACGCAAAACTTCAAAATAATGCTGGGCTACATGATCCTTTTCAAATTTTTCAATCTGTTCTTGTTCGCTAGGAAAAACCATTTTTCTCTCACTTTCTACTGAGGACTTGTGTCTATGGACGGACTATAAGATCATCTTCTTCAAAACCAACAGTCTAGACAAAAGCAAGAGGTGGAAACTCTCTCCCACCTCCCTGTGTCTTATTACCAAACTGGTTGGTCCAAACCGTCTGATGTTTCTTCGATAACTTTTTTCACTTCATCAGTGTGGTAAGCTGCGATAATTTTCTTGATGGCATCCGCTTTAGGTGATGATTCCCAATCTTTTTTCGCAACGATGATGTTGTACCATTGTTTTGAGTTTTCATCAGCTTGTTCTTTGAAGAGTGCTTTCTTGTAGTCCAATTTTGCTTCTGTAACGAAGGTATTGTTTACAACGGCAGCGTCAACTGATGATAATGAACGAGCTGTTTGACTAGCATCCAATTCAGTAATCTTCAAGTTCTTTGGATTTTCTTTGATATTAGCAACTGTTGCAAGAGCAGTTCCAGAAACATCCAATTTGATCAAACCAGCTGATTGAAGCAAGTAAAGCGCACGGCTTTCGTTTGTTGCATCGTTTGGTACAGCAATTTCACCGTTATCTGGGATTTCTTCCACTTTAGTGTACTTGTTTTCTTCCCCATTTTTACCTGAGTAAAGGCGGATTGGTGAGATGTAGGTATCTGCAATCGCTACAAGATCTTTTCCGTTTTCTTTGTTCCAGTTGTTCAAGAAGTTATAGTGTTGGAAAGCGTTCAAGTCAACTTCACCATCAGCAGTTGCCTTGTTTGGCTGTGAATAGTCTGTGAACTCTGTGAATTCCAATTTAATGCCATCTTTTTTAACCAATTCTTGGATTTTATCCCAACGCGCTTCTTCAGAACCGCTACGGTTAACTGTTGCAATTTTGACAACTGTTTCATTGTCTGCTTTCTTTTCTGAATTTCCGCAAGCTGCAAGAGCCAAACCTGCGACTGTAGCAAGAGCTGCTACACCGAGCCATTTTTTAATTTTCATGATTCTATCTCCTTTAAAAATAATACCGTAATAGTATCTCATACTTTATTTGATTTCGCAAATTGTTATTAGATAGGCAGACATATAGTTTGAAACTATATACCTAAAAATTGAGAAATCATCCGCCCTTCTCAGACTGGATGATTTCATACGACTATTTAATATCAGCTTCTGCTGGGAGATAAGTGTCTCCAAAGAATTGTTTAGACAATTTTTCAAGAGTTCCATCTTTGTAGAGTTCTTGGATACGTTTGTCTACAAATGATTTCAACTCATCTTGACCTTTGGCAAGAAGTGGGTAAACATAAGGTTGTTGGTCGCTTGGAAGTTCGATGACTTTCAAGTTGTCCAAACCTTGGTTCTTGATAACTGTCTCTACACCGATTTTATCAAAAATCTTATAGTCAAACTGACCATCACTCAAACGTACCATGATTTGTTGGAAATCTGCCTTGGTGTAGTTAAGGATAGTTGGGTTATCTGCGTGTTGTTTGTTATATTCTTCCAACTGTTTGGCTGATGTAGTCGCTTGAACAATCTCTGTTGATTTTCCACCGATATCATCGAGAGATTTGATACTGTTATCATCTTTCTTCACTACAAGGACATTAGGGTTTTTGGGCAATAGGTGCTGCATAGAGGTATTTCTCCGCACGTTCTTTAGTATAACTAAGATTGTTTACAGCCATAGTGTAGCGGTCAGCGTCAAGTCCTGCAAAGACACCTGACCATTCTGTCTTTTCAAACTTAACATCATACTTGTCAGAATCTTTAAAGATAGCGCGAACTACTTCAATCTCGTAACCAGTCAATTCACCATTTTCTTCATAGATAAATGGCTTTGGTGATCCGTTAGTCGCTACGACAATTTCCTTCTTACCAGGTGTTGCCGCTTCACTTGATGCAGTATCTTTCTTATCTCCACCTGAGCAAGCTGCTAGTACACCTGCGGCAACAAGTCCTAGAGCAGCAAGAGATGAATATTTGACGATTTTTTTCATGTCATTTCCTCCAAAATAGAATACCTTACTATCTTATCAGAAAATAATTTTTTTCGCTATTATATGATATCTATCTCGGTGATAGGTTTTTTTTATGGCTGACTAAAAGACCAGACGCAAGACTGCAATTAAGACCACTCCAAAAAGAACAGTGCCCACTAGATTGCGGTAGCGAAAGGCTACCCAAGCCGTTGGAAAGACTGCCAAGAAGTCCAGCCACTTGATCTGAGGAAGACTCCCAACCTTGCCTGTCACTACACTTGAAAGGATCAAAGCAAAGATAATAGAAACAGGCAAAAACTTCAAAAAACGCTCGACGATTGCTGGCAACCCCTTGTACTTGACCAAGATGAAAGGAATCATACGGGGAATCCAAGTCACCAAGCCAGAGAAAATAACTGCTAATAAAAGATACTTACTGACCATCTAAGATCACCCCCATAGTACAACCTAGCAAGGTCGCAAACAAAACAGCTAGTGATTGAGATACCACTGTCAAGAGCAAAAAGAAAGACACCGCAACAACTGCTAGGATCAGCAGCAGATTCCGTACAGGAACCCGTCTTTGCATAATCTGAAATTGCGAGGTAAAAATCCCGATAAACATCCCAACAAGGGCAAAGTCTAATCCAAAGACCTCTGGATTTGGAAGAAGACCACCTAAAGCCGTTCCCGCCACTGTCCCAATAAACCAGGCTACATAACTATTGAGATTGTTCCCGTGCATCCACATAGGATGGACCTTGTCTGTATGGGCTAATTCTCCCATCAAAACCCCGTAAGTCTCATCTGTAAGGAGACTGGACATGCCGATATTTTGCCAGAGGCTAGTATGACGGAAATAAGTCGACGCATGCAGACTCAACAAGAAGAGACGCAAGTTGATTAAAAAGACTGTCATGGCAATGGCCGCCACAGGCGCTTGGACCGCAATCAATGCCAACATGGCAAACTGGGCGCTCCCAGCATAAACAAAGAGGCTCATCAGGCCCATCTCAACAGGTGTCACATGGGGAGCGCCGATAATCCCGCAAGCTAGACCGATACTAACATAGCCAAGGGCAGTCGGCATGGCAGCCTGAACACCTTCCCAAAATCCTTTTTCTTTCATCTCTCTCCTCTTATTTTCTTCGTTTGAGGCTGTTCATGGTCACAGCCACAGCAAGGAATATTATAACACATTCAAAGAAGAGAAAAAAGTTTAGAGTTTGAAACTAGTAGTTCGCAAACATTGTTAAAAAGCATTACTTGCTTATTGATACATAAGAAACTGATCCACTCGGATAGTGTACTTATCAACTTGGCTTTCAACATACCCATCTTCTGTCGGGTAAACATCGACCCAGAGTTCTTTCCTTTTCCCTTTCAGCTTGACTTTATAGCGATAGCCGTCATCATATAGTCCTACTGTATCAGTTGCCATGGATTGGTAATCTGGAAGAGCTTCAAGTTCTTTTTTTACAGTCTGGAATAAGTTAAAGAGCAATGCTTGCTGCTCAGCTTTTGAGGTAACGGGGAAATGAGCCGTCACTTCTTCAAAACGATGTGATTTTGAAAATGTGAATCTTGCTCGGCCAGTATAGCCTTTCAAAGTAATCTGTTCATAGTGATAGAAAAGGCGACCTGTTTTATAGAAATAGGGGTCTTCTGCACGCCAGGTATCGCGATAGGCCATTTCCTCTTCTTCTACCACTTTATCAGCCTCTCCAAATACTTCTTCAAAAGACTTCTCAGGCATATAAAATGAAAGGGATTTAAACATGACTAGTTGAGTTCTTTGTATTTGTCTTTCCGGAGCATTTAGGCATGCTGTTAGAGACACCAACAATACCCCTAAAGCAAGCAAACTACTGATTATTTTTGTAATTTTCATATATCTACTATACAAAAAAAGGCTAGGATTTGTCCAAGAATAAAGAGTCAACAATTAGCTGACTCTTTATTCCACCGTATCAAAAGCGAGACTTGGTTTGGCGTTGAGGTCCAAGCCTGCAAAGTTTTCTTTGTTCCACTCGCTGACGCTGGCATAGGCAATCATGCCTGCATTGTCTCCGCAGAGACGCAGGGGTGGAATGATGACCTTGACATCTGTGATTTCGGCTGCCAGGCGCTCTCTGAGGCCTTTATTGGCGGCCACGCCACCGGCCACGACTAGGGTTTTAACAGGATATTTTTCCAAAGCCTTCTTGGTTTTAGCCATGAGAATGTCCATAACTGCAACTTGGAAGGACGCACACAAATCCTCTGTAGGCAGACTTTCTCCCTTTTGCTCAGCATTGTGGTGAAGATTGATAAAGGCAGACTTCAAACCTGAGAATGAAAACTCCAGATTGTCTTCCTTGATCATGGCACGAGGGAAGTCATAAACATCCTGACCTTGATGGGCTAGCTCGTCAATCTCACGACCTGCTGGATAGGTCAAGCCCATGACACGACCGACCTTGTCATAAGCCTCCCCAACTGCATCGTCTCGTGTCTCCCCAACAATCTTGTAATCGCCAGCCTCGGAAACATAGACCAACTCTGTGTGACCACCGCTGACCAAGAGGGCTAGCAAGGGGAAGTCCAAAGTCTCCACACTCTGAGCTGCCATGAGGTGACCAGCCATGTGGTTGACGGGGATAAGTGGCAGGCCATGCGCCCAAGCAAAGGCCTTGGCAGCTGACAAACCAACTAGCAGAGCTCCGACCAAGCCTGGTCCGTAGGTGACTGCAACAGCTGTCACGTCCTCTTCGGTAATTCCTGCTTCTGCTAGAGCCTCCTCGATACAGGCTGTAATGACCTCAACATGGTGACGACTAGCTACTTCTGGCACTACGCCCCCGAAACGCTTGTGACTCTCAATTTGACTAGCAATGACATTGGACAAGAGCTGATCATCGTTTTTCAGTACGGCGACACTGGTCTCATCACAGGACGTTTCAAATGCTAAAATATATCTATCCTTCATCTATTTCTCTCTTCATGATGATGGCGTCCTCAACTGGATCATGGTAATAGTCCTTTCTCTCAGCGATGACCGCCATCTTTTCTTTCTTGTAAAATGCTTGCGCTCGGTGATTTGACTTTCTAACTTCGAGGAAAATCTCCTTATCTGTCGGCATCGTTGAAAACAAGGCTGACGCAATTCCCTGACCCTGATAGGCTCCTTTTACAGCAATTTGCAGAACTTCTGCCTCAAAGAGATTCTCCTGAACGGCTAGAAAACCAATCACTTCTGCCCCATCATAAGCCAGAGCATACCAAGTCTGGTCTTGGGACAGGTCTGCTTGGATTTGTTCCAGCGTCCAAGGACTGACTGGGTATACATCTACCATGACAGCGTAGATGGCTTGAGCCAAGTCAGGTTGCTGTTGGATTCGTTTGATTTCTATCATAGGCGTTTAATGTAGGACTGGCCAGACTCGGTGTGGTTCTTGAGCCAGTTTTCCTCAGCCTCGACACGCTTGAGGTAATTGGGCACAAAGTCGTGCAAGGAGTCCGCTTCCTGGTCCCAAGCCCAAAAAGCTAGATTGGCTGCATTTGGCAAGGTTTCTTGGTAGTTAGCTTGTGGCAGATGCTCTTGAATTTGTTCCACAAAGACACCAACTTCTCCGACAAAGGTTACCTGTTCAGCATCCTTGACTTTTTCTAACACCTCTTCAAAAGATAAATGCGCTTCTGGCAAGACAGCCTTGACATTTTCATAAAATCCTGCATAAACATTGTTGCGACGTGCATCCATGATAGGAACCACCAAGCCTTCTTGCTGACGTGGCACCAGAGCCAAGAGACTGGACATACCAACTAACTCAATGTTCAGGGTATGAGCCAAGGTCTTAGCAGTTGCTACCGCAATTCGCAAACCCGTGTAGCTACCTGGTCCCTCTGCCACCACGATTCGATCCAAGTCCTTGGGTTTCCAATCCAAACTCGCCATCAAAAAATCAATGGCTGGCATAAGGGTTATACTGTGATTTTTCTTGATATTGATCGTGGTCTCAGCAAGAACCTGCTTATCCTCTAAAATGGCTAGAGAAAGAGCCTTGCTGGACGTATCAAAAGCTAATACTTTCATAACACATTCCTATCTTTTGGTCTGTTTACTATTATACTACAAAAGCTGACGCATGGGAATTTTCTTTGTTTTGAAACAAAAGGGCCTGACACTTAGGACAAGCAATTCTGCACAAAAAATTATAAAAAGTTGTAGCTTTTTTTAATAGAAAAGTGAACAAGGAAATTGGAAGGTTCTTCGTAAAAAAGTTTGGATCAGGCATATATGTTTCAACTCGATTTTCGATGCGAGAAATCAACATTGTAACAATAAAGATCTCATCTAAATATACAGAAAGTCCATCCCATCTATCAAGACGAGGTGGATTTTCTGTATATCTAGAGGAATAATTGACTTTAGGCATTTAAACCAAAGTAGAAAACGAGCCAGACAACATAGGTTACAAGGAGGAGAAAAATTGAATAGAGCGTCACAAAAGCAAGCTTCCAAAGGAATTTTGTTTTGCGGTGTTCCAGATGCACAAACAGGGTATTTCCCCCATAGACACAGGCTACAAAGACTATAAACATCAAGAGGCGAACCCCTACTGCAAATTCAAATAAACTAAACATCCTTAATCCTCCTTGTTTTAAAAGCTATAGGGAATGTTCCCGTCCATAAACTTCCCTTTCTCTTTCCATTATAACACCTAAGTGCTCTCCAACCAAATCCTATCTATCTTTTTGCCCTCCTTTCCCTCTTGACTTTCTCATTTTCTGTCTTTTACTAATTTTTTTCATTT
>BNJU01002146.1_pt1 | contig 35813 bp, 33 predicted proteins | sample 8539281 | NCBI WGS metagenome assembly BNJU01 (sample SAMD00202456, study PRJDB9452) | human saliva metagenome | isolation source: human saliva | place: Japan
GGGCCTCATCGTTGTCTTATGCTGAGCTCGGCCACCCGTTCCCAGCATCGGTGCGCACGACCGATCAGATCACCAAGTACTCTGACGCGGCACCGATCGCCCGCGATCAGCTTGTCGTCGGCGATATGATCGGATTCTCACACGCGCCGGGGGGCTATGTGGATCACATCGGCGTCTATGCCGGCACAGACGCGGCCGGGCACCCGCTCATGGTGCATGCACCCGATGTGGGAGGCGTTGTCGAAGAGACGCGCCTCGATACACCGTGTTGGCAGGGTATGACGTGATAGCCAACTCGCCGGACGGTGTGAGATGGACGCAGGTGTGCACGCGATGGGGGATGATCACGGTATGAGCATCGACGACGAGTCTCACCGCAAACCGAGTCCTCCACGATCCGAATGGGTTGGCGGTGACCCAGTGGCACCTCGAGCCTTGTCGATTGACGAGGAGTGGGCGGTGATCATGGCCCTCGAGGAGGAACGGGGCCGCGCACACGCGCCTGAGCGGACAGCCGTTGCAGCGCCGCCACCCTCACAGGAGGATCTGAGCTACCTCGAGCCGATCATTTATCCACACTCGAGCACTCAGGTTAATCCGTGGCGTACACCTGGTCCTACGCCCATGCCGACGAGGGACCGGTGGCGTTGGAGATGGTGGCGCTTGTGGGCCCTACCGAGTCTGGTGTGCCTTGCTGCCATCAGCGTCGTCGTCGTTCGGCTCTATGGGGGTGCAGTCGACCGTGGTGATCCCAAGTCGCTGATCATGCCGTTCCTGTTTCTGGGGACTCTGTGGTGGAACTGCATCATCCATACCCTGTATGTCTCGTGCGTCAGACGCATGAATTCGTCCGTCGGCTTTCATATCGGCGCCGCGATCACCGCTTTCGTGGTGTCCTCAGTAGCAGCGTTCGTGTGCGTGTGGGCATTCGTGACGGCCGTGAATCTTGGAGTGGCGGGTGCGTAAACGGCCGATAGCGCACCTTCCACACACCAGTCCTGACACGAACCGAAAGCCGCCAGAAACAGGCGGCAGAAACCGGGTGCAAATCCGATGGTGTAAAACGATGATGGTTGATCGATTATGCACCTCGTCGTACAATGGAGACTCGCGGTGGCGTTGCCGATCAATCAAAGGAGACCGTCATGGCTAACGATCAGATCCGCACCGATGAGGAAGCACGAGCGTCGATCGCTTTCGCTGACGCTGCGCTCAATCTTGCCGGGCATGTTGTTACTGACGCTCATCTTCGTGACCTTCAGTGGAAGATGGCCACGGGAGAGCTCACGGTCGACGAAGCAGGTAGTGCGGGAGAAAGGTACCTGTACGAGAAGTTCGGGTATTCGCATGAGTGAGGATCCGAGTTGGGATGAATATTTCATCCCAGGCACTCAGGTACTGCGCAACAAGTTCACCGGCGGCGGCGAGTTGCCATACGGGGTTGATTCTGAACGCGCGTTGCAAGCGTTGGAGGAACACAGGGCGACCTTGCGCCTTATCGAGCTCCGAGACAATCCGATCCTGGGGTTGTTTGATTATGACCACATGAAGGCCATTCACCGGCATATCTTCCAGGACGTCTACGAATGGGCAGGCGTTGAGCGCACAACCCCAATGCTTGGTCCGTTGATCAAGCACGGACCCGACGTGTCCCAATTCCCTGACTACGATCCGGCTGATCGCTCCGTTGCACATGAGTACTACCGTGCCGGCCCTGAGCTAAGGCGAGCGGCCGAGCGCGAATACGACGCAATTCGTCATGCCGACTACCTGCGCGGCCTGGACGTCGATGATTTCGTCGACGCATTCGCGCAACGATGGGCCGCCCTCAACCAGGTTCATTCGTTTCGCGAGGGCAACACACGCAGCCAGTTCGTGTTCTTCTCAGAGCTCGCTCATCATGCAGGCTATTACGTGGATGCCGATGCCTTCGCTCCTGTGTCCCAGGCGCAGATCCTCGCAGGGGTAACCAACCCGCTACGCGACGGGCTGGTAGCCGCGCGTTTCTACTACCAGGACCGCCACGATGCTGGTCCTATGGCGGAAGTGTTGTCCTACGCCGTTCGTCCCCTCACCAAGGCAGAGGAGGAGCATCGACCGGTTGTGCCCGTCGAGGCACGCAGGGCTCGTGCCGTCACGTCGGCCGCGTTTGCGGCGGGGGTGGTGTCACCTGGCCGCGCGCATGCTGGGGGCGATGAGCTGACGGCGCGGCCGTATACGCCGGAGCAGTATGACGGGTACACGCATTAGGGCGTGCGATAACCAGATTGGGGTTGTAGGAGGCTGGTGTGGCGACCATCGGGTACGCGCGTGTATCGACGCGCGAACAGAATACGGATGCGCAGGAAGCAGAGTTGCGGGCGGCCGGCGCGCAACAGGCATTCGTCGACGTGGTGTGAGTTCGCGGCTTATGCACCGTCCCGCGTGGGATGGGCGTGTGGAGTATCTGCGTGAGGGTGTTGTTCTTGTTGTCCGTGCGTTGGATCGGTTGGCAGGCTCGAAGAGAATCGCTATCGAGGTAATTCGGGATCTGGGCAAGCGTGGGTTGCGGCTCCGCTCATTGACTGAGCCGTTCCTTGACGAGGATGCGTCCACGCCGATGGGTGAGGCGATTATTGGGATCATGGCCGTGTTGGCCCAACTGCGGATGTCGACGATCCGGGAGAATACGCGCAGGGGCTTGCGCATGCTCGAGCTGAGGGGCGTGTTGGCGGGCGTCGGCCGCGGGTGACTGGGGATCGCTTGTAAGCGGCCGAAGCGATGTGTCAGGTGGGGATGACGCATGAGCAGATCGCATCGACCTTGGGGGCAATCGGACGACGGTGACGCGCGCACTCGCCCGGCGCAGGCAGGAGCGCGAGCTCGGGGCACTGAGAGGGCGGGTCCCCGCCCGCGTTGCGGATGCACGGGGATTGGGCTGGGAGTGGTCGGTAGCAACGGGTGCGCGGCGCGCATGGGCGGCAGTGTCGGCGGAGGGATTGCTCGGAGAACATCGCGCATTCCTCGGGGCTATTCGTTGCGATGATTGTCGATGTCGTCGGCCCAGGCGCGGAAACGCTGTTGGAGCGCGTGGAGCTGTGGGCCGTTAATGCCGTAGGCCGCAACTTGTGTCAGGCTGATGTCGCTTGCTCCGCGCAGACACTCTGCGAAGAATGCTTTGTCAAAGCCTGCATCGCGTTCCTGCAGGAGTTCGATGAGGCGCGCATCGGTGATTGTTCGGGTGGAGCGGATCGCATCGACGTCGAGGTAGTCGCGTGGGTAGCTCCTGGAGTACAGGGCGCTGAGTTTGTTGCCGACGGCGTCAGCAAGGTCAAGGACGGGCCCGATGTCGAGGCGGACGGGTGTGTGGGCGCGCCAGTCGATGGCGAGATCAACGCTGAGTGGTGCCCCGTCTGGTGGAGTGACGGAGAGCTGGGCGAAAGAGGGGGGTTGTGCGTTCGACGGTGACGTCGTAGTTGTGGGCAGCGAGGTGCTCAATGAGGCTGTCTACTGCGTTGGGGAACCGCGTGGCGGCGTGCATGACCGTGAAGAGGTCAATGTCGTTGGTGGGGCGCTGTGTCATCCCGTGTTCACGGATTGCACCTGAGCCCGCGAGAGCGAAGTCCGCGTCTGCGAGGACCTCAAGCGCACATGCGATTAGCTGACGTTGCGACTGTTGTACAGAGAGAGCCATTTATTCCTCCCACACAGCGCTGTGAAGCGATTTTCCCATGCGGCTGTGATCGCAAGGTCAAGGCGCAGTGTCGGCCATATGTCGGTGAGGGTGTCGCGGTTGAGGTAGCGGCGTTGGTCTTCCACACTGCCCTCGCCGATAACGCATTGGTAGACCGTCGTTCGTTCGCCGACGTCGTCGACGTTAAAGCAGCCATCTCCTGGTGCCCAACTCAAACGCACAGGGAGGTGCACGATGCCCGTGGATGGACCCGTGAGCTCATCGAGCGATGCGGGAACACAAAAGGGTTTTGTGTCGCGGTATGTGATGCGTCCACTCATGCCTCTCTCCTCTCGTGCTTGCGATCTGGCGACCCGCTCGCATGTCTAGCTTAGCGTGCGATGAAGCGGATGATGAGGATACGGCGGGTGGCAGCGCTTAGTCTGCCCCGCCGCATGTGTTCAGACGTTGGACTTCCGAGCGCAGAAGGTAGCGCCAGGTAGCAGCGGGCGACCACTGTGATCAAGGCGCTTTCGCAGCGTTTGCGGCGCTGAAGCAACCACTCTGGAAAGTAGGTGCCTGAGCGCAGCTTGGGAATCGCCACGTCAATGGTGCCGACCCTGGTGTCCAGGGGCCGGTAGCGATACCTATTGCGCCTGGCGTGACGCTGCGGGTCTTGTTGGCCCCACTGAGCCCCGCACACCGTGTCAGCCTCCGCTGATAGCAGCGCGTGAATGACGTGCTGGAGCAAGGAACGCATCAAATCCGGGGACGCCTGAGACAACGCCTGGCCGAGCATGCCAGCAGGGTCGATAAATGAGGAGCGGTCATCGTTGTGCCTCCACATCATGTCGAGTCAGAAGTAGAGAGCTTTCTCGAAGGATCACACGGTGACCGCACCCATAACAAGCAACGAGCCGACCACCACACGGTGACACCACCATGCGGGACGCTACTGATACATCTGTGCCCCAAGTCGGGCTTGAACCGACGACCCACGGATTATGAGTCCGCTGCTCTGACCGACTGAGCTATTGGGGCGTGGCCATCTTAGCGGAGGAAGACGCTACCCTTCCACCGACACCCTCCCTGATCCGTAGGTCACGTCACAGCGACATAGGACCTTAGTCATGCCTATGGTGGTTTTACAAGGTCACAGCCAATAATTTTAAGGAGATGGCATGAACGTCGCGGAACAGATCGTGGCCCAGCTCGTCGACGCGGGAGTCCATCGGATCTACGGCATTGTCGGCGATTCGCTCAACCCCATCGTCGACGCCGTGCGCAAAACCGGCGGCTCGACGAAGGGCGGCATCGACTGGATCCACGTGCGCCACGAGGAGGCGGCGGCGTTCGCAGCGTCGGCCGAAGCTCAGCTGACAGGCAAGCTCGCCGTGTGCGCAGGCTCATGCGGCCCAGGCAACCTACACCTCATCAACGGCCTGTACGACGCGAACCGCACGGGCGCACCTGTCCTGGCCATCGCCTCGCACATCCCGAGCGTTCAGATCGGCACGATGTACTTCCAGGAGACTCACCCGGACCGCATTTTCGAGGAGTGCTCGGTCTACAACGAGCTCATCTCCTCCGCCGCACAGTCGCCGCGCACGGTCAACTCGGCGATCCGCCACGCGGTCGGCTTGGGCGGCGTCTCGGTCATCACATTGCCCGGCGACATCTCTGACCTCAAGGCCGTTGAGCACGTTCCCACCTACGCGCCCGCGCGCCCCGCGACGCTTGCTCCCAACGCCACCGATATTGAAGAGGCCGCGGCGCTCCTCAACAAGGCGGACAAAGTCGCGATTTTCGCCGGCGCGGGCGTTGAGGGTGCCCACGACGAGGTCATCGCCCTGGCGGACGCCCTCAAGGCCCCGATCGGTCACTCGCTGCGCGGCAAGCACTTCATCCAGTATGACAACCCCTTCGACGTGGGCATGACGGGCCTGCTGGGCTACGGCGCGGCCGCGGAGGGCATGAACGACGCTGACGTGCTGATCCTGCTAGGCACCGACTTCCCCTACGACCAGTTCCTGCCGTCCACCCCAACGATCCAGGTGGACACGCACGCAGAGAAGCTGGGCCGCCGCACGGACGTCGGCCTCGCGATCCACGCGCAGGTCAAGCCCTTCATCGAGGCCCTGCTCCCCCACCTGCGCACGAACCGCTCCGATTCCTTCCTGAAAGCCAAGATCAAGAAGCACTCGGAGATCATGCACGCTCCCGTGGGCGCCTACACGCGCAACGTGGAGAAGATGCGCCCGATCCACCCCGAGTACGCCGCCCACCTCCTCAATGAGACGGCCGCGAAGGACGCGATTTTCACCGCGGACACGGGCATGTGCAACGTATGGACCGCCCGCTACATTGATCCGCTCGGCACGCGCCGCCTCATCGGCTCCCTGCTGCACGGGTCGATGGCGAACGCCCTGCCGATGGCCCTGGGCGCTCAGGTCGCCTACCCGGATCGCCAGGTCGTGTCTGTGTCGGGTGACGGCGGGCTCTCAATGCTTCTCGGCGAGCTCATCACCGCGAAGATGTACGACCTGCCGGTCAAGGTGGTCGTCTTCAACAATTCGACGCTGGGCATGGTGAAGCTGGAGATGCTGGTCAACGGCCTGCCTGACTTCCAGACGGACGTCCCTGATACGAATTACGCGGAGATCGCCCGCGCAATTGGCTTCCACGCGGAGCGCGTCGAGGACGCATCGCGCCTGGAGGGCGCCTACCGCGAGGCGTTCGCGGCGCCCGGCCCCGCCCTCGTTGAGGTCATCACGGATCCGAACGCCCTCTCGCTCCCGCTGGCCATCACGGGCGGCCAGGTCGTCGGTTTCGCGACCGCGATGAGCAAGATCGTCCTCAACCGCGGCATCGCTGAGGCTTTCTCGATGGCGACCTCCAACATGCGTAACATCCCGCGTCTGTAGGTCCCCCTCGGGAGGCCTTCCGGGAACGAGGCCGGGGCTGAGTCGCGCGACGCGGCCTGGCCCCGGCCTCGCTCTTAAGCGTACCGCCGGGCGATTCTCACCGCGTCGGGCACGTAGGCGCGTCCGAAGACGGCGCAGTGGATCAGCATGATGTGCGCCTGGTGCAGGGCGACGCGTTCGCGCCAGCCGTCCACCAGGGGCGAGGCCTCGTCGTAGGCGGCGAGGATCCGCTCCAGGTGCGGGCAGCCGAAGACCGCGAGGGCCGCGAGGTCTTCCTCGGCGTGCCCGCCTTGGGCGGCGGGGTCGATGAGGACGGCGCCGCCGGGCGTCCACATGACGTTGCCGTTCCACAGGTCACCGTGGGTGCGCGCGGCACTGACGTTGTTGTGGCGGTTTTTCGCGTCTTCTACGAGGCGCGGCTGGTCATGGTCGAATTCTCCGGATTCGAGGCGCTCGCAGAGTTTTTCGATGAGCGCACGTTCGGCGGCAGCAAAAACGCGTGAGCTCACGTAGGGAGCGATGCGCTGATGCGCGTAGAACGCTCCCCACGACTCGCAAGAGGACGAGGCCGTGGCGCGCTCGCCCGGTCGCGCACGGTCGGGTCGCGGGCCACCTTGACCAACCTCGGCGATCCCGCGAGCGCGCGGCCGCTCGGGTAAGGACAGTGGTGCCTCTCCCATCCAGCCCTCTCCCTCGAATCCGGGCGGGGGTGCCCCTAGGTGGCTGGCTCCGGCGGCGTGCGTGTGGGCGAGAGCACGGCCGAACTCCTCAGCCGCGCGAGGGGTTGGCGAGACGGACACCAGGCGCGGCTCCTCGAGCCACGTCGCGCCGTGATCAAGAACGGGCACGACGGCCGCGCCCGGGTCCGAGGCCTCGGCGAGCCATGCCAAGCCCGCGACCTCGTAGGCGATCCGCCCGCGGCGGCTGTCTCTCTTTCTCATGGTCTCCATCGACGCTCCCCGTTCCGTGTCGTCGGCCCCGCGGCGAACCGATCCTCCTACCCACCCATGCTATCGCCTGCCCCGCCACACACAGGGCGTGCGGAGGAGCGAGGGTGCCCAGGCCTCGTCCCGCTTAGACACATACCAAATAAACATCGTTATACTTTCGATTAGAGTAAAGTCCCCCGACGAGGATGTAGGCCTCCATGACCCTCACGACGACACAGAAGTCACTCGATACCCTGCTGACCGGCGACCGCCAGTACCAGATTCCAGACTTCCAGCGCCCCTACGTGTGGGAGGAGCCGCAGGCGATCGCGCTGGTCAACGATCTGCTCGGCGCGTGGCGCACGGACGACGGCGACTACTTCCTGGGCTCCGTGGTGCTCGTGTGTCACCCCAGCGGCGACGACGTCGACATTATCGACGGCCAGCAGCGCATGACGACGCTCTGCATCCTCCTGGCCCTGCTGCGTCACCTGGCGGGCACCGAGTCCGGCCTGCACGGGGACCTCAACAAGCGTCTGAGCGTCGCCGAATCGACGATCAAGGGGTTGGATGAGCGGCCGCGGCTGCTCGTGCGCGAATGTGATCGTGATTTCTTTGACACGTTTATTGTCGGCGACAATATCGACTCGCTGCTCGACGTCGATGCGAGTGCCCTGACCCCGGCGTCGGTGCGTCGCATCCACGACAACGCGCGGGCCATGCTCCAGGTGGTCGCCGACCCGGACGTTCTGTCGATCGACGAGATCCAGAATTTCGTCCAGTACCTGATGCTGCAGGTCTCCCTCATCGAGGTGTCGACCGACTCCTATCAGGCCGCGCACCGTATCTTCTCGGTGCTGAACACGCGCGGTGTCCCCCTGTCGGCGGCCGACATCTTTAAGGCGCGCGTGCTCTCCCACGTCGACGCCGACGCCCGCCCCCGCTACGCGAGCCTGTGGGAGCAGAGCATCGATTCCCTTGGCACGGAGAACCCGGACGCGTTCTTCGGGCATCTGCTCACCCTCGCCCTACGTTCCCCCGCCAAGCGCGCCCTCATTGACGCGTTCGGCGAGCAGGTCCTCACGCCGTTCTTCGAGTCCAAGAGCGGCGAGCAATTCATTGACGAGGTCGTGGTTCCCAACGCTCGCGCGTACTCTCTGGCGACGCTGGAGCCTCTCGTCGGGCACCCAGCGGCCACGCCCTTGCAGCTGCTGCGCCTGTACGAGTCCTCCGACTGGAAGCCGGCGGCCATGGCGATTCTGAGCGCGGATCGCTCGGACGAGGAGACTGTGTCGCTGCTGACGTCGCTCGAGCGCGTGTATGGCACTGCTGTCGCCGCGCGGATCGTCCCAGGCTCGCGGGCCCTCATCGTCACCCAGTTCATCGCTGCCCTCGAGGACGGGGAGCCGACCGACGCCGCGTGCGCCGTCTCCGACGACATTCGCCATCGGGCGGCCGCGACAATCTCCCGGCCACTACCCCAGTCCACGATCCGCAAGGTCCTGCTGTACCACGCGATGGTCGCCGAGCAGGAGGCCTTCCCCACGCGGCTGCCGCGCAGCCTGGGCGTCCTGTCGGGGCTCCCGGCGGCTCCGATTCGCGGTATCGGCTCCGACATTGACCTGCGCGCGTGGAACAGGCGCCTGGGCGGCCTGGTTCTGACGACCATCAAGTCGCGCACCGTCAACCAGGCGCCCGACTGGGACACCGTGGCTCGCGCGCTCCACGAGGTACCCACGGTCGGCGCCTTCACCGTCGGCACGCTTCCCTCCGACGGGGGCGAGATCAGCGCCTCCGCCCTGGAAGGCCGCCAGACCTACCTGACGCGCATGATCCTGGACTACTGGAACATTCGCCGGGACTCCGACGGGGGTGGACCTGTCTCGCCTGTCCAGCTCCGAGCTGGAGGCGGCGGTCGATAAGCGCTCGGCCGCACGCGGGCGCCAGGTGCGCCTCGCCGACGTCGTCGCGACCGGCATTATCTCTCCCGGCGACACGTTCGTGTGGCGTCGGCGCAACCTCGGCAACGTCTACGTCGTGACCATCTCTCCCGAGGGCACGATCGTGCTGCCCGACGGCCAGCACGTCTCATCGCCGTCTGCCGCCGTCAGCGCCCTCACCGGCAATGGTTCCGCCGCAGCTCTTGACGTCTTCGTGCGCGAGTCCGACGGTAGAAGCTGCGCGCTCTGTGGGACAGCTACCGGAGCCGATTCACCTCGTCGTGAGTTGCGACAGCAGGGGCCGCCCGCGCGACGCGGGGCGGCCCAAGCCTCTACCTGCGAAATACCTCCCATGGGAACGGGAACGATGCTGCTCAACGTCTGACGAACACTCGTGAGAGCGTCTATCAGTGCGGCACACGCATCAACGCCGTGGTTGTCGGTCAGCGCCCACCAGACAAAGAACCCAGGAGTGCCAGGAGCACGATCAGATGAACTGCGCTCCAGCACAAGCGAAAAGCCCCAATACAGGGTGGGGAGTCCTTCTTTCATGAGACGCTCGCTTTCTCGTCGTCATCCACGACTTTCGATGTGTCCACAGTCTCAGGGCGCGTCTTCCCCTCGGAAGAAACGAGCGCAATCGGTACCTTCTGCGATGTCAACGCCCAATTCATGACCCGCAGGGGGTTGAGAGGGTCGTCCGGCTCGCGCAACGCCAGGGAATCGACCGCGAAGTAACGAACGGTCCCAAAATCACCTTCCATGCGTCGGACAAAACCATCCTGATCGACGCCATTGAGCCAGTCGCGCACCCCGTCCGTAGTCGTGGGATCCAGGTTCTTTCCCGACGGATAGTTGCGTAGAATCTCCGTCTTTGTCAGAACCACGGCAAGGTTCCTCTTGGACAGGTCAATGGCCTCCGATCGGAGCCTGTCCACCACCGAGGCGTAGGCCGCCTCCTGGTTTCCCGTTGCAACCAGCGTGTCCGCCACGTGCGGCGCGCTACCCGTATCCTCGCGTACACGAGGAAGGGCGAGCGGGTCGAGGACAAAGATCATCGTGCGAGCCGAGTTCACGTAGGTCAGTTCCTCGGTCCCCTCAAAGGTCGTGAAGCTCTCGCCGGCGGCGTCCATGATCTGGAGTTCAAGTACTTGGCCCGAGGCCTGGGTGAGCACGAAGGGGCGTCCCTCAGGACGCATGGTGTGGATCGTCTTCTCAGTGGCTTGTTCAGATGTCATCGCCTGAGACGAGGCCTTGAGGAAGCCTCGCGCTTCTGTGTTGAGTCCCTTGAGTGAGCCGTTGGAGGAGGACAACTGTTTGCGCGCCGCCGTCATTGCCGCCGCAAAGAACCGCGTCTTGCCCGCGCCGACGGAACCGAAGGCGGGGAGCTGAATCGTCCTGCGTGCACCACTGCCTTGAGCCAGGGGCTCGTCGCAGCTCGGGCACAGCGCGACAAGGATCTTCGAGGCGCCCCTGATCGTCGTCGGCAGATGCGTCCCACACTCACAGCGGCGCTTGATAATTCCCAGCGGGCCCGGGGAGATGTCACGGTGAATGATAGGGCACGCCCGATTTGGGCAGCAGTAGCTCGGCCGTGGATTCGTCTCATAACAGTGAGGGCATTTCACCTGAGCCCGAACACGCATCAGCACGGCGCGATCCCACCATCGGTATGTGATCGTCCATGCCTGCTGGCAGAGGTAGACGGCCCCTCCAATCACGCCCATGACGAGGAGCCACAGGGCGTAGGAGGTGTACATTCCGACGACGAAACCACCGAACGGAGCCGGTACGGCAATCCCCCAGACAAGCTTGGTGAAGGAACCGCCCACCTGCTTCGTGCCGATTGGCGTTCCATATGCGTCGTAGAGAATGACCCACTTCGGGGACAAGCGGACCTTTCTCCACGTCGCGCCACGCACCAGCGTGATCTCCTTGTAGACGGCGGCTGCATCACGCACGGCCTGGTAGGGGTTGTACTCGGGCCATGCCTTGTCCCAACCGAAGTGCTTCGTGAAGCCGGCAGGCTGATGTCGGATAACCTGGCGTGCCACGACCTTCTCCGGTGTTGCAATGTCCGGCTTGCTCACCGACCTGCCCATCAGCACGCGGAGCGGAGCGCTCACGCCGACGACCACCCCAACGACGAGAGCGAGAGCAAAAGACGCGAGCATGTAGCACACAATCCAGGCAATCATGCGCATGATCGTGGCGATAATGATCCACGACATGGCGATAACGATGGTCACGGCAATCGCGATCGCAGCCAGTCCACCGTCTCCGTATGATGATCGATTGTTCACTGCGTGCCCTTTCCGTATCCTCCGAGAAGGCCGTTCGTGGCTCGTTCTAGTCGTCTCTTCAAACGGCTTTTCTTCGCCTCCGCCGAGAACGTCTCGAACATCGCGAACGACACTGGATCGATCAGCCCCTCCTTGCTGGCCTGACTCACCTCGTTCCTGCGCGCACGGTCGTCGCACACGTCTACAAGGAAATCCTCGGCTCCCCGGGTACGCGCGGGAATGAGATGGCTTCTGCGAACTCTCAAGGCAAGCGTGACGGCTTGAGCGAGCCCCCGCCTCGTGGATGCGCGACCTGTCAGGGCGACGTGCACGCACCGCCGGGCCCACTCTTCATCGGCTGTGGCGAGGCGCGTCACCGCGGCGGTGTCGGCGCACGTCAGGATGATCCGACCGAGGTAGTCCGCCATCAATGCCGACATCGCCGGGACAGAGGATATGAGCGTCGACAGGTGCGGATTATCCGCGCGCCTACACGCGATGGCTTCCCGGCAGCACTGCTCTGTTGCACAGACCTGCGCCACATACGTTGCCAGTCTCTCGTCACGGATGACGATTCCCGACAGATGCAGGCCAGTCAGCAACTCACGCAGCGCAATCGCCGGTTCCTGAGTCGCAATCACAGCGCTGACCTGGCGCATGACCCACTGACATGCCGCCCCTGTGAGCTCACGCTGAGTCTGCGCCCACGCGTCAATCAGCGCACAATCGTTGGGCAGCGCCGCGCGGTTCCACACGAGGCGCCAGCTGTCCGGGGGTAGTTTCCTCGCGCCGGAGAGCTGCTCGGCGCGCTGATTAACGGGGAGCGACGCGATCCGCACCGCTTCGTGCCACGCCTCCACGCCGCGTCGCGTCGCCGGTTCGAGGCCGGAACACTGCCCCAGCCACTCCCACGTTCCCCGCGACAACAGTGACAGGTCGCCCGGCGCTCCCCCACTCCAGCGGCGCAAGAGCTCGTCCGCGAGCGCCTGGTCGATCTCGTCGCCATGCGCCCATCTCTCACGGTCGCGTCCCACGGCAGGGGTGGCTGCCCACGCGCGGGCTAGTCGGCCCACGACGTCGGCACGAGCGGGGGCAGTCAGCGGAGTGTCCATCGTGCGAGCGGCCGACACCACCGCTGGCAGGAGATCGTTCGGGCAATGCTGCGCTGCCTGTGTCAGGAGGACACCGGCCTGACCCCGCGCGTCGTCGTCCTCCCACCGCAAGCGCGCTTGGGCAGGTGCGGCGGCGAGCGCTGCTACCAAAGCCTCGCTGGCACCCGAGACATCTCGCGAGGATTCGAGTGCCGACATGAGGACGCCGCCCGCCAAATCGTGGCTGTCAGTCCCCACAAGCGCCACGACCGCCGCACCCGCGGCTTCCGCATCGGCGGGAGTCTCAATCGCGCAGGTGACGGCGACGTCCAGCAGTGGATCCCCGTAGAAGAACAGCTCCTCGTCTTGTCCAGCCACCGCCAGGCCTCGCAGCGTTTCCATCACTGTGGCCCAGTCGCCGACACCGCCCCGTTCCTTCGTGAACGAAGCCAGGGCTGAGGCTCGCGTGGCCAGGTCGCGTCCAAGGAACTGCTCCCATCGACGCGCGACCTCGATCGCCGCGAGCGCGTCGGCGGGGTCTTCGTGCAGGAACCAGTCCGCCTGAGTGAGTGCGGACTCCGTCGGGGTGATCGGTGTCAGGACGCGGCGGTCGAGGTCAATGATGGTGACGCCCGCGCGCACCACGCTCGGGTCAGGTTGGGGGCCGAAATCCGGGCTCGCGGCGACAATGTCCGCCTTCGTCGTCATCGGATCGGGGACGAGGCCTCGGATCGAGAGCGACAGGGCGCGTGTGGTCTCCACAAAGAGCGTGCCGAGGGCGATCCACCTGGTGGCCACGGCCTCGTCCGCAGTGATCACGACGAGGCGCTTGGGGTTGTCGGAGGTCACTTCCTCGACCATCGTGAGGAACTGCGCGAAGTGCTCAACTGCCCATGCGTCTGCTCGAATCATGTCGCGCAACGCCTCGGCCTCGTACTCGGGGGTGATCGCGAGCGGAGACGGCCACCTGTCGATCCTCTGACCGGGGGCCTTCTCGAGGCGCCAGTTGAGCGCGCCGAACAGCTGCGCAGGTCGCATCATCCCGAAGTCGTCCGGATCGGATGTCGCAATCGCCTGGGTCAGGAGATTTCCCGGGCGGCCGTTGTTGGTGACACCCGTGGAAATACCGCGCGACAGATAGTATCTGCCCGCATGCCCGCAGTACGCGAAGGAGGGCGGGTGATCCAGCGGATCGTGGTCAGCGTTCCATCCCACGACAACGCGGTGAAGCAACGTGTCACGGATGACCTGACGGTCCTGGGCGTTCATCCCCTCAGAGATTGCTTGGAAGTTGAAGCCGTCGATCCCGTCAATGGCCTCGCTGGCCCGCGTGTCGGTGTAGAGCGCGACGTCGAACATTGCGTCACCCCTGCTTCGGCAGGAAGCCGCGCTGCGCCATCAGCCAGAGCAGAGGCTCGGCCACCCTGTGGGGCATGAGGCCGCGTTCGTCCACGCGCTGCATCGCGTAATCCGGTTCCGATCCCAACGCTGACAAGCCGAAAAAGCGGTAGTTTTCGTAGTTTGTTTCGAGCATTGTCAGCAGTCCGTCGCCTCCCCAGTGAGACACCATCGATGCAATGTGATCATGCACGGAGGCACCCTCTGCCTCGTCGTAGTAGCCGAGAGAGGAGGAGGGACGACGGATCGGATTGTTTTCCGGGATATCCGACCAGAATGCGTCGATCTTTGAGATGACAATGGCGACCGGCTGCTTGATTTTCCGGTTGTGTTTCGTGGCCTCGTTCTGACGCATCACCTCCGTGATGGCGTGCAGAACATTTTCCGGCGCTGTCTCGACCCGCTGGTCCTTCGCGGCCGATCCCCGCCCTGCGTTGCCTGGGAAGCTGAAGGGGTCCAAGAGCAGGATGATCCCATTGGTCGCCAGCAGGTAGGTCATGCTGAGTGCGCGTTCGTCAACCGCGAGGTCCTCGCCCGCGGTGTCGTAGAAAGAAAACACCGTCGACGTGAAGTCACCGAACACCGTTTTCGCGATACCGCGTCGTGCCCGCTGCCACTCGAAGACGACGGGGCTTGTCTTGTCGCCGTCGGCCTGTTGCGTCTGCGCTGGCAGCTGACCCAACGGTGATTCCATCTGCTTGAGCAGGCGCTCCAGTCGCACCTCCTGGCCGTTATTATCACCGGCCTTGCACAGGCGAATCGTGTCCCTAAAACGTCGGCCGACCGGCCCATTCATGGCAAGTTCGCGCATGAGGACGGCCAACATGACAGTCTTGCCCGACGAGCGCGCTCCAACCAAGCCAAACAGTGAGGAATCGCTAGAAAAACCGCTCGGCAAACGCGAGTGGCACTGCGGACACAGGCGTACACCCGTGCTCCCCAAGCAATCGGGGCACTGCGTCCTCCTCATATCGCTGAGCAGCGACGTACGGGAAGGCACGAAGGCCGGATAGTACTCTTTGAGGTCGCCAAAGTGGGTGGCGCGCACGCGATCAATATCTTTGACGCATTCCTTCTTGCCAACAGCCGCCCGTCCCGGACAGCGGAAAGCCACCTTCCGCAAATCAATGTCCGTGTAGCAATAGGGGCACGGCGCTGTCACATGCAGCAGGCTCATCGGTCATCCTTTCAGGGACGAGGTGGGGGGGATCATTGAGCTGGATCCGCGCGGTTGTGCCCGCGAACAGACGCACCCAGTAGGCCCCCTTGATTGAGGGGACATGAAACGTGCAGGACTGCGTGAGACCCGAGCAGAAGTCCAGTTGCAGTCGGGCAATCTCCTCGCCGTCTTCGGCTCGGGCCGGCATGTAGGGCCCCGTCGACAACACCGCGACCAGTTCCGCCGTGCCGAGGAATCCCTCGCTCGTCACGCTCGCTGTCGCGTTGCGTCCTCCGAAGAAACGCCGGGGCAGCTTGAGCGTGTAAGACATCGTGGGCACCGGCGCGTCCAACTCAACCGTGACCGGCGAACACACCCTCTCACTACCGAGGCCGACAACGACCGTGCCCACCGACACCTCTGTCACCGTATCCGCGTCGGCGATACGAACACCGCCATCTCGCCTGTAGGAGAACTTGTCGATCCTCAAGCGTTCCGTGCGCCCGTCGACGCTCGACCACACGACCTCCATGAGGTAATCTCCACTCGGCCAGACCCACGAGACGCCCAGCTGTGACCCGAAGCGTTCCACCCTGACGTCACGGGGCGCGGGCGCAGTCCCAGCGACGACCGCCCGACCGGCCACGGCCTCGTCCCCATCCCATGTAAGCGGAACATAGAGACACACGCCTGGCTGCTCGTGGAGATCCATCGACTGCCGGTGAGCACTGCTGCGGATCACTCCGACAACCCGTGTACCGTTCAGCTCGTCAAGGCGCTTCACCGTCAGCCGGTCCCCTACCGACACAGGAGCGTCAGCGGGGAGCATCCACACGTCTGTCGTATAACCTGGAATATCCGTCCACTCAGCGCGAATCCCTGGCTTGCGGTTCGGCATCCGTATGTTCCCCAAGCGCAGGTCCTCCACGGGGCGCACGAGGCCGCGCGGAGTCACAGACACCGCCACCGTCTCCGAGAGCGCGGACCGTCCACCGACAACGTAATGGGCTTGAAGGAGCGCCGTATACGTCTGCCCCAGACGCAGACCATTGAGGCGCTGGCGCCCCTTCGTGGACACCGGAAAGGCACGTCGCGCCCCGTCCGCACCAACAAGCTCCACCGACACTCCGGTCGCCTGATCCGGGGTCCGCCAAAACACGGTTGCCTCCGTTGCCGTCACAACGACTCCGGTCTCGAAGGGGGCGGCAGCACGGTCACCCGGGCTGTCGCGGGAGCGGAGTACTCACCCCCTGGCGGAAGGCAAACACCGCGTAGAGGACATCCCTGGCCACCGCAGGTTTCTGGTCGAGAACCTGCTGGTCGCGCACAGTTGACGCGACCTGGAAGCCAGACGTCGGATTCGCGGGAGTACCCGCCTCGCTGCGAACCACCGCAAAACACACGTCGTCGTCCCGAGTGCCCCTCCACGACACGAGCACTCCGCCCTTATCGGGATCGTAAGCGGCACTCACCTCAGCTGGCGGGTCAGGGCGGGATCTGAAACAGGAGGTCCGAGATTTCCTCGTCTTCACGGTCGACCGAGCGCGCGTCGATTAACGCCATCCTCGCACCGGCGTAATCCTTCATCGAGAGGGCCCGGCGGTAGGCGTCCATCGCCACGCTCTTGCGGTGTTCTGCGGCCGCGAGTGCCTCCCCCACCTGGGCGGCCAGTGCGCTCATCGCGTCATCCGTGGGGCTGGCGGCCAGCGCGGTGTAGGTCCTGCGCGCGCGTGCGAGAGCACCCGCGGCGATCATGTCCGTGACACTGGCGAGGTCCGGCGTCGGTTCGCTGGTCGGGACACGCGTGAGCAATCGTCGCGCGTCCAGATCTGCCAGGCCACAGGACGTCAGGCGGCCCAGCGCAAGCGTCGGGGTGAGTCCCTGGCGCCGCAGTCGCTCCGCTTGATCAGCGAACCACGCCAGGACACAGGCGCGCATATCCGCGTCGTTCGAGCACTGTTCTTCGATCGCAGTAAGCGTCTTCTTAGCCATCTCCGAGGCATCATCCGAGCGGGCATTGGCGGCCAACTTCGACTGCCGCAGATCCGCCATATCTATCACGCGACGCCTGTTGGCACCCATGACGGCACTCAGCTCATCGATGACACGAATGTCCGTCGGACGCACTGCACGCTCGTGGAGCACCAGCACATCCACAACGCTTCGATAGGAGGGATGCAACCTGATCTTGGAGGCCAGAGCATCCTTACATTCCTCCGAGACATCGACGCGCGGGCACACGCGGATGCCCTGCCCGGCGGCCGCCGCAGACAAATCACGATCCGTCATCGAAGAACCGATACCGCTGGATGTTGCGGCACGGCGCAAGTCCTCCTCGGTCAGGACGCCGATCGGGTTGTCCTGTTTGAGGGCCCGCACAAAGGCGTCGAGTTCCTCCTTGCCCGCCACCGACGCCTGTTTGTGCACGGCCGCCCACAACGTCGGGTCGTACAAGGACTCCCCCAGCGCCGTTTTCGTGGCCTTGAGCAGCTGACCAATCGTTAGGACGACGGGGATCCTCGATTTGTTAAGAAACATTTCGAGGCTCTTGATGTGTTTCGTCAGTTCAGCGCTCGATATGGTGGGAGTGAGAGCGAAGAGCACAGCGGCATCTGCTTTGGCTAGCGCCTGGATCTGGGCATTGCGGTCGCTCGTGTCGCTCAGCGCTCGTAGCGCATCCGCAACGGAGGATTGCCAGGCAGTATTAGCCTTGTAGGGCTGAAGGACAGAGTCCCGATAGACTTTTTTGTCGAACACCGTGCTCGTCGCCTACTCCTTCTGATTGTTCCTAGGACCGGGTCGTGATCCCGGCAATCTGCTTCTTCGCTTTTTGCACATCCTCCTGCGTCAGGATCGATACGGCGGCCTGCGCCCTAAAGGACTTGCCCGTCGTCGGCTCGACGAGAACCAACGTGGCGACGCCCTCTTCGGAAATCTCCAGGGTGACCTCAAGGGGGTCCCCCTTGCACATCGGAGGCAGGCCATCAACGGTCGTGCTCGGCCCAGATACCATCGCCTTGTTGTCCGCCGGATTCTCAGACTCTGTTTCGCCGCCCTGCTCGTAGAGGGCAGACTCAACGCTCGTTTGACCATCGAAGAGAATGCCGGCCGTCATCGAGGCAGTGAGCGGTAGCGTCTCGTTCGCGTGCGCAAGGAAATACACATACTGCACGTAGTGACCGGCTGCGTCCTCCCTGGAGAGTTCAAGTCCCAGCCCACGCGACAACACATTCGTCACCACGGTGCGACGCGGGCCGAGGCTCGGCAGAGCGCTCGATCCCGAGGCGCTCGCCTCTGCTCCGCCGTCCATGTCGGCAAATCCAGGAGCGGGGATCTCACCCTGCCCAAAGATTGCCGCACCCTTGGCGACCGACAGGTCGAAGTCCGTGTTTTCTACGGTGAACCCTGCCCCGGTCAGCGCGTTCCTGATCATGGGCATGCGCGAGGAACCACCGACCAGGAGGTAGCGGTCGATCTCCAGGCCGGGGAACTTGGCGCGCGCTGTGTCGATGACTCGGCGCGTAATATCTACCGTCTGAGTCACCAGATGCGAGGTAGCCGCTTCGAACTCCTCTCGGGTCACTTCGACGCGTTCCTTCTTGTCCTCGTAGCGCAAGAGCAGATTGGTCGACGGTCGCACAGTGAGCATCTTCTTGGCATCCTCGACGGCAACGCGCAGCTCGGTCATAAAGTCATCGTCCATGGAGGGATCGTTATCGTCGTCAAGGCCCGCCTGCGCGATAAAACGCTGCAGGAAGATATCCTCTAGGCACTGGTCCCAGTCGGCGCCGCCAAGTAGCCGGTTGCCATCAATGGCGATGACCTCGACCTCGGCGGCGCGCGTCTTGAGAATGGTTGTATCGAAGGTACCGCCGCCGAGGTCGAAGACGAGTAGCGTCTGTTCTTCCTCCTGACGGGAGCACAGAGCGATGGCGGCCGCAACCGGCTCGGGGATAATACCAACGACATCCAGCCCGGCGATTTCTCCGGCCTGTTTGGTGGCCTGGCGTTCCTGTGTTCCGAAGTATGCGGGAACCGTGATGACGACCTTGTTGATATCCAGGCCGTTCTGGCTGTTCGCGTTGTTGACCAGTTCTTTGAGAATCAGCGCGGAAATAGACTCCGGCGTGTATTCCTGGTCTCTGAATTCGAGGGGGGTATTCCTCGCCCATGTGGCGCTTAATAAGGGAGCAGGCGTTGTCCGGGTCGCTCACCTGTGTCTGCTTCGCTTGGCTGCCGATGTCGACAGTTCCGTCATCGTTGAAGTACACAACCGAGGGAGTCGTGTCTTCTCCGACGAAGTTCTTAACGATCTCCGCCATGCCGATGTCACTGATCATGGCCACTGCGGAGTACGTCGTCCCCAGGTCAATGCCATACACCTTGTCGCTCATGCGAGGGTTCCTTCCTGATCTTATTCCTGGTTCGTGTTCGGCTCGTCAACCGAGCTGTCGAGGTCCGCGTCGTAGCGGTAGACGCTCACCTGCGCGGGCAGGAATGCGCGCTCCGCACCCGCACGGACGAGGCCTTGGCGGAGCACCTTCGCGACCGTCCAATCCAGCCCCTGCTCTCCCGTCCGCACAGTCTTGCGAGACGCATGCACAGACCTGTCGAATGGAACCCCTGGTGCTGCTCCAACGGATTCAACGCCAACGAGGTCAAGTGTCTCGAGAAGCGCGTCGTGGAAATACTCAAACTCAACGTCGGCCCGGTATCCCTCCCCGTGAATCCGTGCAAGCTGCGCAGCGTCTGCGGACTGGGTAACAAGGATGGCAAGTCGCGTCAGTACAGGTCCGAGAAGCTGTTGCACCTGGTCAACCTGCAGGGATTCCACACGGTTCTGCAGCTTGCGCACCAGGTCCTCGTAAAACTCGGAACGATCACTCAACGCCCGCACGTTCTTATCCAAGCCGCCAAGCAGTTCCGCGATCTCAGCGTTCGTGACAGTGTCACCCTCGCTCACGGGAGGGACGCTAGGGGCCTGTCCCCCACCCTCACATGGAATGGAACTATCGAGCGCCTCATTCGCCGCGCTGGGCGAAGGCACGGCCTCCTGGAAGACCTCATCTTGCACGTCAGACACATTTCTTCCTTCAGTTACGGCATTATCGCAATGACCTAAGCTCGTTCTCTGACCACTTATTCTAACTCTTGACGCATATGTGACAGCGACCTCATCCAAACCTTGGACAGCGGCGCAACCGTGCGCAATCCGAGGTGATGGGACGTGTCGCATTGCTGCGGGATGACCCCGGTGTGGAGGACGCGTGTGGGCGGCTCAGGGGCAGCATCATCGACCGCGCGGATGGGTGGGGCTGTGCGCAAGTTGTTGACGGTTTGTTTATGCGGCTGTCGTCCAGGCCGCTTGGTGTCGTTCGTATTCGATGGGGGATGTGCCGCCCAGGCTGGTGTGGATGCGCCGGCGGTTGTAGAAGTCTTCGATCCAGGTGGCGACCCCGGTGTAGACCTGGTCGCGGGTGGCGAAGGCTGCGCGGAGTCGTTCTTGTTGGCGTGGGGTGAGCTTGCGTGTGCGAGGCGCGCAAAAGATTGCGGATTTGATAGAGGGGATCCCCCATGCGTCCACGGTGTCCCAGGGTGTCTTGCTGGACGCGGCGGCGTACCTCATCAAGGGCGTCGCCAGCGAGCTTGACGATGTGAAAGGCATCCAGGACGCTGGTTGCGTCTTGGAGCTGGTCATCAATGGCGTTTTTATATCCTTGGAAGGGATCCAGCGTCGCGATTCGCACCCCCGCACGGAAGTCTCCTCCGCGCTCGGCCAGCCAGTTCTCATGCGCGGTGCCAGACCTGCCTGGGACCAGGTCCAACAACCTTGCCGTGGGATGCTCCTCCCCGCGTGTCAGGTCCACGATGCCGGTGAACTCACGTGGGCCCCGGCGGCGTCGGTCCTGGTGATGCCACACATGCTCATCAACCCCCAGCACCCGAACCCCTGCGAAACGGGCGGGGTCATCAGATGCGGCTTGCAGACACGGCTTGATATGGGACCACACGGTATTCCACGTGGTTGCCAGTTGTCGAGCCAGGCCAGCGATGGTGGCTCCCTCGAAGCGCAACTGTCGGATCGCCCAGCGGATCGCCCGCACACCCAACCCCGCCAACAACACCTACACCCTCAATTATGAAGAGCCTCCAAACCGACGAGCAGATCACACCGATCACAACGATCAAGCGACACGGAGCAGCAGCAGGTAGGGTGAGACATTGTCGAGGTCCTTGACGACAGCGGGGGTAGAGGTCCGCTCATCATCAAGGACCTCGACCTCTACCCGCAACGCCCGCTCAACACCCGGTCACCCACACTCAACTCGGAAGAGCCCGAAATCCACGTGCATCCTTCGGGACGTCGGAGACTCAGCATTTTTGAAGCGATACTCCTTCAAGGCTTTCCACAAAACCAGACCAGGCCACTAGAAGGAAACCTGTCCGCACAAGTCGAACAGGTTTCCAACGCGGTTCCACCCCCGCTTGCATATTCGCTCGCCTCAGCGACTGCGAAGGCGCTCACTGCCTCAGACGAAGTCTGAGAAGTACCCCAGAGTGGGATCATCAAATGTGCCAATAACGAGCCCGCGATCTAGGAAACGGTTGAACTCCTCGCATGAGGTCTCGGGTAGAAGCGCACATCCATGACAGGCTGCCAAGTTACACGAATCAGGTCCCTGCCCCTTCTCACCCGCATCCATGCAGACCGGGTCGGTGGAGCACCAGCGGGCACCGGAGATGGCGGAGGCGAACACTGCACGTAGATTGGCGGGCCGCGCCATGCGAACGAGGCCTCCCATCGTGCCCTCGGAGTCGCCTGCAGCCGTATAAATCAGAACTCCAGCCATCTCACACCCTAATTCGGTAGAGGCATATAGCCGCTCACGGAGGGATGCGGAACTGTACCCACAGGTAAAGACCAACTCGTTGATGAGAAGATGCGCCAAAGTATGGAGCAGGACTAAGCGCGGTGTCAGTTGACGCTCTGCTCTGCCTGATCGTGCATAGTGATCAATAATCTTCTGAGTACGCGCATGAACTCCCGCTCGCCGCTCCCATTCTTCCAACCGCTTACGGTCCAGCTCCAGATAAATGCCTTCACCCTTCACGACGTACGCGGGCAGCCAATCACTACCCGGAAGTTCAGGCTCCCTCCGAAGGAGCGCTTTACCTGCACTGAGTCCCAGAGGCGCATCGTAAACGCGAGTAAAGCCACGTAGCGCACGGGTTTCGCGTAGCACGTCAACCGAACGAACTCTGCCAATGCAAGAAGCTAAATCGCGATGCAACCCCGGATCCGTTGCTGATAAGAAAACATCTGCGGGTGTTTCACGGATCAATTGATACTCGGGAAAACGCCATTCCGCTTCACCGGTAAGAGACTCTACACCATCACTTTCAGCAACCTTGCTCGCTTCAGATTGCTGCTGATCACCAAATAGATCGAGATAGCCCGCAAGTAGATCGTCATTGGAAAATGGCTTCAATAACTCTACTGGAACACTCGAGAGCAGATGCTGCTGTAAGCGCTCACCCGTAATCTCAGCACGACAAAAACTGTGCACCGTGCGCAGCACCCCCAAGACCTGAGGACGTCGGACTAAATCATGCAGCGCCTCACTCACAGCACCCACCCTACGAGGAATATAAATTGAAGACTCAACCTTCGGAAAGTAGACGTTTCCTGCCGAGCGAAGCGCGCCACGAATGGGAAGCCCACATGATGTTTCCTCCTGAGCGAGCCAAGGACGAGAACCGGCACACAGATACGGGCGACTATCGCCGTTCAAATGCGCACTTACATAGGTACTATCTTCACCATTGCGCGAATTACCTTCGGTGATATGAGCAAGACTCCTCTTAGCCCCGCACGTGCATTCAATCTGTTGCGCTTCAAGCCCATCGCCGCCAACAGGTTTTAGCCGTAGGACACCATTACAAGACACATTGTCAGCATTATGAACCCACTTATCAAAAGGAAAGTCATCTAAATGGCCAGCATTACAGATAAGCACGAAAGGTACTTGAGACATTCGAGGTCTCTTACCCTGCCGATCGTGTTGCCGATCTCGACACAGAGCTGCTGTCTTCATTGTTAGAGTAAGCCGCTCGAGCCGCTTACAATATATACAAAAGTGCCAACGCGGAAAACGTAATGCGGGGACTGTTAAACCAACATTCCGCTTATCATCCCCTTGCCCTTTCCGGCGATAGTCAGGTGGCAGCCTAAACTCATTGACCCTCAAACGTGATTCAAGGCGCCAGTCATGCTCCTGATACTCCTCAATTGCAAGCAGTGACTCATCATGATGTTCAAACCAATGATCCAGGCCTGCCGTGATCACAGATGTCCCATCCACTAAAACACTCATAGCCCCAACTCCAAAGGGGGAAACAAGCTGGGCACGCCTCAAGGCTCCCTTATCCATCACTTCTCCTTTAGTTGCGCATTATCTCTGTTATAGGCAAGTGAAATTTCAAGCCGACATTCAGAATCAACGTTTCTCATGCTCGTAGGAACATCCCAAATGGTCGCCTTACTGTCAAGGTCTGGTAACGTTCCCGAAAATCGCATGAGCCCCTGTTTCGAATCACCCCAAGACGTAGGGTTAGCATCCCACCCCGTCCGCTCCCATGATACCCACTCCCGCTTCCGTTCAGCTGCAACACGTTCTACGACTTTTACCTCATGGCTATCAGCCGCATCCGCTCGTTCACAGATCAGCTCTATGGCTCTGCGATATGCATCTTCTGGGAACGGGTAAGGCTCCATGTCTTCACGAGATGTTTGACGAATATATGCAACGACTGCAGCATGGAGCGCTCGACGCAGGACTGGCGTAGCAAATGGCGTCAGCGACGTCGGCTCAACTTGAGCATAGAGCTGCTGATGATAGGTCAAAAAACGCTCATAATGGCTTCGATCTCTAGGCTTAGCCGCACCATATAGAACGATGACCAGACCAGGACTCACATCAGCCCTGCGCCCGACACGACCCGACACCTGTATATACTGCGCAGTCGTCTTCGGCTGACCAACAATTGTCATGAGAGCAAGCCGGTCAATATCGACGCCCACTTCAATAATGTTAGATGCCAAGCAAATGTCGATTGCTCGTTGCTCCTTATGTCCTGTCACATATGCCGTTTGGAGCTGCTCAATGGCTTTTGGAATTTCATCGGACCGACGGCGCGAGGTCAGTTCCATCGTATTTTTTGGCCACCGCGGATCGATCCGATCACGCCTTCTGAGACGCGTCAAGTAATCAGGAACGTCGGACTGCAGGAGCGACACAGTATTACCGAGCTCACGTAGCGAATTCAGGAAATTCAGGTTTGTCCAATAGCCATCGCGGATAGACTCAGGCAGCTTCATTGCTGCCTGCAGCGTTGAAGCGCTCACTCTTGTTTGAAGTGTCTGCATTGAGCCGAACGACGCACTCATCACTCCGAGATAACGCCGACCGGGTTTAGGAATACCGTCCTCGTCCATATCTGGTTCTGCGAAGAAGGAACGCCCCTCCTCCAGACCATGTGGTGGGAATAGCGCGACATCCTGTCGGCCATAAAGTGACCTGATTTGATCCCTATAACGGCGAATGGTCGCGGTTGACGCAATTATCTTAGGCAGGATTACATGATCTTCTCGCCTATCTACGCACAGTTCATGGATGATTGGCTCATAAAGCCCAACCATGGATCCCAGCGGACCAGAGATCAGGTGCAACTCATCCTGAAGGATGATATTCGGAGGCGAGCTGATTCGCACACCTTCCTTATCCAATCCAAATAGCCGTCTGGCTTCGGGGCGCCAAGCAAGCATCGCAAACTTGTCAACAGTTCCAATCACAATTGATGGACGTACCTCATAGATGTCCTCATCTACAACATGTATCGGCAATCCCTTTCCCTTGGAGTACTGACATGCTGGGTCTACGCACCGCAGTCCAACTTTGGTACCTCCTTCTCTCTTTTCATATCCAAACACGTCTTGGCTGCTCTTTTGGCTCCGTCTACGCGGCTTGGGCCCCATTTGCGCCCCGCACCACGGACACTTAAGCAATAGGAATAGATTTTCTTGCTGCGCATTCTTTTGTAGACGGTCTAGTGTTTTGACCGCTTGATCCCACGTGTTTGGGGTGGAGGAACCTCCCAGCCAAATTCCAATACTGATCGATTCGTTACCAAGAAGATCCGGATAGCGACCTCGAATATCTTCGAGAACACAGATGAGTGTTGACGCCCTTAGGAACTGCTGTGCCGTCAAGAGCCTCAGCGTATACCGCATCAAGGTATCTGTCCCACTATCATTCGGATCCCGTAGGCGACGTGCGAGTATGCTGATGGCACAGGCGCCAAGATACGCTTCAGTTTTTCCTCCTCCGGTCGGGAAGAAGATGAGGTCCACGACTCCGCGATTCTTGTCTCGCGCGTCAACCAGCTCCGGTAGCGTCGCAAGAATAAAAGCAATCTGAAAAGGCCTCCACATTCCTCTCCCTTGAGGAACATCTGGGGTGGGATGCGCGCCTTCAAGTCGATTGCCACCACGCTCAGTCTGGATTTCACGCAGCGGAAAGTTTGATCGAACCTGCTGATAGAGCATCGCCTCATTAGCCCAGCGGAAAGCCCGTCCTGCCAAAGGATTACTACACACCAGCTCCCAGCCCGACTTCATCCGGTCGAGCGCATCATCAGCCTCTCGCATATGCCGCTGGGCAGCTTGATGGAACCGTTCAGGCAGGTCTACGATCTCAGCTTTCCGCTCGGCGATCCATTCCGCGTACAGCTGCAGCAGATTTTCAACCTGCTCATGACCTTCCGCTGTACCATCGGCAAGCTCCCGCATGCTGACAGTGAGCGCGCGTCGCTTACCTTCGCCATCAAGAAGATACCGTCCATCTTGATCCTTCAGAAAAATGTTCGGCGTGAGACTAACAACCTCATATGCTGGCATTGCGACAGCCCTTAGCTGCACTACACCACCACAAGCGTTATGGTCCCACTCGGCAGCACATCCATGCCCAATCGCATAGGTACGCATATTGCGGTAGAGAAGATTAGTAGACTCCTCCTCTTCGTGACGACCGAGGCGCTCCACTTCAGGATACGGTTGAATAACCAGACCATCAGCCGGAATGACGCTAAAGCCCATCTGGAACATTGCCGATTCAGGGCCTTGCCCCCTAGTTTCGTTGACAACCGCTATGGTCACCAGGCGCAGATCTGACTCATCACTGCCTGGCAAGGGGCGAGAGAACACCTGAGTCGTGGGCGCTATAGCGGACCGAGGACCTTCACTTACTGTATCGACGCGCCTAAGACACTTTGACTGAGTAAGCAGGACGTCTTGGTTGACAGATCCCACAAGTACAAAAGGACGCCGCAGCCACCAGTCAGCTGCCTTAGTCCTGCCGGGAATGTGCGCACGTATCTTTTCATAGTGTGCACCGGTCACTCGAACTGCGAGACTTCCACTTTCCTGGACACGGCATAGAAATGTAATCGCCATTGCAGATGGCTTAAATTTGTTCGCGTCAGCGAGATCAAAGTCATCTGAATCTGCAACATCGTAATGAAGCTCTCCTGAGACATCTACTGGAGGGCAGCTAGGTTCCTCATCTGCGTGCGATAGTCCCGAGATTCCGATGGCAGCAATACTTTCAGAAAACGCTCCCTCCTGGGTTCTACAGCCAGAAGGAGCACCTCCCGGGTAAAGCACTCCGACGCCATAACGCGATAGCGGCGTACTCGTCGTCAAAATCTCCTGATTAGTAGCAGCATCATAGAGCTGCCCAGAACTATTTTCTTTTATTTCAAAATAGATATTCCCCTCCGTGCATTCAACAGCCGTTCCGGGTGGCACTTCCATTTCAAGCGGCCCAAATAGCTCGCGACGGAGTTCATCTTCGATAACCCGCCTTGCACTATAATCACTCATAGTCTCATACCTACTTCCATTTTCACCATTAACAACACGCCTGCAGAATTACTTGAGAGAAATTCATAACTCGATTTCGAGATGAAATTAACCGGAGAAATCACTCCAACCACCGTCCCCCATCATCTTCGATGAGAAGCCTTGTCCTACTCCTTGCAACCGGACGCTTAAGATGTGAAATCGCTAAGACGCGAGTCGCGCAGATGCCACGAACACCTACATCACGCCCACCAAGACTGACATGGCCAATGCGTTCAAGCTCTCCAAGATCGATATACTCAATAATATCCTCCAACTTTCCGAATTCGTTGGCTCTCACACCTGAGCGCACTCTTCAACATGTCGGCATTGTCAAGTGTTGACTGCACAGGCACACCAAGCCAATCTAAAAGCAACCGGAAATCTCGCTTACTCTTCGGACGAACAAGAATAGGATCCGTCCACGCGCGCGCACTTGTTCACACGCTTTGACGCCGTAAGCTCTCAGTTCATCCTCAACGCACCAATGCCTCCGGTGCTCAAGCCGATCACCAAGCCGACGCTTCCATCGCGTTTGCGAAGCTTCGATATCAGCAGCTCTATAACCAAGACGATCGATCGCAGCCTTATACAAGATGTCGCGTTCGGACGCACCTTCTCGTAATAGCAAGAAGCTACCTTCTGTCACGGATTCAACATCCATATAGGTAACTCGTTCACCAACGGGCTGACTGGGATCAAGCGACCGAATTCTTTGGCCATCATCCAACCACATTGCGAAGCCACCACTGAGATACAGCTTCCTTGCGAAGACCTCATCACTCTTAGGTACGCTACGGGATGTCCCCATCTTGCCCCAGATCGGCTGCGGGATATATTCTTCGAGCACATCACTCTGTTCAACAGCTGGGCGGTTCGCAACCTCACCACTTTCCGATTCACGCACGCGCGTCTTAACGTCGACTGCTTTCTGCGAACTCTGCGAAACTCGACGTCGGCAGTTTACGACAACGAAACCAGTCAGGCACTAGGTAACTAATGTCATCCGTAACTGGAGCGGTCACAAGCGCACGCGGATAGAAATCGGCGGTCCCACCACGTACAGCTGTGAACGGACAAGAACAGCACTAAGCGCCTGGGGCGCTGTCAATACTTGCAGACCATCACGTTGCAACCACTCTCTAACCTCGATGACATCTGATCGATTTGCTACAACTACAACACATTCTTCGGGCCCGACATCATCGATCCAAACTGGAAGTTCATCCGCAGAGCCCGAGTCAGTGTCCACAACGCATTCCGAAGCCTTCGAAAGTTCCTCCAGGAGCTGTTCGTCTAGGGCACCTTCCATGAGCGAGCAACGTTCGATGACCTGTTCTGCAAGAACTTGCAACCGACCATCCAAACTTACCGGCTGGGCATGGAACAGCCTTTTCCAACGAAGTGCCTTCGCCGGACTTATAAGTTCCTCGAAAGATACCGCATCTTCCCCGAGAGATGTGATGATGTTGCGAAGGGCCTCATCGAACCGAGCACCCGCCGGATCAGGGATGGCTTCGATGACGAGCGGTCCATCGGAAGCGCCATCGAATCGTGCAGAGATTTCATAGCGCCGATTCAGTGATTCAAGACGATTCATAGACTCACCTCGTACGCAATATATTCAATACCTGGCAACGTCTTCCACCCATTCACTTCACTAAGAGGTATAGGAATACCTCTAGTATTTCGATATTGCAAAATTGACTCTTCAGCTGTTTCGTTTGCTGCCGATCGGTCGAGTATGCAAATAACAACTTTCGATCGAAGGTCCGGGAGGTACTTGATTGCCCCATTCCCATCAAGAATGACTATCGACGTTGAATCAGGCAGATTTAGGCAAGCACCCCTATCCACGTGTGAGACGATGCGCGTATGCCACGCAACGGCGCCTTTCTTCCGCGGCAGCAGTACGGTTTTAATATCATCGCTATCGAGAGCAATATCTTCCGACCTGAATATACAGGCATCTAGCTCCCGTTCTATCCACTTGCATGTACCAATGATCGCAAGATCCGCCGGCCCGGAAACTAACCATGAATCCCAGTTACGATCAATGCCTGCCATTCGTGCCAGCGATCCTGGTTCAGGGCTCTCTTGACAACACGGAATCTTTGTCGGTTCCATGTCATCTGAAATCACATTAATAGCAGTGATGTTGTCGATACTCCAGGTACTTTGATCAGTGACGAGCACCTCCCTTCCCATACTTGTATCGACGCGAAAAAACTTGGCTGCGACTATATGCTTCTTGTCAGTCAGACATACTTTCTGCCCCGGCTCGACTCGCTCTAAGACTCTACGTGGATCAGATACGTTTGGACGTTTTGCACCTAGTACCCATCCACAAGCGATTAGCGCCGCAGCGTAGTCACGTTGAGGGACTGAAAGTGCAAGCACAAGCTGTTTATCTTCAAGCTTTGACGCATAGCGGGCAGCTCTCAGCCCACACGAAACCAAGTGATCAATCCACTTCGCTTGTACACCGACTGCTGCCACATCCTCAGAAAGGGTAAACATCGAATCAGCAACCCCTTACCACATCACATCAACGTTATATGAAGCAGAAAAATGCGCGCAGCACGTCGCCGCCATAGACAACTCGAGCCATAACCTCGTAGCTCCATGCCTTCGCACCATCGACAGGCACTCCTTTGCACACTGATCTCGGCACGCTCTGCTGCACACCGGATACTTGCTGAGTATATCAACGTGAGAGCCTTACGTCACACTATCTGGTCAAGTCCTGTGGAGTGGTGTAATCGTTTTGTGTCCTTCGGGTTGGGTTATGCGGTGAGTTTGAGTGTGGTGTCCTCCTGTTGGGTGGGTTGTGGTGTGAGTCGTGATGTGGTGAGGATGTCGAGGCTGAGGTAGCGTCGGCCTTCGGCCCATTCGTCGTTTGTTCGGCGAGGACGGCTCCGACCAGGCCGATGATGGCTTGGCGGTTGGGGAAGATGCCTACGGTGTCGGTGCGTCGGCGGATTTCGCGGTTGAGGCGTTCATTGGGGTTGTTGGACCAGATCTGGGTCCATACCCCGGTGGGGAAGGACGTGAACGCGAGGACGTCTGCCCTGGCTTGATCGAGGTAATCCCAGGCGACGGGGAGCTTGTCGTGCACGTAGTCCAAGAGCCGGTCGTATTGAGCGTTGACCGATCCCGCGTCGGGTTGGTCGCACACCGAGTGCAGCATCGCTTTGACAGCGGGCCATAGCGCTTTGGGGGTGACCGACATGAGATTCGCGGCGTAGTGGGTGCGGCACCGTTGCCAGGCGGCTACAGGCAGGTTCGCTGGGGCGTGTTCAATTGTCTGTGTATCCGTCTTCTTGTTTGAAAGGATTGATGCATGATGAATGATGATGATGTTGTTGTGGCTCGCGCTAGTGGGCGTGAGGCCGTGGAGGAGCTTCGCAGCTCTGGTGCGTTGGATGCGTTGTTTGAGCGTCTTGATGCCGGCGAGGTCGAGATGACGGGCAGCCAGGGCTTGTTGCCCGCGTTGCTCAAGGAGGCCTTGGAGCGCGGGTTGGCCGCTGAGCTGACCGAGCACTTGGGGTATGAGAAGGGCCAAACCAGCACCCAGGCGCGCTCGAACACGAGGAACGGCACGACGAAGAAGACCGTGATATCGGAGGTGGGAGCCTTCGAGATCGAGGTTCCCCGGGACCGGGCAGGCTCGTTCACCCCGCGCCTGGTACGTAAAGGACAGCGGCGCCTCGATGGCTTGGATGCGATGATTATCAGCTTGTATGCCGGGGGGGATGACGGTACGCGATATCCGCCATCACCTGGCCTCCACCCTGGGCGTGGAGGTCAGCGCCACCACGATTTCCACGATCACTGACGCGGTGTGCGAGGCCGTCTTGGAGTGGCAGCACCGCCCCCTAGAAGCGTTCTACCCGGTGATCTACCTGGACGCGATCCGCATCAAAGTCCGACGCGATCACAGGGTGGAGAACCGGGCCGCTCACCTGGCGGTGGGAGTGGACATGGAGGGCGTCAAGCATGTGCTGGGCATCTGGGTCCAAGCCGATGAAGGAGGGGCTTTTTGGGCCCACGTGTGCGCCGAGCTGGCCAACCGAGGCCTACGCGATGTCCTGATCGTGTGCTGCGACGGGTTGACTGGCCTGCCCGAAGCCATCGAAGCGACCTGGCCCCAGTCCATGGTCCAAACCTGCGTCGTTCACTTAATCCGCGCGTCCATGCGTTTCGTGTCCTACAAGGACCGCAAAAGCGTCGCCGCCGCCCTCAAGCGGGTCTACAGCGCGCCCAATGAGGAAACCGCCCGAGAGGCGCTCGAAGAGTTTGCGGCCAGCGACCTGGGAGCGCGCTACCCCCAAACGGCCCTGACCTGGCAGCGCGCCTGGCAGCGCTTCACGCCGTTCCTAGCGTTCCCGCCCATGCTACGCCGCGTCGTGTACACCACCAACGCTATCGAATCGTTGAACTACCAGCAGCGTAAAATCACCAAGAACCGCGGGCATTTCCCCAGCGAAGAAGCCGCCGTCAAACTCTTGTGGCTCGCCATCTGCAACATCGAAGACAAACGCGCCGCCCAACGCCTCACAGACGCTGGCAAACCCCCCAACAAACGAACAGGACACACCCGCCTCATCCAAGGACACACCACCACCAACTGGAAACAAGCCCTCGCCCAACTCACCACCGCCTACCCCGACCGAATCACCCCCTACCTCTAACCCCCATACACAGAAATTGACAGGCTCGTTCGCTGCGATGGCCTCAACCAGGCCCAGATGGGCGTCACTGGTCACCAGGCGCACGCCGGTGAGACCTCGGGCGACCAGGTCAGCGAAGAACTCCTTCCAGGCCGGACCGGTCTCACTGGTAGACACGCGCACCCCCAGCACTTCGCAGTGTCCGTCATTGTTGACTCCGGTGGCAACCAGGACCGCGCACGAGACGCGCGCCCTCCTTCGCGCACCTTCATGGTCAGTGCGTCAGCGGCAACGAACGTGAAAGGCCCGGCGTCATCGAGGGGGCGATGACGGAACTCGTACACGTGTTCGTCCAGGTAGGCTGCCATACGTGAGACCCGGGACTTCGACAGTCCTGTGATCCCCAGGGTTTTGACGAGCTTGTCCATACGGCACGTAGACACTCCCGCCAGGTAGCAGTGGGCGACCGCTGTGATCAAGGCACTATCGGAGCGTTTGCGGCGTTGAAGCAACCACTCTGGATAGTAGGTGCCTGAGCACAGCTTGGGGATCGCCACGTCAATGGTGCCGACCCTGGTGTCCAGGGGCCGGTAGCGATACCCATTGCGCCTGGCCTGACGCCGCGGGTCTTGTTGACCCCACTGGGCCCCACACACCGTGTCAGCGTCCGCTGAGAGCAGCGCGTGAATCACGTGCTGGAGCAAGGAACACATCAAATCCGGGGATACCTGGGACAACGCCTGGCCAAGCAGGCCAGCAGGGTCGATAACATGAGGAGCGGTCATCGTTGTGCCTCCACATCATTTCGAGTCAGAAGTAGAGAGCTTTCTCGAAGGATCACACGGTGACCGCCCCCATATCAAACGAGCCGACCACCACACGGTTACACCACCATGCGGGACACTACTCGTCGGTTTCACCGGAGACAGAGCAAACGCCAGCAAAGGCGATGACGGTTTCATGAGAGTTGCCGGCCGCACCGGTGGGCGGTGGCGGGGCCTGGCTGGGCTTCGAGCCGACGCGCCGAGCGAAGCTCGGGTTATAGGATATTTCGTGTTGCTGGGGTTAGTCCCAGGTGTTGTGGTAGGGGGTGGTGTGGTGGAGTTCGTTGAAGCAGATTGCGTCGCCCCAGCCGGGGATGGTGCCGGTGGCTTGGTGGGTTTGGCTGGCGTGGTACCAGGCATTTTCGAGGGCTTCGTCGGTGGGCATGGTCGCCAGGATTGTTGCTGCTGGCTGGGGGTGGGGAGAGTGGGTGTAGCACCACCAAAACACGGCTTTCATGCGTCGGGTCAGGCGCATGCCGCGGTGGTCGCGCAGCATCTGGCGCAGGCGCGCGTTCGTGCTTTCGATCTGGTTGGTCATCGCGGGCATCTGATGTGTCCAGGTGGGGTCCAGGTACGTGAACAAGAGTCCCTGGGAGATGAGCTTGTTGAGGCTGTTACGAGCCCGAACGAGACGTTCGTGGGTGTATTCCCACCCTCCGTCAGGTCTGCGTGTTTTCTCCTCCAGGAAGCCCTTCCAGCGCGTGCACCAGGCCTGGTAGGCGTCTATCCATTCCTGGGCGCCTTCGATATCGTGCACGTGCGTGAGCTGGCGCCCATGAGCGTACAAGCTACGCGAGGCCTCCAGTTTGGGGCGTGTTGTGGTGGCTTGGCGGATACGGCAATACGCGTGGAAGGTGCAGCGTTGAACGCGCGTGGTAGGCCAGATGTTCTTGCACGCCCTGGCAAAGCCGCTGCCCCCCGTCGGTGATGACCAGGGCCGGGGGCGCGATCCGGCTCATGAGCGCGCCCCAGGCCCGAGAATTCTCACTCCTAGCCGCGTACCAGCCCAGCACATGATCGGGTGTTTGGGCGATGAGCACCACGGCGTTTCCCCCAGGTGGATGCCGTCGACGAAGATGACGTCATGAACCTCATCGATGATCGGGCTGAACGGCCATAACTGCCACAACGGCTCACAACGCCTACGAAACGAGCGTCCCCCGCCAGGCAAATCCACCTGACGGCGCCGACCCAGCAGCCAGGCCACGAATTCATCAAGGTGCTTGGCCGTGGAGTCTATTTCGTTCGCCGTCGTGATTTTGCAGGGTTTACACCGCCAGCGCTGACGACCTGTTGACGTCTTACCGTGACGGATCATGGGACAGCCACACACAGGGCACAATGCAGTATTCACAGGAACGAGGCAAGCACGACCAACTAAAATCGTGACTTTCCCGCGCTACAAAGCCGAAAAGTCACCCTTCCAGCAACACGATTTGTCCATCCTCATAGTTGGTCCCAACCAACTAAAACACCGACTTTCCGGACTATAGGTCACGAACGTGGTGCTTAAGTTCCGTGTTTAGGTTGGGATTGCGGGCGAAAGTCGCTGTTATTTAGGTTCGGGCGGTTAATCGCGCAGCTTCCTTGACTTTCTGGGGTGATCGTGTAGTGGGTGAGAACACGATCGAATCGTGCTCGGCGTTGCCCGGTGTGCGCTGTGCCGATGAAGAAGAATGGACACACCGCGGCGGGCGCTCAACGGTGGAAATGCACCTCGTGCGCCCTGTCAACCACATGTCCATCAGGGCGTGCGCGCCGACACGAACAAGCCGATGAGCTGGCAGACTTCATCGCGTGGGCGACGTCTCGGCACACCCAAGACGAACAGGAAGGCTCAGCGCGCGCTTTCCGGCGTCGTACCTGTTGGTGCTGGCAGGTGCCGGTACCTCACCCGCCCGTCACCGGGCAGGGTCCACGATCAGATCTTCATTGACGGCATGCACCTGTCAGGCGGATGGGTGCTGCTGATCGCCCGAGACCGCGAGCATGTGCTGGAGTGGCAGTGGGCGGCCAACGAATCCGCGCAGGCCTACACGGCCCTACTTGAACGCCTCGCTCCTGCCGATGTGGTCACCACCGACGGTGCTGCAGGCGCCTTGGCGGCTATCGCGCACCTATGGCCCTCCACGCGCGTGCAACGCTGCCTGGTCCACGTTCATCGTGACATCATCCGCGACCTCACCATGCATCCCAGAACCGAACCCGCACGGGCGTTGCTGGCCTTGTCACGACGCTTGACGAGCATCACCAGCGTCGACCAAGCCAGCGCGTGGTTGACGATGCTCCACGACTTTGGGCACACCTTCCGAGAATGGATGTCACAGCGCACCTTCGCCGCTCAAGACCCCTGCATGGGCGTCAAAAACCGGTAAAACCTGGTGGTACACGCATGAACGCACGCGCCGCGCCTACCGACGCTTGGCACGACTGGCACGCCAAGGAGTGCTGTTCACCTACCTGACCAACCCCGACGGCACACCAGCCGACCCGCTAAGCCTGCGCCACCACCAACCACGTCGAATCCATCAACGCTGTCGTGCGTGAACTCCTCCACGCTCACCGCGGTGCCAGTGCCTACCACCAGCCGTCATCGCCCAATGGGCTCTCCTCCTGCGCACCCCACAACCCCCGACCCCCACCGAAGTCCTGACTCAATGGGAACACGACGGGCGCCCCACCCCGCCGGATCCCCACACCAAAACACCCCAACCACACCGATCAGAAACGCCACGGAATCCCGGAAGGAACCCCCACCCCAGAAGAAGGACTCTGGCCACGCAAAGGCTGGGCCGGACGCGCCCACTAGACCCACGACACGCCGTCTAAAGCACCACGTTTGCGCCTATAGCCCGGTTATGTGGCTATCCGCATGCTCGTAACCTATCCGCGAGACGGAGCGCGTCCGGGCAAACAAAAATCCGACATCCGAATCGGATGTCGGTTTGTCGTGGAGCTAGGGGATTCGAACCCCCGACCTTC
>BNJU01005318.1_pt1 | contig 35768 bp, 47 predicted proteins | sample 8539281 | NCBI WGS metagenome assembly BNJU01 (sample SAMD00202456, study PRJDB9452) | human saliva metagenome | isolation source: human saliva | place: Japan
GAAGGAGGAGTTCGAATTTTTATAGCTCCCCAGTGAGTATAACTATGTTAAAACGAATGATTTTTCTGTAGATTTTTATCATGACAAAAAGCTGAAGAAGCAAGAGTCATCACCCATTATCAAGAAGCTTTTAGACATGAAGCATCAGTTTGTTCTTAGATTGGTGGATGGAAATTGGCTACTTGATGAGAGAAATTCTACGGTTTTTGATGATGAGAAACTTGGTATCTCGACCACTTTGACTCAAGATAGCTTTACTTCCCAACTGATATGAAATAAAGGAGAAGTCCTATGAATTTTTAAAAATCTATTTACTAGTAAGAAAGAAAAGTCAGAGAAGAAAAACAGCTGATCTTGTCCATGCCCCTCTTCAAAGGCAAGCAAGCCTATTCTTTAGACCAGGTCGTTCAGGAATTGAAATCTCACTGGGGGCTTGAAATTTCTGAAGTTTCTGGGGATGATTCTAGTGCAACCTTTGTGATTGATGGTGCTCTCGTTGCGCTTTAATGGATTTGCCTATCCCAAGTCAAGAATTTGAAGAATTGTATGCCTATTCTTACCTCTGGCAGGATGTTGAGAAGGATACACAGGAGCATCACAGCATGCTATTGTTTCTATTTTGTCTGACAATCTGCCAGTAGAAACCTATTCCTATTAACTAAAGTCAATGCTCTATCCTAAAAACTAGTCAATCAGCTATTGGTATTTATCAGGGGTCTACCACCTTGCTCTTACCCAAAGATCTTTATCTAGACCTGGCTGACCTTTTGAAAGAAGAAATGCTTCCCCTTCAACTCTGGATTTATATGGGAATTATCAACCAGGGAGATAAAACTAGTATTTACACTTATGGTTTGAAAGAGTTTGGAAAAACTGAGATTGAAATTATCGAGTCTCCTATGAATAGCGATGACTTATATTATTTCCTCTTGTCTATTCTTCAGTATGTTTTAGGCAGTGATGTCACTTAAAGGACGGCGAAACCATTGGTTTTTCAGAAGATCAAAAATCAAAATCACTGAGTCAAAAGCCGTCTATTTTGAAGGAAATTCCTTGAAATTAGATGTTTAGACCATGATTTATAATTGAATGTCCTTCTTAGATTGGGGATTTTATGAAGCATGATATAAAAAAGTATTATCTCTACCGATTTCTGGTCTATAGATTTGAAAAACTCTCTTGTAAGAATCCAAGTCTCAAGGGAATAAAACCAGAGAAGAGAGAAAAAATCGTTCTAGAGGCTACTCGAACTAGTCAAAAGATTATTCTAGTCTTAGGAATTATTTATGTTTTGCTTAATTCTGCTATGTTCATTTACCTTAGGCTAAATGATTTTCAAAATCCTTTATTGACTTGGTTTACTGACTACATCGACTATTTGGGGGTACTGATAAACGGAGAATGGGGCGGTAGTTGGCGTCAAAAGAAAGCTAGTTTTTTGATGATTGCTATTTTGGCTATGCCTATTGTGGTCATAGAAGGAGGCCCCTTCTTCTTGCTAGTTTTATTAGTTGGGAATTGGGAATTAAAGAGAAAGATAAGATTTGAGAGAGAACATAAAGGAGTAGAGAACCATGGGTAGAACGGTGATTATAGGCACTTTAATAGTTTTTGCAATCTTTAATCTGCTACTCGGTCTGGGCTTTTTATCTCTTTCTAAAAAGAGGAAAGAGAATGGGCAGTCATTGTACGAAACTCCTGTAAATCAACAAACTCGAACAGAAAAACTAGGTCTAGGTGAGATTTTGGTCTACCTGTCCCTGATTGCAATCGCGGGTATGTTTGCTTTTCAGACCTTAAATAGAGGTGGTGTGGGGAATTCTATTTTAGCTAAAATGATCCTCCTCCCAGCTATAATGGCTCTTTTCAATGCAAGAAAAAGGACTGGAAAGTCTTTACTTGCCCTCCTTATAACCTTTATGGTCTTTCTAGTAGGAGTTATGTTTTATATCACGATTGGTTTGCCACCTCAAGCACCTGATTTTTGCAAATTAATGAAAGTAAAAATCATTTTAGCAGAAACAAAAAGCAAGTGATCTGATGGAAGCTGGATTTGATATCTATGTCAGACAGGGTGATGGTAGTAGCGACTACGAAGACCTCCTGACAGATGGCAGTTTCCAGAAGTATTCGGACAATAAAACAGTCATTATCGAAAAAGGCTTCAGACTTGATAGCAATGCTGTTCCCTACGCTCCCTATCTCCTAGCAAAAGATGGCTTAGTACTGGGGAGTATTTCCTTTACGGTGCTGAGGACCAGAATGTGGCTTTTAGAAGATTCTAAGATTATTCAGCTTCGATTTAACAAGGACAGCATTGAAGAAGCAAAGAAACATTCTATCACTTTGAAATTGGATGAACTCGACTTGACTAGTCGACTGGACCTTCCACTTGTTCAAGAGACTTTCAAAAAGCATCTATGGTCAATTCCCCCAACAAATACAAGTGATGTCACTCAATTGTGGTATGGATTACAATGGGCCAGCAACAGTGACTCTCTATTTTGGAATGAGTATTATAGTCTTATCCGTCTAGATGAAAATTATTTGATGACTGATTTTGAACTTGCTGCCCAAGTAGCGCGTGATGAGTAATACGATTTTTGAATAGTTGACTTTGCTTTATGCCTATCTAAAGGAATTAATTTATTTAGTTCCTATTTTTATTATTTAAAAGGCAAATTTGAAATAGTTTTTCAATTATTGGGTATAGTAAAAAAATACGAACAAAAAATGTAAATAATTTATAAAGTTTTCCCCAAAATACTTTTACAAACTTTTCTAAAAATGATATAGTTATAAGGCTTAGAAAAATGAGATGATGTTTTCTAGCAAATATAAACCTGAGTAAAAAAATGCCTACGGACAGGCAGGGTTGAATGCCGAAAGCGTGGTTAAAAAGCCACATTATTGATAGGGTTAAAAGCCTACTTTTATAAGTTGATGTTAGGGCACTTGTCCCTAATTCGTATAGATTTGTTAGTGTGGTGAAAGCACACGTCATCTTGTGAAACGATCAATAAAGTACGTAATATTTGCTACTAGAGAGTTAGGAAACATCAGGAACAGACATACTCAAAAGAAACAAACATAAACACGTCAGTAGATTGTAGAGCAGGTGCCAACCTGCTCTTTTTTCATAAGTATCCTTAGAGCTTTGCATGGTCAAGGTGAAAAAAATATGATAAAGGAGTATGTCTTTATAATGTTAAATCAAAACCAAGCTCCCATCTATGAGGGACTGGTAAAGTTACGAAAGAAAAGAATTGTGCCTTTTGATGTACCAGGTCACAAGCGTGGCCGTGGGAATCCAGAGTTGGTTGAGCTCTTGGGTGAGAAATGCGTTGGGATTGATGTCAATTCTATGAAACCTTTGGATAATCTAGGGCATCCTATTTCGATTATCAGAGAAGCAGAGGAACTAGCGGCTGAGGCTTTTGGTGCGGCCCATGCCTTTTTTAATGATTGGGGGCACAACCTCATCTGTTCAAACTATGATTCTCTCCACCTGTAAAGCAGGAGATAAGATCATCCTCCCTCGAAATGTCCATAAATCAGCCATTAACGCTCTAGTTTTATGTGGTGCTATTCCCATCTATATTGAGATGAGTGTTGATCCCAAAATCGGTATTGCTTTGGGGCTTGAAAATGAGCGTGTAGCACAAGCTATTAAGGAAAATCCAGATGCCAAGGCTATCCTGATAAACAATCCAACCTATTATGGTATTTGTTCAGACCTTAAGGGGCTAACAGAGATGGCTCACGCTGCAGGAATGAAAGTATTGGTAGATGAAGCGCACGGTGCTCATCTACATTTTACAGATAAACTTCCTCTATCTGCTATGGACGCAGGAGCAGATATGTCTGCTGTATCCATGCATAAGTCCGGTGGCAGCTTGACTCAAAGTTCTCTTCTTTTAGTTGGTGATCAGATGAATCCTGAGTACGTACGTCAGATTATTAATCTAACACAGTCAACATCAGCATCTTACCTGTTAATGGCTAGTCTCGATGTTTCTCGTAGAAACTTAGCCCTTCGTGGGAAAGAGTCCTTTGAAAAGGTCATTGAGCTATCTGAGTACGCTCGTCGTGAAATCAATGCTATCGGTGGCTACTATGCCTACTCAAAAGAGTTAGTAGACGGTGTGTCCGTTTGCGATTTTGATGTTACTAAATTGTCAGTCTACACTCAGGGTATTGGCTTAACAGGTATTGAGGTTTATGACCTCTTGCGAGATGAATATGATATACAGATTGAGTTTGGTGACATTGGGAATATCTTGGCCTACATTTCGATTGGTGACCGTATCCAAGACATTGAACGCTTGGTCGGTGCTTTAGCTGATATCAAGAGACTATACTCACGAGATGGGAAGGACTTGATTGCTGGAGAATATATTCAACCTGAGTTGGTGCTATCTCCTCAGGAAGCCTTTTATTCAGATAGACGAAGCTTAACCTTGGACGAATCTGTTGGGCAAGTCTGTGGGGAATTTGTCATGTTACCCTCCTGGGATCCCAATATTGGCTCCAGGTGAACGCATTACACGAGAAATTGTTGATTATATAAAATTCGCCAAAGAACGTGGTTGTTCCCTCCAAGGTACTGAAGATCCAGAGGTCAATCACATCAATGTTATTGTGAGAAAGGAGAACTAGATGGATTTATGGTTTTCTGAAGTTCATACTCCAGATGTGAAATTATCCTTGAGAACTGCCAAGCAGCTCTACGCTGGAAAAAGTGAATGGCAGGATATTGAAGTATTAGATACACCAGCTTTTGGGAAGATATTGATTTTAAATGGGCATGTCTTGTTCTCAGATGCGGATGATTTCGTCTACAACGAAATGACGGTTCACGTTCCTATGGCTGTCCATCCTAATCCAAAGAAAGTCTTGGTTATTGGGGGTGGTGACGGTGGTGTTGCCCAGGTTTTGACACTATATCCTGAATTGGAACAAATCGATATTGTAGAACCAGATGAGATGCTGGTTGAGGTTTGCCGAGAATATTTTCCAGACTTTGCTGCAGGACTTGATGACCCTCGTGTCACCATTTACTACCAAAATGGGCTTAGATTTTTGAGAAACTGTGAAGATGATTACGACATCATCATCAACGATGCGACAGATCCATTTGGCCATACGGAAGGGCTCTTTACCAAGGAATTTTACGGCAATAGCTATAGAGCCTTGAAAGAAGACGGAATCATGATTTATCAGCATGGTAGTCCTTTCTTTGACGAAGATGAGTCAGCATGCCGAAGCATGCACCGCAAGGTTAATCAAGCCTTTCCAATCAGTCGGGTTTATCAAGCCCACATCCCAACTAGTCCTGCTGGCTATTGGTTGTTTGGATTTGCATCGAAAAAATATCACCCTGTCAAAGATTTTGACAAGGAAGGCTGGAAAAAACGTCAATTATTTACGGAATATTACACTGCAAACTTACATGGGGGCCTTCATGTTGCCTAAGTATGTAGAAGACATTTTTAGAAGAAGAGGAAGGAAAAAAATGAGTCGTTTATTAGTTATTGGATGTGGGGGCGTTGCCCAAGTTGCTATTTCAAAGATTTGCCAAGATAGCGAAACGTTTAAAGAAATTATGATTGCTAGCCGTACCAAGTCAAAATGTGATGACTTGAAAGCTAAATTAGAGGGCAAAACAAGCACTAAAATTGAAACAGCTGCTCTCGATGCTGACAAGGTAGAAGAAGTAATTGCTTTTGATTGAAAGCTACAAACCAGAAGCTGTTTTGAACGTAGCTCTACCATACCAAGATTTGACTATTATGGATGCTTGTTTGGCAACAGGAGTCCACTATATCGATACTGCCAACTATGAGGCTGAGGACACAGAAGACCCTGAATGGCGTGCTATTTATGAGAAACGCTGCAAAGAACTTGGTTTTACAGCCTACTTTGACTACTCATGGCAATGGGCATACCAAGAAAAATTCAAAGAAGCAGGTTTGACTGCCTTGCTTGGTTCTGGTTTTGACCCAGGTGTAACCAGCGTCTTTTCAGCATACGCCCTCAAACACTATTTTGATGAAATCCACTATATCGACATTTTAGACTGTAATGGTGGTGACCATGGTTATCCATTTGCAACTAACTTTAACCCAGAAATCAATCTACGTGAGGTTTCTGCACCAGGTTCATACTGGGAAGATGGAAAATGGGTTGAGGTCGATGCTATGTCTATCAAACGTGAGTATGATTTCCCTCAGGTTGGTCAAAAAGACATGTATCTTCTTCACCACGAAGAAATTGAATCGCTGGCTAAAAACATTCCAGGAGTCAAACGTATTCGTTTCTTTATGACTTTTGGTCCATCTTACCTAACGCATATGAAGTGCTTGGAAAACGTTGGGCTCCTTCGTACAGATGCTATTAACTTTAACGGTCAAGAAATCGTGCCGATCCAATTCTTGAAAGCCTTGCTTCCAGATCCTGCAAGCCTTGGACCACGCACTGTTGGTAAAACTAATATTGGATGTATCTTTACAGGTGTAAAAGATGGCGTTGAAAAGACAATCTACATTTACAATGTCTGCGACCATCAGGAGTGCTATGCAGAGGTTGGTTCACAAGCCATTTCATATACAACAGGTGTTCCTGCTATGATTGGGACAAAATTAGTGATGGATGGTACATGGAAACAGCCTGGAGTTTATAACCTTGAAGAGTTGGATCCAGACCCATTCATGGAAGCTTTAAATAAATATGGCTTGCCATGGGTTGTGGTTGAAAATCCACAAATGGTGGACTAATGAAGTTAGAACAAGTACCAACACCTTCTTATATCATTGACTTAGGAAAATTAGAAGAGAATTGTCGCATTCTACAAGAGGTTCAAGAAAAGGCAGGCTGTAAGGTGTTGCTAGCTCAGAAAGCCTATTCCCTCTATAAAACCTATCCTTTGATTAGCCAGTATCTTTCTGGTACGACGGCTAGTGGTCTCTATGAAGCGAAGTTAGCTAGAGAAGAGTTCCCAGGGGAAGTCCATGTTTTCGCGCCTGCTTTTAAAGAAGCAGATATGGAAGAGTTGCTTCAAATATCTGATCACATTGTTTTTAATTCGGAGAGACAATTACGAAAATATGGTCAACCTTGTCGTGAAGCTGGTATCAGTGTCGGTCTACGCCTCAATCCTCAATGTTCAACGCAGGGTGACCACGCGCTCTATGACCCTTGTGCTCCTGGATCCCGTTTTGGAGTGACTTCAGATAAGATACCAAGTGATTTGCTGGACTTGGTGGACGGACTTCATTTCCACACTCTTTGTGAGCAGGGGGCAGATGATTTAGCGACAACCTTGAAAGCAGTAGAAGAGCAGTTTGGACAGTACTTACATCAGGTCAAATGGCTCAATATGGGTGGTGGACATCACATTACGAGAGCCGACTATGATGTGGATTTGCTGATTTCTGAGATTAAGCGAATTCGAGAAATCTATAACCTTGACATCTATATCGAGCCAGGAGAAGCTATTGCCCTTAATGCGGGCTATCTAGCGACAGAAGTCTTAGATATTGTTGAAAACGGGATTGAGACCTTGGTGTTAGATGCCTCAGCAAGCTGCCATATGCCAGATGTTCTTGAGATGCCTTATCGCCCTCCATTGAGAGATGGTTTTGAAGCGCAAGAAAAACCTTATACTTATAGACTCTCTTCAAATACTTGTCTTACAGGGGATATCATTGGGGATTACAGCTTTGAAAAACCGATTGAAATCGGTGATCGCCTCTATTTTGAAGACATGGCTATTTACTCCTTTGTCAAAAATAATACCTTTAACGGCATTGGGCTTCCAAGTTTGTATCTCATGGATAAAGAGGGTGAGTGCAGTCTAGTCAAAGCCTTTGGCTATCAAGACTTTAAGGAGAGATTATCATGATGGACAGTCCAAAGAAATTAGGTTATCGTATGCCTGCAGAGTATGAACCCCATCATGGGACTCTCATGATATGGCCTACTCGACCAGGTTCTTGGCCTTTTCAAGGAAAAGCTGCAAAAAAAGCATTTAGCCAGATTATCAAAACCATTGCCCAAGGGGAAACAGTCTACCTTTTAGTAGACCAGGATTATCTATCTGAAGCCCAATCTTATCTTGGAGACCAGGTCGTTTATCTCGATATTCCAACAAATGATGCCTGGGCGCGTGATACAGGTCCGACCATTCTCCTCAATGATCAAAGGGAAAAGTTGGCGGTAGATTGGTCTTTCAATGCTTGGGGTGGTGCTGTTGATGGTCTCTACCAAGACTATGATGCAGATGACCAAGTAGCTAGTCGTTTTGCTGAGGCATTGGAAATACCTGTTTACGATGCCAAACCTTTTGTACTGGAAGGTGGAGCTATTCACAGTGACGGTCAAGGAACTATTCTTGTGACTGAAAGTTGCCTTCTAAGTCCTGGTCGTAATCCTCACCTGACTAAAGAGGAGATTGAAAAGACCTTACTAGAGAGTCTTGGTGCCGAAAAAGTCATTTGGTTGCCTTACGGTATTTATCAAGACGAGACAAATGAACACGTCGACAATGTTGCTGCCTTTGTTGGTCCTGCAGAGCTTGTTTTAGCTTGGACGGACGACCAAGATGATCCTCAGTATGCCATGTCTGCAGCTGATTTAGCTCTCTTAGAGAAGGAAACTGATGCAAAAGGCCGGAGTTTTACTATTCATAAACTTCCAATCCCAGCTATTCATCAAGTAGTTACAGAGGAAGATTTGCCGGGCTATACTTATGAAGAAGGCGAAGAGGAGCGTTATGCAGGTGAAAGACTAGCAGCTTCCTATGTGAATTTTTACATTGCTAATAAGTCTGTCTTGGTACCACAATTTCAGGATGAAAACGACCAAGTTGCCTTGGATATTCTGAGCCAGTGTTTTTCAGACCGTGAAGTTGTCGGAATTCCTGCAAGAGATATTCTTTTAGGTGGTGGAAATATCCACTGTATTACCCAACAAATTCCAGAATAGGAGAAAAAGATGAGAAATGTAACGGTTGCAGCCATTCAGATGCAATGCGCTAAGGATGTGGAAACCAATATCCAAACAGCTGAACGTCTAGTCCGTCAAGCTGCTGAGCAAGGAGCCCAGATCATTCTTTTACCAGAATTATTTGAACGTCCCTATTTCTGTCAGGAACGTCAGTATGAATACTACCAGTATGCCCAGTCGGTGACAGAAAATACAGCTATTCAGCATTTTAAAGTGATTGCCAAGGAACTAAAGGTCGTTTTACCGATCAGTTTCTATGAAAAGGATGGCAATGTTTTATACAATTCTATTGCTATCATTGATGCTGATGGAGAAGTGCTAGGAGTTTATCGCAAAACGCATATACCAGATGACCATTATTATCAGGAGAAATTCTTCTTTACTCCTGGAAATACTGGTTTCAAGGTCTGGGACACTCGCTATGCCAAGATTGGTATCGGCATTTGTTGGGATCAATGGTTCCCTGAATCTGCCCGTTGCCTTGCACTAAATGGTGCAGAATTGCTCTTTTATCCAACAGCCATCGGTTCGGAGCCGATTTTGGATACAGATAGTTGTGGTCATTGGCAACGTACCATGCAAGGACACGCAGCAGCAAATATTGTGCCAGTTATCGCAGCCAATCGTTATGGTTTGGAAGAAGTAGAGCCTTGCGAGGAAAATGGGGGACAAAGTTCTAGCCTTAACTTCTACGGTTCATCCTTTATGACGGACGAAACAGGAGCTATCTTGACCCAAGCAGATAGACAAGCTGAAGCAATTTTGATGACTACTTATGATCTTGACAAAGGAGCAAATGAGCGCCTAAATTGGGGCTTGTTTAGAGATAGAAGACCAGATATGTATAAAGATATTGTGAGATAATTGTTTGTATTTTTAGTTTAGGTAATTATCGTTCTAGAATAGATAGGAGTCTTTTAATGAATGAAGCCTGGGAATTATTGTTTGAGGGGAAGATTAATGAAGCGAAGCAATTAGTTCAAGCAGAGTTTTGCCTAGCAACTTGTAAAGATTACAGTCTTTTAAACTTGATGGGCTATATCTATTTGTACGAAAGAAAGTATGAAGACTGTTTAGAGGTTTACCAACGTTATCTCCACTTGGCTATTACAGAAAAGGATCGTGAGAATGAACATATCGCCTATCATCAATTAGCCATGGTCTATCGTGAAATGAATGACTATCAAACGGCTCTTAGCTATATAGAAAAAGAGCGAGAAGTTATTGAACAAGATTTTTTTCAGGGATTCTCTCAAATATTCTGTTAATGACTATGAGCAAGGTTATTTACGATTAAAGTTAGGTCAACTAGTTGAAGCGGAGTTTTATATGCAGCAGTCGCTAGACTCGGCCTTAAAGACAGATGATCTTATTGCTCAAGCCTGCGCTTATAGAGGATTGGGAGAGATTTATCGAAAACTTTTTTTCGATTAAATCCCTATGATTATTTTTAGTCACGCTGTTAAACTCTTCGACAAGGCGGGAGATGAGATCGGAGCGGATGAAGTCAGAGATTTAATAGTTAATAAAAAGTCTGAGACAAAATAGTTCTCAGATATAAAAAAAGCTAGAGTTTTTCCAATTGTGGAACCTCTAGCTTTTTTTCTGTAGATACTATAGTAATTTTTGATAAAGTAAATGATAAAATGAACATAGTGTTAGCATGGATAATAGAGACTGGAAAAATCTTAATCAATTTTTCCTTTTTTCCTTGAAGAATTAAGTCGTGACTAAGGTTAATTATGGGAAAAATGGACTTGTATTGTAGTTGTGGTCAAGCAATGAACGACCACAAAGCGCCTGATCTAAATGTCTATTCGGTTTTATTCGGATGAGTTCTTAGCAGAAATTTCTCAAGCTGAATTATTTTTAACTGATATTCTTTCATTGTAATTACGGTAATTATTTGTTATAATACTTCAAAGGAGGAAATCAGATGGTCGTAAAACAAGAAAAACAAGGAAATTCAATCACCATCACCATTCCAAGTGAATTCAATATTCCAAGTGGTGTTAAATACGAAGCAAAATTGTTACCAAGTGGCGAAATTATCTTTACTCCCGAAGAGTCTGGACATCAGATTTCTTATGTATCTGATGATGCCTTTGACTTAAATTTGGACAAAATCTTTGATGAATATGATGATGTTTTCAAAGCTTTGGTGGAAAAATGACAATCTATCTGACAGAAAGGCAAATTGAGAAAATCAATGCTTTAGCAATTCAACGTTATTCACCTAATGAAAAAATTCAGACGGTTAGTCCTTCTGCCTTAAATATGATTGTCAATTTACCAGAACAATTTGTTTTTGGCAAACCTCTTTATCCAACAATTTTTGATAAGGCAACGATACTTTTTGTCCAATTGATCAAGAAGCATGTTTTTGCCAACGCTAATAAACGAACTGCTTTCTTCGTTTTGGTGAAATTTCTGCAGTTGAATGGTTATCGTTTTTCTGTAACAGTTGAAGAAGCGGTCGCTATGTGCGTGACTATCGCAGTAGAAGCCCTAACAGATGAAAGGTTATCTAGCTATACCAAATGGATCTCTGAACATACATTTAGAGCTAATGACGAATTTAAGCTTGGATATTTAAATCCTATAAGTAAGAAATAGATAAACAGATAGTATTAGAATTCTGTAATTCAGAAAGCTAATCTTTTGAATATGTCAAACATTCAACCTTAATAGACAAAAAGTAGCCCATTCAGGCTACTTTTTAAAAATTCTTTATAAACATAAGGGTTCTCTGGTTTGTCGACCTTGATGAAAGACTGGACTTCGAGGGTTGGGAGGATTTGGTTGAGTTCCTTGTGATAGTGATTGCTAATCTTACCTTTGACTCTTACCCAGGTGTTATTCTCATAATGATTGGTATTTCCTGTGGTTAAAAGGCCAAAAACTCCTGAATCAGCGATACAGTGCATGATGCCAAAGCGAAAGACAAATTGACTATCGTTATGATTTGGATCGTTGTAGACAAAACCTGTAAACTCTATTTCCTTACCTTCAAATTCATCGGGATAATCATAGATAGCTTCCATGACTTCCAGGTAATTTTCATCATTGATAACTATACTTGATTGAGCTAAGTACTTATCAGCACTCTTCCGAATAATATTTTCATGAGCTGTTTGTGAATAAAACCTGCTAGTATCTGGTTTGAGATACTGACTGCTGGTTCCTTCACTTGCTTGGATTGCCTTGTCAGTTCCTTCCGACAGTGGAAAATAATAGCCTTTTGCCGATACTGTTTGTGAATCCAGAGTGACAGTTGGAAAGGTAAATCCAACTAACAAGGGTAAACTTAAGAGGGCAAAACTAGCAAACTTGGCTGAAAAACTATGTAAGTGACTATGTTCTTTCAAACGCTTGAAGCAAAGATAGGCTTGAACAATGGCTAGTAACAAAGATAAAAACATAGTGATATAAGCTAGATAAGAATAGTGGAGGTTTATATACTGATTGAGTTTACCTGATAGATGTAGATAAAGGGTTAAGAAAAAATAACTCATCAGAATAAGAAATCGTATCATAGCATCACCCCGACTATATAAGAATAAACAAGAACAACAAAAGTCACAATTGTCATGAACTGCCAAATAAAGCGAGTTTTAAGATAGTTCTTCATCATGAGTAAGTTTTTGACATCAAGCATTGGTCCAATAACTAGAAAGGCGAGCACTGGAGCAAAACCAAAACTGGAGAGAAGTGAAGAGCCAATAAAGGCATCTGCTTCACTACAAAGCGATAGTAAGAAAGATAAGACCATCAAGAGAATGATAGCCAGCAGTGGTGTTGCACTAATTGATGTCAGGATACGAGTTGGTACATAAACCTGGACTATGCTAGCAAACAGACAACCGAAAACCAAATAACGCCCCATATCAAAGAATTCATCAATAGCTTGAATGAATACCTGAAGGATTTTCTGACCTTTTGTCAAATAAGAAAAATCATGCTCATGACAAGCCAGCCTATTTTCCTTCTGAATGTGTTCTTCCCAGAAAAATCCAAGGAAAATACCCAATATCGTTGCAACAAGAATCGAACCCAAGGCGCGGAGTAAGACCATTTTAAATGAATTACCAAAGGCTGAATAAGTTGCAAAAAGTACGATGGGATTGATGATAGGAGCTGTTACTAGAAAGGGAACAGCTGTATAACTTGGAACCTTCTTCTCCAAGAAACGATTGATGATAGGGACAATCCCACACTCACAAGAGGGAAAGAGAAAACCGATGAAGCTACCAAAAAAGATTCTCCCCAAACGATTTTTAGGGAGAAATGTATAAACCTTCTCAGGAGTGACATAGACTTCAATAGCACCAGAGATAATGCTACCAATTAAGACAAAGGGTAAAGCTTCAATGATGATTGATAGAAAAATAGCGCCAGCTTGTAACACACTAGAAGGTAGACTTTGAAAGAGTGTCATCTATTTTTTCTTTTCAGCCTTATCTTTCTTTTCTTTATCATCTGGAAATGTCACTTGCTTCAAATCAGGAAGTTTAGCAAACTCTTCGAACATTTTATCTAAGTCATCAGTTTTTGTAAATTTAATAGTCATAAGGCATACCTCGATTCTTTTTAGTTAACACTATTATACTATTATTTCTGGGAAATAGTTAGATTTTTAAAATAAACATTGCTTTTTATCTTAATAAAGTTGAATGAAAGCAACAAATTAATGAAAAACAAGCTTTCCTGCTTATGGTATAATAGTTTCATGGATAAAAAAATATGAAAAAAATTTCCCAAGATTTGGGTGTAACTTTAAAGCAAATTGATACTGTCTTATCTTTGACAGCTGAAGGAGCAACTATTCCCTTTATCGCTCGTTATCGGAAAGACATGACTGGTAGCTTGGATGAAGTTGCTATTAAAGCTATTATCGACCTTGATAAAAGCCTAACTGTCTCAATGATCGAAAAGAAGCAGTTTTTAGCAAAAATCAAAGAGCAAGGCAAGCTAACTAAGGAGTTCGAAGAAGCTATTTTAGCTGCTGAAAAACTAGCAGATGTCGAAGAACTTTATCTTCCCTATAAGGAAAAACGTCGCACCAAGGCAACAATTGCGCGTGAAGCTGGACTCTTTCCACTTGCTCGCTTAATCTTACAAAAACGTTTCTGACCTAGAAAAAGAAGCCGAAACATTTGTCTGTGAAGGTTTCGAGACTCCACAAGATGCTTTTAGCAGGTGCTGTTGATATTTTGATCGAAGCTCTCTCTGAGGATGTTACCTTGCGTTCAATGACTTATCAAGAGGTCCTTAGACATTCTAAGATTACATCTCAACTTAAAGATGAGAGTCTTGATGAAAAACAAGTCTTTCAGATTTATTATGACTTCTCAGAAACAGTTGCTAATATGCAGGGCTACCGTACGCTTGCCCTTAATCGTGGTGAGAAACTTGGCATTTTGAAGATTGGCTTTGAGCATGCGACTGATCGTATTCAAGCTTTCTTTGCTGCTCGTTTCAAAGTTAAGAATTCCTATATTGAAGAAGTCATTCAGCAATCTGTTAAGAAAAAAGTCTTACCAGCTATTGAGCGCCGTATTCGTACTGAATTGACAGAAAAGGCAGAAGAAGGAGCTATTCAACTCTTCTCAGAAAACCTTCGTAATCTCCTTCTGGTTGCACCTCTAAAAGGGCGCGTGGTTCTAGGTTTTGACCCAGCCTTTCGTACAGGTGCTAAGCTTGCAGTAGTTGATGCGACTGGTAAAATGCTGACAACCCAGGTTATATATCCAGTCAAACCAGCTTCAGCTCGTCAGATTGAGGAAGCTAAGCGTGATTTGGCAAATCTGATCGGCCAATACGGTGTTGAAATTATTGCTATCGGAAATGGAACTGCCAGTCGTGAGAGTGAAGCCTTTGTTGCTGAAGTTCTCAAAGATTTTCCAGAAGTCAGCTATGTCATTGTTAGCGAAAGTGGTGCTTCTGTTTACTCTGCCAGCGAACTTGCCCGTCAAGAGTTTCCTGAGTTAACCGTTGAAAAACGTTCAGCCATTTCTATCGCTCGTCGTTTGCAAGACCCACTTGCAGAATTGGTTAAAATTGATCCCAAATCTATCGGTGTTGGTCAATACCAGCACGATGTTAGTCAAAAGAAATTGTCTGAAAGTCTGGACTTTGTCGTAGATACCGTCGTTAACCAAGTCGGTGTCAATGTCAACACAGCCAGTCCAGCGCTTCTTTTCCCATGTTGCAGGGCTTAACAAAAACGATTTCAGAAAACATCGTTAAGTATCGTGAAGAAGAAGGTAAAATCACTTCACGCTCTCAAATCAAGAAAGTACCTCGCTTGGGAGCAAAAGCTTTTGAACAAGCGGCAGGTTTCTCCGTATTCCTGAAAGCAGCAATATCCTTGATAATACAGGTGTTCACCCAGAAAACTATGCTGCTGTTAAGGAACTTTTCAAACGTTTGGACATTAAGGACCTAAACGAAGAAGCGCAAGCTAAGCTCAAATCTGTTTCTATTAAAGAAATGGCCCAAGAATTAGACCTTGGTCAAGAAACTCTTAAAGATATTATTGCAGACCTTCTAAAACCCGGTCGTGATTTCCGTGATTCTTTTGATGCTCCAGTCCTTCGTCAGGATGTCTTGGATATCAAAGACTTAAAAGTTGGGCAAAAACTAGAGGGAGTAGTTCGCAATGTCGTTGACTTCGGTGCCTTTGTTGATATTGGTATTCACGAAGATGGCCTGATTCATATCTCTCACATGAGTAAGAAATTTATTAAGCATCCGAGTCAAGTCGTTTCGGTCGGTGATTTGGTTACTGTTTGGGTGAAGAAAATCGATGTCCAACGTGAAAAAGTAAATCTGTCGCTCCTTGCACCAGATGAATCTAACTGATTACGTTAGACAAGTCTCTTTAGAAGACTTTGGAAAACCTTTCAAACACCAGGCTCAATGGAATACTCGTCTGCGGTCGACAGGTGGACGATTTTTCCCTAAGGATGGGCACTTGGATTTTAATCCTAAAGTCTATCAAGAACTTGGTTTGGATGTGTTTCGAAAGATTGTCCGTCACGAACTCTGTCATTATCATCTATACTATGAGGGAAAAGGGTATAAGCATAAGGATTTAGCCTTTAAGGAACTGTTAAAAGAAGTGGATGGACTCCGCTTTGTTCCTCCCTTATCAAGTGTCAGTCAAAAACCAGTTTTGATCTATGAATGTCACTCTTGTGGCCAATCCTATCAAAGAAAGCGTCGAATTGATACGAGACGTTTTCGCTGTGGTCTTTGTCATGGAAAACTTATCCTACAAAATCCGCCTAAGGACTGATGCAGGGTGTTTTCGTTCATGTTATACTTATTTCAAGAATACCGAAAGAGGTACAAATCATGAATAAAAATTTTTATAAAATGAGACGAAATCGCATGATATCAGGTGTACTTGCTGGTCTATCTGATAGGTGGGATCTTGATGTGACACTCGTGCGCTTCATTTTTGCCATCTTTACAATCGCAAATTTTGGACTCGGAATCATCATCTACATCATTCTAGCCTATATCTTGCCAACCAAGGAAGATATCGAAGCTGATATGTACGGAACTGGCCCACGCAAGATTAAAGAGGCTGAACCAATCGATGATGATAAAGGTTGGTTCTGGTAACCACCATACTATCCATTAAAGAATTAAACCCTTGTAATTACAAGGGTTTTTCTTTTGCTTGAAAAAATGTGGTAAACTAATAGTAGTTGATTTCAAAAAATATCTCTATCTTACAAAAATGTAAGATTAAAGCTCCATTTGTAAGGTTATGTTATGGAACCAACTCTTTTTTTAGAGTACACTTATATCATAAAGATAAAGGAGCAAAACTATGAAAAAAATTTTACAGAAGAAACATACAAGTAAACCGAGCCCAAAGGATATCGAACGAGTTGAGCTAGGCATTCAAATGATGCAAGCTCAGTTTCAGTTAATGGGATATTAAAAAGGAGAAGTTAAAATGACACTATTAGATGTAAAACACGTTCAAAAGATTTATAAAACTCGCTTTCAAGGCAACCAAGTAGAAGCCCTGAAAGATATTCACTTTACCGTTGAAAAAGGCGACTACGTCGCTATCATGGGTGAGTCTGGATCTGGTAAATCAACCCTACTTAATATTCTTGCTATGCTTGACAAGCCAACGCGTGGCCAGGTCTTCCTAAATGGAACTGACACAGCTACCATTAAAAATTCTGAAGCATCAAGCTTCCGTCGTGAAAAGTTAGGCTTTGTCTTCCAAGACTTCAATTTGTTAGATACGCTTTCTGTTAAAGACAATATCTTACTCCCTTTGGTATTGTCTAGAAAGCCTATTACAGAAAATGATGAAAAAAATTAGTCGTAACGGCTGAAAAATCTTGGCATCAATCAATTGCAGGAGAAGTACCCTTATGAAATTTCTGGGGGACAAAAACAACGGGTAGCAGTTGCACGCGCCATCATCACAGAGCCAGAAATTCTCCTTGCTGACGAGCCAACAGGAGCTCTAGATTCTAAGTCATCTGCAGCTCTTCTTGATATCTTTGATCAGATCAATGAACAAGGACAGACCATTCTCATGGTAACCCACTCAACGGCAGCTGCTAGCCGTGCTAAACGTGTCCTTTTCATCAAGGATGGTATTCTTTATAACCAAATCTATCGTGGTGAAAAGACTGATCGTCAGATGTTCCAAGAAATCTCTGACACCTTGACTGTTATGGCAAGTGAGGTGAACTAGTATGTTTCGATTAACCAATAAGTTGGCCATATCCAACTTAATCAAAAACCGCAAACTCTATTATCCGTTTGCTTTGTCTGTCATTTTGGCAGTCACTATCAGCTATCTCTTTTACTCTCTAGCCTTTAATCCTAAAATTGTGGATTTACGTGGTGCATCTGCTATTCAATTTACTCTACAACTAGGGCTTGTCGTTGTGACACTTGCATCTGCCATTATCGTTCTTTATGCCAACAGTTTTGTCATGAAAAATCGCTCAAAAGAATTGGGTGTATATGGCATGTTGGGCTTAGAAAAACGCCATTTGATTGGTATGACCTTTAAGGAGCTCCTGATATTTGGGCTAGTAACAGTCTTTGCCGGGATTGGGATTGGTGCCCTCTTTGATAATCTGATTTTCGCTTTACTACTTAAACTTGCAAAGATGAAGGTAGAGTTAGTTGCAACTTTCCAATGGTCCGTAGTGCTTTCAATCCTTCTGGTATTCGGTTTTATCTTTTTAGTCATCGTTTTCCTGAACGCTGTACGCATTATCCGTATGGATGCTCTCCAGCTTTCTAGAGAAAAAGCGAAGGGTGAGAAGAAGGGGCGTTTCCTAGTTCTTCAGACACTTGTAGGGTTAATTGCTCTAGGTAGTGGCTACTATCTAGCACAAAGCGTAACAGATGCTTTCAAAGCTGTCGCTACTTTCTTTATTGCGGTTATGTTAGTTATTGTAGGGACCTATCTCTTATTCAATGCTGGTATTACAGTTTTCTTACAGTTGCTCAAGAAAAACAAGAGATATTACTACCAACCCAACAACCTCATCTCTGTTTCTAACCTTATCTTTCGTATGAAGAAAAATGCTGTCGGATTAGCAACCATTGCCATCCTTTCAACCATGGTTTTGGTTACTATGTCTGCAGCTACTAGTATCTACAACGGATCTGAGAATATGAAAAAACTCATGTATCCTCACGATTTTGATGTTAAGGGACAACATGTAGAAGTTGAGGATTTAGACAAGCTTTTGACTCAATACGCTAGTGAAAAGAACCTAACCATCAGCAATAAGGACGTCCTCAATTATGCAAGTTTCGGTCTTTCGAGTCAAGAGGGGACCAAATTAACCATCTTTGAAAAAGGGCAAAACAATGTCATGCCTAAGACAGTCTTCCTGGTTTTTGATCAAAAAGATTATGAAAAAATGACTGGACAAAAGCTGAACCTTACTGGTAACGAAGTAGGACTTTGGGCTCGAAATGACCAACTTAAAGATCAGAAAGCATTTAGTCTGAACAATCAGAACTATACGATCAAGGAAGCAATCCAGCAGGATTTTATTGCCAATCATGTTTCCAATCCCTATGTACTATTGGTATCGGATTATAACTATCTTGTAGTTGCTGACCTTCAAAGCTTTTTAAAACAGTTCCAGGATTCTGCTATATACACTCAGCTCTACGGTGGTATGGATGTAACAGCTAGTCTAGAGGAGCAGTTAAAGCTATCTGATGATTTTGAGGAGTTTGTAAATAATTTTAGTCATAATCTCAAGAGTGAAGATGCTATGGTTTATGGTGGAGGCACTGCAAGTGACGCAATTGCTCAAATGAATGCTCTCTTTGGAGGAGTTCTCTTTATTGGTATTTTCCTCTCTATCATCTTTATGATTGGAACTGTACTGGTTATTTACTATAAACAAATCTCAGAAGGTTATGAGGATCGTGATCGCTTTGTCATCCTTCAAAAGGTTGGTTTGGATCAAAAACAAATCAAGCAAACCATTAACAAGCAGGTCTTGACTGTTTTCTTCCTCCCTGTAATATTCGCCTTTCTACATTTGGCCTTTGCTTATCACATGTTAAGTTTGATTCTCAAGGTCATTGGGGTAGTAGATACAGCTATGATGTTAAGTGTAACACTTTCTATTTGTGGTATCTTTGCCATCATCTACGTACTTATCTTTATGATTACTTCAAGAAGCTATCGTAAAATTATCCAGCTATAATAAAAAATACCTCGATTTTTTCGAGGTATTTTTATGTTTTAAATGCTAAACAATTGTCCAAATAGATAGGTAACACCCATAGTCAAAAGGCCGATACAAAGGTTACGAATCATGGCTGTTTTAGTGGGAGCTTTTCCAAGTTTTGCACTCGTATATCCAGTAATCAAAAGGGAAATCGCTACGATAATAACAGTAGCAGGGATTCGATAGTCGCTTGGGAATATGGTTATTGAAAGCATAGGTGGAAGACTTCCGAGAACAAAAGAAATAAAGCTAGATGCTGCAGCATGCCAAGGATTGGTGAATTCTTCATACTCGATACCATATTTTTCCTCGACTAGCGCCTTTAGTGGATTTTTCAAAAAAGCTTTGTTAACTAATAGTTGGGCTGATGTTTCACACTCACCATTTTGAAGATAAGCTGCATAGAGAGATTTCTTGGCAGCCTCGATATCTTTATCCAAAAGTAGTTGTTCACGGGCTACAGCGGCCTCCTCAGTGTCTTTTTGAGTAGATACGGATACATACTCTCCTCCAGCCATAGAAAAGGCACCAGCAAGAATAGCAGCCAATCCTGAGAGGAAGATAATCCAGATATTATTAGTAGCACTGGCAACCCCGATAACAACTCCAGCAATAGAGATAATTCCATCATTTGCACCCAGTACACCAGCACGCAAGATATTTAAACGGCCAGCAAAGTTTGCATCAATTTCATGTTTATTTTCTGACATAGTATTCTCCTTTATATCTAGTATAAAGTATAGGAGAAGTGAAAACAAGCATTTTAAACTATCTGAAAAAAGTTCTACAATTTTAATGAAAGATTGCTATTGTTCTCGATCAGGCATAGCCATAGCTATTGCTTATGCCAATATATAACAAAGTTGTATTTGTAACTTGCTAGCTTAGATGGTACAATTAGCTTAATGAAATCTTTGGAGGTCTGATGATGACTCGTGAATTTAAATTTGAAACCCTACAATTGCATGCTGGTCAAGTGGTAGATGCGACTACAAAATCTCGTGCTGTTCCTATTTACCAAACAACATCTTTTGTATTTGAAGATACACAAGAAGGAGCAGAACTGTTTGCCCTTCAAAAGGCAGGGAATATCTATACACGTATTACCAATCCAACAACTTCAGCCTTTGAAGAGCGCATTGCAGCCCTTGAAGGTGGAGTAGGCGCTCTTGCAACAGCTTCTGGGATGGCAGCTATTACCTACACAATTTTAGCTCTAGCCCACGCAGGAGACCACGTCGTTGCAGCATCAACCATCTACGGCGGTAGCTTTAACCTCTTGAAAGAAACGCTTCCTCGTTATGGAATCACCACAACTTTTGTTGATATTGATAATCTAGAAGAAGTAGAAGCAGCGATTAAAGACAATACTAAACTTGTTTTGATTGAAACCTTGGGTAATCCAGTTATCAACATTCCTGACATTGAAAAAATCGCTGAAATTGCTCACAAACATCATATTCCTTTGGTTGCAGACAATACTTTTGCAACACCATATCTCATCAATGTCTTTTCTCATGGTGTAGACATTGCAGTTCACTCAGCAACTAAGTTTATCGGCGGTCACGGTACAACAATTGGTGGTGTCATCGTTGATAGTGGTCAGTTTGACTGGGCTGCTTCAGGGAAATTCCCTCAATTGGTTGATGAGGACCCAAGCTACCATAATATCAGTTATACCCGTGATGTTGGTGCTGCTGCCTTTATCGTCGCTGCTCGTGTTCAGTTACTTCGCGACATGGGAGCTGCTCTTTCACCGTTTAACTCATTCTTACTCCTACAAGGACTTGAAACACTTTCTCTACGTGTAGAACGCCATGTTCAAAATGCTGAGAAAATCGTTGATTTCCTTGTGAACCATCCAAAAGTTGAAAAAGTTAATTATCCAAAATTAGCTGATAGCCCTTACCATGCCTTGGCGGAGAAATATTTACCAAAAGGTGTTGGTTCAATCTTTACCTTCCACGTTAAAGGTGGAGAAGCAGAAGCTCGTAAGGTGATTGACAACTTAGAAATCTTTTCAAACCTTGCAAACGTAGCAGATGCCAAATCATTAGTCGTTCATCCGGCAACTACAACTCATGCTCAATTGTTCGACTCTGATCTAGAAGCAGCGGGAGTAGCTAAAAATCAAATCCGCCTTTCTATTGGTCTTGAAAAATGTCGATGATTTGATTGAAGATTTGCGCCTTGCACTTGAAAAAGATTTAAAAATACTTAAAAATATATCTGATTTAACATCCTTCTCACGAATAATTAAGTGAGGAGGATTTTTATGTATAGTATTTCATTTCAAGAAGATTCGCTTTTACCAAGAGAGAGACTAGTCAAAGAAGGAGTAGAAGCACTCAGCAACCAAGAATTACTGGCAATATTACTAAGGACAGGCACGAAACAGGCCAATGTTTTTGAAATAGCACAGAAGGTCTTAAATCAGCTAACATGTTTAACCGACCTAAAAAGAATGAGCCTACAGGAATTGCAGACTCTATCGGGTATTGGCCGTGTTAAGGCTATCGAATTACAAGCTGTTATCGAATTAGGCTACCGTATCCATAAAAGGGAAACAGTGGAAATGGAGAGCATTCTTAGCAGTCGTAAATTAGCTAAAAAGATGCAGGCTGAGCTTGGAGATAAAAAACAAGAGCACCTAGTGGCGCTCTATCTTAATACACAAAATCAAATCATTCACCAGCAGACTATTTTTATAGGATCTGCCACGAGAAGCATTGCTGAACCACGGGAAATTCTCCACTATGCTTTGAAGCATATGGCCACATCTGTGATACTGGTTCATAATCATCCATCTGGGGCTGTCATGCCAAGTAGAAATGATGACCATGTTACGAAGCTTGTTAAAGAAGCCTGCGAGATAATGGGTTTGGTCTTATTGGACCATCTAATTGTCTCACACTCCGATTATTTTAGTTATCGTGAGAAGACAGATATGATATAAAAAAACCTGTATCATATACAGGTTTTTACAATTCATTGACAACATAGTCGAAAAGTGTTTTATCTTTGGGGCGATTTTCAAAAAGAAATTCTGGATGCCATTGAACACCAAGATAGGGGAAGCCGTCTGTAGTTGTCACAGCCTCGATAATACCATCTTTAGGATCATGAGCTACAACCTTAAGATTAGGAGCTAAATCTTTGATGCTCTGATGGTGGAAAGTATTGATATGAGAGATTTCGCCATAGATTTCTCGAAGAACAGTATCTGGTTCGGTGACAAGCCGCTGAGTGGTGTATTCAGCGGAACTATCCTGCCAATGATCTTCGATATCTTGATAAAGAGACCCGCCCATGGCTACGTTAAAAAGTTGAGTACCACGACAGACAGAAAAAATTGGTTTATTTTGCTTGATTGCTTCTTTAATGAGGGCTAACTCAAAAATATCACGTTGAAGGTGGTAGTCGTCGCTATCAATAGTTTTTGGCTCACCATAGTATTTAGGGTCAACGTTTTGTCCACCAGTTAGAATAAGTTTATCAATTAAACTAATGTAGTAACTGGCCATTTCTTCATCACCAATCGGTAGGATAATGGGTATACCTCCAGCTTTCTTAACTCCTTCAACAAAGCCTTTTGAAGCATAACTCATCATAAGCTCATCATCTGGATGCGGGGTTTCATTTCCTGTAATCCCAATAACTGGTTTATTCATAAATATTTACACTTTCTAATCCTCTTTACGCATGAAATAGAGGAGGGTTTGAAGTTCGCTTGTAAGATCGACATACTGAACAACTACGTCTTTAGGAAGATGTAGGTGAACAGGAGAGAAACTGAGGATACCTTTGATGCCAGCATCAACCAAAAGTTCAGCAACTTCTTGAGATTTAACACTAGGAACAGTAAGAATAGCAGTTTTAACATCACTACCCTTAATTTTTGTCCTTTATTTGTGAGATTCCATAGATCGGAACACCGTCAGGAGTTTTGGTACCAACCTCAGGATGATCATCAAGGTCAAAAGCCATGATGATTTTCATCTTGTTGCGCTCATGAAAGCGGTAGTTGAGGAGGGCATGACCCATATTTCCAATACCCACCAGCATAACATTGGTAATAGAATTATCATTTAAAAGATCAGCAAAAAGTTCATGAGCTTTTTGACATCATAGCCAAATCCACGACGTCCAAGTTCCCCAAAGTAAGAGAAGTCACGTATGAACTGTTGCGGAATCAATACCAATGGCCTCTGCAATTTGTTTTGGAATTGGCTCTTTCAATTTTCTCGGCATTAAATCTTTTTAAAAATACGGTAATAGAGAGAAAGTCTCTTTGCTGTTGCTTTAGGAATAGCAGACTGTTTTTCTTTTCAGAAAAATCACAACCTTTCTATCTACTATTTTTATAGAAAGCTTGTGAAAAATGCAACAATAACGAAAAAAAACTAAGAAAAAATCTTAGTTTATCTTAGTTTCGTGGTAAGTCCTTAAAAAGCGGTAGAGATTACCTAGAAGTCCCTGATAAATTTCAACTCCATCATGTGTTAATGAAGTAACAAGAGTAGTATCAGGAAGGGTTACACAACCCGATAGAGAGAGCATAAGAGCTTCATAGTCTTCATATTCTTGCACACGCTCTACTTGATAGGAGTCCTTGTAAGTTAATCGAAACATAATGACCCTTCTATCTTTCGCTTTTTTTGTAAATACGCCACGTTCAACCAGGCTATCCATCAAGAAGTAAAATTTTTCTTGGTGGATGTGAGTTTCTTCTGATTTGAAGATATCAACCAAACGTAGACCAAATTTATCAGTGATGTTGATTTTTGCGCCTGTTAAGTCTTTGTTAATAATAATCTTAAGTTGGAATCCTCTCCACTATTTGGTACTTTTTCAAGAAGACGCGTTAATTCATAGTTACCAACTTTAGTTTCAAAAAGTATTATCTTTAAGCGTAAATTTTTTAACAGTTGGACTAAAGTGTGTAATCGTAACGGCAATTTTTAATTTAATCGTTTGTTCGAATGCCATTGAGTTATCCTCCAATAATTTCTTTAATTTTTTTGACAAGGGTTAACATTTCTTGTTCTGTGTTTTGAGGTGAAATGCTGACGCGAACAGACTCATGTAAGCGAGGCGAGTCTTCTCCATAAAAAGCCTTAAGAACGTGACTGACTTGAACTACACCAGCAGTACATGCTGAACCAGTTGAAATAGAAATACCTTCAAGGTCTAAACGAAGTAGCAGTAGGTCGTTGCGTTGTCCTGGAAATCCAATATTGAGAACATAGGGAAGTTGTTCTTTTCCCTGATTTAGATAGTAGTTTTCCCATACATTTCCGCTAGAAATGTTTCCTGTAACTTTTGAACTTTTTCGAAGTTAGGCTCTATATGTTCAAGATCGTCCTTAAGTGCCGCTACCATCCCAATTATTGCAGGAAGGTTTTCTGTCCCTGCTCTTTTTTTCTGTTCTTGATCGCCACCGTGTAGGTAGGAATCAAAATCAGTGGTAGCAGCATAAAGGAAACCAACGCCTTTGGGACCATAAAATTTATGTGCAGAAGCGCTAAGAAAATCAATTCCTAATTCTTCAGGGAGAATCCTTAATTTACCGACTGCTTGAACTGCATCAACATGATAAACAGCAGAATGATTTTTTAGCATCTCACCAATCTCAGCAATCGGTAATAGAGTCCCTGTTTCATTGTTTGCAAACATAGTTGAAACTAAAATGGTATCTTCACGAAGCGCATTTTTGACTTGTTCTGCTGTAATTTCTTGATTTACAGGTTTCAAAATAGTTACTTCAAATCCGAAATTTTCCACCAGATACTCAATTGGTTCAAGCACAGCATGATGCTCGATAGCAGTAGTAATAATATGTTTTCCTCGATTCTGATGACGAAGACAGTAGCCGATAATAGCTGTATTATTACTTTCTGTACCACCAGAAGTAAAGAAAATGTGTTGGGGCTTTGTACCTAGTAAACCTGCTAATTCTTGACGGGCTTCACGTAATAATTTACCTGCTTGTCGCCCATGGCTATGAATACTAGAAGGGTTTCCATATGTTTCTTGCATGACTTGAGTCATCGCTGAGATAGCTGCAGGTGACATGGGTGTCGTAGCAGCATTATCCAAATAAATCAAAAACTCACCCTAATTTCTATTTAAATTTAAATAGTGGACTAACTGGTTTTCTTTTCATGAATACGAACCATGGCATCACCAATTAATTCGCTTGCTGTAATGTATTTTTACATTTTTTTGGTTTTTACTTTCTGTAACGACAGAATCTGTAACCAAGATTTCTTTGATATTAGCTGCATCAAGCAATTCTGCAGCGCTGTCAACGAAAAGTCCATGACTTGAAACTGCATATATTTCAATTGCACCATCGCGTTCTAAGATTTTAGCAGCTTCAGAGAAAGTACGACCTGTATTTAGAATATCATCAATCAAGATTGCTTTCTTACCTTCAACCTCACCGATAATATATCCTTGGCTACGTTCAGAATCATCTTGAGCATAGTCGATGATAGCAATCGGTGCATCAAGGTACTCAGCAAGGCTACGAGCACGTTTTACGCCTGAATTTTTAGGACTAACAACAACCACATCTGATCCAGTCAAACCTTTTTCGCAGTAATGTTTAGCAAAAAGGGGAATTGTGTAGAGGTTGTCAACAGGAATATCAAAGAAACCTTGAACCTGAACAGCGTGAAGATCAAGTGTCAATACACGACTAACTCCGGCTTTAACCAACATATTTGCCACAAGTTTGGCTGTTAGAGGTTCGCGAGAAGAAGCGATACGGTCTTGACGAGCATAACCAAAATAAGGCATGACAACATTGATTGTATTTGCACTAGCACGAACACAGGCATCAACAGTGATTAAAAGTTCCATCAAATGATTGCTAACTGGATAAGAAGTAGACTGGATGATATAAACATCATACCCACGAACACTTTCTTCGATGTTAACTTGGATTTCACCATCTGAGAATTGACGTGATGATAATTTTCCAAGTGGAACACCTGCAGCATCTGCGATTTTTTGAGCAATTTCATGGTTTGATGAAAGTGAAAAAGCTTCATATTCTTTGTATCTGACATTGATAAACCGTCCTCTATAAACTACGTGAATCAGAAAAGCAAAACAATTTTAAAACAAGTGTTTTCTGTTACAGATTCTAATATTTTTATCTCTTTTATTTTATCAAAAAGTTGATTATTTCGAGGATTTTTCATATTTTCTATAAATCGTACTAATTTTGAAGGTGCTTTCTTGTATTCGATATCATTTGCCTGTAAAAACTCCTGAAAATCAAGACTTCCCTGGTCTCCATTTTCGACTTCCAGCTCTAATTCATAATCAACAACATCGAAGTAGGTACTTTGATCTAGTGCCATCAGTCCGATAGAGGTCTCTTTCTCATAACGAACAGTGGTTAAACAACCTAAAACAAGCCATCCACTTGGTGAAACACCTCGATTTGAAAGTTCTTCTAAAATCATACCCTGAGGAAGTTTGCATTCCTCTAAACATTTCTTTGCCTCTTCTAGAGTGAGAGCTTGATTGTATTCCATATTGCCTACAGCTTGAGGAATTTTTATAGTTAATTCAGCGCTATCTTCAAAAGTCCGAATACGCATGGCTATCTTATTGCTACGTAGCTTATAGTCACAAGTATCTAAGTAGTAGTTGTTTTGCGTAATAGGAGTAATATCCGAAAAATATTCTTTTTAATTTTATATAGTCTTCTTTCTTTTAGAAGAGTTTTTAATTCTATTTCTAAATGTTTCATTTTGAGAACCTTTTTATTTTTGTTTGAAAGCGATTTATGGTATAATAATAACTGTATTTATTGTATATGATTTTTAAATGAAAATCAAAGAGTAAATGAATATTGTAGCTAAAGAGGGGTGAATCTATAAAATCTATGATTACTGAATGGGAAGAATTTTTAGATCCTTACATTCAAGCTGTTGGCGAGTTAAAAATAAAAACTACGGGGGATTCTGAAAAACAGTACCGCAAAACAAAAATCGACATTCACCAATTGAATTCGTAACAGGGCGTGTGAAACCTATTGAAAGTATCAAAGAAAAAATGGTTCGTCGTGGAATAACCTATGACACGCTTGAACAAGATTTGCAAGATATTGCAGGTTTACGTGTCATGGTTCAATTTGTAGACGATGTGAATGAGGTTGTATCTATCCTTCGTAAAAGACAGGATATGAGAGTTGTTCAAGAACGTGATTACATTACTCATCGAAAGGCATCGGGTTATCGTTCTTACCATGTGATTATTGAGTATACGGTTGATACGATTTACGGTGCAAAAACCATTCTAGTTGAGATTCAAATTCGTACTTTGGCAATGAACTTTTGAGCTACAATCGAGCATTCTCTCAATTATAAATATCAGGAGATTTCCCAAAAGAAATCAAGGAAAGACTTGAAATTACAGCTAGAATTTCTCACCAGTTAGACGAAGAAATGAGTAAAATACGTGCTGATATCCAGGAAGCCCAAGCGCTCTTTGATCCTTTGCACAGAAAATTAAATGACGGGGTAGGAAACAGTGACGATACCGATGAAGAATACAGGTAAACGAATTGACCTAATTGCCAACCGTAAGCCTCAGAGTCAGAAAGTTCTATTTGAGTTAAAAGAACGATTAAAAAGAATAATTTTATCCTGAATGATAAAAAAATCCAGATATCGTCGTCTCTATTGGTGGAGATGGGATGTTACTGTCTGCTTTCCATAAGTATGAAAACCAACTGGATAAGGTTCGTTTTGTTGGGGTTCATACGGGACATTTAGGTTTTTATACGGATTATCGTGATTTTGAGTTGGACCAATTGGTTACAAATTTACAGTTGGATAATGGAGCTCAAGTTTCTTATCCACTCCTTAGTGTAAAAATATTTCTCGAAAATGGTGAAGTCAAGTCTTTCCGAGCACTAAATGAAGCTAGCATTCGTCGAGCGGATCGAACTATGGTTGCTGATGTCATTATTAACCATGTTCCCTTTGAACGTTTCCGTGGTGACGGCCTAACGGTTTCAACGCCGACAGGAAGTACAGCTTATAATAAATCACTTGGTGGAGCAGTACTGCATCCGACCATAGAAGCCCTTCAATTGGCTGAAATTGCCAGTTTGAACAACCGAATCTACCGCACACTTGGTTCTTCAATCATCGTTCCAAAAAAAGACAAGATTGAATTGATACCGACTCGAAATGACTATCACACAATCTCAATCGATAATAGTATTTATTCTTTTCCGAAATATTGAGAAAATAGAATACCAGATTGATCATCATAAGATTCATTTTGTAGCGACACCAAGCACACCAGTTTTTTTGGAATCGTGTTAAAGATGCCTTTATTGGTGAGGTGGACGAATGAGGTTTTCAGTTTATTGCTGATGAACATGTCAAGGTCAAAACCTTTCTGAAAAACATGAAGTTTCTAAAGGGTTACTTGCCCAAGATTAAGTTTCGAGGTGGTGATATTCGAGTCAATGGGCATCCGCAGAATGCAACCTATCTCTTAGATATTGGGGATGAGGTTGTCATTGATATTCCTCCAGAAGAAGGTTTCGAGACACTGGAAGCAATTGATTATCCGCTAGATATTCTATTTGAAGATGATCATTTCTTGATTATCAACAAACCCTTTGGAGTTGCATCTATACCTAGTGTCAATCATTCCAATACCATTGCCAACTTTATCAAGGGTTACTATGTAAACCAAAACTATGAGAATCAGCAGGTTCACATTGTAACTCGGCTTGATAGAGATACCTCTGGATTGATGCTTTTTGCTAAACACGGCTATGCGCATGCCAGATTAGATAAACAGTTACAAAAAAAGGCTATTGAAAAGCGTTATTACGCTTTAGTCAAGGGAGATGGACATCTGGAACCACAGGGAGAAATCATAGCTCCCATTGCGAGAGATGAAGATTCTATCATCACAAGGCGTGTAGCTAAAGGTGGTAAATATGCTCACACAGAATACAAGGTCATAGCATCCTATGGAGACATACATTTAGTCGATATTCGATTACATACTGGGAGAACACACCAAATTCGTGTTCATTTTTCACATATTGGTTTTCCATTACTTGGAGATGACCTCTATGGTGGAAGTTTAGAGCATGGCATACAGCGTCAAGCGCTACATTGCCATTTCTTATCTTTTTATCATCCTTTTCTTGAAGAACAGTTGGAAATATCATCTCCGCTGCCAGATGATTTTAAGAATTTAATAACTAAGTTATCAATTAATTAATATTAAAGGAGAAAACTCATGGAAGTTTTTGAAAGTCTAAAAACCAACCTAGTTGGTAAAAATGTACGCATCGTTCTACCCGAAGGGAAAGAACCCCGTATCCTACAAGCTACAAAACGTTTGGTGAAAGAAACAGATGTTATCCCAGTTTTGCTTGGTAAACCTGAAAAAATCAAAATCTACCTTGAAATCGAAGGAATTCATGAGGGGTATGAAGTCATCGACCCAGATCATTACGATAAATTTGACGATATGGTTGCTTCTCTTGTAGAACGTCGTAACGGTAAGATAACAGAAGAAGAAGCTACTAGACTCTTGAGTGAAGACGTTAACTACTTTGGTGTTATGCTAGTTTATATGGGCTTGGTTGACGGTATGGTTTCAGGTGCACTTCACTCAACTGCTGCAACTGTTCGCCCAGCACTTCAAATCATTAAAACTCGTCCAAATGTAACTCGTACTTCAGGTGCTTTCTTAATGACTCGTGGTTCAGAACGTTATCTTTTCGGAGACTGTGCAATCAACATTAATCCTGATGCTGATGCCCTAGCTGAAATTGCTATTAACTCAGCAATCACAGCTAAAATGTTTGGTATCGAGCCAAAAATTGCAATGTTAAGTTACTCAAGTAAAGGTTCTGGTTTCGGTGAAAACGTTGATAAAGTGGTAGCAGCTACTAAACGTGCACACGAATTGCGTCCTGACCTTGAAATTGATGGAGAATTGCAATTTGACGCTGCCTTCCACCCTGAAACCGCAGCTTTGAAAGCTCCAGGAAGTAAAGTGGCTGGACATGCAACTGTCTTCATCTTCCCAAGTATCGAAGCAGGAAATATTGGATACAAGATTGCAGAACGTCTAGGTGGTTTCTCAGCTGTAGGACCTGTTTTACAAGGTTTGAATAAGCCAGTTAATGACCTTTCACGTGGATGTAGCTCAGATGATGTTTATAATCTTACTCTCATCACTGCAGCACAAGCTATTTACCAATAAAATTTCCAAAGCCCCACTTCTTTAAGAGGGGCTTTTCTAGTCTTTTAATTGTCTAACACCCTGCAAAACTAGCTAAATTATGGTAAAATAGTCAGTAATCATCTATGTTTTTATAGAATAAGTTTGTATGAAGAAAAAGGAAATAAAATGGCAACTATTCAATGGTTTCCTGGACATATGTCTAAGGCGCGTCGTCAAGTCCAGGAAAATTTAAAATTTGTTGACTTTGTAACAGTTTTAGTAGATGCACGTTTGCCCTTGTCTAGTCAAAATCCGATGCTGACTAAAATCATCGGAGATAAACCAAGACTATTGATTTTGAACAAGGCAGACCTTGCGGACCCAGCATTAACGAAAAGAGTGGCGTCAATACTTTGAATCACAAGGCATTCAGACACTTGCTATCAACTCTAAGGAACAAATAACAGTAAAAGTAGTAACGGATGCCGCTAAGAAACTCATGGCAGAGAAGATTGCTCGTCAAAAAGAACGTGGTATTCAAATTGAAACCTTGCGCACCATGATTATCGGTATTCCAAACGCTGGTAAATCAACTCTGATGAACCGTTTGGCGGGTAAGAAAATTGCTGTTGTTGGTAATAAACCTGGTGTTACTAAGGGTCAACAATGGCTTAAAACCAATAAGGACCTTGAAATCTTGGATACTCCAGGTATTCTTTGGCCAAAAATTCGAAGATGAAACCGTAGCACTCAAACTTGCATTAACTGGAGCTATCAAAGATCAGTTGCTTCCAATGGATGAAGTGACGATTTTCGGTCTTAATTACTTTAAAACACATTACCCTGAAAAGCTTCAAGAACGTTTTAAACAAATGAATCTGGACGATGAAGCTCCTGATATCATCATGGATATGACGTGTATTCTTGGTTTCCGTGATGATTATGATCGTTTTTACAACCTCTTCGTCAAAGAAGTTCGTGATGGAAAATTAGGTAACTATACCTTAGATACATTGGATGATCTCGATGGCAACGATTAAAGAAATAAAAGAAGCATTAGCAAAGATAAGAGAACTTGACAGTCCTTTGTTTAAAGAATTTGAAAAAGATTCTCGCTCAGGTGTACAAAAAGGAAATTGAAAAGCGTAAGAAATCTATTCAAGCTGAAATTGATGAAAATCTGCGCCTAGAAGGCATGTTAGCTTACGAAAAAGAGCTTTATGCTCAAGGTATTAGCTTAATTGCAGGTGTAGATGAGGTCGGACGCGGTCCTTTAGCTGGTCCTGTTGTTGCTGCGGCAGTCATTTTACCTCAAAAATGTAAGATTAAAGGTTTAAATGACAGTAAAAAAATCCCTAAGAAAAAACATGAGGAGATTTTTCAGGCTGTCAAAGAGAATGCCATAGCAATCGGTATCGGGATTATGGATAATCATGTCATTGACCAAGTCAATATCTATGAAGCAACGAAACTAGCCATGAAGGAAGCTATCTCTCAACTTGAACCTCAACCAGAACACCTTTTGATTGATGCAATGAAGTTGGACTTGCCGATTTCTCAGACATCCATCATCAAAGGAGATGCGAATTCCCTATCCATTGCAGCTGCATCTATCATTGCTAAGGTTACAAGGGATAAGATTATGGCTAATTATGACCAGGAATTTCCAGGTTATGATTTTTCTCAAAATGCTGGCTATGGAACTACTAAGCATCTAGAAGGAATTGAAAAGCACGGTGTTACACCCATTCATCGCACAAGTTTTGAACCGATTAAAACACTTGTTGCGTCAAGTAAAGATAAGAATTGAGAGGAAAAATTATGGAGGAACAGTCGGAAACAATTAGTTCCAAGAAAGAATTCGCCTTTGCATCAAGTACAATACTTTCACAAGTCGGGCGAGGTATCATTGTTGGATTAGTGGTTGGACTTATTGTAGGATCATTTCGATTTTTGATTGAAAAAGGATTTCATATCGTTCAAGGGTTTTATCAAGACCAAGAAAATCTACTTCGAAATCTATTGATCATTTTATTGTTTTATATCTTTATTTGCTTACTTAGTGCCAAATTAACACGCTCAGAAAAAGATATTAAAGGTTCTGGTATTCCTCAAGTTGAAGCGGAGTTGAAAGGTCTCATGTCTCTCAATTGGTGGAGTGTCCTCTGGAAGAAATACATTCTAGGTATCTTGGCCATTGCGAGTGGACTCATGCTAGGTCGTGAAGGTCCCAGTATTCAACTAGGTGCCGTTGGAGGTAAAGGAATTGCTAAATGGCTGAAATCTAGCCCAGTAGAAGAGCGCTCTTTAATAGCTAGTGGAGCTGCTGCTGGACTTGCTGCTGCCTTTAATGCACCGATTGCAGGGTTATTATTTGTAGTAGAAGAAGTCTATCACCATTTTTCACGATTCTTCTGGGTCTCTACCTTGGCTGCTAGTCTAGTAGCAAACTTTGTCTCTCTTCTCATCTTCGGCTTAACACCTGTTCTGGATATGCCGGATGATATTCCTCTCATGAGTTTGAGCCAATATTGGATTTATCTTGTTATGGGGATTTTTCTTGGACTCTCAGGTTTTTTTTATGAGAAAGCTGTTTTGAATGTCGGCAAAGTTTATGATTGGATTGGGCAAAAGGTTCACATTGATAAGGCTTATCATCCAATTTTTGCTTTTATTCTTATTATTCCAGTAGGAATATTTCTGCCTCAGATACTTGGTGGGGGCAATCAGGTTGTCTTATCCTTAACAGAACAAGATTATAGCTTCCAAATTCTCTTACTTTACTTTATCATTCGCTTTATCTGGAGTATGATCAGTTACGGAAGTGGACTTCCTGGTGGAATTTTCCTACCTATTTTAGCTTTAGGATCCTTACTTGGAGCTCTGGTCGGTGTTATTTGTGTCAATCTTGGCCTCGTTACACAGCAGCAATTCCCAATTTTTGTAATTCTAGGAATGAGTGGCTATTTTGGAGCTATTTCAAAAGCACCTTTGACAGCTATGATTCTTGTGACAGAAATGGTTGGTGACATCCGCAATCTCATGCCTTTAGGGATGGTGACCCTAGTTGCTTACATCGTCATGGATTTGCTCAAAGGAGCCCCCGTCTATGAAGCCATGCTAGAAAAAATGTTACCTGAATCAGCAACTGATGATGGAGAAGTTACCCTGATAGAAATCCCAGTTTCTGATAAGATAGCTGGTAAGCAGGTACATGAACTCAATTTACCACATAACGTACTTATCACAACCCAGGTACATAACGGTAAAAGTAAGACAGTTAATGGTTCTACAAGGATGTATCTAGGAGATATGATTCATCTCGTGATTCCAAAAAGTGAAATTGGAAAAGTAAAAGATTTGCTATTGTAAGATAGGGTGTTTACATAAATTATATTATGCAAAAATACATCGTTAAATATACTATTAGAAAAACCGATTCTCTGTGTTGAGATCGGCTTTTTTTATTGTTTTTTCATAATAGATTATTGTTTAATAAGAAAAAGGAGAAAAACTCAAATGAACAATTCTAGAAAATCAAAAAGTCATAAAAGTTTACTAATTGTTTTTGTTACTCGTAGCCATCACAGCAGGAGGTATTTTTTTATGTTTTAGTATGTTAGGGAAGTCTCAAGAAGAACGTCGGAATAGAGAGTATGAAGTTAGTTTGGTTGAAACTTTAAAAAGATAGTTATGAGGGTATTGAAGAAATTAGATTTTTCTAATGCAAACTACACAAATCCTCCAGGAAGTTGGACTTGCGTAGTTGAACTATATTTTAATGAGAGAAGCATAAAAATAAAATAAATTATTCAAAAATGATAAACGAATTTCTGATGTATCTTTAGAGAGAGAGAATAGAAAAAGAGGACCGAGAATTTTTAAATAGTCACTTGGGTAAGACTAGTAAACTAATAAAAATTATTTATTCAGATGGTTCAGAAGGAGAATATTAATGGTATACACTTATACTGATAAACAACTCAATGAATTAAATCACGGAAAAAATGTTTTATAGTGTAAATTTTTGAATATGCTGAAAAGGGAAGTTGAAAAAAGAAAGTTGTAGCCAAAACAAATGATAAGTTATCTTCGGATGAAACTAACACTATAACCACCTCCGATGGTCAAGAATTCCGTGTTATTGCGACTAAGTCTCACCGAGAACAGGTTTTTGATGGGCTTGTTTTTAGATACATTTTCTCTATTCTAGTATTATTTATCTTTAAATTATAGTAGAATGAAGAAAAGGAGAACCACTTAAATGAATAATTCCAGCAATAAAAATCCATAAAAGGTTACTAATCGCTTTGTTACTCGTACCCATCACAACAGGAGGTGTTTTTATGTTTAACATGTTAGGAAAAATCCCAAGAAGAGCGTCGAAATAGAGAATATGAAGTTAGTCTGGTCAATGCGTTAAAGAATTCTTATCAAGGGATAGAAGAGATTAAGATTTCTAATCCAGAATATACAAGCCCTTCAGGTTCATGGTCTTGTGATGTAGAAATCAAATTTAATGATGAAAAGAAAAAAATTAAGTATGGGATTGGATATTCTTTAGACACTGAGGAAATAACTGATGCTTCACTGGAATGGGAAGGAAGAATAAAAGATGAGACAATTTTTGAATGAAAACAAGGGTGAAACCACTTCGAAAATCAGGGTAACTTATTCTGATAAAGACGAAGGAGAGCAATAATGACATTTTCCTATACAGATGAGCAGTTAAACAATTTGAATCGAGATTTGGGAGAAATTTGGTATTTATGCTTGCCGAATAAT
>BNJU01000263.1_pt1 | contig 35755 bp, 42 predicted proteins | sample 8539281 | NCBI WGS metagenome assembly BNJU01 (sample SAMD00202456, study PRJDB9452) | human saliva metagenome | isolation source: human saliva | place: Japan
ATGATAAACGTGCGCGCGCGCGCGTGCGCGTGCAAGGCGCGCGGCAAGGGCAAGGGCAACACGTCGAGCAACTATCACCGACCAGATTATTCATACACCTATTCGAGGACGCAGGTAATCCAGACAATTCGTCATCGGAGGGCTGACAGAGAACCAGACCCAAGCGCGTCTTCCTGCCAATACTCATCCCCAAAACAAAACGCGAGCAAGAAATCTCGCAACTCAGCGAAACACGGGACGAGTATCACACGCATCCGCTCCACCGCAATAGAAACCAACTAAAACTCGCAACGTGCCACCGCGCGCCGAATCCAAGAACAAGGGTCCTGGAAGAAATGGGTAGCACACCATGACGATAGACACGGCCTGCTCACTGCGAAGCAGACAAGACTGTACCGCCACCGACACCTTCACAGTCGGAGGGTTCAGGATGGTACCCCAAAGACCCATCAGCGCCCCTACACCACCATCAATTGCAGGTATACGGTTGGGGCCAAAAGAAAGGCGGACACCTGAACGGCATCACCAATGAGGAGTTAACCACCATCACTGCAAAAGCGGTGCAGATATCATGTCGACCGGTGCCGTGGTGGGCGTACTTCGCACTTGAAGGACACCCTACCGGCGACGGTCGCACACTAGCCGCCGGACTCCCTCACCTGAACACTCCCTCACCCCTTCGGTGGGTGCAAGCAAGACACCGGTGAACACAACGGGGCCGTAGTAGCAAGGAAAAACTCACTATCGACCGCGTAACGTTCACGTTCCCCACCATCGACGGCGTAAACATCAATAAAAGCGTCCGGTATTCGCTGAAACACCTGAAGGCTGCGAAGCCTGCATTAGGTAGCCGAAGAACTCGCATGGGCATCTGTAGACCTTGACGACATGCAGTTTACCTTTCGCAGACGGCGACAACACGGACGACAACGGCCTGCGTGACGTAACCATCACAGCACGTATACAGCAGCTACCCTTGTAATCCCCGCCTGCAGAGGCAAAGTTACAGGTGCTCACCGTCAACAGCGCACCACCGACGTACTTAGCAAAACCGACGAAGAAAAAGCCACCTTCGATGCAATCAAGCGAAACCTGGAGAACTCCAACACCGACGCGCCCACTGACCTCGACGACCTTCAGCACTAACTGGGTCAGCGACGCGGGCGATCTACCCCACTACATCGACCGCATCCGCAAAGTCTACAACGCCGGGAATGTTCCAAATCCCACGCCATTGCGCGTCAGCCAGAACCAGGGTCGGGCGGTGGCACGCGGCGGCGGAAAGTCACCGCAAAAACACGCGCCAAAGCAGTAAAAGCTCTTAGCCGAATGGGAAGGCGCGCGCCGCCGCCCACGCCAAACCCAACAGCACAGCGCGAGCACCGACACCTTCGACGCGCTCATAGCATCAGCCGCACCGTACACCCCCGGCCAACTGGTTCAACGACCTCACTCAGACGGCCCTACCGGTCAACTGTCACAGAAGAGACGCATCTACGGCACCCGGCACTCAGACACCCGTTACACGTGCGGCCGGGCCAATGCACCACTGCCCCACACTCAAGACCGACTACGCCTATTTCACCGGCGCAATACTCACCGACGGTTAAACCAAGAGTTAGCTGTGGGGCAACTCACACCAGGCACCGGGCACGCGGGTAACCGGAGAAAAACAGTACGCGGCAATCATGGCGCAATTACGACAACATCGGCCCAGCTGCAGCAGACGTGCGGCCGGGAAGACGATACGGCATTTGGGTAGCCGGTGCAGTACGCCCCTCATATCCCACCGGAAGACATACGCACCTTCGCAGTTCCCCGCTATCCGGCGACTGGCGGCGAGTACAAGGCACCTCGAACTGGTAGCCCTCGCAGTAAACGTGCCCGGCTTCTGTACCACGCACCAAGCGGCAACCACAACAAGAGCATGTATCATTGGCAGCCGCCGGTGTCATGTACTGCCCGCCCCCCGGAGCCAGGAGACAGCCCCGGATACGCCAACAACCACCACCGCACCGGCCCCCACCTCAGCACACCAGACCGTAAGGCAACAGCGTAGTTTACCTCGAAAAGCTAGAACTGAGGCCCAGGCACACCGCGCCACCCCATGAAAGCAAAACTTGATAAACTAAGTGAAGTAAAAGTTTCACCAATTCCCCGGCCCACCACACCCACTACCAAGGAGAACGACACGTCTTGCAGTTCCTGCAACCAAAGTTAGCAGATTTGGCCCTACGGCGCACATGGTTGTAACAGAACCTCGCTCACTTCGACGGCGACACTAACGACACCGCCCCGGCGGTTGAAGAAGCACCTGCCCCTCGCAGAACCAGCGCCGGAGCCGGTAGCAGAAACTGGAAGCTACCACCGAGAGCTAAACCAGTATAGTGGAGACACGTTTGCGGCCCCCCGGCAAAAGCAGGGGGCTGCTTTTTATGCGTAAAACACAGCCCAAAAGTACACTTGTTTGGAAATCGGGCGCATCCACCATTTAGAGAAAGAGGCCAAATGAGCACCCCGAAGCAACCACACCGGACGAAAACGCAACCGTCGAAGAGCAGACCACCGAAGAAACCGCCACCACCGCACCTTAAATCACTGGAAGGCTCGGAGGAGCTAGAACGAGTTCACCACCAGGCAAACCGAAGCATTCCCTGAGCCTCTACGGCGACGGCGAAACCTGTCGATGAGACCGTAGAACAGTTGGCTAATTTCACACACTCAACGAGTTCAACACCGAACTGGAAAACGCGAAGAGGCCGCCACCGCCCGCGCCACCAAGGTAAGCGAACCAGCCGCCGCCGCAGGTATCACCTTCCAAGGACAGCAAGAAGTTACAGCGACGACGCTACAAGCCCAAGGACGATGAAGAAGAGGCCCTTCGCGACGACGAAAACACCGACGAAGAGGACACTCAAGAAGAAGGACTCATGACAAAAAAAGAAGAAATTCTCCAGCATCAGCTACACCAAACCCACCCCCTGCCAAATCCCAGAAAGTCGTACAGCACTTGCCGAAGAGCGCACCAGAAACCCCTGCAACCTCTGGACGTAGTATTCTTCGAGGGCTCTAGCATCTCCATGAACGAGCTGGCAAAGGGCATCGACAAGCGCCCGCAAGCTTCAACCTCACGGTACAACTCAGCGGCACACAACGGACCGCACAGGCGAATCCTTCCACCCGCCACCCTCTCCAAGCCTCGATATCGGCGTTCTCCATCACCCTGAACGACGCAGACCACGTGAACAGCGCACTGGACTACGCAACCAGCGAGAGCCGCCTTGAGGGCAACAGCTTGGTTGCATCCGCTGCGGCTGGTGCGCCCCTCGGAGACCCTGCGGTACTGACCTGGACATCTGACGCAACGACGCGGGCCTGTCTCCGTCCCTGAGGTAGTAACTGCAACGCGGCGGCATCCAGTGCAGAGGCCCAACCATACACTCACCCTATCGAAGCGAGATGGCACCGTTCCGCTTCTCGGAGTGCGGTAGACGACAAGGTAGCCGGGCACGACGGCAGCCAATAAGACGCAGAAGCTCCTGCTTCGCTGGGTACCCTGCTGAATGGCACAACGCGCGCCTGGACGTTATCGGCATGTGCGCAGGCTGGCTGCGCAGATGCGCGTATACCCTGAATGATTCAGGCTGCAGTGTGGTGGTTCCCGCATCGCGCACGCCAACCCGGTATCCATGGCATCAGCTCCAGGCCATGAGCGAGCGCCGAAGGCTCCACTTACGGTAACCATCGCTGCTAACGGCGGCGGCGGCACCGCCGCCCCGGTACTGACGCAGTAGAGTTGCAGGCCAGCTCACGCGCGCAACCCTACGCCTGGCACCGAAGGCAACCTCGAGGCAGTATTCTGCCTGGGCATATGGTGATATCCGCGCAGACCTGGCAAGCCGCAACGGCGTAGAGCTGATTGACGTAACCGACGCAGACATTGACCGCTTCTTCACCGTTCGCGGCATCAGCGCACAGTTCGTCTACAACTGGCAGGAAATCAGCGCAATCAACGCCGACAAGTTCATTGGCTACCCCAACCAGGTTCAGTTCTTGCTGTACCCGGCCGGTACGTGGGTACGTGCAACCGCTGACATTATCACCGTGCAGGGCCTGTACGACTCTACCCTTCTCTCGAAGAACGACTACACCGCCCTGTTCACTGAGGAAGGCTTCGCCATGCTCAAGCGCGGCGCAGACTCCCGCCTAGTATCCGTAGCCACCGGAAACCGGGGCACCACCGGCGAACAGAAAGCCATCACCACCCCCACGGTAGACCTGTCGAAGGCACCTAACGGCGTGTAATAACACCCACACGCAACGGCCCCCGCCATAGCGCGGGGGCCACACACCAATAAGCCAAGACAGAAAAGAGACATACAAGCATGGCATCACTGCAAAGCCCGGCTTTAGACAAGCTAGAGGCATCTGACCCCGCCGCGATACGGGTTGTCTGTCTGCTGCGGTTCCGCGACCCCCTGCTCGGTGGGAGTCAGCTGTACAGGCCGAACTTGCCATCAAAGGCCCCGTCAAAGCGTGGGCGGTAGACCCTGCAACCTGCACATGGGACACCGCAAACCCCAAAAGCGACAAGACCGTAACCACTCAGGACAACGGCGCAGACGTACTTTCACCCATCACGCTATCGGCAACCCACGAATGCACACCCACGAGTATCAGTCTGGGGAATCCGAGCTCTCGCCTGAACTGCTGAACCGCCACGCAGACCTTTCACTCAGAGAAGGCATACAAAAACCTGTGTGGACTGCACGGGTTTTGATCGCTGGAACCGCCGCCCGCAACACCAGAACTCGTGCAGACCGTCACCAAAGAACAGGTAGAGTTCATCATCCAGGCGCTAGAAATCCAGAGCATCTGCACAGAATGGCCTCATGCACCCTGCACATTCCCGCCATCCTCCCACTGAAGGCGCGCGAATCCTCAGCGACAAGGGCGGCATCCTACGCACCGCGAAAGGCTCCCCGTCATCCTCGGGAGTCGGGTACGGGCCGGAAACCGTATGAGCAAAAAGGCCAGCATCTCGCCACACCGGGCACGCTGTGGGGGTACAAGACCCCAGCCAATTGTTCTCACCATCCAAAGAAACCTTTGAACACGGTAAGAACATGCTCCACACCACAGCGCACCAGACCTACGCCGCTATTGGATACAACCCGGCGTGGTCTACGGCCACACCCCATAGCACTCAAGCAACCCCGCCCACAAACTCCACACCACCACAACCTAAGGACAAAAACCAATGGCCCACCACATCTTTACACCAGTGCAGTCGTAGCGTAATTCCGCGCACCAGCCTGAACGCATCCGGACAGTAGACGCAAACTCAAAGAACATCGTCACCGACGGCACCGTAAACGTCACCATATCAACTGAGGTTGAGGAAGGCAACGAAATCACCAAGAAGACCACCAGCGGCGCTATCTGCCTCTCGGTGAAAAACCCGCCGTCTGTCAAGAACGTAACCGCCGCTATCGAGTTCTGCCACGTGAACCCGCAGCTCTCACACCATGATGAGCGCGCTCCGTACCTACAATGACGGCGGCAACAAGCCCGCAGGTATGGCCCTCAGCATCGGCTCCATCGAAAAGGCATTCGCACTCGAACTCTGGGCATCCCTTGACCTAGGCTCCAGCTCACCTGACTTGCGAGACGCACTGTCCATGTACACGTTGTACCCCTTCATGCAGGGCGGCGTGCTCGGTGAGCAGGAATACACCGCAGACGGCGCGGTATCCTTCAAAATCGAGCAGATGGTATCCCTTGGCGGTACTCAGTGGGGCAAAGGCCCCTACAACGTCGTTATGGGTGCAGGCGCACAGGGCGGCGCGGCCGCACCTGCACAGCTACCCACCGCACTCGGTAGCAAAGACATCGCACTGTACATCCCCACCGCAGCAGCACCGCCCGCTGTGAACGAAGAGCCGCAGGTTACCCCCGTCAAGAAGTAACCACCACCCAGCAGAGCAGTACTAGAGAAACCCCGCCGCCCTACCCGTGGCGGGGTTTACTAGTACCAGAGCCAAAACAAGGAGAACAAACATGGGAACATGCGGCTGGGATGTGAGCTACTCGGCCTGTGCAGGGTCAGCAGACCAAGCCTTTATCGACTCACTAGACCCAGAGGTTCTAAAGAAAGCAGAAAAAGCGGCAGTCGCCATGCTAGACAGCTGGACTGGTGAACGGTTCGGACAATGCGACGGCGAACTATCCCTACAAATCAGCCCCGGATGTCACCCATCATCGAGGTACCACACAGCAGTAACACCGAACAGGGGCACGCCCCAACCATCGGAGCACCGCTAGAATCCTGCCCCTACTCGAACCTGGTACAACCTCAGGCTGTGCGGGTGCGCAGAACTCAACCGTGCAGGAGACCGATACCCGCCCATCGAACTCACCGCAGGAGTCGTAGGCTCACCGAAATAGTCGCCAGACGGTAAGCCACCCATGCCTGTAGCCAAAGACCAGCAACACGGAGTCTGGTTCCGCACGGGCGCACCCCTATGCACGCGCTGGAGCTAGTGGAGAGCGCGCACTCCAACCCCCAGCATCCGCCCATCTATCACCTCGGCCTGCGCGCCACAGACACAGCCACAGCCACCCCGAACCCAACCCCTGCACCTCAACCCGCCTGCCCAAAACCCACCTGCACCCCAACCGCCAAACCCGCCACAGCCACCAGCGCCAACAGACTCAGCCCGCGCCGCGAACTGTTCGACATATACGCTTCGCCACTGGGACGGTACAGCAGAGGTTGTGCCAGTCATACCCACCGACCCACCAGCACCAGACGCAACGAACGGGGTATGGGAAGGCGACCTAGAGGACAGTGAGAATGAGGTAGTCAATGACTGACATTCCAAAAACCGGCTTCCCCGTCATAGACATAGCTGTGGTAGAGTCATCGCGCCTGTCGCATCCCCATTCGCGGTAAAACATACCGCTGTACAAGAGCTACGGAAAGACATGCTTTGGTGAAGCACCAGGTAAAAACGACCACGGGTCAAACCTCAAGGACGACTTAGACAAAACCACCGAAATAACCCGCGAAGGCTGGAAAGCCGTGCAAGTCACGCTGGCCGACATCCAAGACAAGCTAAAGAACGTAGCACTAGACTTTGGAGGGCTACGCTCGGAGATGCGGCACGAACGCGACAAAACCGACGATATTAACAAGCGAGTACACGCTCTGGAAATGAAAACAGAGGTAGCACAGCAGGTTAAGGCTGAGGTAGACCGGAAAGTAAACCCACAGCCAAACACCGCCGCTACCGCCCTACCCATCGTCCGAAATACCACCGCCACTGAAAAACAGCGGCGGAGGGCCGGTACATCCGACCCACACCTACGAACAAAAACAACTCAGACAAGGAGAACACGCATGGCAAAGACCCGCGTAGCAGGTGTAGACGAGAATGGATACCTCACCGGAAAAACCCCTAGAGGGCCTGACCGTGACCACTATCCCACAAGTAACCCAACAGCAGCTGAAACCACTGGCAGACCGCGTAACCGTGCTGGAAAACAAGCCAGCACCCGCGCCCCAGGTACTCACCCCGGATAACAAGACCCTCACCCTCGGGGCGGCGGCTCGGCTACAGCCCCAACCAGCGACGTGAAAGCCACCACAATTACCGACAACGGGACGGGAACCATTTCCATTGAGTAACACCACGGTGAGCTCATGCTGAAGCCGGCTAGGACAGGCATCTTTCACTCAAACACTGTTAATCACGAGAATACCCCGCCTACCGGTGGGTATTCTTGTATCTAGGGAAAGAAAAGCACAGCGGGCGTAAAACAGGCGAGCGACACCGACATTATGGCCGCAGTCACAGTACCCTCACTCAACGCACAAAAACGCTTCACCGACGCAAGCCGCGAAGCAGTACTCGCAGTACAGCCCGGCTCAGCATTCAACGTATGCTCCCCAGACTTCGGAGCAGACCCAACCGGAAAACGAGACTCAACACAGGCAATCCAAAACGCAGTAAACGCCGCCTCCGTGCCGGGGCGGGTCAGACACATCCCAGCCGGAAAATACATAGTCAGCGCCCCGTTCATCGAACTAAAAGGCATGGTGCAGATAGTCGGTGACGGCAACGCAACCGAAATCATAGCCACTACCCCAAAACCCATCAACCAAAAAACCGGCGTGTTCCGCACAGGCACCTGGAACAACCGCGCACAAGACCCCACCCTACTACGCTTCGGGGTATCTAACATCTGGATAAAAGCACGCCGCCCCGGTATTCAGCACCAGAACTTTATACCCAACCTATGCGGGGTGCTGTTCAACCCCGACTTGGGCGGTTCCCCTGCCGACCCAGACGCAGTACCCACCTGCAACTTCCTTGAAATCTGGGGGCATGGAGACCGGGGCCTTTCTCCTCGGCACGACGACCAAGCGATGACAGTGATTTTCGCTCAGGGTTCGCAACGCCGGTCAAGCCGGGCCAGTTGTCGGCAAACCTGAAGGACACCCCGAAGGAACCGGCGGCGCGGCAGATAACAAGTTCTTCGGGGCCGACATCGGCGGGTGCAACAAATCAATGGACGGGTACGCGGGCATTGAGGTCTACACATCACAAACCAAATTCGTAGGCTCCACTTCGTGGTACACGGCGGGCAACGCAACCTTCGGGCAACTCTATGCCATGACCTCCAACACACGCGGCGACGACATCACCGCAGGTTCACCGCAAGCCGCTAACCGAAACGGCCAAAAAGGCGGCGCGGGATGGTACATCAAAGCCACCAAATGCGTACTCACCAACTGTGAAGCACAAGAAAACGGTGGACACGGCTTCATCCTCGCATACGGCGACAACACCCTGATAGGGTGCAGGGGCGAGTCCTCCAGCTATGGAGACACCGCCAAAGGACAAGCCGGAGCAAACTCAGCGGCAGACTTCTACATCTGCAACACCGGCTCAGACGGAACAACCCTACTCGGGTGCACCTCTCGGAGCGCACGGAAAGCATCAGGCGGGGCACGGTGGAGCTTCTACATTGAGAGCTGGTTCAGGGGCCTCACCATCCAAGGCTGTACCTCGCTGGATGTATCCGTACCCGCCGAAGCCAGCGCACTCAGCCTCAAAGCCCCGGTACGAGTCAAAGACCCACAAGGCGGGAACGTAGACATACAGGTCAGTGAATACCACCTCACCACACGCAAAATAGCCCCTGTAGTAAACGGCCTCACCGCAAAAGAAGGCGTGCGCCCCTACGGAGATACCCCTTTGAACGGTGCTATCAGATTTTCGATCCCACTCAGCAAGGCTACCCTACACATCGAAGCACAACTCAAGCAGACCTCGTAGACGGCGTGCTGTAGCTCTCCCGCCAACGCACCTACACCCATCAAGACCATAAAAGCGTTGTAAACGGAGGCTCCATCTACGTAAACGCCGAGTTCGCGTGAGGTACTCAATGGGTATCCCGAATCAGGAAGGCTCCAAAGTCATTACCGACCTTGTAGGCTTCTTCGTAGGCTAACCCACTACATACCGCAACCACAGACTTTAGGAGACCATCATTAGCACGAACTTGCCAAAGCTCAACGAACAGGGGCAATTTACCGGCGCGCCCTTAGAGCACATAAAACAACTCATCAAGGCAGAACTAGCCGCCAGCCCTCCACAACCCCCTGCCAAGCTACCGCATCAGAAATTCCTTCTTGAATGGGTAGCACGCGGAACTACAACCGTAGCCGGTAACGGGAACCAGGGCGCTCACCGACACTTCCTGGACTATGACCCCAACACAAAGGTAGGGATTATCCACCTAGACTTTACGGTGCCAGCAGGGAAGGTAGCTAAAGACACTCTATTTCAGTTACCCGAAAAAACCGCAGACCAGACACCCGTACCCGTACCTGCATCCCTTATTGAACTACAGTCAATCACGCCCAGCCCTACAGGCAACGGTGGTATCTGGATGGATAAGGGAGCCGAAAGGTACAGACCGACGCAATTACCGCGCCGGGTCGCTACATTCTCAACATTTTAGGATTCTTTGAGGTCCAAAAATGCTCTGAAAGTACGCATACCCATCATCGACGACGAAGGAACCCTAACCGGGGCCGGTAAAGACGCAGCAGAAAGTAGACGCAAACCTACCCACGCTCAAAACCACCCTAGAGCAAACCATCGAAGAACGCGCGGCACGCATCGAAACCCGACAGCCTGACTCGGATTTATCAACGGCAACGCTACTACTCACCCATCACCTACACCTGGCCGGACTACTACAACGGCCCAAACTCCCAATGGGCAAAATTCCTACAACTGTGGAACTCACTCAGGCATAGTCATTCTTAACTGCTCTTCGGGGGAATGGCTCGACAAACGACCAGATACCGACTTCGCCACACAGGCAAACCTCGCAATGGCCGCCGGAGCTAAGCGCATCGCGTTCTACGTCAAGACACGGCACGGGGCCAACGCACCCGAAGCAGACGACACCTACCGCGAACGGGTACGCTCCATGCTCGGCGTATCAATGGAAGCAGTCACTCGGTTCACGGAGAAATTCATCCTAGACTCAGTAACCGCCGTATACACCGACTATTCGGAGGTATTCACCAAGGGCCGGGGCGCAATCTTCCTAGATGAGGTAGTAAACGGCTGGGACGTGCAACAGCAGAAAATCATGCCGTTTTACCAACAGCTCTACACCAAAATCAAGAAAATTGTCGGTAACGACGTTCCCGTTATAATCAACCCCGGCTCGAACACCCGCAGGGAAATGATGGACGCTTGCGACATCGTATGCACCTGGGAATCAAGCGCCGCCAAATACCTCGACCCAACCACGCCAAACATCCACCCTGACCACTACAAAGACTACCCATCATGGCGGTTCTGGCACATCATCCACGGCGTAACCCCCTCCAACATTGAGGCAGTATTCCACAAGCTAGACGCGCTCAACATCGGGCAAGCCTACATCACCGATAGGGTATTCAGATCGGGGACGGGTCGGAAGACCACCCCGCAGAAAACCCCTACGATAAAGCCCCTTCGGCGTTCGTAGAAGACGAAGTAAGGGCCTGGACACAGGGTCTATTACCCTACCTCTCACGTATCAAAGCGCTAGAGGCAGAGGTACAGCAACTGAAACAACCTCGGAAGGACAAGCATAATGAGCGACTACCCCGCAGAGGGCCTATATCGGCTGGTACCCGTACCCCAAACATCAGAGCAAGACGAAGCGAAGAAACGCGGCTACCACCTGCACTACGGCGACCAACCCCCAGCCACACCCACCAAAGACGGGCTACCCGTGCTGTGGGTGCAGGGCAAACCCACCGAAGATGTACTAGTGGTACCCATGCGACCCGCCGTGAATCTCAACCGACGTGAGGTCATCGTGAAGCCGCAGACCGGCGTACAATACACACTCAACGGCAAAGACATAGCACCTGGCACCCACACTGTGCCCGGAACCGGATACACCTACTTCAAAGTAGGCGCATACGCCACAGACGGATACATCACCACCGGAAAATACGAATGGCCCTTCACCATCGGAGAAGCAGTACCTGCAACACCAGAAAACCTATGGGTATCCGACAAAGCATCCTTACGCCCTGCGGGCACCGAAATCAACCCACCCGCGCCGGGTACCTCCAGCGCAAAATCGACAACGCTAAGTACGGCTACTGAGTTACGCCCCGGCGAAAACTAAACAACGGCTTCGGCGGATACGGAACAGCTCTATGGACACAGTTAGGGGCCGGTGGGCAGTAAACAACCGCGTCACACCCCCGATTCACTACCGCTCTTCGTGGAAAGTGAACGACAAGGGCCAATATGAAGAACAATTCGTAGACACCACCACCTGGATATTCCCGCACACTAGGAACTTCACGCTAGAAATCGACTTCAGAATCCGCAGTTCGCCCAGACCAGACAATGCAAATGTGGATAGGCGCATACTCTGGCCTCTACATGGCAGAAATCGGCAAAGAAATCATCGAACGCAACGCAAACGGGGACAAACTAGACCACTACACCGTACCGCGCGGGGAACGCACCGGAACCTGGAAACTCGCACCGTACAACGACATCTCACACCATAACCACCCCACCCACGAAGCAGTTCCCCACAAGGCAGCACCATGACTCAAGACTTCCAAATTCAACGGAGTGACAGGGCACAACGCCGTAGAGCGCATCGGGCTACGCCTAAACTGGAACAACATCACCGGCCTACGGGTGTACAAACGCAAGGGAGAAGGGCGGGACAATGCCCTAGCAAAATCATCCACCCCAACGGAAAAACCAGCACACCACAAATCAAGGTACACAACGGCACCGAATGGGCACTCCCAGCACGGACACCCCACCCCGCCATCGTAGTCGACGCATTCCACCCCCACACGCAGCATCCACCAAAACACCATCTGGCAACGACGTGCGAACATGCCCCTGCACCCCAACAGCCAGAAAATGGCCCAATGGATGTGGGACAACACACCCGACCCCTTCGGCACCGGCTGGATGAGGGGCCAAAAAGGCGGCGGCTGGGGTTCAAAAACCAGCCTCAACACACCAGTGGGCAACACAAGCGCCATCGCCGCGTATGTGGTGGACAGCACACACCCAGCCACCGAATGGGCATGGATGGAATGCCGCACAGACGGCGTCGAGCACCATAACCAACGACCGCACCCCTCAGAAAAACCCCAGGACAGCTACGCGGGCACTACAACGCACAAAAAATCCTCAGCGGGCGCATCCCGCTCCCACTGAGCACAATCAGCCGCCACCAAAGGCGGCGACTACGGGATGGCGTTATACGACATCGGCACGGGCATCTGGCGCGAATATCAACGCACACGGCCCACTCAAAGACAAGAAAGGGCCAAACGGAGAACCGTACTATGTCGCATCCGTTGGCGGGTTCTCGGTGAACGACCCAGGCCGCGACATCTCACGCACCAACTACGCCACCCAAACCCAAACCGGCCAATCAGCAGTCGTATGTATGCACAACTCCCTAGGGCTTTACACACGCAGATGAGGTACGCGCGGGCGAAATCCACCACGCCCTAGCCTTCACCTTCGGGGCCGTAGCGGCAGAACGAGCAGACCGCGACGCAAACGGCAACGTTACCCGGCTCTCACAGCACTCCCGTCATGGCCAGCCGCAGGGTCAGACGCAAAAAGCACCACCCGAACACTGGCCCAACTCACCAAAACACGGCCAATGGGGCCGCGTGCGTGCAGACGTAAACCCAAAGTTCAACCCACGCACCGGACAACCCTACAACCCACTAACTCAGCTACTCATACGCGCCGCCCAAAAATACGGCATCGTCGGCACGGACACGGAACGCCTGGTACATCGCCTTCAACGCCCACACATCGGTGCCAGAAATGCTGTACATGGGGACAGACAAAGACCCCTGGCAACATGAGGGCGAACTATGCAAACTGCTATGGCCCGAAAAGGCATACGCCGCCCTAGACATCTCAGATTTTCCGTGGGACTTAACCGAATGGGCAGAAATCGACTGCGGCCGCCCAGACGTAGACCTATACATCCGGCGCACCGAAGGCACACCCTACATCAACCCCAAATTACTGTAATCAAAGTAATCACTATGCTATAGTAATTACATAAACCATTTAGCAACCCAAAACACAGTGAAAGGTGCCTCAATGTCCCTCCAGACCGCCGTTCCCACCACCCAAACCGACACCGAAGAAGCCAAACTACAGGCCCTAAAACACATACAACACCGGCTCAACCTCCACTCACTCCATGACCTGCACCAAGACAGCGGGCGACTTAAAACCCTGCTGGCACGATCACAGCCACGGCAACCGACACCGAAAGCCTCACTACATCGCCGAAGCAGTAAACGCCCTGCACCAGCTCATCGGAGACTACCAAGACCAAGTAGAAGAAAACCAAGAACTCAAGGCCCGCCTAGAACGCTACCAAGCGGCCCTGCACGAGCTGGATACCCAAACAACCACCGCACGGTGATAAAATAATACAGAGGAGTCATAGAATGGGGGTGTACAATGTACACCCCCATTTCTCATACCCACCCACACCGAAAGGCCCCGCCCCATGAGCAACCTCACCCATGAAAGCAACCACCGGCCAACCCGTACCCGAAAGCCCAAAATATCGCCGCCGGAGTACTCGCACTAGAAATAGCACGGGCACTCTGTAAAGACTCAACATGCAAACTCACCCCAACGCATCCAAACCATCACACGCGAAGGAGTCACCGTAGGCTTTCAAGACGACTTCGAGGGCTCTAGGAAAAGGACGCACCGGAATATGGCTAATAGATATGGCCGTAGCATCCGCAAACCAGTGCACCAAAGCCGCCCCCTTCGGTGCTCAATCCAGAAAGCACCGACCGCACCAGCCACACCACCAAATGGAGCTCTATAACCCATGACCCCGCGCAAACCCCCGGCCAACATCATTCAAGGCGGTAAAAATTCTAGCCCGCACAGCCTCTACGCCAACCTAGCCGCAATCACCAACGAAATATACAAAAACCTCACCAAAAAACCCGCCCGCGTACACCTCTACAACGGACAGGCCGCCCCCATCGACGAATCGTGCGCGGGCCAGTTATGGGCGCGCGTAGTATCCATCACGCCCGTACTCTCCACCAACGGCTGTGTGGTAGTACATAACGAAATCATCATAGAAATTGGCCTAGCCCGCTGTGTAGCAGTCCTAGACGAGCAAGGAGAAGCACCCCAACCATACGAAATCACACATGACGACGCTCCAAGCACTCACCGACACCGCAGAAATAGCGAACACTATGCAAACCCTAAGCCAAATCCTCCAAGAAAAAGACAACACCATATCCGACATCCACATAGAGAGCTGGAACCCACTCCCAACCCTCGGAGGATACGGCGGCATCACCTGGAACATCAAAATAAAGAAAGCAGACATATGGGAAGCATAGAAGCACACATGTGACAGCTCGAACGGCAAGCACTCACCAACGGCACCCGCTCAGCCCAACAACTCATCAAAGCCAACATCGTAGCCCAGGGCCGTGTACGCACCGGGCGCATGGCAAACTCGGTAAGCATCAACCGCGACGGGCGCACCAGCGCCACCGTATCCGTAGACACCCGCTATGCCATATGGCAAGAAGAAGGGCGCGGGTGGGTATTCCCCAAAAAAGCCAAAGCACTACGGTTCAGGCCCAAAGGCTCAGCAAAATTCATATTCGCCGCCAGCGCCCGCCCAGCCGCAGGTATCCACATGGTAAAAAAAGCCGCTCAAGCACTACGCGCCCGCCACTTCTTCCCACGCTAACCCCACTCGGAGGTATACTAGCACCATGACTATTGAGAACAATGACAAAAACAACACCTACAACACCGACGCTCACGAGCGCTTCAACTTCACCGGCGCACTCATCAACCCCGCCGCCGCTACCCACCAGAACGGCGGCGCACCGACCGTAGATGAAATGCACGAGTTCGCCAACGAGCTACGCGCCGCGCACACTGAGTCCACTGAACCCGTTGAAGCAGACTTCACCATCAGCGCCACCAAACGCAAGACCTACCGCGTAAACCTGGTGGGAGAGCTGTACTCAGTGGCAGTACCCAAGACCGGCGCACTCATGAAGCTGAACCTAAAGAACATCAGCACCAACGGCACCGAAGACATCGAAAAGGTGATGAACGTCCTCAGCACCCTCATCAAAACCATCTTCGTAGAAAAGCAGGAAGCCGCCCGCGTACTGGAACGGCTCGAAGACGAAAACGACGATTTAGACGTAGAGAGAACATCTGACGAACTAATCAACAAGCTACAGGAAATCGCGGGCAAGCGCCGTAAACCTCCCCTACGCGATAACCTGGGCTGATAGGGCTGTTCTCTGAATACACCTTAGAAATAGAGGGATGGGGCCACCATCCACGGACAAGACATCAGAGAACTAGACCTACACCGGGGAGCCGCCGTCATATACCACTGGGCCACCAGAAACGCAGACAGAGAAGACACTAAACGACTTCCGTAAAAAGATACTGGAAGACCCGGCCAAACCTGCAACCAACACACTCCACCCGGGCGGGGCAACCACAGCCCCCACACCAGGGACGGGAAACTAGAGCCACAACTCGCAGAACAGATACGGCTCTTACGGCAGATGAGCAGGGCTGGCGTAAGGCACAAAAACCCACCAACCGAACAACAGCAACATTGGATAATATGAAGGCGGGCACTCACAGAGTGCCTGCACTTTTTGTTCTCTTTAGTTTCCCAGAGCCGCACATGCTAGCAAAAAGATAGATTCTGTCTACCTCGAAATTGGGGTGAAGCGCGCCCTGGGGAGCCAAAGAAAACCCTCAAAAAGATACAAAACGACATCAAACGTGAAAAACTGACAGCAACCATACAGGTACTGGCAGACACCACACGCGCACGTGCAGACATCCACAACCTCAAGCGCTCCATCGACGCAATGCGGGCCACCATCCACGCAGAAGTAACCGCAGACTCTGCACGAGCACGCGCCGAAATAGCAGAACTAGCCAAACAGCGCATACACATCCCCGCCATCGTAGAAGCCAACACCGAACGACGCCCGCGCGGCACTGAGGGCACTCACCAAAGAACGCTACACCGCCACCATCCAGGCAAACCCTAGACGCGCGGTCAGTACGCAATGAGTTACGGAACCTCTCACGGGGCCGCGACTTCACCATACGCCCAACCGTACTACGCGACTCACTCGAACATTTCAAATACGAGCTACGCCGCCTAGCCACCGCCCACATCAAAATCCCCGTAACCCTCACCACGAACATACAAAAAGTACGTGAAGACCTACGCCGCCTAGCCAACGAGCGCATCCACGTACCCATCCTAGCCCGCGTACACTCAAAAGCAGCACAGCTTGAGCTTGCACTAGTCACCCGGCCTCGAATAGCAGAAATCCACGCCCGCGTATCCAACGCATCCATCGCCGCATCAACAGCCAAACTCGGGGCAGTGCAAGCCGCCGCCAACGCACTATCCAGCATCAAAATGCCACAGCTCAGCATGTTCACCGGACTAGCCGGGGGAGTACTCAGCCTGGTAGCCTCATTCACAAAACTAGCCGTCGTAATACCCCCCGTTGTCTCAGGTATAGGGTCACTAGGAGCTGCCGCCACCGCAGGAGTAGCGCACATCCTCACCCTCGGTAAATCCCTCGGTGTACTCGGCGGGGCCGTACTCGCTATGCCCTCCCCTAGCCGCGCCATTCGCCGCCGCTATCGGCGTATGGGCAGTAGCTCGGCGGGCGCAGGGCGACTTCATCATGCCCATGTACTACGCAAACGCAAGGCTCATGGAGGTTATGACTAAATCCTTCTGGATAACTGGTCAATACCAGAAGGCCATGCTAGACTTTGTCGCTACCGTCGAAAACAAGGCAGATAAAGCCGTAGGACACTTCGCCGCGTCCGTTGGCGAACTGGCATCAGCAATGCTCAACGCCGCCACCGCACGCGGCCCCGAACTACTAGAGTTCATCCACAACATGGGCCGCTTCATGCACATAGCCAGCACAGGGGCCGGAAACCTCGCAAACGCACTCATCAACGTACTAACCGCAGGTGGGCGCGTACTGCCAGACATCGCACGCGGGTTCAACGACGTAGCAATAGCAATCAACACCTGGACATCCAGTGCAGACCTCGAAGGGATGATACGCCGCTCATTCGACGCTATCAAAGACCTGCTACGTCTCACCTGGAACCTAGTAGGCGTATTCGACGCACTCACCAAAGCAGCCGAAGCAGCCGTGGGAACCACACTCAAAGGCTTTCACAGATGGCGTAGAACGCCTCAACCAAGCCATGCACGGCGAGTTCTTCCAAGGTGCCATGACAACAGTCTTCAAGGGCGCACTAGACGCAATGCGCGAACTAGCCCCTGGAGTACGCGCCCTCGGTGTAGCACTCGGAAACATGGCACCCCACATCGCCACCGTATTCACCAAAAGCGCACAGGTCTTTAGCCAATTCCTCTGTGAACCTCACCAAAAATCATAGATAACCCAGGCTTCCAGCAGGGTATCTCAATGATGTTCGACGGCTTCAAACGCTTTGCCGAAGGCTCTGGAACCGCGATGGCCTCTCTTGGAGAACCCATCGGCAACGTTGCAGGGCTATTCGGACGCATCCTCGGCATCGTCGGCCCCTCGTGGGTCAGATAGCCGTACCCTGCTCCTGTCTCTTTAACAAACTCGGCCGACCATCCACAAAAGCAGTAGACGCACTAGGGAACAACCTGCATAGCCACCATCACCCCACTACTACCACACCTGGAAACCCTAGGAAAAGCATTCGGCGAACTAGCGGAGGTCTACTTAGAAGAAGTATCAAAGCGGCTAGAAGCCTTGCTCACACCTACCGGCCATCGCAGACGCACTTTGGAAATGGCCGCCGCTGTCGGCGAATCACTCTGCTGGCGCGCTCAAAGACGTACTACCAGACCTGGTAAAATGGCGTCAGCCATCCCCCAACTAGCGGACGCAATCATAGAGCTGCTTCCCAGACCTCACCGAACTACTAAAACCCTCGTCAAGCTCTCACCAACCCTAGTAAAAGAGCTATTCCCCATCATGCTGGAACCAGCCAAAACTGCCGTACCACTATTCAGCATCGCGCTACAGGCCCGCTACCCTGTTCCGCAACCGACCTGCTGGAAATTCGTGCTGGAAATCCTAAAGGCAATGGGAAGCCCAGATGACCCTCAACTCGCTGTCAGGAGTACTTGTCAATGTCTTCAAGTCAATCCAGGACTTCCTCAAAGAACACGGGCCGGGCTTCGTCCAATTCTTCAAGGACGTGTCAGAGAAGGTAGAAAAATTCTCACAAGAGTTCACGAAAGAAGGCGGCGTACTCGACAACCTCAAAAACCTCTCCGAAAAAGGTACCGAAGCCTTCAACAACGTGAAGGGCGCATTTGAGCAAATCGGTACCGTCATGACAAACTTTGTTACCTCCATAGCGGTAGGCTTCGCCACAGCGGTACTCACCGTGCGGCAAAAAGCATCCGAAATCAGGCAAGGCGTAGAAAACGCGTGGAACACCGCAGCAAGCGTCGCATCCTACGCACTCGCAGAAATGGTGCGCGTCGTATCCCAATGGTGGAACAACGCCTCTCAGACCGTGCAGAACTGGGGCCGCCACATCGGCCAAACCACACAAAACATCTGGCAGACAGTCTCAAACCACGCAAACATCATGGGCCAAATGGTGCAAAAAGCCGCTCAGCACATGGGCAACGTAGCACGCACTATCGGGGGCTGGGCATCTGGCCTCTACAATAACGCCAGCAACGCATTCCAAGGCGTAGTAAACGGTGCCGTGAACCAAATCTCGCAAATCGCGGGCCGTATCGGCAACATGGCGGGTAGCATCTACAACGCAGTACGCGGGCTAGGCAACCGCGCCGTTGAAGCCATACAAGGCTTCGGGAACCACTTCCGCGCCGCTGGTATCAACATGATTCAGGGCCTCATCAACGGCGTAGCATCCGGTGCCAGCGCACTCTCACGACACCACTACGCAACCCAGCACACAACGCCATCGGTGTAGCCAAGCGCATGTTCCGCATCCACTCACCCTCCAAGGTATTCATGCAAATAGGCGGGTACGTATCTGAGGGTCTGGCCGTAGGTATCGACAACGCGGCTAACCTACCCCAAAAAGCCATAGACAACCTGGTAAACATACCCACCAAAGCACAAATCAAGCTCCCCACCCTAACCGCACTCAACGCACCCAACACTACCTTCGGAGGGGCCACCGGGGAGAACTCACCCGTAAAGCAACTAGACATCACCGAAGCTCTGACGCGCATGTACACCACCGTCACCGAATACATGCCGCGCCTAGTCGCCGCCCTAGAACCCATCGGACAAGCCGTAAAACAGGTAGCCACCACATTCAGTACCGACCTGCCGCAGGGTGCCGCACAAGCAGTACCACCACTGCAAGCCGCACTCATGCAAATTCAAACAGCAGCCGCAGAGGTCGCTAAGAACGTCAAGCTCAACCTGCTAGACGAAAAAAACGGCCTCTTCGGAGCCATCAAAGTAGTACATGACATCGGTTACGCCATGTTCGTAGCCTTCTACAAGACCTACGGCAAGGTCATGCTAGACGCGTGCCAGGTATCCTTGCAGGTGGTAAAGAACATCGTCGAATACCTCGGGAAAGCGCCGGTACAGACATACAAAATCGGCACAGCCATGCGGGACAACCTTGTGGCAACCTTCGGGCGCGCCGTCCTTAGGGCGTGCCAAATCAGTAAAAAGTCAAAACACTGTTGTAATATCTCATGGACCAGCCGCCGAAAGAATCCTACAAAATCGGTGGGCGTAGTGCAGGCTTCATCGACGGCATCGAAACAACCAAGGGGCCTTGAACCAGGTCACTGCGGAACATGGCCGTATCGGCTGCAAACAGCGCCCGCCGCGCCCTAAAAATCAACTCACCTCCAAGGTATTCATGCAAATAGGCGGGCAGTATCAGGAGGGCTTCGCCGTAGGTATCCAGCAGAAAGAACATGGCAACACACCGCACTGAACAAAACTCATAGCTGCACCAAACCAGGCCCTACCCCCGCTCACGCCCCCCGCGCCACCCTCGGAGCCGTTGCACCTGCAACCACCGCCGCCATACCACCTCTGCCAGCCGCAAGCGGAAACAACGATTCGGTGCGCTTGATACAGCTCATGGAAGACATCCGTACCGGCCTCAGACCGCATGCCAGAACGCCGAGACGTAAAACCAGATGGCCGCCTCAGTAGTTACCGCAAAATCAACGCTACCGCGCCGTATAAACCAGAGAAGAGAACAACACAATGGCCTACTGCAGACACAGAATTTATGCTAGCCACACCGTGGCCCGCCCCGTACAACCCACAAATCGTATACTCTGCCACCCGGCCTGATGGCCCCGCTCCCAGTCGAAAACAATCAGCATGAAATTGCAGGGCAGAACCCACCATCAAAGCAGCCATAGACGGCACCAAATGGGCCTACGCACCAGCACGCACCGGCGCACCACGCCGCGAATGGTCTATAAGCCTCACCGCGCCGGAATCCGTGGCACAAGCCCTACAAGACCAGTTCAACGGGCTAGAGCAGTGCAGCAGTACAAGCTCGGCGGCTGACATTCCTACCACCACTGGCGGGCCGAAACATGCTCACGCTGACGAAAGCGTGCTACAACACACATCGACACCTACGACGGCGATTACAGGATGGGGTCACAATCGGGACGGCAAGTCTTCCAGGCATTCGACTCATCCGCCTACCGCACCCAAACCCGTAAAACAACAGACGACTACGTAACCATCGGAACCAAAATACCCGGTATTCCCCGGCGCAGTCGTAAAAAGTTAGGGGGCCAGGAGCAAAAACCCAAAAATCCAGTTCAACACCTCACAACCAGTACGGCAACGCAGGACAGACCTTCATACCACAAGTCAAGCCCCTGGATAACCCAGAATGGCTGGATTGAGCGCGAATCAGCGGCCATAGACATGCGCCTGTACAAAACGTAGCAAGCATCGACGTAGTATTTCTCACTACGCGAAGACTTCACCCTGCTCGAACCCCGCGTCATCGACGCACGGCAACCGACGAATACATATTCAGGGCCCACCGACCCCATACTACGGCAAGCGCAAGTACGCGGGTCACGTGCGTTATCCGTCATCGTCACCGACATCAACGTAACACCAGTCTGGTACCCAACAGCTGCATCTACCCACAGCGTCGGCGAACCCTCCATGAGGTGACAGCAAAAATTACAGAACTGGGATAATGAAGACATGGCAAAAAGGGATAAACAAAACAACCTCGGAACACCTGTCGGAGCATCTTTCCGACAGTTTGAGGTAGAGGTGTATGTAAACGAAATCCTCTACCCCGTAAGCAGCGTATCCTTCTCGGGGGACAGCATCGGCGGCCTACCCGAAGGCATGGCACGTAGGCTCAGGCAAAAAATCACGCACCGGAACCATCGAATGGGGAAACCTCCAATTCACCCAATCGGAGATACAGCACCGGCCCACCAACCCCCCATACCGCAAAACCCCAGCCGGTATAAAATCATCCTTCTACCCCGGCGTATTCCCTCTACCCACGCTCATCCATCCCCACCAAGGACGACAGCCGCCCCGTACCAAAAGGCGATAGGGTAGTGGTATACGCCAAAGAACCGCCGGTCTAGCTACCGCTCACAACGGTTCACCGGGTACATCAAGAGCACCACCAGCTCACTCGAAGACGGCACCGCAACATCAGCAATCACAGACGGGCTAGACGAAATCTTAAACATACCCGTCACCCTCGAACCGTACTGCCTGGGGTACAACGGAGCCTACGCGCTCACGCCATTGACACAGGTCTGCAAAGCCCTAGAAACCGTGGGTCTAGGCATCCTCCCAGCACAAGACGACAACACCATTATCCAGACCTCACAGCAGTACGGGTTTGCACCCATCCAGGGGCGACTACGCAGGTGCGGGAACAACTTCGAGACCAACCACACACAAACCGAATATATCCAGCACACAGGGGCTACGGTTCTACCTGAACCAATACGCCGCGTTCCACCGCGATAAAGCATTCATTCACCTAGCACGCTTCGACCGATTTTCACCGTCCGCCGAAAACGTGAGCGGCCTCAACTCGGACTACCACGAACTACGCGTACAGTACTACCCCAAAGAAGGCACACTAAGGGTCTGCATACTTGACTGGTCTAAATCATCCACCAACCCCGGCGTATACGAAAATCTACAAAGAAACCCTACTCACCGCCACAGGAATACTTCGGGCACTACGTGCCGACGGCGGTAGCCTGGACACCCACCACCTGCTGATATTCACAGGGAAGCTAGACGACTCAGGCATACCCATCATCGTAGAAAACAAAATCGTAAACACCCCGCTAGACTGGAACAAGCAAATCCAATTCGCCTATAATTTCGGTGCCCTCGAAACCTCCATGCGAGTAGTGAACCGCGCCGAAATGCTAGACCAGCTGAAAGCTTACGTCGTAAAGTTCCGCGCAGAGCCAGTACCAAGTCCCAGCTGCCTACAAACCCACACAAGACCCTAGACGGCTCCACAAACTCAACCGCGCCATTCGTGGATACGACACGGTACCAGCCGCAAAAGTCCTAGAAGACTGGGCGGCGGCCTGCATCGGTGCCTACTGGATAAACGAGAAAGGGCGTGCTCACCGCAGACTTCCGTTCCATACTACGAGTAGGCAGAGAGCCGAACAGCAGACCTACCATCAAACGCATTCTCGGGGAGCTGGGCCACCGACACAGGCACTAACTACACCCGCGTGATAGTCAAAGGGAAAGACGCACTATCCAGCGGAAACGACAACGTTCCTGCCGTCACCGTATGGCGGCCCGAAGGAAACGGACTCCAAGAATTACCAGAGGGACAGCTAAAACGAACCTTCATCGAGATACCGGACCACGAGGACTGGGTAGCAGACTACGACCTCAAAATGCCGCGCAACCCGAACACCACAGACTCAACACACCCTAAAGGCGTACTCAACCCCTACGACTTCACAGGCGGGGACAACAACCGCTACGCCTTAGGCGACGTAGATCGGTGGACTTAGGCGTTATCACCCGCGAATCACTGAACAAATTCAAACCGACACCGTGTAACCTCAAATTCGCCTCAGGGCTACCCTGGTGGACATCTACGGCAAAATGGAGCGCCCAGGCTGGCGAACCATCCTCACCAGTGCGGTACGTCAAACAGGGCGACCGAACACAGACCTCGACCTGAACCACCCTGACGAACCTTGCCAGACCCTGACTGGACGTATATGCACTACCAGAAATACTACCGCGCGGCCCTCCCCCTCATCCGTGCCAAATTCCGCACCGACTGGAAAGACTACACTTTCGAAAAAGACTTCGCACCGAAAGCAAAACACCCCTGAGAACCCCCATCGGTGAACAACTGGGACGTCACCCATCAACGCAGAAAACGTGTATAGGAGCCTTCTGACTGGTGGGTAAGCAGTCGCATGGCTCAAGAGCTTCCCCATCCTAGAGCAACAACTCACCGCGAGACCCACACCTCGAGGGTGGAACTCACGCCAGACCTAGAACGCAACATCGAGAGACAGAACAATGCATGGACAGACGACGCGGGCCAAGCCTGGGAGGCATGGGTACTCATGCAATCCAGGTCGGAGTCATGGGAAGGCGGGTACCTCCTCCCAAAAAGTGAACGTAGTCTGCAGCTACACACCCACCGGAAATACGGCGGGGCGGAGTATACAAGAGTCCGAACGAGCCGTAACCTACAGCTATGACATAATGGATATGCGGGCGCTTCACACAAACTAAGGAGGGCCTACAGCAGGTGAGATTATAATCCATTACACTAACCGTGACGCGCAAGCTTCACCCCGGCCCCAAGGTTCCCAGCGTATTCGGCTTCCGCACCATCACCCAACATCACACTGCACTGGTGGGGCAAACCCGAATGGCGGCAGACGTGGGAGCAGGTCATGTGGTTCTTTTGCGACAACCCGAACGTGGGCACCAGCGCCCATGAGGTCATCTCAGATGGCATCGTCGGGTGCATCGTAGACCACTCAAACGCGGCCTGGGCAAACGGCAACAGCAAGGGCAACGCACAGAGCATCACGCTAGAATGCAACCCGCGCAGTCCCTCGGGAGACAAGACCATCGTAGCCCAGCGAATCGCTGACATATGCCGAATGCACAAGCGCATCATCCCACTCACCGAACATCGGGACTGGTTCGCCACCGAATGTTCGGGAACCTGGGATAAAAACGAAATTACCCGAATGGCAATGGCCGCCTACAAAGGCGTAGCCAAAGAAATTCAAACACTAGCACAAAATGGAGATTTATCCGTGGCAGACATCAATTCCTTAAATCAAAAGCTGGATAAGCTGACTCAGCTCATCGAGTACATGATTAGCTGCAGCCAGCCGGGCCGCGAGGCATCAACCAGATCAGAGCTGGAAAGCTGGCAGAGGGCATCAAACGCACCGCTGACGACTGGGCACCGGGACGCGCAGGCATCAACCACCCCGGCCGCGCCTACCTCGAATTCGTGGACTTGAAGGCCAGGGTTGATAACATCGACAACAATGTTCAGGCAATCCACAACACTATCCAGAGCATTTCCAGGTAATACACACCACACCAACAAAAGGACTAAACATGTCTGAAAATGTAACCCCCGCCACTAACACTAAAGAAAAGCGCTACGCAGGTAACGTGACGAAGAGCACCACCGTAGCAACCTCCTCATTCTGTCCGTTATTACTATTCTGTCCGCTGGTCTGGCACAGGCTGGTATCACCCTCAAGCCTGAGGTGCAGGGCGCTATTTCCACCATCCTAGCCGCAGTGGCCGTCTTCATCGCCGGTAAGTACACGAAGGGCGAGAAGGCACACATAGAAGGCACCTTTGAAAACACCATGGCCCAGGGCCTCCAAGAGCTAGACTACCGACAAATCCTAGACGCAATCGCCGAAGGCGTAGCTATGACGCGGCAGTACACTGCCCCCTATTCGGGGACATCCCCGCAGAGGCAGCACAGCCTGGAGCGCTGCAAACCCGGCTATACCTTTAACGGCGGAGACTTCACGCCGCACCCCACCGCGCCGATTGACGGCACCGGTAACTACGCAAACAACGAAGGGAGCGTGCAGTAATGGGTCACATCAACCCCTGGGTTGCCTGGATGATTGAGATGCTTATGTTCCTTCACGGCCATTACACTATCACAAAACCCCTTTCAGTTTTCATGCAAAATTACACACCATCCTGAATATTTTTACCTAATTTGCATACTACCTTTCTACCCTTTTCCAAAAACATGTGGCATTTCACTGTTCAACCTAACTAATCACTGACCAAAACCTAATCACAACTCCAAGCCCCTCAGCGCCGTTCTGAAGCCGTTCAAAATCCGCCACCCATCCCCATTAACACCTGACCCTCGGAAAAGTCCGGGAAAACTGCATGAGGGCTTCTCAGAGGGAGTTTTTAGCCAACACCCTCAACCCGCCAGGTAAAAGCGACCACCATCGAAGGCGATTTTTCTCAGACAATCGGAAAAATCGAACAAACAGAACCGCTGGAAGTCCTGGGATCGAAACACTCTAGAGGCGTAGGAGCCGATTTATGGGGCTGTTTTTCGATTTAGGGCACAATTGTGACCCCTTCCAAAGTCGGGAAATCGGGCCTTTTACGGGCCGTACAGAGGCAGTTTCCGACTGACCCACAACTAACACCAAAAATCCCCCAATCGGAGCACCCCCACCTAAGGATGATGGAAGACACATACACAATGTAACTACGTCACAGTCTCTCAGACAGCGCGACGCGCGTGTACATACGCGCGTTCTTCTTCGCGGGCGCACATGCTACGCGCACGCGCGCATGTACGCAGACATACGCGCGCATAATGGGCGCGAGCGCTGCATGGGCATGCCCAGGGCACGTATGCTAGATGCCCTATCACTCTGCTCTGCTTTTCTTCCCCTCCCTTTTAGGGGAAGGGGAGCGAGACTAGAATTAGTGTCTAGAAAAAGAATTATTAAACGAGTGTTGAATGCCACCGTCAGGTGCTGCTTTAGTGCCGTTTGATAATTCGTAAAACGAAAATGACCCCGCCTAACCTCCGCTGTACAATTTGGCGCGAAAACAAAATTTTCTCATCTTGTCATTTGGTGTAGTTTAGTGAACCTCTGAGTCATGGCCGCCGCCCTCCCATGACACAGGTCACTCTTCTTACCTAGCCTGCCAGCTCCCCCACCCCTGACCGGGCTTCGCCCTGGGCGGTGCGGGAGGTGTCAGCAGGTAATTTGAGTGACCCATGTCACATGAGGGCTACCCCAAATGTATACATATTCATTCACTGTGCAGTCATTCTAAAATCTATACTTGACGATAATGTAATTAAAATGCTAAGATGTATACATATTGAAGGAGACATCATGAAGTGATTCAGCATTTATACATGTGGCTGACCAAGACCGGCGATTTTTCCAGGCAGCACGGCACTAGTAAATCGGAAAAACCGAACGAAAAAGGCGACGAAATTTATACCCACGAGCAAAACACAACCAGACCACTACGCAGACCTTATAGGAATGAGCCTGCGGAACTAGTGAAGCTGCCCAGCTGTTAGGGGAACATACTCAAGCATTTGGCGAGCTTTAGGCTAAAAGAGGGCGTAGACGCTACAGAAGACTACGCAAAAGCACTAGCCTACTTAGAGAAGCTAGACCTGACACGGTTAGTCATCCTACCCAAAGACTATTTTCAGCAGGTACCGTTCATGGAGCTGATAGGCATCATGCACGGTGGGCGTACCCCAAACCAGCTAGGTAGGTTCGATCCGGCTTGCCTGTTTCTACTTCTTCCAAATGCTGGCTATGAACAGCGGCCTAACGTCACAGGAGCTAATAACGGGTAAGGACAGCTACGAGTATCTAAAGAAAGCACTACACTACGCTAAAGACCACCCCACTACTCACTAACCCCCTTCGGAGCAACCATGAGCTTACCCGTAGTACCTGAAATCGTGAACACCCTGCAAAAGTTCTACCAGTACCTGCAACAGGTCAAGGAGGAACTTACGGAACTTACCGACCGAATCAAGCAAGAAGCATCCGCGGCAGTAGTAAGCTCCCTGCAGGGGTGAAGGTGCCATTTATTCAGTGGTGAACGAGTGGGCACCCAAGCCGCCACAGTCATTATTAAGAACACACAACACAAGATAGAACGGTCAATGTTGAAACAAGAATCACGCAACGAACCCATACCTAAAAGGATTACTAGTACCTGCGTACTATCAACGGCTCTTGCCACCTACCCTAGCGGGTGAGCAGGACCATGCGAATACCGGTACTAGCTTATCGTAGGAGTGCCCTAGTGCTTTTATGTACTCGGATTAACTGCTATACTGCTTCTTCGCTCTTCGTAGCAGTGACAAAACAACGTGGAAATGGAAAGAGCGGGCGGCACCGCGAACGAGCCAGAGCACAAAAGCTACAGAGTGATGTAAGCTGATTAGAGCTGGGGGTAGCCAACTCAGCAGGAACGCCCTAATTCGAGAACTTCACCTACGAAGAGACCGCTGCTATCTGAGACTTTCACCGGCTGGACTGCGCAAAGGTGCTCACTCACGAGCCACCCGGCACCAAGCATATAGGAGCGGCGGAACGAGACCTGCACCTTCAGGGCCTATACACTGAGGCGCTGGCGCCTGCTCCACTGCCGACAGGATGAGGTGACACTAGCAACATGCGCCCGCGAAAATCTACGAATGGGGAAATTTACTGGCTCGTGGTAGGTACGGCAAGCACGGGATCGGTGCCTAACCCACGCAATGCTGTTCGTGGGAGCGCACGGGTTACCCAGCAGAGCGAGATCGCGAATACCGTGAGACTGCTGGCTGCTACTGCTGAACACGCCTGAAGCGCTGACTAAGACTCTAAATCGCATAATATACCGTAAATAGCGGGTGGACGCCACGGCGGTCACCTGCATACCGTATGATTAATGTAATCACTAACTAAAGAGGTAATTAAAAATGGATGTAAAGGGACTCTCAGGCACCTGGTGTGGAGCCGTGAGCTGGCACCGGGCAAAGAGCCAGCAGAAACCACCTCTTTGTTCACCGTGGATGGTACCGCCGCATCTGCAAGCGGGAAGAGTCGGAGCTGCGCGGCACGGTGCCAGGACAAAGGTACTCTTCGGCGTGCGTCACCATGCTGCGCACGCGCAGATGCACATTACGCGGGCGCACCGCGTACAGGCGCGCCAGGCAAAGCGAAAGCGGCACGCAATGGCTAAAATACCTCAGACTTCGACCTTAAAAAGGTGCACTGGGTGACTGACGCGAAGGTGTCGGACTCTAGCGCAGCGGCTGGAAAAAGCCCCTCGTTGCTTTCTTTGACCTTGAGACCACCACTAGACGAACACGCGGAAATCGGCGGAAAAGCCAGCGGTGGTGTAGCCGCCCGCGTGGTCTCGCATCCTTCACCCGCCGCCTGTACAGCGCGGCCAGCACCCGCTCCTATGTGGGTACCACCATCGCACCCCGATAGCCCGCTGCAGGCGCGTGGGCGACAGCGTACCGTACCATCTCCCCAGCCATGAAAAAGAACCTCAAACTAGCGGGCCATAACGTCAAATTCGACGCACGCTATACCCTGCACCGTGGGATAGACCTCTCGCACAAACCTCTGTGGGGACAATGGTGAGCGCATCACTGCTGGATGAGGAAGAATCGCTCAGGCTGAAAGACCTGGCACAGCGCCCTTCTGCGTAAAGTCATGGGTCGACTTCGACCTACGCACACCCGGCGCGGCTGAACGTGGAACTCGATTGCGGCTCGCGAATACGCGGCACGAGATACGACTACACCTACGGGTTGCTTTATGCTCCACATGGCACAGCTGGCACCACCCAGCCTGTATGAATACCAGTCAGAGCGAGAAGCAGAACTAACTGCTGAGGGTATGCACCCGCTGGAATGGGAGCTAGCGCATCTTTGAGATCAACATCGCCCACCATCGCACACTCTGCCAGGCGGAACAGCGCGGGCTACTGGTAGACACCGAAATGCTCGGAGCGTGGATACCATGTACCGTGCACTGGCGCGGTGGAAGGCGCAGCTCTGCCTAAAAATCCTGCTGAACGAGAGCCTAGGCCCGCACAGCAGGGGCGCCGCCTCGAACTGGTTATCACTCAACGACGAGCACTAGGAGGCATGGGCGACCATCCCAAGAACGTTCTGGATATTGAGATACCGAGGCGTGCGAGCACCTGCACTGAAGCAATTTCCCCCATTCGGTGACGTGCTGCAAACGACACGTTAGCCGAGTCTGTACACGCTGGCACCCACTCAAAAGTTCCTCTTCAAGGCACCAGTGGCGGTGGCGATCGGCCGGTGAGCTGAAAGTAACCGCAACCACGCCTGCACAGGTGCGCCGAAATGGATGCGGCGGTACTCGGGCGGCAAGCACGGGCTGGTCTATGGGCCAGCTGGAGCTAATGGACGCGAAAGCGCACCTGAAAATGGCTGAGTTCACACGGTCACGGCTGAACCTGGTAACGCCGGTACACACCTGCACTCTACCACAAAGTTGGCTCTGTGGTGACGGGTAGGCTCAGCGGTTCCGACCCGAATATGCGCAGGTCACCTACGCACTCAGCGTGTTCATCCCCCGCCCGGTTATCACATGGTGAACCTTGACTATTCACAGCTGGAGCTACGAATATGGCGCACATTGCGAACTGCACACCCATGATTGAAGTCAATCAGGGGCAGACCACCGCATACAGCATATCTGCTTTCGCTGAAATCAGCGGGGGTAATCTGGACGAGGTAACGAAGGCACAGCGACAGCAAGCCAAGGCCGCAAACTTGTAGTCTGATTTACGGCGCGCCAGGTGCTGGCGGCTTCGCGAGTACGGCGACCTTGCTGCGGGGTGTAAGGACCGTGGATGAAGCCGTTGAACTACGCAAGCACTGTTTCCAGATGGAGGGCCTGGAGGACTGGCACGCTCGGCGAAGAGCAAATGCGCCGCGATTACGCGCGCGGTCAGCCCTATCGGGCGCGTGCGTCACCTGGGAACGAGCGGCGGCCAAGCTGGAACAATAGCGACGTCTCAAAGGGTGAGCGTAGCCTCACCGAGATGCACCGTGCAGGGCTTTTGGTAGTGACCCCATGCAAAGTTCTGGCGCGACTCATGACGGGAAACATCAGGGCTGGGAGCGTATGCAGATAGCCGATATTTATATTGTCGCTGCGTACGCGGCTCGGTGGTGCTGGAGGTTCCTAAAGACCAAGCGCAGGAATGCGCAAAGGCGTGTCGTGCGTGATGGAGGAGACCGGCGCATCGAATACTTCCAAGACTGTTTCAGGCTGGGCCTAAAGGTGCCTCTCAAAGCTGAGTGCGGAGGTGGGAACCCGGTACTCATTTGCACGACATTGGCTAATACATGTAGATATGTGCTCAAAATCATCGAAAACCAACAGAAAGGCCTCTTCAAAGTGGCACGCCCTAAGAAAAGAAACTACCGTTGCGGTGACATTTCCGTATTGCTGGGGACGACGCAAGAACCTTGAGAAGATGGCAGGAGAAGAGGCGTACCCGAAATGAAGCCGGGTACCCGCATCGCTGGTTCTTGAAACCCGTCGTGCACGGGCGGGCGCTTATTGAGTTCCATCGGTCAGTAGACGCGCAAGACGCAAAGCCGCAAGTAATCCACCGCACACTAAAACACACTGGATAGAGAGATAAAATTCTAGGCGTGATGGAATTTGCAAAGACGCTCTAGCGCGGGGTATAACCCCTATCCTATCCCCTAAGGGAGAAGGCACCGACCCTGCCAGCATGGACAACCGCGGGTACCTGGAGCAGGGCGGCAAGCCAGATATTGAAGCCCCTTCGTGGGTGATGAAAAACGTGGGGTTCTCTTTGGGAGAGCCCTCACGGGCCTTAGATGTGGACTGGATAACGACCTCACTCGGAAATTGGGCCCAGGTCATGCTCCCTGAGCCCCTTTGTTGTTTCTGGGGCGAACCTGACTGTAGAAGGTACGCACTACTGGTATCGGGCAACACCTGGCACCGTACCGACTCGTACCGTGCAGTACGCGGCGCTGGATGGTGGGGTAAGCATTGAGTTGCGCTCTACCGGGGCGCAGACAGTGGTACGCCGTCAGTCCACCCTTCGGGGTCTTACACGTGAAAACGGAGCCGTGGGGCGGCGCTGACGGTATCCCCGTCATCGACGGCAGGGCGCTACGCCACCGCGTAGCCCTACATTGCCCTGGTATCCGCTCTGCGAAAGTCTTTCAGGCATAGCTGACCCGCGTAACACCTTCTACCTACGGTTATCAGGCTCCTCATCGCGCCATCACTGGAACGGACAGAGGGCGTGCCGCCAATGGTGGGACGGTACCGACGGCGGGTCACCCATCGAAAGCGTTATGCGCATGACCCTCACCTGCAGACTCAGGATGAAGACGGCGGGGACGCACGCGTAGCTCAGTGCGTGACGCTACCCAGAAAAACCCCTGTTGCAGGCGCAGCCCCTCGGGGCTGAACTCGCTTGTTGCAGAGGCGGGCGGCACCGAAGAGGAAAAGAAAATGCCATCCTCTCCGCCTTATGGTGGATGTTGCTTCGACCGGCCCTAGAGCTCAGGGCAAAGACACCGCTATTTTGGATGGCTTTCGTAGCTCACCAAGGACACCAGCACCACGACAACACCACCAGAGAAGAGGGAAGAAGAACGCACTGAGGAAGAATCCAATTTAGGCCAGTGGGCGGCGGTAGACCTACTACCCTACATTTCGGGAACAGTCGAAATACCAGAACCTACCATTATGCGCCGCGAAGACGGGCACGGACTCATGTACCCCGGCGTACTCAACACCTATTTGGCCGGTCAGAATCCGCTAAATCATAGGGTAGCTTCTCGCCGCGCGCAAGAAGCCGCCGAAGGCTAGCAGGGTCATACCCGACTTTGAGGACAGCCCGGTAACCTTCATTGCACGCTGAAAGCGCGCCTGAACATACGCAAATGCACAGCACTCAGCCACGTTCACGGAAATGCCTCTAGCGGCCATGCAGAAAAGCGAGCGCGGGAACGGCCCAACGGCGGCTGGCAAAGCATCTGAGGCCGCGTTTGCCAAAGCCCTCAAGGAAATAGACCCGGCCCTTATTGTGGTAGACGGTATGACCCGCCTCTTCGGTCTGCACGGGTTGAATATCAATGATGCGGTGAGCACGGACGTTATTACTACTGGCTGACCTCACTTACACGCGGCGGGCGAACCACCGTGCAGTTATCGACCACAGTCAAAACTCCGGTGAGGGTGCAGGGCCATCGGGTCACAGCACAAACGCAATGAGTGAGTGCGCGCACGCGCAAACCCATGCCCGGTAAATTGGGCCGCGTAGACCTTTGTGGTTGCGAAAGACCGGCCCGGTAAGTGCGTGAGTTTAGCTCCCAGAACAAAGGCGCGAACAGATAGCCGAGAGGTGGTTATCGACTGCGCATTTGAGGGCGTACAGATATTCAATTTATGGAGCCGTCACCCTCCGTCTACCGTGCGTGAGTCTCAGAAAAGCACGTGAAAGCCTATAAAGAGGTTGCTGGATGAACGCCTCACCGAAGAAATACTTACTATCGCATTTGAGGGAGACATCGAAAAGGTGCTGACTCGCAAGGAAATATGAAGGCTGACATCAGAGAAGCACAGCAAAGCACTCAAGCACCTGAAAAGAGTCCGGTCACCCTTATCACCGTCGGCACGGGCGCGAGGACCAGCTGCGCACTGAACACAGCACTAGAGGAGATGCACAAGAGCTGTGAAATTCACACCATACAAGGCCGAACGGTTTACCCACCAGCCCCAAAGTAGCCCCGACGAGTAAAACAGAGAGCTGGCGCTCTTCGTTCTGACCCCGGGACGGGTGCAGCGCACCGTCATTGACTACATTTCACCGCTGGCATGGCACGGCGGGAAGAAGTTACCAAGTCCTAGTACTGTGCCCGCTGGTGGCGCGTGACACCCGATTCACCAGCTGGCACTGTTGCCCTCTCGGTGGACTACCGCGATTATCGGCGCCCTGGTGTTGAGAAAACCGATGACGATAGCATCACGGTGGGCGACCACCGCAAAAGCGCGGACGGTAAAGCACGGCTTCGCCTCGCTCGCGCAATGTGATACAGCGCGACAAATCCACCGTGCTATTGACCTGTGACACGGCCCGAAATACACGCGCGCGAGCGCCTAGAGAACCAGGTATAGCCGCGTTCATGCCCACGAATCCGAAAGTCACAGCTGCTTGTACTGAACTACGACGCATTTTCTTCACCGCCGGGCTATCATCACGCCGCGCGACGATGGATGCACGACGCGGTGCAGAGAGATGAGCTCAGACTCCAGTGATATGCGACGAAAAGCCATAGCTCAAGTCGCCGTCATCCACCAGCCGCGCAGCGGGCGGTAAAGTTCACCCCGGCGTATCCTGCTCACGGGTACAGCCGCGCGCACTCACCTAATCGGACGTTACTGACAGTGGCGCGTACTAGAACCCTATGGAATTTGGGGAAAAGGAACGACTTTGAATCAAGAAGCCCGCCACGTGACGGGATTCATGCAGAGGTACACAAGCTCGGCGGTTCCAGCAGAATATCAGCTTCCAGCGGCTAGATGAACTAACACAGAAAATGGAGAAGTTGGCAATGGTGGTGAAAAAGAGGGACGCGCTAGACCTCACGACACCACCGATACCGTTGTACCCGGTCACCGCGACAGCGAAAGAGTGGAAGGTGGACGACGATATGCGGCAGAACCTAGTGGCGAAACTGAGGCGACGCTTTGCATCCGCTGGGCTTCGTATTATCCAGATGCTAGGCTGCAGGCAAATCCTCAGGGTTTATCAAGGACGAAGAAGGGAACCACCACAAGGTAGGTTCCTCCAAGATTGACGCGATAAAGTCACTGATACATGACACCCTGGAGGCAGAGCGGCGTATCGTCATCTTCGCTGAATTTCGGTGGGAGGTTGCCGGATTACGGGAGGCATTAAGCGCGAAAGGTACTCAGGTCTGGCCGGTCACCGGCGATACACCACCGGCCCAGCGCGTAGAATCCGCAAGAAATTGGCGACACTCGCCGGGGAGCGTAGACCGCATGAGTTATTGTGGCCCAAATAAAGACCTCGGGGCCGTGAATGAGCTGTATCAGCCCTCTCACGCCATTTTCACCACCGACACAGCAACGAGACGACTACATACAGGCACGAGACCGTCTGAACCGTGTTGGACAGACGCGCCCCGTCACGTACTGGCACATGCAGGTACCCGGCTCTATCGACGAACTGGTAATGCACCGCTTGGACACACGCACGGAGCTTGAAGACACCCTGCTTTAACCACATCTATAAAAAGTGACGGAGTAACGCACTAGTGCAGTTGTTAATTACAAAATACCTGTAAAAGGTGTATACTGTAATTACAACAAAACATTAATAACAAAACAACAAAGTAACTAAGAGTTTAGCAGTTTAGTAGAGCCATAGCCTAGCCCTGGGCCTACGAATAGCCTGGCAGGTAGAGAGAGATAGAAAATGAGCAAGAATGACCTCGCAGCAACATCCTGGACTTTGGTATCACTCGACTGGTGTGAGTGGTAGCAATAATCGCCAGGAGACAACTGCATGTACCCGCATCTGCCGAATGCCGTGGGCCTGGCCTCCCTCTCGGAGCCGGTGTACTCGTCGCTGCGCCGCGTGGGCCGAAGCGGTAGCACCACCAGATAAATCAGACCAGCAGAGGCTGGGCACGTGCAGGTACAGCAAGGTGACTTCAGGCTGAGTAGCCTAGTGCAATGCTTGATTTGAGAATTCACGTGCGGAGGGCGCACCTGGGACTGTAGATATCGTAATCCGCGAATAGAAACCCTCAGAAATTGATTTTAATAGTGGCGGTGTATTATAGGCAAAATTAGCTTCTCGAAAGCGGGCACGCAGAATATCGCGAAATACAGCTACCGCTACATTGAAGGTCTGGCGAGCGCACAGTAGTGCGAACGTTGCAGAGTGAACGCAACCGGCTGTTCTGGCACGCGCGGTGGCCGCGGCTCCATCGAGCAGGGC
>BNJU01004943.1_pt1 | contig 35721 bp, 57 predicted proteins | sample 8539281 | NCBI WGS metagenome assembly BNJU01 (sample SAMD00202456, study PRJDB9452) | human saliva metagenome | isolation source: human saliva | place: Japan
AAAATAGTACCATTCACCCCCTAAACCCTTGATAACACTGACTTTTCAAGGGGTTAGAAGCGACTGAATACAGGGATTGAATACGACATATTTATATTACCATGTATTCTATAAGTTTTTCCACTGTATCGGTCCGCTGTTCTTCCGTTATGTGGGTGTATAAATCTAGCGTGATCTTAATAGTGCTATGTCCTAGTCTATCGGAAATGTTTTTGGGGTCCACACCAGCGCTAAATAACAATGAAGCGTGTGTATGTCGTAAAGCCGTGGGGTGTGATTGGTTTTTAGCCCTGTGGTCAGTTACGAAGCGTTTGAAATAGGGAATGAAATTATGAATATGTACCCAATCGCCCCGCTGATTTGTAAAAATGAAATTATCATCACCTTCAAAATGTTTGCCATTCTTGAAGTAAATCTTTATTTGGTCCTTTTTCCAATTCTTCAAGATTGAAAGAGTGTTAGGATCAATAGAAATCACGCGCTTGCTATTTTTTGTTTTAGGTGTTTGAAGACTTTGTTTCTCTTTGATCCTGACCGCTGTTTTATTGACAGTGATTTTTTTACCTTCAAAATCAATATCAGACCACTTTTAGGGCTAGGGCTTCCCCTTGGCGTAACCCGGTATAAGCCATTAGATGAACTAGCGGGAAGAAATAAGATAGCGTAGCATTTTGTGCTAGTTTTAAAAACTCCTTTAATTCTTCCTTGGTTAAAAAGTTCCCCTTCCTTTGAGTTTGCCGGCTTTTTCGGTTTGATCACCTTATCAAAGGGGTTTGAATTTAGTACATCCATTAAGACGGCGTATTTAAAAATTCGATTAATGACAGAAAGATAGTGATTATATAGGACGTAGCTTTTACTTAATTCAATAACAACTCTTTGGCAGTATGTGACTGTAATTTGTTTTAGCTTCAGCCCTTTAAAATGTTCTTCCGTCATTTTCTCAACCTTGGACCGGACATTTTCAAAAGTAGTAGGTTTTACCGTGGTTTTGTAATTTTTCCAACCACAGGGAAGCTAGTTCTTCAAATGTCGGGTTTGGAATTTGGGAAGCCCCGGCACTTGGAAGGCCGTTTTTCTTCAATGTCTAAAAAGTAGGTTTCTTTCAGCTTGTTTAGCTTCTTTTTGAGTTCTAAACCCCCGGCGCGTGGTCCTTCTTTCCTTACCGGTCAAAGGGTCAACGCCTAAATAAGTTTGGAATAAATAGCGGATTTCCCCGCTTGTAGTAGTATATTTCTTTATCATTGTCTTTTCCTTTCTTGCTTGCCCGCATAGTTGAAAAAGTGAAATGAATTTGTTATACTACCTTCGTACATAGTATTTCTTTATCTTTTCCTTTCCAGCTTGCCAAAGCCGGGAAGGTTTTTTATTTGTATAAAAGTTCGATTAATTCTATTCCTGAATCTGAAAAAGATTCCTGAATCAATTAATTTTTGTTTACTAATTTCCAAATATTCCGGGTTATCTGACCTTTTAGAAGCTTCTAACTGTTCGGAATAATAACGTTTAATGAAATTACTTTCTTCACCTTCTAAGCCTTTGTACATTCCTTCAACGGATTCAGCAAGAACCCTAACTTCTTTATTTTTCCGGGAAAGCTTCACACAAAGGCGCTAATTTAGAAAGATTGTCTAAGGTGTTTTTTTAACGAATCTGAATAGATTTCAAGATCTGAAGTAGCCATTAATGGAATAGAATACTTCTCTATTTGTTTCATGGCTTCACTTGCCCCGGCAAGTTGATCCGTTTTTATTTTTTTCTTTATCAACTATTTTTTTATATTTCCGTTTGTATCAGCTTTTAAGAATAAGGCTACCAAGGCACAATATAAACCAACAAAGAAAAGGTACAGTAGTCCAAAAAGAAACACAGGGACAGGAAGCCTTTTTTCTTTTGGCCTGAATAGAAATATTGCGCCCCAAAAATTCCTAGGAATACAGCCAAAAGAATGTACATTAATTTATTACAAATATATTCTTTAGTTTCAATTCTATAAAAGCTATACCCTACCAATTCAGGTTCCGGCGCCGTTCGCTTGGTACTATTACGGCTTCCATTCTTCAATGGTTTTAATGGGTCAACTGTTACCCCGTGATAAACCTTGTTATAAATCGCTTTTTCAGGGTTCTTAATATACCCCATTCTTTTTTTCCATATAAAGGGGTTTACTGATTTTTAAAGTCCTATTTAGTCTTCCGGTTGTCCTAGCCTTAAAACTCTTTTTAAGGCTGGGTGTTCTAACTCCAATTTTCATTTTAAAAAACTCCTTTTCCTAGATCAAAGCCTTATATTCTTCCTTGATCATGATTTCATCCGTGACAGTAGTAAGCTGGTAATACTCCATGAATTTCATATAATTAAAATCCGCCTTATTTTTCTAATTGTGAAAGGGCGTCTTTTAGTAAATGGTGGATCATGTTTCTATTCGCTTCATTCTCACAGCGCACCCTTGCGTTATTATATTCCGCCGTGGTGTGGTCAAGGTGGCCCAATTCATGAAGTAACACTTTCATTCTTTCCCGCTTGTTTAGCTTGTCAGAAATGAAAGCGGTCCGGGTTTTAGGATCATAAAAACCGACTTCATCCGGCAACAGATCGCCGTTGAAAGTGTGTACGGTAATATCATAACCCTTTAAAAATTTCTTTTTTTCAGTCAAGGCGTTATACCTATTCTTCAGTCCCCTTTAGATATGCTTCTATAATGGATTGAATTACTTTCTTCTTTTCTTCAGTTAATTCACGCCCGCCGAACATCATGACATTTTGGGCCATGTCTTCAACATTAAGGGGCGGTTTTGCCTGATTGATCATTAGAAGCAATAGTAGGGTTTTCCGTTTTCCCTAGTAAATAATCAACAGACACTTCTAAATAGTCCGCAATTTCTTGCAGGCGTTTGGTGCTGACATTTTGACGTTTTAAAAGAATATAAAGTATTTCTACTATAACCCAGCTTTTCTTCTAGCTGATTTAAAGAAAGACCCCGTTTTTTTCGACAATTCTTTAATTTTTCAAACGTGTAAAAGCATTGATTTATCAACCTTTTCTTGGAGATTGACAAAAAAATATTTTAAATTATTTTTATTAAAAAAACTATTGACAATTTTAAATAATTGATTTAAAATGATTTTTGTAAGTGATAAGCAACTAAAAAAACAACTAAAAAAACAACTAAAAAAATAAAATGATAAAATCAAGTTTTTGGCGAACCGGTTTTATTAAATTTGCTAGTGTTTTCTTATGTCTTCATTTTTAAATTATCTGTTTAAAATTGTCAACAATAATTTTAAAAATATATTTAATTTTTTTAGTTGCTTTCCATTTTTACGAAAAAGCAGAAAAGGGGAAACATATATGCCGGATATTGACGTAGGACGAGTAGTTGCCTTCTTGGAAAAGAACAACATTAAAAAGCGATTTGGCTTCTGTATACGGCCGGGACCGTCAAGAAGTAACTAATATTTTGAACGGTTCAACCCGTGGGCCAAAAAGCGAACAAATTTATTCTGCAAGTCATTGCTGATTACAACATTGACTAGACAAAAAGAAGCACCCAAAGAATTGAGCGCTTCAGAAATTTTAACTAACTACATTATAACACAAACTAGCTTGCCCGCATAGTTGAGGGGGTGGAAATGGAAAATATAAGTTTACCGCCTTTGTTAAATGATGAAATAGCAAGAATGGCCATTAAAGAGCTTCTTCAGTTTGCTAAAGAAGAAGTTAGAAAAGAAATGAAGCTGAACAGCTCCCGATTAACCAAAAGACTTTATGTAAGAAATTTGGATTTGACCACAGCTATATTAAATATTTAAGACGGAAAGGCCTGAAATACAGAAAGCAAGGCTGGATAATATGTACGACCTGAAGGACGTATACGAAATTTTTGAACAATTAAAGGAGATTGAACAATGTTAGAACCAAGCCAAACAAGCCAACTTTTAGGAACGGTAATGGCCGGGACGTTATTCTTTTCCGCTGGTTTCCTTGCTTCAGTGATTGACCATAGAATAGCAAAGAAGCGTGAAAAGAAAGCCCAAAAGATCGCAGAATTACAAGCGTTTTGGGATCAGGAAATAGCCGAACATGATCGGAAAGTTATTGAAGAACATAATAACCAAATGGCGATTTTTAAGAAAAACAATCTATTTCTGATAATGATTGGAGCCTAGACAATGTTTTTTAAAAAAGCTAGAAAGATCAAGGAGCTTGAAGAACTTATAGAGATCCAAGACAGCCGAATACTTGAACAAGGTGACCTTCTACGGGTAACGCTTGAAAGAGAAAGAAAGCTTACAAGGATCAAAAATAAACAAGACGTCCTTATAAGAAGCCAAAAAGAATTAATTTTGAAATATAAATTAATGATTAGTAACTATCAATATAAAGAAAGTAAAGAAAGAAATGTGAGGTTTTAACTATGCTTTATAAATTAGTAGGGCAGTACCTAGATATCTATAATATGGATATTGATGAAGAAACCAAGCTGGACACTATCGAAGCGCTGGGGCTGGACGAAGAAATAGAAACCAAGGCGGAAAATTACGCTATGGTGATCCGGAACCTAGAAGCAGAAAATACAGCTTACAAGGCTGAAGAAGAACGCCTTAAAAAGAAACGTGATACCAACACTAAAAAATTGATTGGTTGAAACGTAACCTTCAGGGCGCTATGGAAGTAACAGGAAAAACCAAGATCAAAGGTAAGCTGTTCACTCTATCGGTCCAAAACTCAAAAGAAAGCGTCATTGTGGATGAAGCAAGCCTACCTAAAAAATATTGGGTGAAAAAGGTTACTGAAGCCCCTGACAAAAAGGGACTGTATGACCTTTTGAAAGAAGGTAAAAAAGTGAAGGGCGCAAGCCTTCAGGAAAATCGTAGTTTAAGGATTCGATAAAATGAAAATTTTAACTATTGATCCTTCCTCAAATAAGGCCAAAGATAGCACCTCAGGGATTGCCTACCTTAATAATGCCCGTTTAATAAATTATTGGGTAGTACCTAAAGGGCTACCACATATTAAACAGTGGTTTGATGAAATAGGTTATGAATTAACCCCGGACGTGGTAATAATTGAAAAAAATTTGAAGCGCGTGACAATGACTTATCTAAAGACAATTCAGTGATGGAAACTATCGCTTACTTTCAGTTATTCTTCCCGGAAGCTATTCTACAGCGTAACGCCGGTTATCAATCGGATATACCAAATGAACTACTAAAGGCCCTGAACCTTTGGAAGTTTAGCAAAAAGCCATCACCAAGACGTGAGGGCGTCGGTCCGGCTGGGCTTGTTTTGGGCCGTAAGAAATGACATTGAAGAAGTTGTTTCAGATATTGGAAAGGCGGTGATAGAAAATAGCGATACAGCTTAAAAAATGGCAAGAAGAAGCCGTCAAGCGTAGCGATAGACTAACAAACGGTATCTTTTTAGAAGCCCTTGGGGGCCGTGGCAAAACGATTTGCGCCCTTGAAATCTGTAAGCACAAGAAAGCTAAGAAAGTCTTGATCTTAAATAACCGCTTATCCATTCTTGAAGGCTGGAAAGACACGGTTCAAAAGTTCAACTATTTGGATAATTGCGATTTTGAAATTATAACGGATAGAACTTTACAGAATAGGGTTAAAAAAGGCCTTAAAATCGCTTGTGACGTCTTAATAATAGACGAATGGCAGAATATGAGTAGTGACAAATTAAGGGGGTTATATCGCAAAATAAAGCGTAAATACACTATAGGGCTATCCGCTACCCCAATCAGGAAAAAGGGGCTGAATTTCTACCCGCTTGAAAAAACAATCTTTGGGCGCGCTGATCCAAATAATAAATTTGATTGGCAAAAAACACATGGACAAATGGTTTACGATCCGTTTTCTTATTCCAAAGAAAAATGGAAAGATTTTAAAAACTATGAAGCCTATGTTAACAATCTCCCTAACTTTTTCCGCTGGGAAGAAATCGAAAAGATTGAGCAAGCGACGGAAAACAACGGCTACAAGATCCGCTTCTATAAGAACACTTTGAAAGTCGGAAATCCGGAACTTTTAAAGAAGTTCAGAAAGTTGAATCTAGTAACGGTTAATGGAAAGACCGCTATTGCAAAACAATCCTTCGGCCGGGCTACCTTTGAACGCTACTTACAACAGACAGGGGTAGAAGTTGACTTTCCAAAGTTGAAACCAACAAATAAAGATACCCCGTTACTAAACACGCTTGACGGTTTAATAAATCGAACTCCTGAAGATATGCTTATAGTCAGCAAGTCTAAACAGGTTGTAAATGTGATCCATGAAAGACACCCGAAAATAGGAATATGGACCGGGGACCGACAGGAAGGGCTAGATAGAAAAGTAGTGGTTGCTACTAGTCAAGTCCTAGGCGTCGGAGTGGACGGCTTACAACACAAGTATAAGACTATTGTAGTGCTGGACCCGGTAAGTGAAGAATCCGGAGAGTATGACGATTATAGGCAATTGCTTTGGCGGATCACGGGAAGCAGGCAACAACATGATGTGAACGTGATAGAGTTTTATTTTAAGGAAGGATAACGAATGAATATTGAAACGATCGTATTCAGTACACTAATTTTTCCTAGTAGGGTTTTTCTGCTAGGGGAACGCGCAACAAAAGAAGAAAAGAAAGATAATGAGGAACAAAACAATGACTAAAGTAACTACTAAATATTATGTATTCCGTGACAAAGAAGCAGGCGAATTTTTGGCTAAATACCAAAGTAAAGGCACACTTGCATACCATGCAGAATATACGGATGAAATTCATAAAGCTTTAACAATGATTCCGGAAGCTTATGAAGCGCAAAAGAAACAAATGAAATTGCTTGCTAAAACGCTAGGCGCTGAAATCATTGAAGTAAACGCAATTTTTGAACTTACTTACCCTAACGGGGATGAAATCCGTGAAATCGAAAAGGATGATTCAGATGGCCTTGGTGATTTTGGTGAATTTCTAAAACGCCGTTTAGCTGAAGCGATTTTTGGGGAAGGTGAATAAAATGGCCTTTAAATTACCTGAAAATAAACCACAGATCCCAAAGGACACGCCCCGGAACTTCTTCTTCTATGGTGAAACCATGTCAGGGAAAAGCTACTTGGCGAATGAGTTCCCGGCGCCTATCGTCCTAAATACAGATGGTAACGCTGAAGCGAATACCGTCCCTTCAATCCAGCTTGTAAATGAAAAGGATGAACAAGGGCGAATTACTAAAAGTGTTATTTCTCAGATCGGTGAAATCCTTTTGGCTTTACAAACTCAAAAACACACTTACCAAACCGTGGTAGTAGATGTTATTGATGATGTAATCGAAATGATCAAAATTGCCGTTTGCGACGAATTAACACCGCCCGGAAAGCCCCGCTTGAAATCCTTGTCAGAAATTCCATACGGGAAAGGCTATGACTTCTTCAATCAAGCGATTACTGAAATGGTAATTGACCTAAAGGCCCTTCCTATGAACGTCATTTATATCAGCCGTCAAGTTTTCGAATATGATGATAATGGCAACGCTACGAAAGACAAACCAAGTCTAAAGGACAAGTATGTAAATCTGATTAATGGTAATTCTGATTTGATGATCCATACTGAAAAAGTTGGTAACAACTATAACAGGGAAGTAGAACGCAAACGCAAGAAATACTACATGGATCAGGTTGATGATAAAGCTATCTTGAAAATCTTGTCAACAATCCGCGGGGCCTTGGAACCAGCAAAAGCACCAAGCAAGCCGGCCCCTGGCCAAAAAGGAAGAAGCCAAGGAAGAAAAACCAAAGGCAACTAAACCACAGAAACAAGAAAATATTTCTGAAGATGATCTTTTTCTAATTTTTTATACAACAATTTTAAATAGATAATTTAAACACAAAAGGAGAATTAAACAATGAGTTTACTAGACATTGCACAATCAATTAAAAAAGAAGGGTTTGACCCACGCAAAGACAGCGCAAACGGCCCGGCACCAATTCCAGTCGGTGAGTACCAAGCTATTCTGAAATCTGTACAGTTTAATGTGGCAGAAAGCGGATGGGAAAGCCTACAATACCGTTTTGAGATTCGCGGTGGTGATTATGATGGCCGAACTGAATATGTTTCATTCGGAACGCTTGACACTTGGAACGGGAAAGATATTGGCTGGTCAGTACAACGTACTATTAAGTTCTTCAAAAAGCCTTGGCCTTTGCAGACGACGCACCCCTAAAATCTGATTTTGATGATGGTAAGGCCCTTGAAGAAGCCCTTAACCGTAAAGCGGTAGGAAAATACTACACCTTGGTAATCACTGAAACAACAAGCAAAGATAAGACTTACCGCAATTATGATCTTAATGAAGCTGAAGGCCTACCAAATACCGACGCTATTGAAATCAATGATGATGATCTACCATTCTAATTTTTAGGAGTAAATAGGAATGGCTAGCATGAAGCACTACGCTTTACAATATCAAAAGTTAGGCTTTGCCGTCATTCCTATCAACCCTAAAAATAAAAGGCCTATGATAGAATTTGCGGACAAGCCCAAAATGACAGCGGAAGAAATAGAAAGTTTTTGGGACCAGCACCCAAATGCTAACATAGCCTTAAAGACTACTAATTTCTTTGTGATTGATATTGACAAGCACGGTAAAGAAAACGGGTTTGAATCACTCAAACGCTGGAAGCATTTGAACCTAATTGAACCGACCTTACAAGCCAAAACCGCAAGCGGTGGGAAGCATTTATTCTACTTTAAAAGGGAAGATAGCCCAATCACTCAAATGATTGGCTTTCTTCCGGGGGTGGATATAAAAGCACATGAAAATAATTATGTTTTGGTAGCACCTTCCGCGACTGAAAAGGGTCAGTATGAATGGGATCTAGAAAAGTCTAGTGAAGGCGGGACAATGGTAACACCTTCTAAGGAGCTGATCCAAGCCCTGAAGAAAACTTACCAAGAAACACACGGGTATAAATCTGAAGGCCTGAAAGACCTGAAAGAAAGAAGCCTATACCGGGAGAAAAACCAAACAACGGATTTATTTGAAACTATCGCGGTAGGTTTTGGGGATGAAGGCGGACGGAATGACAAACTAGCTAAGTTTGTAGGCGGGTTGTTATTCCGGGCCGTGGATGAAGAACACGTTTTAAAACTTGCAGAAATCGCAAACGGAAATAGTTTAAACCCTTTACCCGATATTGAGGTAAGGCGGACGGTTGAAAGTATGATCAAGAAAGATAGAAGGGGGTGAGAGAGATTGGTAATGTAATAAGTATAGACAAAAACCCTAAATTAGTTTTAACAGCTAGCGGGGATATAAAAAGCACCAGCCCGGCAAACGTGGTAATGTCTTTAAAAGCAGATGAACAGCTAGGGCAATACCTAAGGCGGAATGATTTCTCACAAGAATATGAACTTACGCAAGAAATCCGGCTAGGAAATACCACGTTTCAAGCTGGGGAATTGCCCGCTAGTTTTGTAAGTGTTCTTACGGTTTATTTTGAAAATAATTTAGGGGTTGTTTATTCGCCCAACGCCATGAAAGCCGGCCTTGAAACTTTCTTTTCGGAACGGTCTTACAATCCGGTAATGGAATATATGGAGCGCGTGGCCAAAGAGTGGGACGGCCGGGAACGGATCGGGAAAATGTTTCAGCACTACCTAGGTGCTGAAGACACCCCCTTAATTTCCAATATAGCGGAAATGTGGCTAGTCGGAGCCGTGGCCAAAGTCTATGAACCCTTTACCAAGTTTGATTATGTTTTAGACTTGGTAGGCGGTCAGGGTGTGGGGAAAACGTCCCTACTTCAAAAAATCGGTGGGCCTTGGTACACCGACGCCGTGACCGACTTCAACAATAAAGATAATTTTGACATTATGTTAAAATCCCTAATCGTCAATGACGACGAAATGGTAGCAAGTAACCGGATGTCATTCGCTGAAACAAAAGCTTTTATTTCAAAAACTAGCTTACGTTATCGCCGGCCTTATATGTCCAAAACGGAAGAATTTGCCAAAAACTTTATTTTGGCCCGGACCACAAACCAACGGGAGTATTTGAAAGATAAAACCGGTGAACGGCGCTTTCTCCCCGTGCTGGTGGATGGTGCTAGACAAAGAAAACACCCTATGGAGATTGAACAAAATACCATAGATCAGATTTGGGGGGAAGCTGTTTCAATCTTCAAAGAAGGCTTTGAATTGAAATTTGACGCGGAAACGGAAGCGGAACTTGAAACGTACCGGGAAACATTCATGTACCGGGATGAAGTCGAAATTCAAGTAATGGACTATCTTGAAATGCCTATTCCTTCACATTGGGAACGTATGCCGGCACAACGTCAACACCAATATACAGCGTCTTGGTTTGACAATTCTTCAGAAGTTGAATTTGGGACGGAAGAACTCAAAAGAGTTTCAACCCGTGAAATCATGTACAACTTATTTATGAAAAATTCGAATGATCGGAAGCTTTCAGCAAAGATCAATTTGATTATTGATCATCTCCCAAATTGGGAGAAAAAGCTATAAAGCAAACGGAAAAACTATAAAAAGGTTTTGTTAAAATTAACTAAAATATTATAACTTTGTGAAAAAAATTTACGGTAACCGATCGGTAACCTACGGTAACTTTCGGTAACTTTTGGGGTGGAGATCGGTAACTTTTTGGGAGATCGGTAACCTTACGGTAACCGCGAAAACCCTTTGGTATTACTGACTTTATTAGTACTAATTATATAAAAGTTACCGAGTTACCGTATTTTATAAAAAGTATAAAAATATTTATAAATAATAGAAAGCCTATTATATCAACGTTTGTTAAAATAAAATTAAAAAGTTTTAAAAATACGGTAACCCGGTAACAGGGAAAATTTCACAAACTTTTTTGAAAGGATAAATATGGAAAAAGAAAAGAGTTTTTGAGCAAGTTTTGACCGAACTTGTGGAGAAAGATTTGATTAATGAGCCGGACCATTATAAGGGTAAAAACGGAATGGAAGTGATCGACGTGATCAAAAATTTTTGCACCTTGCCCGGAATATGCTGAAGGGTTCTTTTTCGGAAATGTTGTTAAAGTATGTTTTTGCGACATTCAAAGAAGAATGGCTTGGAAGATCTAAAAAGCCCAAAAAAATATTTGGGTTGGTTAATTGAGTATTTGGAGCAGGGTAAGAATGAAACGGAACTAATTGAGGATACGATTCAGAAATATCAAGATTTACTAGATGATGAAGAACATTTTCAACGGTTAGAAATTTCTTCCCTAGAACAGTGATCCAACAACGGAAAGAATGGATCAGAAAAAAATTAAAACTTTAAAAAGAGGATTTGAAAAATGCAGATGAGTAAAAAAAGTAAGTGATCTTGTATTTAGTACAAAGATGTGGTTTATCGCCCGTGGTATCGAACAAGGGGACGTAAATAAGCAAGGCTTGAAATTGATTGAAGAAATGGGGGAGCTGGTTTCAGGCTACCTTAAAAATAAAGAAGACGTTATTAAGGATTCAATCGGTGATGTGGCCGTAGTGGTGATTGGTTATGCTATGATGGCCGGTGTAAGCCCTGAATTTATCTTTTTTGACCGTAAAGAAGATTACCTACCTGATTTTTGGTGGGGTTAACGCTTGGATTTGGATGATGGCAGATAGCGCCTTTCAGGCTAAAGTAGCGCAAGACCTAGGAATTGAAAATACAATTAAATACAACCTTTCAAATATTATCCTTTACCTAAATTTGATTTGTAAAGAGCTAGGCTATGATTTTGTGGAATGTTTTTAGCCTTGCCTATGAAGAAAATCAAAAGACAGGAAAAGGGACGCTGGGTTAATGGTAGTTTTTGTGAAAGAACAGGATTTGGAAAATGAATAAACAAGAATTTATTAAAAATTTCTGATTTACCTTGCTTTTGAAGGCCCTGTTGCTTGTACGGTGACAGTTAATAGAGAATGGTTATTACAATCAATAGAACAACTAGAAGAAATGCCGAAAGTAAAAATCCCTAAATTTGTCGCGGAATGTATTGAATACGCACAGGCAAGTGATTGGGACCTAGAAGATGTTTTTCAAAGTATAGCTAATGAGCTAGATACTTCTGAAATTTCTGTATGTTTTTACTCTAAAAGTGAAAATATGGATACTTTGGCTAGCGCTTGGCTGTATGGGTATGAAATCGAACAGGAAAAACGCTATACAGTTAGGTTTAAAAATATTCGTAAAGAAACAAGTTACCTAAAATATGATAGGGTTGTTAAAAATTGGTATCTTGGCGCAGAAGAATATTCCAAAGAAAGAAAAACTTACCACAAAAGAAGAATTAAAAAAAGTATGGTTTTGGTTGGGTATTTAATTGCCCAGGAATTGAAGTAAAGGAGGCGAGATAAATGACAGAAGAAATTAAAATACTTGACACTTGTTGCGGTAGTCGGATGTTTTGGTTTGATAAAAATGAAAGCCATACAACTTTCATGGATATCAGAAAAGAAAAGTTTGAAATCCATGGTAAAAAAGTTAATGTAGATCCTGATGTTATCGGCGATTTTCGTGATATGCCATTTGAAAATAATACTTTTAATTTGGTTGTTTTTGATCCACCTCATTTGAAATGGGCTGGTCCTAATTCAATAATGAATGCCCAGTATGGCCAACTTGATAAAGACACTTGGTCTGAGGATTTGGCTAAAGGTTTTGAAGAGTGCATGCGGGTTTTAAAAGTAGGGGGAACGTTAATTTTTAAGTGGTCAGATTGTCAAATCAACGTTAAAGAAGTGCTTAAAGCTATACCTTTCAAACCATTATTCGGACAGCAAAGAGGACTACGCACTGGATGACGTTTATGAAATTTGAAGAGGTAAAACAATGAAATGGAATAAGTTAACCACAAGAAATATTGCTGAAGAAGAGAAGGAATTTTTTCATAACGCCATTGAGTTCGTTTGGGAAGGTAAAAACTCCAGAAATTGATGAAGAAGTTCTTGTTTATAATCCAAAAGACACAAAATATATATACTGATATCTGGATTGATTACGGGGAAGGGATTGGTTTTGAGAATACAGACGAAGACGTAATTTTTCTGGATGAGTTACCCAAAACCGCCAAAGGAGGTGCAGAATGAATCAAAAATTTAGAGCATGGGACAAGCGAGATAAAGAAATTTATTTAGTGGATGAAATTAATTGGGACCGTGGCGAATTTCAATATATTGAGGGACGCTATCACCTTCCAGCGTTTGGCGGATGAAGTGGAACTAATGCTTTCCACGAATACCAAAGACAAAAATGATAAAGAAATCTTTGAAGGGATGTACTTCAGATTGATTTTATTAAAAGCTATTGTACGCTTTGGGCAATACCGCTACTATGACAATGCCGGCAAGGATGTTTTTAACAGGCAACGGCTTTTTACCTTGAGTGTTTGAATGTCATGAATCCGGATTGTATTTCTCCTTATGAAACAGATATCCTTTATAAAGCTGAAATTATCAGGGAACATTTACGAAAATCCTGAATATGATCAGAATTTTGTAGGCTTCCGAATCAAGGGGAATAAAAATGGCGCTTGTATTTTTGAGGTTTTCAACAAATGATCAAGCTGGAAATGGCAAAAATTATCAATACTAATAATATTGAATCTGTTTTTGAATTAGGGGACATGAGTAACCCCTAAATTTAAAAATCTTTCTTATGAATGATGAAGTAGTTGATTTTAACCAAATTTACTATAACGGTGACTTTGTAAATGTCTATAAGATGGATCAAGTTTACAAATTGTTAATTAAACTAGATCGCGGGGTAATTCAAGATGGATCTTCATAATTTTTTATGTTTGTTATTTATTCTTGTGTGGTCGCTGGGTCTTTCGTGGGCTTGTATCGTGGCCTTCGGGCTAACAGAAAGGGGAAGGATGAATAAAAAGAAGGATTTATTTTCTTCCTTGCTTTCCTTGCGATCTTTCAAATTGTAATGCTTAATTGGGAAGTTATCGAACAAAGGAAGGAAATTAAAAGGCTTGAAAACCAGCCTAAAACGATCATTTACAAGGTTGATAATGCCGGGGGTATAATTGACCGAGCCGGGAAAATAAGCGCTAAAAACGTCCTAGAAGGGCGTTATACAGTGACTATAAAAGGTTATGGGAATTTCCTAGTGACTAAGGAGCAATATGATAGCTTAAAAAGTAGGGGATCCCTATACCTGATTATCTTAAAATAAGGGGAATTAAAAATGGAATTAGATGAACTAATTAAAAAAATATGAATCTTGGAAGCTTCACGCAGTGATGAAATTGAATTGGCCTACGTTACTCTTTTTCTTGCGGATCTCAAAAGTCTGAAAAAGCTGTACCGTGGAATTGACTGTAAACCGTGAAGGGGTTCAATTACTATGAGCAACTTTACAGATTTCTTTGAAGAATATGACCGCTTGCGCTTTGAATACCGTTCTACGGAAGATTTCCTTACGTTTCTAGGGGTGGAAAATCCGGCTACTTTGGCTTGTAGGCTAAACGCTTATAAAAGGAACAAGCTAGTTCCGCCCCTTCCGTGCTTCAACTTTTTGAATTAGTCATGGATCCGGTACTAATTACAAATTGCATGACTGATTACCTAAACGAAAATGAAACTCAAAATTGCGGGAAATTCGATAATATGGCTATGGAATACATTGACAAATACCGCAAGGCAGAAACTAAAATAGTCAAAGATCGAAGAAAGGCCCGGAAAGAAGCCTATAGAAACCTTATCAAAGAAAGGTGTTTGTTACTTGGAGTTTGATTTTTACGCCCGCAAGTTATAAAAAGGCTTCCGGGTGGTTAGTGTATCAAAAAAATTTATTAAGAAAGGGGTTGAAAACTCCTATAAAAATATAAATCTAATCGGGCGTCTGATACACGCGCCCAAAATAAAAAAAGCCGGCGTACTGTAAAACCGACTTTCTCTCACGAAACAAAAATATATTTAATAAGGAGTAATCTTATTATATCATTTTTCAAAAAGGAGTTACAGGGTTTGAGTATCAAGGCACAGGAATTACTTGATGAATTGCAAAAATTAGACATTGACATAAAAAGCCGAATGGATGAAATTAATGAACTAGAAGCCGGGATACTATCAAGCCCTAAATTTCAAGCGGATAAAGTTTCAGGCGGTAAGGGCCGGAAGGTTGATGATGTCTATACACAGTTGATTGTGATGAAGGAAGCTATAGAACAAGATACGGCCGAAATTATTGACAGAAAACTAGAACTTGGTAGAATGATCAATAAATTAAAAGACCCTAAGCAAAGGACCGTACTAAGGCTTACTTACATAGTCAAGAAACACGTTTTGGATATCTGCAACGATTTGGACGGTATTTCACTACCTACTTACTACCGTTTGAAGCGGTCTGCTATTAGTGAATTAGAGAAAATCTTGAATGATAACAAATGACATTCACTGTTAAGGCACGATTTAGGCAATGTGATAGAATGGTATTTGTCAAGTAATGGGATAAATCAAAGGTGATTTATCCTTTTTTTATTGCATTTTATCAGAAAGGAGCCAAAAGAATTTGGGAATGACGGAAAGGCAAAAAGATTTTTTTGCAGATCATTATATCATTTCATTAAACGCTACGGAAGCTTATAAAAAGGCGTATCCGAAAATTAAAAAGGATGAAGTGGCAAGAGCTAGCGGAAGTCGTTTGTTAACAGATGTTAATGTTAAAAACTATATAGATGAACAGCTTGAAAAATTGAAGTCGGAACGTATCGCAGATCAACAGGAAGTGCTAGAATTTCTTACTTCTGTTATGCGTGGTGAAGTCACTGAACCGCTTTTGGTCCTAGATGGTGAAGGGTATCAAAGAATTGTTGAAGCAAAACCATCAGTAGCAACTAGACGGGCTTCAGCGGTTGACCTTGGTAAGCGTTACGGCTTATTTGTGGATAGGCAAGAAATCACTCAACGGGTGGTAGAAATTGAGCTGGGAAGCTGGGACGATGAAGAAACCACAGATTAAAATAAAAATCAAAAACCCCAGCCGTGTTTTCAATAAGCATATATACGACCACTTGACCGACTATGATACCTTCACAGAAATCCACTACGGCGGTGCTTCCAGCGGTAAAAGTCATGGAGTTATTCAAAAGATAGTATTCAAGAGCCTTCAGCCTTGGAAGCACCCAAGGAAGGTTCTTTTTTTGCGTAAGGTTGGATCAAGTGTTTATGATTCAATCTTTGAAGACGTCAAGCAATGTTTGGAAACATGGGGTCTGCTTGGTGCTTGTAAGGTTAATAATTCCGCTTACCGGATAGAGTTGCCAAACGGCGCCCAATTCATTTTTAAAGGGTTAGATAACCCGGAAAAGATCAAGTCTATCAAGGGGATCTCAGATGTAATCATGGAAGAAGCGTCGGAATTTACTTTAGATGATTATACACAGTTGACCCTACGGCTACGGGATAAGAAACACCCTAAGAAGCAGATCTATTTGATGTTTAACCCGGTTTCTAAAGTGAATTGGGTATATAACGCCTTTTTTGTGAAGAAGCCTAAAAATACCGTTATCTATCAAACGACTTACAAAGATAACAGGTTTCTTGATGATCTCACAAAGGAAAACATTGAGGAACTAGCTAACAGAAATGAAGCCTATTACAAGATTTACGCTTTGGGCGAGTTCGCAACGCTGGACAAGCTTGTATTTCCGAAATATAAGAAGCAACTCTTAAACAAGGAAGAATTAAAACAATTCCCGTCTTATTTTGGCCTTGACTATGGTTTCATAAATGACCCGTCGGCCTTTATGTACATTAAAATTGATGATGAAAATAGACGCTTGTACATTGTGGAAGAATATGTAAGGAAGGGCCTTACTAATGACAAGATCGCTGAAGCAATAAAGGCCCTTGGATATGCTAAAGAGATTATTAGGGCGGATAGCGCTGAAAAGAAATCTAATCAGGAATTAAGAAACCTAGACATTCCACGGGTAATTGATGTTATGAAAGGCCCCGGATCAGTTATGCAAGGGATTCAATACATACTACAATATGAAATTATCGTGGATGAACGGTGTGTAAAAACTATTGAGGAATTAGAGAATTACACTTGGAAAAAGGACCGGGCAACTAATGAATACATTAATGAACCGGTGGACAGTTATAACCACTGTTTAGACGCTATGCGCTACGCTATCCAAGATAGAATTTTCCAAGCTAAGAAAGAATTAGACGTTAATAAGACGATTTCAAAAGTAAATCGCTTGTTTAGAAGGTAGGTAGAAAATGGATCATGTAAACGAATTTGAACACGGTTTAGATATTGAGGTAGGAACTAGAAGCGATTCTTTACGCTTTGATAGTGCTTCTAATGAACCCTTTAGATATTCTTCTAGTGAAGCACTACTAGAAACCCCGGAAGGGAAGAAAGCCTTAAAGGATATGTTAGGTGTGTTCTTTGACAGTCAGAAAAAGCGTTTGCGTATTTTGGCTTCTTACGCCAAAGGGGAAAACCATAGTATTTTATACGGTAAACGCCGGCTAGATAAGGAAAAAGCCGATTACCGGGTAAGGCACCGTTGGGGTGGTTATATTTCCAGCTTTGCTACTTCTTACGTTATCGGTAACCCCGTTACTGTAGGAGTGCTAGAAGGCGGGAATAAAGACCAACTTCAAGCCATTAAAGAAATTGAATGGAATAATGATATTAACGCCCTGAATAATGATTTAGCCTTTGACGCTTCAGTATATGGCCGGGCTTATGAATACCATTTCCGGGACCGGGATAATATGGATCGGGTTGTTTTGATCAGTCCGCTTGAAATGTTTGTTATTCGTGACTTAACAGTTGAACAAAACATAATCGGGGCCGTTCACTTACCTATTTATAACGGTATGGTAAACATGACGGTGTACACCAAAGATCAGGTTATCACCTATAAACCTTTTGTCCATTATTCACCTAGTCTTACGGTTGATGAAATCACTAAACACAACTACAACGATATTCCGGTTGTTGAGTGGTGGAACAATCGCTATAGAATGGGTGACTATGAAAGTGAGATCTCCCTGATTGACGCTTACGACGCTAGTGAATCGGACACCGCTAACTATATGAGCGATCTAAATGACGCCATGTTATTGATTAAGGGGGACTTGGAAGCTATCGGGGCAACGGCTGACAACGTGGCCAAGATGAAGGACGCAAATACGCTACTACTTCAAACAGGTATCAGCGCAACGGGTCAGCAAACGACAGCGGACGCCGGCTATATTTACAAACAATATGACGTAAGCGGAACGGAAGCTTATAAAAACCGTTTGGCGAATGACATTCACCGCTTCAGCCGTATTCCTAACCTAGATGATGATCGCTTCAATTCCACACAGTCCGGAATTGCCTTACTTTATAAGATGATCGGGCTGGAACAGGTACGCAAAGATAAAGAAACCTACTTTACTAAGGCTTTGCGCCGGCGCTATGAATTGATCAGTAACATTCATAAGGCTGTAAATGGTCCGGTAATCGAAGCGAACAAGCTGACCTTTACTTTTCACCCTAATATTCCTCAAGATGTTTGGACTGAAATCAAGGCTTACATTGAAGCGGGTGGGGAAGTATCACAAGAAACCCTTCTAATAATGCAAGCTTTTACCGATTATGAAACGGAAATTGACCGGATCAAGAAAGAGGAAGGCGCAAGCGATTTTGAAAGAACGAAAAGCGTAGGTGTGGCGGATGAATCTGAAGATAGCGGACAATAGGAGATACAACGCGGAAAGGAAAGCCCAGACCGCTTTGATGAAACGGGATTTAGAGCGTGAAAGAATCTTGGTTGAAATCTATCAGGAATCTTATAACCGCCTACAAGCCCAAATAGATCGCTTCTATATCAATTATGCAGGCCGTGAGGGTTTGACCAAGCAAGAAGCCATGAAACGGGCCGACAAAATGGACGTTACAAAGTTCAATAAGAAAGCCTATAAAGCCGTTAAAGAAAAAGACTTTTCACCAGCTACTAATGAATGGTTAAGAGTTTACAACTTGAAGATGAAAGTAAGCCGGCTTGAACTCCTAAAGGCTGAATTAGACTTGGAAATACAAAACCTAACAGCGGAAACCTATGAAATGTTTGATCAGGCCCGTAGAAGCGAAATACTAAGCGAATTTGAGCGCCAAGCGGGGATTTTGGGTAATTCATCCAAGGGAGTGAAAAAGCGCCTAGAAGCGATTCTAGACGCTGATTTTTACGGCGAATCTTTCTCTAACCGTGTTTGGGGTAAGACGGGCTTACAACAAACTTTACAAAAGGATGTTTTTGCTTCTCTTAACCGTATTTATACGGATATGATGGGGTATAAACAGGAACGGGACAGGCTAGCTAAGAAATACGGCGCTAGCCGGTCAAGTGCTGAAAGGTTGATCAAGACGGAAATAGCCCGAATCAATGCAGATACACAAAAAGAAATGCTGGTGGATGGTGAGTTCACACATTTTATTTTTGTAGCTGAACCGGGAGCGTGTGAAATATGCGCCCCTTTGGACGGCAAGGCCTTTCCGGTTGATGAATTGGAAAAGGGCGTGAATATGTACCCTATGCACCCAAACTGTAGGTGCTCAGGCTATGGACATATTGAACTAAAATATAAAAAGGGCGGTAGCACCTTAAACGATTTTAAACTAAATGAAGAAGATGAAATTTAGAATTTCACCTTCTTTTTTTCTTTGTCCAAACCGTGCTGAAGACGTTAAAAGTTGCATGAGTTCGGGGGGGTTGCCCGTAAAAGCGTAGAAAGGAGCCTACTAATGGCAGAAGAACAAAATACACAGGTTGTTGAACCACAAGCACCGGAAGCAGTTGAGGAACAAGCTAGCACTCCGACACAGGAACCGGAAAAAGATGGTATCAGTGGCCGAAATGCAACGCCGTTTGAAATCCTTGGAAGAAAAAAACATTCCAAAGATACAGCGGACGCAATTTCTAAAGCCTTGAAAAAATACAAGGCAGAAAGCGAACTGACCGGCAAGGAATTGGAAGAATACCGCCGGAAAGAAGCTGAAGCAGAAAAAGCAAGCTTTACTTGATAAGATCGCCGGTTTAGAGAAAGAACAAACCAAGCGAGAGTTGACAGATGAAGCTATTAAAACACTTTCTAGCCGGAAACTTCCGGTCAATGAGAAAGTGATTTCTTTTGTTGTTAAAGATACCGCTGAAGGTACTTTACAAGCTATTTCAGACCTTGAAAGCATTATCAGCGAGATCAAGGCTGAATATTCGCAATCGGAACCCCCTAAAGTTTCATCCGAACTTAACAGGACCGAAAGCACAGATAAAGGGGACATTTTTAGAAGTTCCCGAATCATTAAATAACCTTAAAGGAGAATTTTAAAATATGACAGTACAAACTTTTAACCCTGATAAAGTCCTAGTTTCAGAAAAGAAAGACGGAACTTTTACCAAGAAAATGACTGATATCATTATGAAGGACGTAGCAGAAAATTCCGTAGTAATGCAACTTGGTCAATATCATGAAATGGACGGTTTGCAAGAAAAAACCGTTTATGTCCAAACAGATGGAGTTTCAGCTTACTGGGTAAATGAAACCGAAAAAATCAAGACTGATAAACCTGAAGTCGTTCCGGTTACTCTTAAAGCTCACAAATTGGGTATTATCCTAGTTGCTTCCCGTGAAGCACTTAACTATACATGGCAAAAATTCTTTGAAGACATGAAACCACAAATTGTTGAAGCTTTCCATACTAAGATTGATGAAGCTGGTCTTTTGGGCCATGAAACACCTTTTGCTAACTCAGTAGCCAAGGCCGCTAAAGATTCAAGCCAAGTTGTAGTTGGTCCTATCAACTATCAAAATATTCTTGAGTTGGAAGATAAGCTTTATGAAGCGGACATTAACCCTAATGCCTTTGTTTCTAAGGTTCAAAACCGTTCAGCATTGCGTGAATCACGCGACGGCGACAAGAAAACAATTTACGACAAGGCAACTAATACCATTGATGGTATTACTACCGTAGATTTGAAATCTAAACAATTCAAGAAAGGCGACCTTTTGGCCGGTGACTTTAATAGCTTGATTTATGGTGTACCTTATAACATTAACTTTAAGATTTCTGAAGAAGGCCAAATTTCTACCATGAAAAATTCAGATGGTACACCAATTAACCTATTTGAACAAGAAATGGTAGCGGTTCGTGTAACTATGGATATCGCTGTAATGGTTACTAAGGCAAACGCGTTTGCTAAATTGACAGCTTCCGCTGAAAATGTCTAATTAATTAGAAAGGGGTAGTCAATGGCTTATATTGTAACTAAAAATATCATTGATACCAAAGATAATAACCGCTTTTATGAAGTTGGTGACCTATACCCGCGCCCTGATTTCACCGTATCAGGCGCCCGAATCGCTGAATTAGTTGGTAAAGGTGTGATTGTTGCGGAAGGTAAAGCAGAAGCACCAGCACCAGCACCGACTGAAGAAGTGGCACCGGCTGAAGAAGCTGAAGAAAAACCACTTGAAAAATTGAAAGTGGCAGAATTGAAAGAGTTACTAGAAAAATCAGGCGTAGAATATGAAGCGGACGCCAAAAAAGCGGATCTAGTAGCACTTGCCCAAACTATCGAAGGGGAATAAAAGCAGATGGAAGCGACCCAACTTGCAAAAATTAAACGTCGGTTGGGTATTGATCCGACTGACAATTTAGAAAATGATTTGTTGAGCGATCTAGTGGAAGACGCTGAAAGTTATTTCAAAGGCCTGACAGGCACGGCGGAAATAGCTAGTAAGTATAATTTCATGATCGAAAATGTGGTGTATAAGCTATACGGCCGGAAAGGTTCCGAGGGCGTAACGTCTGAAACGGTTGACGGTTATTCTGTTACCTATCAGGAATGGGATAACCTATTTAAACCGTATATGGCCATTCTTAATAAAGATTTTGGCCTAGACGGTTCACAGCGTGAGCGTGGAAAGGTGTTTTTCTTATGAAGACACCGAACCGAATTACCTTAATTTGTGGGGGGCGTAAGAAATACAATCCGGAAAAGGATAGTTATGAAATGGAAGCAAGAAAGACTGTAATAGTCCCTTGCTTGGTGAATAAAGTCACTCAATCAAAGGTGTTTGAATTGTACGGAAACCGGACAGATATAGTTATTTCTTGCCGGTTTCAGAAAGAGCAAGCGCCTTTTGATCAAGCCTTATTTAATGGTGATACCTATGAGCCTATTGAAGCGATTGACGCCCCTATAAAAGGGGCTGTACGCTTGAAAAAGGTAGGGCCTAACAATGGTTAGTGTTAAATGGCACGGCTTGGAAAAGTTGACCATGACCATTTCAAACGCACACCCAAACGCCGTAAAGCTTTCTATAGCGGTTTTGAAAAATAACGGTGAACGTACTAAGGCAGTAGCAAAAAAGAAAGCCCCTGAAGACACGGGCTTTTTAAAAAATCATATTACTACTTCTTACCCCGGTATGGAAGCACATATTCACGCACAGCCGGATATTCCGGATATCAGGAATATGGGACCCGGTTTCAACCGGGGACGCCATTCATGCGCCCGGCTGTTAAGGAAATTCAACCGCAATTTCAAGAAGACATGACCAACGTAATGAAAGGGGTGTTCAAATGACGCCAAACCATGAATTATTTAGATTAATTTATCAGTTGGCTGAAGCTAAAAGCACCAACTTTTGATTTTTTGCCGGAAGCTGGAACAAAATACCCCTTTATTTATATTGGTGAAAATACGGCACAGGAAGCCCAAAATAACGACCTTTGGGGAACGGTGGGCCAAACGGTCCACATTTACGCTACAAGGGCACAGCGGGCCATTATGGACGATATTTCGCCTATTTAGAAACGCTTGTCAAGAATATTTCCGGAAAGTGGGAGTATAACTTAAATCACACTACAACAGATAAACAGATCATACCCGATAACACAGATGTCCAACCATTGCTTCATGTGGTCCTGGACTTTTCTTTTACCTATACAAAGAAGGAGAAAATAACTAATGGCAGAATTAATGCAAGGAAAAAGATTATATTGCATTTTTCCGACGCGTCAAAGATCAAAAAGAAACAAGACGCCGGAAAAAGTAAGATTCCAAACGGAATTGACTTTAAACGCTGAAAAAGAAGTAGAAACCACGAAAACAAAAGACGGAGTAGTTAACTCAGTTTCAGACGGTGAAACTTCAGGCGAATTTACTTCACTTGCTTACCGTGAAGATAAAGATACGGTCAATATGTGGAAAGAAATGCGCACATGGTTCCGCAATACGGATAAAATTGAAGTTTGGATCGTGGACCCTAGCAAGTAAGTTTGAAGAAGGTGGGAAGGAAAAATATGATGTGGAATATTACCAAGGATTTTTCAAAAACTTTGAAATTTCCGCGCCCGCTGATGATAAAGTAGAACTTACTTATGAAATGGCTATTGATGGAAACGGTGTGATCAGTACCGACACACTCACAGAAACCCAAAAATCAGCCATTAACAAGGCACAATACGAATACCACACTTTGGCAAAAGAGGGTGAAGGCACAGGGCAAGCACTCTAATTTTTCAGGGGCTTTAAAAGCCCCTTATTTTTTTGGATTAAAGGAGAAAATAAGACATGATTTTAACTATCGGCGGAAAAGAATACACTTTACATTTTGGAATTGGTTTCTTGCGTGAAATGAACAAGCTTCATTCAGCGGAATTAGAGGGAATGAAAACCGGCTATGGTGCTATGACGCTATTCAATGCCGGGAAAGCCTTAAACGACCCTTTGGCCTTTATCGACGTGATCAAAGCCGGAACAGTAACGGAAGCGCAAAAACCATCCAACGAAGCTATTGAAAAATACCTTGAAGAACTGATCCTTAATGATCAGTATGACAAAGTTATTGAAGACTTGGTTAATGAGTTAAAAGCGTCACCCCTACTCAAAAAGGCAATGAACCTAGTAGAGTAGGGAACTCCGACCCGTCAAGTTCTGATTTTGGCTATGATGAAGCCCTAGCACTCCTTATTGCCCGGCACGGTATGACCTTCCGGGAAGCAATGCGGACCACGCTAGAAGAATTTGAAATCTATAATATGGCCTATGCTATCCAGCAAGAAGATAAGCGCCTTAATTCCGCTATCCAAGCTTGGTTTAATCAATCTGTTAAAAGCACAAAAAGGCCGGGGCAAGTCAGCCCGTCCAGCGTTTAAGAATTTTGAAGAATTTTATAACCATAAAGAAGAATTTGACAGGATTTTCCACAAAAATAAACCTACAAAAGAAACCGTACCGCCTAGAAAACTAGACATGGCGGAACGGAACAGATTAATAAATCAAGCAAGGAAAGGGGGTAATTGATGGGAGCAGATTTTGACGTAACGGCCATACTGAAAGCGAACGTTTCAGACTTTAGAAGCGGTTTAAAAGAAGCCCAAAGCTCTTTAGAAAGCTTTGCGGAATCAAACCAGGTCAAGTCTTGAAAAATTAAGCGGTTCCCTTCATGGCGTCGGTGATTCCATGATCAAGGTAGGGGCCGGAATGACAGCCAGGGTTCACTTTGCCGGTTGTTGGTGCTATTGGTGGAGTGGTCAAGTCGTTCGCAAGCCTAGAACAGGCCGTAGGTGGTATTGAAACCATGTTTAAGGGGTCCGCTGATACTGTTATCAAAAATTCAGAAACAGCATACAAGCGGGCCGGTGTTTCCGGTGTGAAATACATGGAGCAGGTAACTTCATTCAGTGCTAGCTTGCTTCAGGGTCTTGGTGGTGATACCGCACAGGCCGCCAAATATGCAGATATGGCCATAGTTGATATGTCTGATAATGCGAACAAGTTCGGTACTAATATTTCAGACATTCAAAACGCTTACCAAGGTTTTGCAAAAGATAACTATACCATGCTTGATAACTTGAAACTTGGTTATGGTGGTACACAGGAAGAAATGGCCCGGCTGGTTAATGAATCCGGCGTAATGGGTGACAGCTTCAAGGCTACAGCCAAGAACGTGAAAGATATTCCGTTTGATAAACTGATCCAAGCTATCCACGTTACACAAGAACGCCTAGGAGTAACCGGGACCACGGCAAAAGAAGCGAGTGAAACAGTTTCCGGATCCTTTGAAGCTATGAAAGCTTCAGCCCAAAACCTTGTGGCCGGCCTTGGTCAGAAGAACGCTGATATAAAAGGCCTAATGCAAAACCTAAAAGATACAATTATCAACTTTAAGAATAACATTGTACGGGTATTAGGTACTATTTGGGATAACTTACCATTATCACCGCTTCAAAAGTGGATCGGCGCTATTGTGGTTTCCGCTGGTCCAATCCTTACGGTAGTAGGAACGGTAACAAAGGTAGTAGGTACCATTGTTGGAATTGTAAGTAAGGTTTCAGGCGCTATTTCTAGCCTGATCGCTGGTTTTCAAAGTGCTACCGCTGGGGGTTCAGCTATTTCCGGCGTGTTTGGTTCGATTGGTACCGCTATAGGTTCCATTACCGCCCCGGTTTGGGCCGTGATCGGCGTTATTGCGCTATTTGTGGCCGGTTTAGTGGGGCTTTATAAGTCTAGTGAGGAATTTAGGGACAAGGTTAACTCAGCCTTTCAGGCTGTTTATAAGGCTGTATCAAGCGCCATTAATGAAGTAGTGGCCTTTGTAAAACAGATCTTCGGAAGCCTTATTTCTTGGTGGAATGAAAATCACCAGCTTATTCTTCAGACGGCTGAAACAGTATGGAACGCTATTAAATCGGTAGTAGAAACGATTGTAAACGCCATTGCCCCAATTATTGAAGCAGGCTGGAACGCTATAGTTCCAATGGTTAAAACTGTTTGGGACTTGATCAAGAACGTAGTTGAAACCGGTTTAAATGTAATTCTAGGAATTATTAAAACGATCATGCAGATCATTAACGGCGATTGGTCCGGGGCGTGGGAAACGCTCAAAGGGATTGCCTTGAGTATTTGGGAAGGTATCAAAACGGCGGTAGGAATCGCTATTCAGGGCCTTACTCAAGTCATTCAAGCAGGCCTTGAATTGTTGAACCAAATTTGGACAGCTATCTGGAATACTATTGTAGCGGTTGTGGGTCCTATTTGGGATGTGATTGTAAGTTTAGTTACAACAGCGGTTACAGCGGTTTGGACGTAATTCAAACAATCATGACTACAATTTCAGATGTTTGGAATACTATTTGGAACACACTTTCTACAGTGGTTTCAACCGTTTGGAACGCTATTTCTCAAACAGTTACAACGGTATTTACAGCTATTTGGAATACTATTCAAACGATCCTTAACACTATTTCAGAAATTTGGTCAAATATTTGGAACGCCATTAAGGCGGTGTTTGCTGGGATCTTGCTAACTATCGTAGGACTTGTTACAGGTAACTTTGATCTTATCAAACAAGCCATTACAGGCGCTTGGGAATGTCATTGTACAAAGTACACAAGCAATTTGGAATACTATTGTTTCCTTTTTGGGTTCAATTTGGAATGGTATTACTTCAACAGCAACAGCAATTTGGAATGGAATAAGTTCGCTTATCTCAAATGTAATGAACGCTATCTTTTCAACTATTTCAAGTATTTGGAATAGTATAAGTTCATTCATTTCCGGAATTTTAAGCGGTATTTCTTCAACCGTTTCAAGTATTTGGAGTGGAATAACTTCTTCTATTAGTAGTTTCATGTCTAATATCGGAAGCACTATTTCCAACGGCTGGAATACTGTAGTAAGTACGGTTACTAGTGCTGGGTCCCGTTTGGTTTCAGCGGTTAAAACAGCCTTTACAAACGCCGTTAATGGCGCTAAAAACTTCATTAGTGGAGCGATTAACGTCGGTAAGGATTTGATCCTAGGATTTGTTAAAGGTGTAACCGGGTTCGCTGGAAAACTTATTGACGCCGTGGGCGGTGCTGTTAAAGGCGCCATTAATTGGGCCAAAGGTTTGCTAGGTATTAAATCACCTTCACGGGTATTCCGTCAATTCGGGGTATACACTGACCAAGGTTTTATTATTGGGGTAGACAGTAAGGCCGAACAAGTAGCGAAATCAGTAGGAAATATGGCGCAAGGCGCTATTAATGCCTTTACTGATAAGGACCTATCAGGAACTTTCCAAGATGAATTGAGTTCAGTAGATGGAGCGCTAGGAAGCCTTACCGCTTATGATCCAAACGTTAACTTTGAAGGTGGTAGCCTAACAGTCGGACAACAGCCGGCAGATATTACCTTGAAACTTGGTAATACGGCTTATAGAGCCTTTACAAAACGATATTACAAATGAGCAAGAAATGGAATTAATTTTAGATAGTTACTAGGAAGGGGAAAAAATATGTACAATTACGCTAATCTGAAGAAATTAGATCAAGCCGTTACAGTTTTAGAACCTAGCGACAATCTAATTATTAACGGTCAGCCCCTCAATAATTTAATTGAGGGGTACCGCCATTTAACAGTTTCAGGCCGTGGCCTATTGGGCCGGAATGTTTCACTACCAAGGTTACAGGCCGGCGCGGTGTTTGGGTGGATGATTATGAGGATGAAGAACGCACCCTAGAAATCAAATACCAGCTTACGGCGGACACCAGCACAAATGCGGGACAAGTTCGCTAAACTGAATAAAATTTTAAGGACACACGCACCAAGCGATTTCTTGAAATTACCTTTAGGGATGAACCGGAATATATTTACTATGGTTATTTCAACGGGGCAGATAGCTTTTGAAGAAACCAACCTAAGTATTGTTAGTAAGTTCAGTTTACTAATTCCGGATGGATATAAGAAGAAACAGCCCCAAACTTCAACAGGGCTATTTTTCCTTATTGACGCCGTGGAAGTTTTGCCGGAATCAATCACAGTCACACCGTCAAAAACCACTGACCGGGTGCAGATTGTGAATGGATCTAAAATTATTTCTTTTTCGGGGAGCTATGCACCCGGTCAAGATATTGTAATTTCTTTTGATCCGGATGAAGTCCGGGCAACTTACGGGGGCCGGAATATTTTGAGTGAATTAGACCGATTCAGTCCGCTGGAATTGTTTAAAAATTCGGGACGGCGACACGATAACGGCAGTTAATGCGACAGTGAAGAAAGTAGTTTGGAGGGATGAAAGAGCGTGATTTATTTATTTGATAATGAAGAACGACTTTTAAAAGTCGTAAGAAGAAACGCTATCAAGTCAGCACTTCAAAAATACGCGCTTACTACTGATAACTACGTTTCTGATCGTTTGACGGTTGAAATGAAGGCGTTAAATGATGATGAATTTGAAAAGGTGGAGTATATGGCCATTCAGTCAATGGAAGATACACACCTTTTTCATTATTTTTATATCGCCCAAAAATCAACTAAAGGGAAATTTCCACGTTTACCGGTGTTCAGTCCGGTATAGAAGAATTGAGAAAAACCCCGGTATTTGATAAGCGCCCTAAAAACACACCGGCTAAACCGGTTATTACTGAACTCTTACAGGGTACGAATTGGCAAGCCCGTTTTATTGCTGACACCACAAAACCACAGCACGAATTTCTACTATACTTCAGTATTTGACGCCCTGAAAAAAATCTGTAAGGTTTGGGGCCTTGAAATGCAGTTCTTTGTTGAAATGAACAGCAACGGAATAGGCGCCCGGTACATTGATTTTAAAAAGAAAATCGGTGAAGCTGTAGGGAAACGGGTAGTCTATGGCGATAATGCGCTAGAGATTCTGAAGGAAGTAGAAAGAACCAATATTTTCACGGCCTTAATTGGACGCGGTAAAGGTGAACAGGTTTCAAGTGCTGAAGAAAGCGGAAAAGGTGGGGACAGTTACGGCCGTAAAATCACTTTTGAAGATGTGGCCTGGTCCAAAGCCAAAGGGACCCGCTGGATAAGCCTAAAGGCCAAAAATACCTAGAAATTCCTGAAATGACTAGGACTTACGGGATCAAAAATTCAGACGGTACCATGCGCCCTAAAATCGGATTTACGGAATTTAGCGAGGAAGAGACCCGAACGAGATTGATCAAGCTAACTTACCAAACCTTGATTAATTCAGCACGTCCACAATTAACCTTGAAGACTTCAAGCGTTTATTTACAGGGCGTAAAAATCAGGGGACACTATCCGGGTAGTCCGACATGATAAGAGTTAGACTATGATACACGGATTTTTGAAATTACTTTCAACCGTTTAAATAATCAGTCTAGTGATATCAAGTTAGGGGATCAGATCGGTGAAAGTTCATCTTCCAAGGTTCAGGCGGTAGCGGATAAAGCTGTAGAAGAATTTATAAACAATGAATTTAATAGCTTTATTGAAAACTTGCCGGACTTTATCAAGACGGCGGACGGTTATAACACAAATTGGTATAGTACCGAAGATCCGGTTAAGAAATACCCTAAGAAAGTATTGATTAATGATATTTGGTACAAACCTGATCCGGAACATGAAGGCCATAAAATCATGCTACGGTGGACCGGGGAAGTTTGGGAAGAAATTCTAAGGACTTACAATGAAGTTAGTCTAAGGGAAAAAATTGATCAGAAATTCAATGAGCTGAAACAGGTTATGGACCAGCAAAGCGCCAAAACTGAACAACAGATCAATGACGCTTTGAATAAATCCGGCCTTGGAAAACTTGCAGACGACGCTAAGAAAATAGCGGAACAAGCAAAAGGCGAACTTGAAACGATCAAACAGCAAAACCAAACGGCCAAAAATGAGCTGACTACTTTCAAAGAGAAAGTCCAAGCGGATTTGGACGGGAAACCAAGCCTTTCAAAAGTAACCGAACTGATTGACGGGGTAAAAGAACAATTCACAACGAATATCGGTTTAAGAAACTACGTTTTAGGCACTAAAAACCCGGTCAATGCTGGTAATGATACCAAACTTTACACGTTTTCTAAAGATTCACACGGCTGGGGGACGGATCAGAAATTAAGACTTTCTTTTGATTATCAGGCGGAAGACGCTGTAAAGAAATTCCGGATCAATCGGGTAGTTAGGTACAAAAACGGAAAAGCGCAGTGGGACTTTGCGATAAACAACCTTACAACCGGTAAAGCGTTTATTGATGTTTCCGGCGAGAAATCCGGGAAGTATTCAGAGCCTTTTATTTGGAAACCTTACAATCAGGGAAACCCTGAAGACATTGAAAGCATTGAACTTTATTTAAACCTTGATGAAGGTAGCGGAAATGTACAGATTAAAAATTTGATTGTTTCCGCTGGAACTAATGCAACTGATTGGGTACCCGCTCCGGAAGATCAAGAATATTTAGTAACACAGGCACAAGCCGAATTTGAAAAAACAGCGAAAGGCCTGAAAACTAAACTAGACACGATTTCCACAAACTTCAACCCGGACGGGACTACTTCAGAAAAGTTTAACCGCTTTTTGGAGACTAAAACCGCTGAAGGTATCAGCCGGGAGCGCGCTGAATTTGGTAAAAACTACGTCGCAAAAAGCGCTTATAATGAGAAAATCAGTGAGATTGAACAGAAATTTAATCAAACAGATGGGCAATTAACACAGTTTGCAACTTATAAGAACGGGCTAGATGGTCAGTATGCGACAATTACCAAAGAACTTTCAGACAATAAGCGGGCCTATAGTGATTTTGTCCGGACGTCGGATGTATTTGTGCAGGCCTTTGGTACCGTAGGGAGTGAAATAGCTAGCAATATTTCCCGGATGGTTTTGAATGATCAAATTTTTCAAACGGAAGTTGGGAAATATGTAACAGATGATAATAATCTAATTGTCAATTCAATGACTTTGGCAACCAATACCCTTGTTAATGCTAACAGAAACGGCGTAGAAGTTATCCTAAATGATGGAGTGTTTAGCATTAAGGCGCAAGGTTTAACCGGGTATAACTTCACCGGTTTTTCATTGCCTATCTATGTCAAGAAAATTTATCGCGGTGAAACCTATACCCTAGGTTTCAAATACCGCTTTAAAGAATACCCGGATCATGCGTTTGCATTTAATGTGAAAAACCACAAATTAAACAAGATTTTGTTAAACGCTGATATTGGTAAGAATAGACCGCCTTTAAATGAATGGCAAGAATTTCAACAAACTTTCACAGTCCGGGAAGACTTCCTTTTTGGCGAGGATCGCAATTTTCCGTTTTATATTTACCTTGTTAAAAACGGCTGGGTAGAATTTAAGGAACCTATTTTGGTAAGAGGAAGCAGAACCGGCCCTTACAAACCAAGTCAATTTGACGACGCCTATAAATCAAGCGGTGAAGCGAAAGAGCTAGCTAGCAATGCACAGGCTAAAAGCGATTCAAATTGCGCAAGGTGTGGAAAGCAGTTCGGACGCAAGTCACACAGCTAAATAATAGCTATTCAATCCGGAATTTAAACAGCGCCGGGGACGTGCTGGGAGCAATTAAATTTGAACCCGGACGGCTCAATAAGAATTAATGAAGGTTTGCTTTCTATTGGAAAAAAACCTATATTAAAGATGGTGTTATTAAAAAAATCCATGATTGAAATGCCCAAATTGACACGGCGCACATTAAGGAAATTGACGCTTCACAAGCTAACATTTTTTTAATCTGAATGTTAATAATATCAACGGTTTAAACGCTGAATTTATTAAGGCAAAGATTGAATATGCCTTGGTGGATTGGTTGAGAGGTAAGAAAATTTCAGCCCTGAATGATAAAACGGTAATAGATTTGAATGAAGGTACAATTAACCTTTTTTCAAATACCGGAACCATTCGCCGGATTGACAATACAAGTTCTTCACAATTCTTAAAAATGACCCGTAGCGGTTTTATTGCTGAACATTTCCGGGATCCTAATTCTGCTATGATCGTATTAGGTACTAACCACGATAAAACAGAAAATACAAATAATGCAACCTTTGCCGGGACCCGCCTTTGGTCAGGCTCAGGAAATGGTGTTAATGAATCGTTTTATGAATTAGTGGCTGATCGGATCGCCATCTATTCAAACGGAAAGTATCGCAGTCCTTGGCTAATACATAATAACACCGAAGACGGAAACACCTTCTTAATTCCAATGAATGAAAACGGCGTTAAACATAATTTAGGCCGTGGGGATAAGCATTTTAGCAAAGCTTATATAGATGATCTATTTATTGGGAAAGGATCACAAAACGTAGGAGGCTATCTATGGGATATCCTGACTTGTTTTGGTATTATTGCCCGTTATGGTTGGGATCTAAAAAATGGAGCTGTTCAAAATCATATAAAATCCAATCTCATCAATAAATATGGCTTTAAATAGAAAGGAAAATCAATGAACGAAGATTTTTATAATGGTGTATATTCTGAACTAGCTTCAGAAATTGGACAAAAAGCGGTAATTATTGCGACGCTTCAAGCGCAATTAAAAATTGCCGTGAATACACCCAAAAAGCTGGAAGGGGAAAAGCAAGACCTTCAGAAAGCTAAAGATGAATTACAAGCAGATTTTGAAGCCCTTCAAAAAGAAAAAGAAGAACTTCAAAACCAACTCAATGAATTGAAAGTAGAAGGAGCTGAATAATGCGGACTTATGCAGTAGTAGGGAAATACCCGGTATATGATGAAGATGGAAAAATCACACACACAGATATCTCTTTAAATGCAACTAGTGGGGGCTTTGATAGCTTCACCCAGCGAGTGGCCGGGGATCACCGGAACAAGCCGGACACTGAAGCGATTGAACTTGCTAAAGACGCTTATTTCAAATCTGAATACGCTGAAAAAGCAATGTCTGAAAGCGTACAGGAAATTGACAACTTGAAAGTCAAAGCTAAGGAACGAGATTTAAAAGTACAGGCGCAGAAAGAACAGCTTGAAACCATTAATAAGCTAGTTGAAAACAACGCTAAATTGACACACGTTTCAATTCTTAATGCTGTTATGTCCAAAAATATCACTTATGGAACTATCTATAAACAGTATATGGACCTTTTGCCTATTGCCAAAACCGGCGACACCTTCCAAACAGATGATTTATTTGTTTTAGAAGACCCTAGCCATGAGGAAGTGGACGGGGAAGGAATTAAGATTTTAATTCAAGCACAAAAGGCCTTTACTTATAATGGCGAACCTATCAAAGAATTTATGAAAGGTGGCAAGCTGGAACTAGGAACAGCAACAGCATGGCCTTTTGTTGGAAAGGAATAAGGTGAATTGTGGAAGTAATTGAACCAGACGGAATTTTTGGAATTTTTGAAGTGGTTAAGGACTTCTATGCTCACGGTATTGATGAACATTTTATAGTTTTTGCTTTGATCTTGATTGTGGCCCTTGATATTGTTTTAGGCGTTTCAAGGGCATGGGCCTACCATGATTTTTCCAGCCGAAAATGGCGGAAAGGCCTAGTAAGTCACACAGCAATGATCTTAATAACAGCTATTGGCTACCCATTCGCGCTATATATGAATTTAGCGCCGGTGAGTTGATACTTTTATTTTTGCCATGATGATGGCTTACGGATCAAGTATTTTAGCTAGTTTGTCAGCGCTAGGCGTGGAAATTCGGGGCCTTGATCATTTTGTAAAGCAAAATATAGATCACGAAAAATTTCAACTCAAAGAAGGGCTAGAAGAACCCTAGCAAGTTAATTAAAAACAAAGGAGAAAAAGAAATGAATCAAATTACTGATATTGTTGTAAGCGGGTCTATGAGTATTCTTGTAGTATTAGTGGGAATTGTTGTTAATTCAGTTAAGCAATACCTTCTTACCCGTGGTGGGAAGAAAGCGCTTGAAACCGCTGAAATTCTAGCTAAGAACGCCGTACAGGCTACCGAACAAGTAGCCGATAAATTGGACATTCACGGCGCTGAAAAGCTAGAACACGCTAAAACAAGCCTTATTGAAGGGCTTGAAGCTTTATAACATTTATTTAACTAATGATCAGTTAAATACATTTATTGAATCAGCTGTAAAAACAGCTAACGACGCTTGGAAAAAATAACAGGGGCTTTAAAAATGGATAAAATTCAATTATTTCAAAATGAAGTGCTAGGCTACGGCTTTGATATTGATGGATCTTACGGGTGGCAATGCTGGGACGGTTACGCTAAATATTGTATTTGGCTAGGCGTTCCCTTTGCAAACTGTACCAATTCTGGCTATGTAAAAGATATTTGGGAACAGCGTTATAATAACGGTATTCTTGATTATTTTGATGAAGTAGAAAAGCTTGAAGGCAGTGAAGTTTGTATCTTTACGGAAAACGAATGGACTCCGGTTTCTCACGTTGCTATTTTTGTAAGTGACATTGACGGAAACCAAGGCTGGTTCCTTGGCCAAAACCAAGGCGGAGCGCCGGGTCCAAATGGCGGGGGTGCTTTCAATCTTATGGCCTTCCCTTATTCTGCTTTATATCCTACAGCCTTCCGACCTAAGGGCGAACCACTTCCAAAAGAAGAACTCAAAGAAATCGTTACTGAAGTCATGGAAAGCCATGAAGTACCATTTTTCCCTGAAGAAGCTACTTTTACAGTTGGTGATAGCCCTATCAATGTCCGCCGTTATCCGGATTTAACCGGTGAAAATTGTGGCAACTTACCAACCGGGCGAAAAGGTTCGCTACGATTCCAAGGGATCAAATGCAGGCTATCGCTGGATCTCTTATGTAGGAGCTTCCGGAAACCGTAATTATATGGCTATTGGTCCGACAGATGAAGCCGGGAACCGCACCGATTTATGGGGTATGCTGGAATGATGGGAATTAATTCTACAAACCTAAAACAAACCAAAGGCGGGGAAGTCATTAAACAAGGTGATTTTGGTTCAACGTTTGAATTTGAATTACTTGATTATGCTGGAAAGCCTATTGAGGGGCTAGACGGGCAAAGCGCAAAAAGTAAAACTAGCTGGGTCAAAGGGTAAACTAGTGATTGAAACCACAGTAGAAAGCTCAAAAGTGAGCTTTAAGATCTTGAAGATCTTACCAGTGGGGGTTTATCAACTAGAAATTGAATCCGGGGACTATGTGTTTCCAAGTGACCAAAGCGCCAAAATTGACGTTATTCAGTCGGTTGAAAACTATCAAGCGCCTGAAGTGGTAGAGCTTGGAAAAGTCAATATTCAACATGAAATTTCTGAATACTTGACTATTCACCCCGTGGATATTGCTGAAAACGTAAAACGTTATTTAGAAAGTCACCCTATTCAGTCCTATAATGATAGCGCCCTAGTCCAGCGAATTGAAGCGCTGGAAGCTAGACCAGCCGGGCAAGCGGTGGATCTAAGTACCTACCTAACTTCAGATTTTGCTTATCAAACCTTTGTCAACTATACAGTGCTTCAAAGTCAAATGACGGAAACCATTAAGAACAAGCATTTAGAACTAGGCTTGGACGTCTTAATAGATACCAAACTAGCGAATGGCGGGGACCCGTTCCAAACTTTGAGCAAGGCAAAGGGAAACCTTTTGCTACAAAGGAAGAATTAACAAGTTTGATCTCCCGGATTGAAGCCCTAGAAAATAAAAACCAATAACGGTTAACCCCTTCCGAATGGAAGGGGCCTTTTTTATTGCTGTTATAACGGAAAAAATTAGAAATGTCTATTAGAATAGACAATAAAAAGAACTGTTTTCAGTTCGCTTTTTCAACTATACGGGCAAGAAAATTGAATACGGTTTTGAATACGGTTTTTATAAACTATTGAAAATTAATAGATAACTATTAAAATCAGAAAGCCTTATTTTAAAAAGCTTTTCAAGTATTAATAGAAATTAATAGAAAGCATTTTTTTCAAATATGAAAAAATTAC